>Ga0193751_1000428_pt1 | contig 33661 bp, 29 predicted proteins | sample L1c2metaG_FD_143050 | JGI IMG/M metagenome (GOLD analysis project Ga0193751, IMG submission 143050) | Soil microbial communities from a riparian zone of the East river system, Colorado, United States - L1c2 | ecosystem: Environmental > Terrestrial > Soil > Riparian zone | place: USA: East River...
ACTTTGTGAGCTTTGGAGTAAAGCGGGGAGAGTTACGGCCGGATCTGGACGGGGACATGATCGGATCGATCCTGGAGTGGACCATGGATCGGTTTCAGGATGCGCTGCTGACAGAGGAATTGGATCCGGGGCTGTTCCGGAAGTCGGGCCCGGTTCCGGAGGAGAAGGAAGCGCGCATTGAGCAGTTTGTGGAATTGTTGCGGCGGGCAATCGGATCGGAGAAAGTACAAGTAACAGGGAAGAAAGCATGAAGGATGGCATGAAAAACGGAATGAGCGTCGAGCAGATCATTGCGAGTTATGACGATGCGGCGCCGTTGACCGAAGCGTCGACGATTCCGGCGCCATGGTATGTGGATGCCCGGATTGCGGACCTGGAACGGCAGACGGTTTTCTCGCGGACCTGGCAGGTGATGGGGCGAGTGGACCAAGTGGAAAAGCCGGGACAGTTTGTGACGGCGACAGTGGCGGGAGAGCCGCTGGTGGCAGTGCGCGGGAATGATGGTGTGCTGCGCGCGTTTTATAACGTGTGCCGGCATCATGCGGCAGCAGTGGTGACGGAGCCGTGCGGGCAGGCTTCGATTCTGCATTGTCCTTATCACGGATGGAATTACGGGCTTGACGGGACGCTCAAGGGGATGCCGGAGTTCGACGGGGTGAGGAACTTCGAGCGTAAGGACAATGGGCTGGTCCCGGTAAAGGTGGAGACGTGGGAGCAGTTTGTGTTTGTGAATCTGGATGCGGACGCGGCTCCGCTGGCGGAGTATCTTGGCAGATTGGTGAAGCGCGTGGCTCCGCTCGTATTAAGTAAGCTGCATTACTACGCCAGCCAGACTTATGACATCCATTGTAACTGGAAGGTATTTGTCGATAACTATCTGGATGGCGGATATCACGTGCCGCACTTGCATAAGGGACTTAATTCTGTTTTGGATTACAAGCAGTACACGATCGAGAATGAGGACCGGTATTGCCTGCAATCGAGTCCGATGGTCAGTTCGGACGAGCATGCGGCCACGGGTGCGACGCGGAAGGGTGACCGGGCCTGGTATTTCTGGCTGCATCCCAATTTCATGTTCAATTGCTACGAGGGATATCTGGATACGAATCTCGTCATTCCGGTTGATGTCGATCATTGCCGGGTCATCTTTGATTACTACTTCAGCGACGTAAGCGAAGCTGGGCGCGCTTACAACGAGGAGAGTGTAGCGGTGGGGAATCAGGTGCAGGATGAGGATTTGGGGATTTGCGAAGCAGTGCAGAGAGGGCTGAAGTCACGGGCTTACGGAGCGGGGCGGCTTTCGGTGCGGCGGGAAGCGGGGGAGCAGTTATTCCATCAGTTGCTGGCGGCGGATTTGAAGAGTGGGCTGGGGCGGGCGGCCGCGGCGTGCGAGCAGTGAGATTTGACCCCAGAGGATGCGGAGTAATTGCGACGGAAAAGTCGGGCCATCCCGGTGCACGGAATCAGAAACACGTCGATCAAACACGGGATCAGAAACACGTAGATCAGAAAGGCTGCGCGAAGACGCGGCCCTCGTATCAGGGTATCGCTTTAGCGATACCGTAAATCTTCGAAATCGACTGCCCCTTCAGGGGCCGTTCTAACAGTGGGGATACCCTTGAAAAACATTTTTATGGTGGCGGTTGCCCTGATTCTCAGTGCCTTGGCGGTGGCCCAAGTTACGGTGGTACGCGCAGGACGTCTGATTGATCCGGATTTGGGGACGGTCCTCACGAATCAGATAATCCTGATTAAGGATGGGAAAATTCAGGCGGTGGGCAGGGAACTGGCGCTTCCGGCGGATGCGAAAGTGATTGATCTTTCGGACAAGACGGTGTTGCCCGGGCTGATTGATTGTCATACGCACGTAGCGGATGGGCAGAGTGACGGCGAACCGTTCAATGTGCTGCGCAAGACGGCGTCGCAGATTGCGCTGGAGTCGGTTCCGAATGCACGGGCGATGTTGCTTTCGGGATTTACTACCGTGCGTGACGTGGGGACTTACCGGGCTTTGAACGACATCGCGCTGCGCGATGCGATCGCACGCGGAGATGTTATCGGGCCGCGTATGTTTGTGGCGGGGGCGTACATCACGATCACCGGCGGTGCGGGGGCGATGACGGGACAGGCTCCGGATATCCAGTTGCCGTGGGATCTGCATTATGGGGAGGCAAACAGTCCGTGGGAAGTGCGGCAGAAGGTGCGGTTGCTGGCGCACGATGGCGTGGATGTTATCAAGATGCTATCGACCGGCGCGGTGCTGACGCATGGAAGCAATCCGGCGTCGATCGAGTTTACGGAGGAGGAGTTACAGGCGGGCGTGGATGAAGCCAGCCACTTCGGGCTTCGGGTGGCGGTGCATGCGCATGCGGCGCAGGGAATCCGGAATGCGATCCTGGCGGGCGCGGAGTCGATTGAGCACGCGGAAATGCTGGACGACGACATCATCGCGCTGGCGAAGCAGCATGGGACATATCTGGACATGGATATTTATGACGAAGAATGTATCCAGGCGGGAGCGAAGACGGGACAGACTCCCGCGGATTTCTTGCAGCACGACGCGGATCTGGGGCGAATCCAGCGCGAGAATTTCGGGAAGGCCGTACGGGCGGGTGTGAAGATGGCGTTTGGCACCGATGCCGGCGTCTGCGCTTATGGGACGAGCGGGAAGCAGTTTGCGTTCATGGTGAAGTACGGGATGACGCCGATGCAGGCGATCCAGGCGGCGACGTCGAATGCGGCGGATCTGCTGGGACATGCGAATGAGTTGGGGTCGATCAAGGTGGGGAAGTATGCGGATTTAATTGCGGTGAGCGGCGATCCGCTGAAGGACATCAGTTTCCTGGAGCGGGTGGAGTTTGTGATGAAGGACGGGAAGGTTTACAAGTCGGCCGGGGCAGCGGCGTGTGCCCAGAGCGTGGAAGCAGCTCGCACCGGTCACTAGGGATGAAAGTTGAGTTCTATGAGTTCTTTGGTGTCCTGCGGAGCCGATGCCCATTTCCATTTTTCTATTGCATCGACCGCGGCTTTTGCCAACAAAGGACTGCCGCCAATCACGTGAGTGGACTTCACTTTTCCATTGGGCGCAACTACGACTTCCACTCTGACGGTTCCACGAATTTGCATTTTGCGGGCCAGGTCTGGATACACTGGGACCACCCTGTCCACTATCCTCCGCGTTCCTTCCGGCTGTTCTTGAGCGAGAGAGAAGGTTGGGGGAAAGATCGACACTCCCAAGGAAAGCAAGATGAGGGCGCCTAAAGTGTAGGGTCGCATGGATGGCCTTTTCACTTCGGCTAGCCTACGCGGAATTCAGAACGCCGCGAAAGTAACTGCGGTAACCTAGGGGTGAAAGTTAAGTTCTATGAGTTCTTTGGTCTCCTGCGGAGCTGGTCCCCATTTCCATTTTTCGATGGCATCGACCGCGGCTTTTACCAACACGGGACTGCCACCAATCACTTGAGTGAACTTCACTTTTCCGTTGGGCGCAACTACGGCTTCCACCCTGACGGTTCCGCGGATTTGCATTTTGTTGGCTAGCTCTGGATACACCGGAACCACCCTGCTCACGATCTTCCGCGTTGTTTCCGGCTGTTCTTGAGCAAGAGAAAAGGCTGGGGAGAAGGCGATCACTCCCAGGGAAAGCGCAATGAAGATGGCTGCAGAGTAGGGTCGCATAGGGGACTTGTTCACCGCGCCTAGACTACTCAAAATCCCAAAGGCGGCGAAAGTAACCACAGTAACCAAAGCCGTGTTCCGCGCGGGAATCCGGCGGTCAAGTGCGACGGAATTTTACCGTGATCGTTTACTGGTGATCCCTGGGAATGGTTTCTTCCCAGGTTTTTTGTTTCACGGGCTGGCCGTCTTTGAATAGTTGGCGGGTGTATTTGTAATAGAAGTTGTGGGCGTCGCTGGTTAGCGTGAGGTGGCCTTGCCAGGTTAGGGTTTGCTGCTTCAGGGCCATGACGATTTCGGCTTCCCCTTGGACCGAGCTGGTTTCGGGATGGTTGTCGTCAGCGAGGTAGGTTATGCCTTCGAAGTCGGTTTCTTTTCCCCAAGGGTAGTTTTCTTCGGACTTTCCACTCCAGGTCACTTTTGTTTTTCCATTCAGCTCGTCGCGCTCGGTTTTCCAATCGCCGGGCCAGGGAAACCCCGCTGACTGAATGTCGTTGCGTTGTTCGGAAGGCTCGGGGGGCGCGAATTGCGGCGCGGCATACATGGACGGTGGAACGAGCGGCAGTGTTAGGCGCGATCCGGTATCGCCGCCGAGTTGAAGGGTGGTCGTCATCGCATAAGGAGTTGGCCAGATCATGGGCCAGAGCGCGTTCGAAACGGCCAGGCGAATGCGATGGCCTCGGGAGAAGGTCCAGGTGGCGAGGTGCATTTCGATATCCAGCGGGTAGGTCTGGTTGGGCACTAGATCTTTCGGATCAGAGACGGAGTCGCGCTGCGCTCCGTTGAGCCCAGCTCCGGTGACTTGGGTGACGGTGCCGTCGGGAGCTACGTCGGAGAGGCGGGCGAACCAGTCAGCTTGCGACGCGGACGAACTTGCCTGAAGCAAAGCGTGAGGGCGTCCGAGGATGGTGAGGTCTGTTTTGAGCGGAGCCGAATCGTAGGTGAGGCTGTAGGCGTCGACAGGGCGTTGGTCGGTGAGCAGCTCTCCCCACCAGAATCCGGCTTCAACGCCGGCACTCGGAACGTAGCGGAGTTGGTGGACGGCCGGTTTGGCGGGGTCGGTCGAGAGGACGTGCGCTTCATAGAGGTAGAGCGTCGTGTTCGCCACGTTCCTCGGGGGCCAGCCGATCTCGCCGCGCCATTTTCCGGGCACGGTTTTTAAATGGGGATCGGGAGCGTGCCAGTCTTGCATATAAATGGATAGCGGCGGTTCTTCCATGATTCCCGTGTCGTGGTTCTTCAGCCAGTAATCCCACCACCGGAGGGCTTGATCTCGCCATTCGATTTGGGGACCGGGTTCGGCGTCGTTGGGGAAGGTGTGATTCCATGGGCCGATGATCGCCTTCACCGGCGCTTTGACTTGCTCGAACATACGCGGAATGGAATCGCGATAGCCGTCGAGCAGGCCTCCGATAAGGAAGCAGGGAATTTTGATTTCGCTGAGTGGCTTGATGGGTGCGTGCCAGAACTGGCCGTCGCGTTGATGTTTGAAATACATCAGTGACCAGGGAGCGGATTCGAACCGCGGGCCGAGGATCTTTTCGTCGAGCGAGTAGTCGGGGGCGCCAGTCATGGAGGGAGCGAGGTCCATGTTGAGCTCGAACTCGTCGAAGTGCATCATGCCGTCGATGTAATGGACATCGTCGTGGAACAGTTGTTCAGTGGCATCGACAGCGAGGATGGCCTTGAGCGCGGGCGGATGACGCATGGCGAACTGGATGGAATTGAAGCCTCCCCAGGAGATCCCGAACATTCCAACTTTGCCACTCGACCACGGTTGCGCGGCTAACCAGGCGATGACTTGCTCGCCGTCGAGTTGTTCCTGCTCGGAATATTCGCGGTCGGTGGGCGTGCCTTCACTCGCGCCGAAGCCGCGGATATCGACGCGGACGCTGACGTATCCGCGGGCGGCGAACCAGGCGTGGATGGGATAGTCGCGGGCGGCCGTGGCGTCGTCTTTGCGATAGGGGAGATATTCGAGGAGAGCGGGAAATTTTTCGCCGGGCTTGGGGTTGGCTGGCATGTAGAGAGTCGCGGAGAGGCGGACGCCGTCGGGCATCGGAATCCATTGCTGGACCATGTGGACGGTGTGCAGAGTAGGCGTCGTCGTTTTTGGGACGGGCAGCGCGCCAAGGCCCGTGGATAGTGCAAGGATCGTCAGCATGGCCAATGCCAGTGTGGGGACGGGCGCCCTCGCCCGTCCATGCCGAGCGAAGCTCGGCAGCTGCGTGCGGTCACACCAATTCTGGATTCGCACTAGATATGAACTGAACAACATGGGACGGGCAAAATCATAACAGGCACGAGTGCTTGAGGGTAAGGCCGCTCTCACTGCCTTGACACGGTCTGACTATCTTCATATTGTTGCTAACCATCCATGAACATTGTTAAGGCTACGAAGCAGTATGAGGATTGGCTGCGGCTGCACATCCGAATCGTTGAGCCCGATTTACAGTTCAAGCATGAGCAGATGGCTGCGGCCCTTTTCCCGTTCTTTCGGGCGACTTTCTATCGCTGGTTGCAGGTGTGGCCCGAGGAGTGTACGGAGCTGGATCGAGTGCCGCATATTCTGTCGGTGGGCGATCTGCACGTCGAGAACTTCAGCACCTGGCGAGATACCGATGGGCGGCTGGTGTGGGGCGTAAACGACTTTGATGAAGCGTGTGTGTATCCCTACACGATGGATCTGGTGCGGCTGGCAACCAGTGCCTTGCTGGCGACACGTGAGAATCGTCTGGCGATGAAGCCGAAAGGCTCGGCAGCGGCGATTTTGGCGGGATACGAGCGAGGCATGGAGGAGGGCGGACGTCCGTTTGTGTTGGAGGAGAGCCATGAGTGGTTGCGGGCCATCGCGGAGAGCAAGCTGCGGGATCCGGTAGTGTTCTGGCAAAAAATGGATCGTCTTGCGACACTGAAGGGAGAAATACCGGAGAGCGCACGCGAGGCGATTGAGCATCTGCTGCCGGAACGGGGCATGCGGTACCGGCTCACGCGGCGAAGGGCGGGGCTGGGAAGCCTGGGTCGGGTGCGGCTGGTAGCGATCGCGGAGTGGAGAGGCGGGCGAGTGGCGCGGGAAGCGAAGGCGCTGTTGCGATCGGCTTTGCAGTGTCTGGATCCGGAGCGGGCGCCGGCAGAGATTTTGTACGCGGCGATTCTGCGGCGGGCGGTGCGCTGTCCGGATCCCTATGTGCAGATGAGGGGACACTGGATCGTGCGGCGGTTGTCGCCGCATTGTTCGCGCATCGAATTGGATGCGCTCGGAACCAGCCGAGGGGAACTGCGGCTGCTCGAGGCGATGGGGAAAGAGACGGCGAATATCCATGTGGGAACGGAAGAAAAGCGGCGGGCGATCCTCAAGGACTTGCGCGAACGAAAAGGGAACTGGCTGCTGGGCGCGGCGCAGGCAATGGCGGACGCGATGGAGAAAGATTGGCGAGCGTGGAGGGAGCGCTGGCAGAGCTAGACTCTGCCAGCGCTTTATTGGAGTGAGAGTCGGTGAGAGGACTCAGGTCGATCGAAGAGCTGGAATTCCAACGCCTGAGGTTTGTTTTCAGCTCCGATGGTGAGGAGGGCGTCGAGGATGCATTCGAGGGCCTCAGGGGAGCCCGACCAGACGCGCGAAAAGGACTCGCGATGAACCGACAGTTCGCCGACCAGGTGGCCAACTGCGCTGCGGCCGAGATCGACATCGCTCAGAGTGGCATCGCTGCCCATGGGCAGCGGCGGGTTTCGTGCTGGAGGAAGGCGCAGGCTGGCCTGGTTTAGCCAGTGGTCGATGAGCGTCTTGAGATGCTCCCGGCAGCAGACGCTCTTCATGTCTTTCTGCGAGGCCAGCGAGGAATGCCAGAAAAGAACCTTGAGACGGTCGAGCCAGCGGTTCTCGACCACGAGGAACCATCCTGCGTGGCGAAAGGTATCGAGCCCGCAAACCGTGCAAGGCGAGCGTTTCGTGATCGGGTTATCCATTGTCGGTCCCTTTTGACAAGCAATCAAGCGTTGACTGCGGCGCTGGTCAGGAAGCGTGGACTCGCGCGCTCGCTGAGCGGGACGGTCAGCATCCCCTGGGTGGCGTCGAAACGGAGCGTGAAGTGAGATGAGCAGGTGTCGCAGAGCCAGAAGTGTTCACGCCGGCGGAGCTTCCGCCGGTTGCCGTCGAAAACGCCGTTGGCGTCAGTAGGCAAAGTTTCCGCCAGGAATAGCTTGCCTTCGCGAAGGGAACGGAAGGGAACCGTGCAGGACGGGTTGGCACATTTATGGAGCATGGCTGTGTCCAGTCTTCTCTTCTGTGGAACCTTGGCCAGAGAGATTCCACCGATAGTGCACGCCAGAGGCCGAAGAGCCGGCCAGTAACATTAGAATTAATTCACCTTTAGTTACTGTAGGTTAGATGGTAAACAAGGGATCCCGATCACGCGGCCCTGCATAGTGCTGACGGAGTGCAGTCACGACCGACGAATGACCGTCAGTGAATGATCGTCAGTGAATGATCGTCAGTAAATGATCGTCAGTGTCGGAACACTCAGCTAGCCTCTAGCGCACGATCCAGACAGAAGCGGCGACGAGAACTCCCGCAGCTGCCATAAACAGCCCGAGGCGCCAAAAAATGCGGCGGCCGGAGAGCAGCGTGATCGAGCTGACCACCAGTGCGATCTCCAGACAGACTTCGCTGAGATCGAAGCGGTCGGCTTTGCGGCGGGCAAGTTCGCCTTCCTTTTCCAGTTCGTGGGCCTTGGAGTCGAGTTCCTTCTGCTCGTCTTTATAGCGGTCTGCTTCAGCCTGGTATCTTTCGTGCAGTTTGGCAACGGCTTCCGCGTCTTTGCTGGCCACCACGGTGGTCAGGTCAGCGAACAATTCGTCGTTGTGGCGGCGGATATTCTTGGCCTGATAGAAGGCCCATTGGTCGCTGACCCTATTCTGCAAAATGATTTCTTCAGTATGGGTGCGATGGCCGAGCAGCGACACCGTTGCCACCAGCACGGCCAGCACCGCCATACTCAGCGTGACAGGGGCGAGGTCGGGATGCTCCCGGGCGTGTTCAGCATGCTCTTCCAATTCGGTAAGTTCTTCAGACATGTTGTCAGCTCCCAAACTTTGTTGGTGGAGAGCCGGGCGTCCCCGCCCGGCCGCGATGCTGCTGGACCCTTCGGCTTCACTAAGGGCAGGCTCGCGAGACGCCCGTCGCTCCACTTCATAACTCGTCACGCTAGCAACGAACTGTAGCAATGAACTATGAGGATAAACTAATTCGGCTATTCTCCCATGACTTTAATGATTACTTTCTTGTCGCGCTGGCCGTCGAATTCGGCGTAGAAAATCTGCTGCCATGGGCCGAAGTCGAGCTTCCCGTTGGTGACCGGGACGATGACCTCGTGGTGAATGATCAGCGATTTGAGGTGCGCGTCTCCGTTGTCTTCTCCAGTCTGGTGATGCTGGTAGTTCTGCCGGAAGGGCGCAAGCGTTTCCAGCCACTGGTCGATGTCTTTGATCAGGCCGCTCTCGTTGTCGTTGACGTAGACTCCGGCAGTAATGTGCATGGCGGAGACCAGGATCATTCCGTCTTTAATTCCCGACTTTTTGAGGGCGCTCTCGACTTGCGGAGTCAGGTGTATGTAGGCGCGCTTGGTTTTCGTGTGCAGGGTCAGGTACTCGGTGTGGAATTTCATGCTTCCACATTTACCACACTCTCGAGGGTGCCCCGTCCAAGCTCTGCTTGGGCGGGCTCGTTTCGTCCAAATTTATAAGCACGACAAATGACATCATATGATGCTATAATCGGTGCTATGAGGACAACTGTTGCGCTTGATGACGATCTCGTACGCATCGCCCAGGAGTTCACCGGGGTGGCTGAAAAAACGGCGCTGATTCGTGAGGCGCTCAAAGCCCTCATCGAGCGGGAGAGCGCCCGCCGATTAGCATCCCTGGAGGGCACCATGCCGAAATTGAAGAATATTCCCCGCCGCAGGCCAGGGACGAATTGATTCTCGCGGACACGTCGATTTGGATTGACCACCTTCGTTCGGGGAACCGCTCGATAAATAAAGAAATGCGGAAGCATCTGAACGAAGGGCAAATTGTGATCCATCCGTCCATCGTTGCGGAGCTTGCGCTGGGCTCATTGCAGGAGCGCACCAAAACGCTGGCACTCCTGGACCTCTTGCCGCAGGTGCGAGTGGCGCAACTGAGCGAAGTGCGGCGAATGATTGAGGCTCGCCGTTTGTACAGCCTCGGCATCGGTCTGACCGACGCACAGCTGATAGCCTCGGTCTTTATCAATTCGTCCACGCTTCTGTGGACAAGAGATAAGCGCCTCCGCAAGGCCGCAGAAAGTCTCGGCATTCACGCCAGTCTGTCCTAACCCTCACGTCTGTCCCCGCTTTTCCGTGCCCGCTTTTTCAATTTACATATTGCTTCCGTTGCGGGCGACTGTGGCGCGGGCGATTCTGGGTTTTTGGTCCGGGGCGATAACAGGCCTGGATTGTGCCGGGCGGAAGGTCTTCGCTCGGCGAGGCGCTGATCTCGCTAACTTTTTGATTGCCATTTGTTGGGGGCGCGCTGGCTGAAGCTTCGCCCGCGGTCTCGCCGGAGCGGGCGATGGGAGCTTGCCATGCCTCGTCAGGATCCACCGGTTCGAGATCGGTGACAACCTGCTCTGGTTGCGGCTTTTCGAGTTCCATGCGCTTGAGGTTCGAAGATGCGATCTGGAGCGCGTAGAGCAGGAGGCTGGCAGTTTTCCGCTCGAGTCTCTTTTGCAGCACCATCTGCACGACCTGGCGAATGACGGCCTGAATGGAGTGCGCGTCTTCAAAAAACGGCAGGGTGATTTCGCCGGTCGCGTACTCTATGTCGGAGTAGCACGGGAGGGGGCAGGGACGGTCTTTTTGGTGATAGAAACAGAAATTCTTGCTGCGGAGAGCGGGCGAACCACATTGGGTTCCGCTGATCTTGATGTGTCGGCAACGAGCTGCGGTGAAGGATGACATAGATGCTCCTGAGAGAAGTTGAGACGTTGTCGGATGGAATCCATCCGGTGGTCGTTGTTCTGGTTGGTGTTGGTGTTAGTGGGGTACTCCCCTGTTGTCCGGTATATTAGAATCATTGACTTAGCGTCACGCTCGCGGCCAAAGTCTTCAAAGGAAAGATAGTTAGAGGTAAAGTCCTAATTCGGCATGGGTTGGTGGTCGTTATATCCTTATCTGCCGGATAGGTCATGGCTGGCGCGGAGTTATAAGTGGATAGGCCGCGCGTCTCTCGATCGTGTTGAGCTTTACTTTTTATTATAAGACAGGTTGTCAAGTGTTATTCGTGAAAAGTGGGACGAGCAGCTTGGAGGTGGCATCGCGTCGCGGTATCTCCAGCAGTAGAGATGTCGGCTGTCCGACGGTAACCCTTCGGCTATCGCAAAGGGCGGCTTTCTCGAAAAGCGCGAGAAGTGGTGCCCGCGCGGATTGATTCGGTCGACGTTCCGGGAGATACCCTCGTTATGTCCCCCTATTGATGTGGCCCACGCGCCTAGACCGCGAGGTTGGACACGCAAGATCTTCGCCTCTGTTAGAATTCCGAGGGTCCGGCAAGTGATGACTGTCGTAGAGGAAATTTCGGGACTAGCTCAGCAGCTCGGGCTGGATACTTCGCTGGTATATAAGGAAATTTATTGGGCATTAGGGGAAGAACGAATAAACCGCGTCACGCCCACGGAAGAGCAGTTCAGGGAATGGAAGCGATGCGGCGACGGGCTGATGCAATTTTGGTCATTCGCAAACGGACGTCTCCAGACGGAGCTTTCGCAGGATGATGCCCATGACGTCTGGCACTGTGTAGATTTGACGTTGCGCACTAATCAGCGCCGATCGTTCAGTTTTCAGGATTACTTGATGATCGCCATTCATTCCGATCAGTGCTGTGACGTTTGCAAAAGACGACCCCCAGAGGTGAGTTTGGAGATAGACCACATCCTGCCATCCTCGCGCGGCGGTGGCAACTTACCCTTCAATCTTCGATTTCTCTGTCAGGAGCACAATCGTTCACGAGAGAACCGTTTTCGTTGGTCCGACATATGGCGCAGGAGTGTATAGGGAGAACAAAAAATGAAACGTGTCCGAGCTTTAGCATTTAAGCAAAAATCTACCACGCTCTATTGTTTCACCATGAGCGCGACGGAACTAGAGCCACTGTGCTACGTTGATGCGGCAACTCGGGATAATCGAAAGGGCCTCCAACGTGTAACTGAGCCGAGCCGCCTGCGGGAGATTGGCGAGTATCTGAACAGCGGCGAAGGCGCACTCCTGCCGAACAACATCATATTGAATCTAAAGCCTGAGGTGGAAATCGAGGAAGATAGCGACGGTGAGGCAACCATTGTCTTTCCTTCTAGCGAGGGAGAGATGAGTATCGACAATTGCCCGCGTCGGAGACTTTCCAGTTGCCTGTAGTAGCGCTGTCTAACGCCACAGAAGAGATGGTTGGGCAGATCTTTGTTGCAATTAACGTCAATCAGAAGCCCGTCAACCGGGATTTGCTGACTCAAATGAAAGCTATTCTCGGTTTGCTTGAAACCGACATCGAAAAGACTGCGATTGAGCTCATTCACGCGCTCGACGAGGATAAGCAGTCACCACTTCTCAGTCGGGTCCTCCGATTTCCGAAAGAAAAGAACAAGTGGATTAAGGTAAATCAATTGGAGCCCGTTGTAATTGGCTTCCTCGTTCCTGGCGGGTGCTTGTTTGGAAAGAACAATGCTGACCGAAAACGGATTCTTATTGCCTACCTTGAGGCTGTTAAAGCGACATTTCCGGATGCATGGGACGACGAGGATGGTAAATCATATTCGCTACTTCAAACTTCTGGGCTTCAGATAATGCTCGGTTTGTTGCCAGATGCTATGCAAAGGTGCGACTTTTCGGAGGGGTTCAGTTACACGAAAGAAACTTTCGAACGTCAGTTGCGGCCGCTTGCCGAGTCGTCATTGCTCGGCGATTGGCGAAAGGCTGCAGTCGAGGATGCGATTTCCGTGTCGGCTAAGCGAAAGCTCTTCCTTGGCCAGCTTAAGGAGCTTCTAAGGGTGAAACCACCGGCGCCCTAACCTCGTGCATGGTGGGCCGCTTTAACGGCGAAATAGAACGCGATTTATCTTTGAACATTGACGCGAAATAACCTGGGGCTGCGCCACTTCTCACGCTTCCTGAGAAGTGGCTCGCCGAACTGCTGGCATTGTGAGACTCCGCTTTACGCAGACGGAGGTCAGGCCCTTATTTACGCACACTCATTTGGGGCACAGGCGGCGTGAAAGGCAAAGCCCACTGTGCGCTCAGTGTGGTTCCCACTCTTGCGCAAAGGACGCGCAAGAATGGGGCACCCCCGGCGCTGGTTGTGCAGGCGAGATCAGAAGCCTCGGCCAACTGTCTAAGTTCTTGGGTCATCCCGTTCGACTTGAAAGTTGCTGCGGCCGCTGGCAGCTGCCGAGCTTTGCTCGGCTTGGACGGGCGAGGCGCCCGTCCCCACACGAGCCTGTCCCCACACGACCTTAGCGCATTGACTCTTCGATTTCCGAGATCCAGTCGGGACGCTTCAGCACTTCGCGGGGCTTGGGGCCGTCGGCGGCGCCTACGATGCCATCGCGTTCCATGAGGTCGATGAGGTGCGCGGCGCGTCCGTAGCCGACTCGCAGGCGGCGCTGCAGCAGGGAAGTGGAGGCTTTGCCGAACTCGATCACGAGGCGCACGGCATCGTTGTAGAGCGGATCATTATCTTCGGCCGAAATTTCTCCAGAATCGTCGCCATCGTCGGCTCCGGTTGACGACTCGCGATCTTCTTTCGGCGTCTCCAGAAATTTCTCTTGATACTGAGCTTGTCCTTGCGCCTTCCAGAATTCCACGACGGCTGCGATTTCCTTTTCGGTTACATACGGCGCATGCAGGCGGTGGACGCGCGCGGAGCCGGCCGGCAGATAAAGCATGTCGCCGCGTCCGAGGAGCGATTCGGCGCCGTTGGCGTCGAGAATGGTGCGCGAGTCGACTTTGGTTGCGACACGGAACGAAACGCGCGCGGGGAAGTTTGCCTTGATCAGACCGGTGATGACATCCACCGACGGGCGCTGCGTGGCTAGCACTAAGTGGATGCCTACGGCGCGCGCCATCTGTGCCAGGCGCGTGATGGACTCTTCCACGTTGTTGCCATCGAGCATCATCAGATCGGCCAATTCGTCGATGATGATGACGATTTTTGGAAGCGGACCCTCATCCGACGTCGCCTCCTCGCTGAACAGGCTGGGCGTGTCGTCGAACAGGCGATTGTAGCTGTCAATGTTGCGGACGCCTTTGGCGGCTAGCAGTTTGAGACGGCGTTCCATTTCGCGGACGGCGTTGCGCAATGCGTTCGCAGCGAGTTTGGGCTCGGTGATGATGGGCGTGTAGAGATGCGGGACGCCTTCATAATTGCCGAGTTCGAGGCGCTTCGGGTCGACGAGCACGAGCCGCACTTCATCAGGAGTGGACTTGTACAAGATCGACATGATCATGGCGTTGATGGCCACGCTCTTTCCCGTGCCGGTCGAGCCCGCGATCAGCAGGTGAGGCATGCCGGCCAAATCGGCGGCGGCGATGCGTCCGTTGATGTCCTTGCCCATGGCGATCGTGAGTTTGGATTTGGTGCCGAGGAATTCCTGCGACTCGATGTTCTCGCGCAGCCAGATGATTTCGCGCTCGCGATTCGGTACCTGGATGCCGACGGTGCTCTTGCCGGGCATGCGTTCGACGAGGATGCTTTCGGCGCGCAGGGCTAGGCAGAGATCGTCGGTGAGGCTGATAATGCGGCTGTACTTGATGCCGGCTTCGGGCTTGAATTCGAAAGTGGTGACGACCGGACCGGGATTGATCTGAGTGACTTGGCCGTGGACTTCGAATTCGGCGTACTTCGCGGTCAGAACCTGGGCGATGAGTTTGAGTTCTTCCTCGTGGACGGATTGCTGCTCGTCGGGACGATGCAGCAGGCTCGACGGCGGCAGTTTGTAACTGCCAGCAATTTTGGGGAGAGTTGTCCTTGCCTTGCGCTCGGTGTCGCCGCGGTCATTGACTGCGATCTCAGAAGCCGCTTGCGAATTTTGTGGCACTGGAGCGAAAGCGGAGTCGTCTTCCTCGGCCATGCGTTCGATTCCGGTGCGCGGGGCCGAAGCTCCCGACTGCACGCCGGGAATCTCGGGACGCGGCGAAGCGGAACGCGCGGGCACGAGTTGTGTCGTTACGGTTGGCCTTTCGGCGCGGCGCTTTTCGAGGTCCTTTTGTTGACGCTTGCGCTCGCGCTCGTCCTGCCAGTCTCTGAAGCGATCTCGGAGCGCCAGGATGAAAGCGAAGCGGGTGGGCGCCCAGACTTCTATCGCCGAGAACGAGAAGGCGGTGGAGAGGTAGAGCGCGACCGCGAGAACAGTTGTGCAGACGATGTACGCGCCAGCAACGTTAAGGTAACGGATCAAGACATCGCCGAGGATGCGGCCAACCAGGCCTTCGATGGGGATGGCGCCCATCCAGCGAAAGTGCACAGGCAGGATGGCGAGCAACGCGGGCACGAACATGAGCAGCCAGATTCCGCCGAGCGTCTTCGCGACTGGAGTCTGCACGGCTCGTGAGCGGAACCAGCGCATGCCGCGCATACCCATGAAGATGGGCAGCAGAAACGATCCGACTCCCCAGAATTGCAGGATAATGTCGGAAAGATAGGCTCCGAAGATGCCGATCCAGTTGCGGGCGGCGTGCGATCCGGTGAGGATGGAGGCGCTATTCAGCGAGGGATCGAGCGGCGAATAGGAAGCCAGCGCGAGGAAAAGGAGGAGTCCGGAGACACACAACAGGAGTCCGACGAGCTCGTTCAGACGCCGGTTCCTGGTGGGCGTAAAAATCTTCGAGAAAGGTGTCATGTGGCAGCGACGGCACTCCTTGCGAAAAGCTTACCCCACAGCGCCGTAACAAGGCCAGAGCTTGATAATTATGGCAAGAAGCGGCGGTTCTCGCAATGCGAGGAAAGGGACGGGGTGGCGAGTTGGGTTCGGGCGGGCAAGCTGTTTTGTCGCAGCAACTGGCACACCAATTTTTGCCGCCAGCGCCTGCATCAGCAGTTTGTCGCCTAGGTCTCAAAATGCGGCATTCTGTGCCAGTATCGCGCTCGTAAATGCTTGTAAATAAATGAAGCTATTGGATACTTCACGAGAGCAGTTTTTGGCATCAAACCGAAGCCGCCAATCTTCTCTTTTGAGACGGTCCGGCCCAGGTGAGATGGTCCGGCCAATAGCGCATGTGTTTGCGCCGTTGCCCGGTCATCTTCACCATATTTCGAGCACGATTATAAGATAAGGAGAATCCGAATGAAATCCAAGAAGCTATTGGCTGTTGTCCTAGGAGCGCTCGTGGTATTTGCGCTGTCGCTGCCGGTATTGGCACAGGAGACCACGCAATCCACCACCACCACGACGACGCAGGCTCCGCCTCCCGATCAAACGCAGAGCACCACCACCACGACAACGCAAACTCCGCCTCCCGCGCAAACGCAGAGCACCACGACTACGACGACTGAAGCAAATCACCCGCAAACCCAAACCACGCAGACGACCGAGAGCACCACGAAGTACAAGCACCATCACAAGAAGGTGAAGAAGGAGAAAGAAACAACGACTACAACAACGACCCCACACGAGCATAGTGAGACGACGACCACTACCACGACTCCGCCGCAGTAATTCCGCCGCACAGCGTGAGTATTAGGCCGCGCCGCCATGAGAGTTCGTGGCGGCGCGCATATTCGCCAACTCCGCGGCGTTCGTTGACTTGCCCTTTTCAGCCAAGTAAGATTTGCCACCAGTGATCGACCAGACCACGATCGGGCGCGCATGATCGGGCGCACCATCTCGCACTACCGCATCGTCGAGAAACTCGGCGGCGGCGGCATGGGCGTGGTTTACAAGGCTGAAGACATCTCCCTGGGTCGATTTGTCGCCCTTAAATTTCTCCCCGACGACGTCGCGCAAGATCCACAGGCATTGGAGCGTTTCCGCCGCGAAGCTCGCGCCGCTTCGGCTCTCAACCATCCTAATATCTGCACGATCCATGAGATTGGGGAGGAAGACGGCCATCTCTTCCTCGCGATGGAGTTTCTGGACGGCCTGACGCTTAAGCATCGCATTGGCGGGCGGGCCCTGGAAACGGAAGTTCTTCTCCCCATCGCCATCGATATTGCCGACGCGCTCGACGCCGCTCACGCTGCCGGCATCGTGCACCGCGACATCAAGCCCGCAAACATTTTCGTCACCAAGCGCGGACACGCCAAGATATTGGACTTTGGACTGGCGAAAATCTCGCCCGCGATTGGCTCCTCAAGCCAGGTTGCATCCGCAAATACCATGACGGGTACGCTCGACGAGCCGCATCTCACCAGCCCCGGCTCTACCCTAGGCACGGTCGCCTACATGTCGCCGGAGCAGGTGCGCGCCAAGGAACTGGATGCGCGCAGCGATCTGTTCTCCTTCGGAGCGGTCATGTATGAGATGGCGACTGGCACGCTGCCGTTTCGTGGGGAGAGCACGGGAGTGATCTTCGACGGAATCATGAACCGTGCTCCCGTGGCTCCCGTGCGGTTGAATCCGGATCTGCCACCTAAGTTGGAAGACATCATCAATCGTGCGCTGGAAAAAGATCGGGAACTCCGCTATCAGCACGCGTCTGACATGCGGTCCGAGTTGTTGCGCCTGAAGCGGGATACAGACACCACTGGGCGCGTTGCGGCTGCCAGTTCGGGAACGGTGGCGGCAGCGCAGGGCAGTGGATCGCAGGCGGTGTCCCAAACGCAGGCGCCAGTCCCCGGGTCTCCTCCCGTCGTGGCTTCGTCTCCGTCATCGACCGCGGTGGCCGGAGACAAGGCGATTACGGCCTCGATACAGAGTCGTCCCTACAGGGCAATCGCCGGAGGACTTGCCGCGACCGTGCTAGTGGTGGCTGCTCTTTTTTGGCTCGTCAAGCAGCGCGCCGCGCCGGTTGTGGTCACCGCCAGTCAAAGAACCGTCGCGGTTCTTCCTTTACAGAACCTCGGCTCCGACAAAGGTGTGGATTTTCTGCGCCTGGCTCTAGCCGACGAAATCGCGACCGCGCTCAGTTATGTGCGCTCCCTATCCATCCGCCCCTTCGCGACTACCAGCAAGTACGACTCTCCCACGCTCGACTTGCAGGAAGCCGGTCGCGCCATGCATGTGACGGACGTTGTCACGGGACACTATCTGAAGGAAGGCGACCAGATTCAAATCACTCTGGAAGCCGTGGACGTCGCGGACAACCGTACAGTTTGGCGCGACACCATGACGGTTGCTGCTCTCGACATGATTGCCATGCGGAGCGAGATCACGGCGAAAGTTCGGCAAGGGTTGGTACCGGCTCTCGGTGCGGCAACGAATGCAGGCGAAACTGGCACCCATCCCAAGAACGAGGAAGCATACGATCTCTATCTTCGGAGCATCGCAATCCCGCATGATCCTCTTCCCAATAAAGAGGCCATCGCCATGCTGGAACGCGCGGTGGGACTGGACCCCAGCTACGCGCCCGCTTGGGCCTATCTCGGAGTTCGCTACTATTACGATGGGGCCTATTCGAACGGCGGCAAGCCAATGCGGGAGCGCTCGGACGCCGCTTTGGAACGAGCTATCTCGCTTGATCCGAATTACATCTTTGCGGTTGCATGGCTGATCACCAACCGGGTCGAACAAAGCGAGTTCGCCACGGCCTACCAGGATGCGAAGGCGCTGGTGGCGCGGCATCCAGAGAATGCTCAGGCCCACTTCGCTCTGGCGTATGTCCTTCGCTACGGAGGAGCCATGGAGGAATCCGCTCACGAATGTGACGCCGCTTTGTCCCTGGATTCCGGGAACTTTGGGTTGCGCTCATGTGCGTTCACGTTCGACCAACTTGGTAACTACGCGCGGGCGATGGATTTTCTTCAGCTCGATGCTGGGTCTGTATGGGCATCAGACGGCATCATGCGGCAATACATTCGTGCTGGGAAAATTGCCCAGGCGAAGGAAATCGCCGAGAAATTCGATGACCTGGGCTTTAGGATGATGAGGGCGTGCATCGAAAACCCATCGTCCGCCGCTGCAGCATCCCTTATCCGGGAAAGGGTGGCCCACATACTTCGCGGACCCGACCCCGAACCCAGTTATGTGATTGCGGCCGACGTTCTTTTCTGCGGGCAGAAAGACTTAGCCGTGCAGATGCTGAAGAGCTCGATTGCCAGGCACTTTTGCGCCTACACGGGTCTGCAGAACGATTCCGCGTGGGCGAAGCTGCGAGGTACGCCTGAATTCGCAGAGTTGCTCTCCGCAGCCAAACAGTGCCGGGATAATTTCCTCGCCGAGAGATCGCAGGCCGTACGCTGAATTGCCCTGAGCACGCCCTGCGCAAGAGGAAGGCTACGGACCTCGTCGGTCGTTGTAGTGCCTAGCTGCAGTGGCTATTTGGCTGGAGCCGATTCCTCCAGCCCCCGATGCTTGAGCATCGCCTTCGCGTTGGGTGGTGCGCCGCGCCAGGCCTCGTACATTTTGGCGAGGTCTTCGGTGTTTCCCCGAGAGAGGACCATCTGGCGAAAGCGATCGCCGTTGGCGCGGGTAAGTCCGCCGTGCTCGTCGAACCACTGGAAGCCGTCGTCCGCGAGCATCTCGGTCCACAGATAGGCGTAGTAGCCGGCGCTATATCCGCTCTCCCAGATATGGCTGAAGTAACTGGAGCGATAGCGGGGAGGCACGTAACTCACGTTGAGGTGAGTCTTGTCGAGCGCCTGCTTCTCGAACTCGTCGGGATTCTGCAACGGGGCGTCGGGAGAAAGAAAGTGCCACTGCATGTCGAGTTCGGCCGCAGCCAGGAGTTCGGTCATGTCGTAGCCCTTGTTGAAAGTTTCGGCTTTCCTGATCCGCGCAGCGAGTTCCTCCGGCATGGCGGCGCCGGTTTTGTAGTGCTTCGCGTAATGAGCAAAAATCGCGGGATACGTGGCCCAGTGCTCGTTGAACTGAGACGGGAACTCGACGAAGTCGCGAGCGGTTGAAGTACCGGCGAGGGTCGGATACTCGGCATTGGAGAACATGCCGTGCAGGGCATGTCCAAACTCGTGGAACATGGTGACGACGTCGGTGAAGCTGATCAGGGCGGGTTCGCCGGCGGCGGGCTTGGGCAGGTTGGCAACGTTGTACACGACAGGGGAAGTTCCAAGAAGCCGCGACTGGCCGACGAATTCGGACATCCAGGCTCCGCCGTTCTTGTTGTCGCGCTTGAAGTAGTCGCAGTAGAAAAGGGCGAGGTGCTTGCCGTCGGCGTCGAAGACTTCAAAGACCCTTACATCGGGGTGGTAGACCGGAATGTCGTGCCGCTCTTTGAAGGTGATTCCATAGAGCTGATTTGCTGCGTAGAACACTCCGTTCTGGAGAACGTTGTCGAGTTCGAAATAGGGCTTCACCTGGGCATCGTCGATGTCGTAGCGAGCCTTGCGGACCTGCTCAGCGTAGAAGTCCCAATCGTACGCCTGGACCTCGAAGCCACCCTTCTGGGCGTCTTTCTGACCATCGATGACAGCCTGGATATCGGCGGCTTCGCGGCTGGCCTTTGCGGTCGCGGCGGGGACGATGGCATCCATGAACTGCAATGCGGCTTCCGGCGTCTTTGCCATCTGATCTTCGAGTTTCCAGGCGGCGAAGCTTGGATGACCAAGGAGTTTGGCCTTCCGCGCGCGAAGTTGAGCGAGATGTGCGATCGTGTCGCGCGTGTCGTTGGTGTCTCCCCGCTCGGCGCGGTCCCAGGAGTGTTCGAATATGGCCTGCCGCGTCCCGCGAACGCTAAGTGAAACAAGGTCAGGCTGCTGCGTGGTATTTTGCAGCGGAATTACGAAGCCCTCTATTTTTCGGTCTCGGGCGGCCTGTGCGGCGGCGGCGATGCGAGCTTCGGACAGGCCGGCGAGCGTGGCTTTGTCGGTGGTGACATAGGCGCCGTCTTTCGTGGCGGCCAGGAGTTTGGTGTTGAAGGCGTTTGATAGGGAAGAAATCTCTTCGTTGAGCTTTCTCAGTTCAGTCTTGTCGGCTTCCGAGAGTTTAGCGCCGGCATGCACGAACTCGTCATAGGTACGCTCCAGCAGGCGGAGAGATTCGGAATCAAGTTTGAGCGTAGAGCGCTGATTATAGATGACGGATACGCGCGCGAAGAGTTTCGTGTTGAGGTAAAGGAAGTCCCGATGAGCGGCTAGTTTCGGCGCCTCGATGGTTTTGACATTCTGAAGCGTGGGATTTGTGTTTGCCCCCGTAACTCCGTCGAAGGCCGCCATCGCACGGTCGAACAACCGGCCACTCTTCTCCATGGCGACGATGGTATTGTCGAAAGTGGGGGCGTCGGGGTTGTCAGCGATCCTCAGGAGTTCGGCCTTTGCCTGCGCCATGCCGGCCTCGATCGCGGGCTGGAAGTCCTCGTCCCTGATCTTGTCGAAGGGTGGCGCCTGAAAGGGCAGTGTGCTGGGCGCGTAAAACGGATTGGCTGTGCCGAAGTCAGAGGCCGCAGCGAGAGCGTTGTTCACGAAGCCGAGCGCGATAGCTCCGGCAGGAATCACCGTGGTGGGGATCAATGTACTAAAGAATAAAAGCATAGTTTTGGCAGTGCGGCGTCGTGTCGAGCGCATCATCGTTATAGAAACCCTCTTCATCATGATTGTAAAGGGTGAGACGGGGCCGTGGCGGGAAGGTGAGCAGCGGCCTTCCCCTCAGCGTCCGATCATCCCCGCCGCCCAAGCCAGCACGGCAATTCCAATCACAATACGATACATGGCAAACGGCGCAAACCCGCGCTTGCGGACCCAGGCCATGAACCATGCGACGGCTCCGTAGGCAACGATGAAGGAGACGACGAAGCCGATGACGAGGATGACCCAGTGATGAGGTGAGATCTGGGCGACGCCGATGGGATTTTCATCTTTGCCCCGGAGCGACTTGAAGAGCGTGTAAAACGTGGCCACCGTCATGGTCGGGATGGAGAGGAAGAAGGAGAACTCAAGCGCGGCGGCTCGCGACATTCCCACCAGTTGGCCGGCGGCGATCGTAGACATGGAGCGTGAGGTTCCGGGAAAAACGGCGGAAAGAATCTGGCAGGCGCCGATCCAGATGGCTTGGCCGCCGTGGATGTCGTCCATCTTCCAGGTGTGAATCGGGGAACCCGGCGCTCCTGGTCCGGCTTTCTCCCAGGGCCCTTTCATGGCGTCGATGACCCACATCACTATGCCGCCGATCAGGAGCGATGCGCCCATCACGTAGAGACTCTCGAGGTTCTTGCCGATCACTTTCGTCAGCAGATAAGACGGGATCGCGGTGACGACGAATGCGATCATGACCAGGCTTAGGGGATGAGTCAGGTAGTCGCAGTCCTTTTTCTCGCCTTCGGGAAATGTCGAGACGAGCTTGGCGATGTGCTGGCGGAAATAAATTGGCAAAACCAAGATCGCGCCTAGCTGGATGACGATCGAGTACATCTTCCAGTAGCCGCTCGAGAGTGGCACATGCATTAGTTGTTCGGCAATGCGGAGATGTGCGGTGGAGCTGACGGGCAGGAACTCAGTGAGGCCTTCGACAATTCCGAGAATTACGGATAAAAGATAGTCGTTCAAGTGTTCTCCCCAATCCTAACGTATTCGCGCGGCTCGCTGCGTCTCACTCCGGAGACGCGGCAAGCCGCGTCTCTACGGGAATTTATTGTCCAATTTTCGCAACTTCCGCGTAACGGCGAAAGAAGCTATCTGGCTTCCACTGCGGGCGATGGTCGTCATTGGCGATGTTAATCAGCAAGGCTCTGACGATCTCTTCGTACTTCGCCGCGGCGGCGAGGTCCACTGGTTGGTCCACGTCGTCGGAGGGCGCATGATAGCGCCGGGTCAGCCAGTCTTTGAAAATCTTTACCTCGGGCGAGCCGGGCTCAGGAGCGACGCTCATGATGACCGAGGGCACACCGTGGCGGATAAAGTTGTACTGATCGCTGCGGACGAAAAGATTGCGCAGCGGCTCCGGATCGGGCTGAACTTTTACGCCGAGCGATTGCGCGATCTCGCGTGTGCGATCGCCCAGATCGGAGTCGTCGAGACCGAGCACGGTAATAAGTTTGAGTGGCACGATGGGCAGAAACATATCGACGTTGACGTCGGCGACAATCGACTTTGGCGCGACCGTAGGATGAGCGGCGAAGTATTTTGAGCCAAGCAGGCCCTTTTCTTCACCGGTCACTAAAACTAAGAGGATCGATCGGCGCAATTTTTCAGGATTTTTCTTGAAGCTGGCGGCCATGTCCAGAACCAGGGCGCTGCCGGAGCCGTTGTCCATGGCTCCGTTGTAAATGCGGTCGCCGTTGATGGGCTCCCCGATGCCGATGTGATCGAGGTGGGCGGAGAGCACCACATATTCGTCTTTCAGAGCGGGGTCGCTGCCTGGGAGCTTGGCGACGAGGTTGACCGACTCTATTTTGGTGACGTCGACTTTCGTTTTCGCTGCGAGCGAAACGGCGAGCGGAAAGTGCGGCAGCGGCTTGCGATCTTTACCAAGAGCCGCGATTTCTTCAAAAGTGTGGCCGGAGCCGGCAAAAAATTTCTCGGCGCTCGAAGGATTGACGGTGACATAAAGCTTTGCGCCTTCGGTTTCGTCGAACTCGGGATAGTCGAGATCCATGCTGGGATGGGCGCGGTTGAGCGCGATGCGGGACCAGGGGATGTCCATCGAGGCGGGGTTGATCAGCGAAACGATTCCGATGGCGCCGGCGGCGCGCAACACTTTCCAGCGCTCGGCCGCGGTCTGGTAATGGGAAGCGAGCGCACCCGGAATCTCGGAGGGCGATCCGGAAAAGATCACGATGATCTTGCCCCGGATGTCGACGCCGGCGAAGTCGTCATAATTGTTCTCCGGGACTTTGAGGCCATAGCCGACGAAGACCAGCGGCGCTTCGACCTCGGGCGCGGGCATAACGCGGGTGCCGATGATGGCATCTTCGCCGAGCATGAGCGGTTCGCGTTTGCCTTCGCGGATGAGGGTAAGGCTGCAATCCTTCTCGACGATCTGGCGGGAGACGAATTTGACGGGCTGGTAGAAGCCGTTTACGCCCGCGGGTTCCGCGCCCGCGCTTTTGAGTTGCTCGACGGCGTAGGCTTGCGCGGCGCGCTCGCCACGGCTGCCCGTGTCGCGCCCTTCGAGTTTGTCGTCGGCGAGAACTTTGATGTGATTCCACCAGGTCTGGCCGTCGAAATGAGGAGTGGTCTGGGCCGGGGCGGAAAATGCGAATAGCAGTGCGAGCAGTAAAGCCGATGACTTGATTTTCATGACGTCCCCCACTTGGCGAAGGTTTCTAGGATAGCAGGAAGCGGCGTTGAGGGAGGTCATCTCATGGTGGACGCTCACTGGAAGTGAGCTTTTTTGCTCAGACCTCGACATCTCAGAAATGAGAGAGTTTCGGTCAGAACCATTTGCGAGCGAAACGTAGTCTTCAGTAGTACGTTTTGTCCGGAAATCGTGCCTTTCAATCCGCGCAACCCGCAGCCGTGGAACGACACCGGGCAAGCGAAGGATTGATCGAGCAAAAAGGAACCACAAATGCGTATCGTCTCCTCGATTCGTTCGCTGCTATTCGCACTTTTATTGCTGGCCATGTCTGCTGCATCGTTCGCGCAAATCGGCATATCGATCAGCTTTGCGCCACCTGAATTGCCCGTCTACGAGCAGCCGCTCTGTCCCGGCGATGGTTATCTTTGGACACCTGGGTACTGGGCATACGCCGACGACTTCGGCGACTACTACTGGGTGCCGGGTACGTGGGTGATGGCTCCGGAAGTCGGTTTCCTGTGGACTCCAGCCTATTGGGGTTGGGGCGGCAACGGATATGTCTTCTATGACGGCTACTGGGGTGAGCATGTCGGTTTCTATGGCGGGATCAGTTACGGGTACGGTTACTACGGCGAAGGCTATGAAGGTGGGCGTTGGGATAACGGACACTTTTTCTACAACCGTTCGGTGAACAACGTGAACGTCACTGTAATTCACAACGTCTACAACACCACGGTGGTCAACAGCACCACGGTGAACCGGGTCAGCTACAACGGTGGAACGGGTGGGATCAGCGCGCATCCAAGGCCTCAAGAAGAAGCGGCGGCGCGTGAGAAACATATTCCGGCTGTAGCGGTTCAGACTCAACATGCGCAGGCTGCCCGCACGAATCCGGAACAGCGGGCTTCCGTGAACCATGGCAAGCCGGCAGTCGCGGCTACTCCTAAGCCTGGAGCATTTAACGACCGCGCCGTCGTACCGGCCAAAGCGGCGGGAGCGCCTTATAACCCTCCAGCCAATCGTGCCGCTCAGCCAGCGGCCAATGCGCCGGCCGCGCATCCAGTGAATAATGCCGCTCGCCCCGACCGGCCGGCGCAACCGAACAACCAGCCGGAAGCGAACCGTCCGGCGGCAGCGCAGCCGAGTAATCGGCCGGAGGCGAATCGTCCGGCGGCAAGCGAGCCAAGTAATCGGCCGGAAGCGAATCGTCCGGCGGTAGCTCAGCCTGACGCTCGGCCGGAAACGAATCGTCCGCCGCCAGCGCAGCCAAACAATCGAACGGAAATGAGTCAGCCGACGCCCAATCGGAATGAGCCGGCTCAGCGGCCGCAAGCTCCTCCGCCGAGCGAACGTGCGCAGCCCCAGCGCGGTTCTCCTCCGGCGGAAACGCGTGCGGAGCCTCAACCACCGCGCCAGGAGCCCGCGGCGCGGGCACCGGAAGCGAATAAGCCTCAGCAGGAACAGCCTAAGCGGGAGGAGAAGCCGCCGCAGTAACGGCAGGCTTCCGGTCAGGGATTGAATCGGGAAACTGCGAACAATCTCGGCTAATCTGGGTGGCATCTTCGGCTGTACGACGCTGACCGTCTACTAGCTGCGGCGGCGACCCAGCTTTGCTCTGCACTTTGCCCTGTACTTTGCTCTGTACTCTGTCTCCGCGTTACACTGCGAGACATGAATACAGGGAACCAACCGAATGTGAAGTTCGTACAAACGCCCGATTACCGCGAGGCCTACTCGAACAGCGTGCAGATCCGGGTGAATGTCTGGGATTTCTTCCTCGTTTTCGGGACCATGCAGCAAAGCTCGGAGACGCAGGTGGAATTACGAAACTTTCAGGGAATTTATCTCAGCCCGCAACAGGCCAAGGCGCTCATGGCGCTCTTGCAGCAGAACGTGACCAACTACGAGGCCACGTTCGGCGAGATCAAACTGGATCCCCGCGCCCCAGGCGGACCCGTTCACTAATGGCTGCGCGTCCGGCAGCGCGCTCCGATCCGAAAATAAAATCTCAACCGGCATCCTCCGCGTGGGTGCAGCAGTTTCTTCTGTTCGCCCTATTTTTTGCCGGATTGATGCTTCTGCATGCGCCGCTTCTGCGTCTTCCTTATTTCTGGGACGAAGCGGGCTATTACATTCCGGCCGCGCGCGATTTATTTCTGACTGGCACGTTCATTCCGCAATCCACGCCATCGAATGCGCATCCTCCGCTGGTGATGGCGTGGCTGGCGCTGGCCTGGCGCGTTTTCGGATACTCCACGCTAGTTACGCGCACAGCCATGCTGGGGGTGTCAGCATTCTCGCTGCTGGGATTATTTCGACTTTCGCGCATCGCCGCCAATCTGCCCGTGGCGTGGGCGACGACCGCGTTAGTGGCGCTGTATCCGGTGTACTTTACGCAAAGTTCGATGGCGCAGCTCGACTTGCTGGCCGCGGGATTTACGTTTTGGGCGCTGGCCGCTTACATCGAAGACCGTCCTTTGAAGCAAGTGCTGTGGTTCTCGCTGGCGGCGCTCGCGAAAGAGACAGCGATCCTCGCTCCGCTGGCGCTGTTGGGCTGGGAGCTGCTCGGGCATTTTGTTCGTCTGCTTGGGAAAGAAAATCGTTGGAATCAAAGTCGATGGCAAGAAATTCTTGCACCGCTGGGTGGGCGCACGCGCTCACTTTATCTGCTGCTCCCGGTCGTGCCGCTGGTCGTCTGGTACGCCTACCACTACGCGAAGACGGGCTTCCTGCTGGGCAATCCCGAATTTTTTCGCTACAACGTTGCTGCTACACTGAATCCTCTGCGCATCCCGCTTGCTCTGGGGATGAGGCTCTGGCAGCTCTTCGGATACTTCGGTCTTTATCTGCTTACGCTGGCGGGATTGCTGGCGATGCTTCGTCCGCCGCGCAGAGAGAGCGGCGTCGCCCGACCGCGAATTCCATTCTGGATACAGGCAGCATTTCTTTCCGTGGTTCTCGCGTACCTGGGTTTCATGTCATTAGTGGGCGGAGCGGTGCTGGCTCGCTACATGTTGCCGGTCGTCCCACTTGTGATTCTGGCGTTGGTCTCGACTCTGTGGCGGCGGGTGCGATATTGGAAATTGATTGTGGCAGCGGTCGCAATTGCTTTTGTCGCGGGACTGTTCAGCAATCCGCCTTACGGATTCTCTCTCGAAGACAATCTGGCCTATCGCGACTACATCGTGCTGCATTCGGACGCAAGCCGCTTCCTCGCGATGCGATATTCCGGCGTCCGCGTTCTAACCGCATGGCCCGCGTCGGACGAACTCTCCCGGCTCTGGCTGGGCTACGTTAATACCAATGCCAGTCAGACTTTCCGCGTGGTGCGCGTCGAGGATTTCTCCGTCTCCCAGATCGACGCGGCTGCCAAGTCTCGCGACCGCTTCGACGTGGCTTTGGTCTTCTCCACGAAATACCAGCCACCGCATGCGTTGTTCGAAAATTGGGATGCTTGGCAGCGTATCAAGGAAAAATTCTTTGGCTATCATCGCGACTTGCTGCCTGAAGAAATTGCGAAGCGGCTAGGTGGAACGATTGCCTATCACGAAGAAATGAACGGTCAGTGGATCGCGGCAATTGCGGTGGAGCGTTGAGCCGGCGTTGTGAGTGCTACGGGGATATTTCAATAGTCAATCCGCACTCTGGTCCTGCCTCGCAACAGCGAGAGAAGCCAACCGATAGAGATGTACGGCCCCGGCGTCAGCCATGAGAGTCGAGGCCACAGCGATTGCATAAAGGCCATACGGCGGCCGCGCGATCAGGGGATCGGCAATGTCACGCAGCATTTCCACGGTTTGATACCCCACCATGAGCGTCAGTATGAAGCACCCGACCAACGACACTATCGAACCCACCTTGTGGTGGGTTCCTATCAGCGTTAAGACGGCCCCACTGATGAGTAGTAGCGGTCCAACAAACATCCACGAATACCACAGCAGAGCCTTGCCTATGAACGCTAGGTCCGATACGCCACCGAACATGACGAAGAGCCATGAGACAACGGCAGCCCAGAGCAGGCCGACTACAAGAAGGAAGATCGATATGGAAGATCTCGTCATTGGCAGGGGCTGTAGTGGTTGTCGACAGTTGATGTTAAAAGGCGATAGCGCTTACTATCGGGATCGCCTAGTCCGGGTTCTGGTCGAATCCCGGGCGACGCAGAATGAATGCTGCCTCAAATTAGCGTCTATCGGGCAGAGTCGAACTCCCCGCACGTCCTGCAACTATCGTATTCACATCCCCATCAAGTGACACGAATGCGTCTTGACCACAACCCAGACGCTCTTACCCGGGCCAAGTTGGAGAGCGTCGCGCGCCGCCAGCGTTAGGTGCACCTCGAACTCGGCGCCGCCGCAATCCACCATCGCCGCGATGATGACGTCTCTCTGCTCCAGCCGCTGAATAGTTCCCGGCAAAACATTGCGCGCGCTCAGTCCGCGTGGTTTTTCCGTTGCCAGCAGCAGATCGCCAGCGCGAACGCCCACGCGAAGGCGCGATCCGACCTCTGCACGAACCAGCGGCGTTTCCAACTCCACCGCATCTTTTTCCACGCGGCCGATTCCCAGCCGGCAGGTCATGGTGCCGCGATTTTCGTGCAGGGCCACTACCGTGGCATCGAAGATATTTTCGAATCCTGACAATTGCGCGACCGTCTCGAGTCGCGGAGCGCGCATGACTTCATGCGGCCGACCCTGGGCCACGATTCTTCCCGTGTCAAGCATGATGACCTCGTCACCGAGGGCAAACACCTCTTCGCCATCGTGGGTGACGAAGAGAATCGGAATGCGGTGATCCTGGTTCCACTTGCGAAGATCCGCGACGAGAGACGACTTCGTCGGACGGTCCAGCGCGGCGAGCGGCTCATCAAGCAGCAATGCGCGCGGTTCGGTGACGAGCGCGCGCGCCAGGGCGACGCGTTGGCGCTCGCCTCCGGAGATTTGCGCCGGTCGCCGGTCGCGCAAACGATCGAGGCGGAAGCGCGCAAGAATTTCGCGGCTGCGTGATGTTCGCTCCGTCGCGCTAAGTGAGTGCAGACCGTACGCGACGTTCTCCTCGGCGGTCAGGTGAGGGAAGAGGGCCAGGTCCTGATGTACGTACCCGATGCGCCGCTTCCAGGCGGCGACGTTTCGCTCTTTCTCCGAGTCGTAAAGGTCTTCGCCGCCAACAACGATGCGCCCTTCGTCCGGATCGCTCAGGCCGGCAATGCAGTCGAGCAGCGTGGTTTTTCCCGCGCCCGATGCGCCGAAGAGAATTGTGAAGCCGGCAAGCGCGCGGAAGTGGACGTTCAAGTTGAAAGTACCTTCGGGATTTGGGAAACGTTTGCGGATTCGGACTTCGAGTTCGGAAGAGATTGGATAGGTCGCAGCTGGCGGCGCAGTTTGTGGCGCGGGAGCAGGCTTTGTTTTTGTTTTTGCTTTTACCGCCATGGACCCACCGCCCATGGCCGCCGGTTCAAGCCGTAAACGATCGACAATACCAGGAAGGAAACAATAAGCAGGAGCAACGCCGTGCGGTTCGCACTGGAATAATTTGCTGTCTGCACCTGATCGTAAATATCAATCGAGATGGTGCGCGTCACGCCGGGAATGTTGCCTCCCACCATGAGTACAACTCCAAACTCGCCCAGCGTGTGCGCGAAGCTGAGCGCGAATCCCGTGACCAGCCCCGCTTTTGAGAGGGGAAGCACGATCCGGCGAAAGGTCTGCACCGGCGAATGGCCAAGCGATGCAGAAGCGCGAAGCAGGCTCGGATCGACCGCGCCAAATGATGCCGCGAACGGTTGCACGGCGAATGGCAGGCTGTATAACAAAGACCCGATCACCAGCCCTTCGAAAGTGAAGGCCAGGGTGTGGCCGGTGAGCGACTCCCACCAGCGGCCTAGCGGGCTTCTCGATCCGAGCGCTACCAGGACATAAAAGCCGAGCACCGTCGGTGGCAGAACGATCGGAAGCGCAACCGCGGCTTCGACCAGGAATTTCCAGCGCCAGCGTGAGTAGGTCAGCCAGTAGGCGATGGGAATTCCGATGGCGATCAGCAGCGTCGAGACGATGGCTGCGAGACGCACCGTCAACCAGAATGCCTCCCAGTTCATTTCACTCTTTCTCCACCGGAATGGTTTTCCGGGGGCAGGCTAAACCCGTAGCTGGCTAGCAGAGAAGCGGCCTCAGGGTTGCGCAGAAATTCCAGAAATTTGCGGGCGGCATCCTGCTGTTTTGATCGTGAGAGCACGACCGCCGCCTGGTTCAGTGTGGGGTAGGCGTCGAGCGGAACCGTCCAATAGCGGCCTTTCTCTTTAAGAGCGGGAGCGAGCGCGTGTGAGAGGGCGATCAATCCCGCCTGAGCGTTGCCCGATTCGACGAACTGCGCTGCCTGCGAGACATTTTCTCCCAGAACAAGGCGGCTCGAAACTTGATCGTAAATTCCGAAGTGCCGCAGCGCGGAAACTGCTGCTCGGCCGTACGGAGCAGTCGCAGGATTCGCGATCGAAATCTTCTTGACCGAAGGGTCAAGCAGCGCTTGTATGCCCTGCTTCGATAAGTCCAGCGGCGAATTGCCCGGTACCCACAGCACCAACCGGCCAACCGCATAACGATAAAGAGTACCCTTCGATACCAGTCCCTCCGCAATCAGCTGCTGCGGATAGTCTTCATCGGCCGAAAAGAACACATCGAAAGGCGCGCCGTTTCGTGTTTGATTAGTCAGATTGCCGGATGAGCCGAACGAAAGCTTCACTGCTTGGCCAGTCTTCTTTGCATAAGCTGCGACGAGCTCTGGAAGCGCCGCGCTCATATCCGCCGCTGCGGCCACGGCGATCTCCTGTGCGGTTGCGAAAGTTCCAGCGAACAGGAGTAACAGAGCCAGCAACTTGCTCATCGGAAATTTTCCTCGCTTTTCGCCTCAGCGCCTAAAGGGGCGTCTGATTTCGAAGAACTTACGGCATCGCTGAAGCGATGCCCTGATACGAAACGTGAGTCTTTCAGCACTCTGTGAAGCCGACTGTGGAAACGGCCACTTACCGCAGCGGTGAACCGCTGCGCTACCCAAAATCAACCCCGGGGTGCCGAGTTATCCAATGGAGGGATCGGCGTCTCGCCCATCCGGCAGGGCGGGGACGCCCCGCTGTCCACTTACACCAACTTCGTCTTCGACAACGGAAGCTCGCGCACCCGTTTGCCCGTTGCTGCAAACACCGCGTTGTATAGCGCGGGCGCGAAAGGCGGCACGCCCGGCTCGCCAACGCCGGCCGGCGGCGCTTCGCTCTTCACAATTTGCACATCGACGTGCCGCGGAGCACGGTTCATGCGCGCGATCTGATAATTGTTGAAGTTGCTCTGGTCGATGGTTCCGTTGGTCGCCGTAATTTCGCCGAACAACGCCAGGCTTGTTCCGAACACGGCTGCTCCCTCGAACTGGTTCCGGACATTGTCGGGGCTGACGACCGTGCCCGCATCGAGCGCGGTCCAAACATTCGGAATATGCACCTGCCCCTTGCTGTCGACTTCGACTTCAACCACGGTCGCAACATAAGTGAGGAAACTGCGGTGAGCGGCGATGCCCATGCCGCGTCCTTTCCCGAGAGGGCGCTTACCCCAGCCGGATTTCTCCGCCGCGATCTCGACCACGCGCCGCAATCGGGCTGTGTCCAGCGGGTAGCGCTGTTTCTCGTCGGCATCCTCCTCCTTATATTCAAGCGGAACGATGCGCGCTGGTCCGATCAGGTCAAGCAGATACTGGACGGAATCTTTGTTAGCGTTGTGCGCAAGCTCGTCGGCAAAGGAGTGAATCGCGAACGCATGATAGACGTTCGCCACGCTGCGCAGCCATCCAATGCGCACGTGGAAGTCGGCGGGGCCATTTTCGGCGCGATGGTTGGGAATATCGAACGGAAGATTGTTCCATCCCAGTCCCATCTCGTCGAGAGCATAGGTTGCCGAGGCGTCAAAGGTCGAACCGATCGGCGGATACACGGTGCGCTGCAGCCATGCCGTCGGCTTGCCATCCGGCCCAATCGCGGCTTTCATGTACATCGCGGCGACGGAGTGAAAAAAATCGAAGTGAATATCGTCTTCGCGGCTCCAGACAACTTTGACCGGCTTGCCAAGTTGTTTCGAAAGAACGGCGGCCTCCGCAACCTGGTCGGGTTTCGACTTGCGTCCGAAGCCGCCACCGAGCAGCGTGACATGGCAAGTCACATCTTCTTTCTTGATGCCGAGCACGCTGGCAATGGTCTCCTGCACAGCTTGCGGATTCTGCGTCGGGGCCCATGCCAGCACTTTTCCGTCGCGATATTCGGCGACGGCGACTGGCGGCTCCATGGAAACGTGCGCCAGATGCGGCGTGTAATACTCGGCCTCGATAATTTGTCCACCCTTGGCAAATACTGCATCCACATCGCCGACGTTGCGAACGACTTTGCCCGGCTTCCGGGAAGTTGCTTCGAGCGTTTTGCGGAATGGCGCGGAGTTGTACTCCGAGTGCGGACTGCTATCCCATTCGACCTTCAGGCTCTTACGTCCCTTGAATGCGGCAAAGGTGTTGTCGGCAATCACGGCGACGCCGCCCAAAGGCTGGAACTGGTGCGGCGGTTTGAAAGTGTCGATGGTCAGCGTCTTCTGAACGCCGGGCACTTTGAGCGCGGCCTTGTCATCGTACGACTTGATCTTCTGTCCGAGTACGGGCGGATGCTCAACCGACGCGTAGACCATGCCGGGCATGGTCGCGTCCATGCCGAAGATAGCTTTGCCGGTGACCATCTCGGGAACGTCGAACAAGGAATTGCTTTCTTTGCCAATGTAGCGCCACTGGGAACGCGACTTGAGCGGAACATCTTCTTTCTTCGGAACCGGAAGTTTGGCTGCGGCGGCGGCAACTTCGCCATAGCCCAGCTTGCGCCCGCTGGCGCGATGCACAACGAAGTGGGACTCGGCCGTGCACTCTTTAGGAGAAACATTCCACTGCGCAGCGGCGGCGCTGATCAACATCATGCGTCCGGTGGCGCCCACCTGGCGCATCAAGTCGAAGGAACTGCGAACCGAGTGGGATCCGTCCGTATCCTGGTCACCGTACTTCGGATCGCCGGTTGCCTGATCGATTTTTACTTTGGACCAATCGGCGTCAAGTTCGTCGGCGACCACGAGCGGCAAGGCCGTGCGGCTGCCGCATCCCATCTCCGAGCGATGGGCGACGATGGTGACGGTGCCATCTGACGCGATCGACATCCACAGACTGGGTTGAAATGGCGGTGCAGTCGCTTCGCCTTCCGCGGCCCACAGCGGCTCGGGAATAAAGCGCGCGCTCAGCACAAAAACGCCGCTCGCCAGTGCGGCGTGCAGGAACCCTCGCCGGCTGACGTGAAGGCTGACATTCTCGATGGTCTTCATGCTGTCTCCTTCGCTGCCTGATGCTTCGCAGGCTGATGCTTCGTGCCCGGATGCGTCGTGGTCGGATGCTTCATGGGCTGATGCCCGGCTGCCTGATGAATCGCCGCCCGAATCCGCTGATAAGTTCCGCAGCGGCAGATATTGCCCGACATCGCCGTGTCGATATCCTGGTCGGTGGGATTCTTGTTGTCCTTAAGAAATGCGATCGCCTGCATGATCTGGCCCGTCTGGCAGTAGCCGCATTGCGGCACCC
>Ga0193751_1000429_pt1 | contig 33614 bp, 37 predicted proteins | sample L1c2metaG_FD_143050 | JGI IMG/M metagenome (GOLD analysis project Ga0193751, IMG submission 143050) | Soil microbial communities from a riparian zone of the East river system, Colorado, United States - L1c2 | ecosystem: Environmental > Terrestrial > Soil > Riparian zone | place: USA: East River...
CAACTGGCGCCGCTGGTCCTCGGTCAACTGAACCTGCACTGCAACTCGCATCGGTGGCCTCCCCGGCGCCCACTCGGGCTGCCACCATACATTATACTGTCTCTGACGCATTACACTAGGGGTGGCTGTAGCCGTCCCCGCTGGGCGCGTCATCCCTGGAGTGGGCGTCGCGGTCGCGGTGCCCACTCCAGGGACCGCAAGTTTAGCGCCCGCTGTGCCACTCGGTTGCGCGACCGCCCTCGGAACCGGAGGAGTCGGGCCGGTTGGGGAAGTGAAGCCGCCTCGCACGAACCGGACTACGTTTCCTAGCGCCCCGACCGCCGACGCCGACACTAGGTCCGAAGCGTTGGAAGCTGCGTCCGGGGCACCAGATCGAGCGGCGACGACCATAGCAGCGACGCCTACCGGACAGGTGGGGCGGCCCGGAACCGGAATCTTCACCCCCCCGGCGGGCGATGCGTAGCTCCGCGTCTCGTGCGCAGGCATTGTGGGCGGGGCGGCGTGAGCTCGCATGCCAATAGCCAAGAGTGCGGCCGTCAAGGCGGACCCGCCCAGGAAGACAGTCATCCACGGCAAAGAAGACCTAGTAAGCATCCTCGGACCTCCGGTCATCGCGAATCGCAGTTTTGAGGGCGTACGGAAGAAGTTCGGCCGGCTCACCTGTTCGTGCCGAAAGCAGTATTGGAGTAGGGAGTCACGCTCACGTACGGCGGTGGTGCGTTAGGGGTGTATGAGATGATTGGGTTATAGCCACCCCACCAGTACCAGTTGTACCCATCCGGGGTCCACATGAGGCCAGAAGCGATCATGTTCGACCAGCTGCCGCACGTGCTGTCCGTCTCCCCCTGCGCCCAGTTCTGAAACGCGCCGGACCAAAGGTAGTCGTCGGCGAGGGAGCTAAACCAATTCGGGCCCGGGCTACCAGGGCCGGGCACGCCCGCAAAGTACGCGGTGGTTGTCCCGAAATAGCTCGAATCCTCGAACCAGACGGAAGTCGAGTAGCTGTAGTCTGGATACAGCATTCCAGTGTAGTCAGCCTCTATGCTACCGGCGTTGATCGTTTGGTAGTATGACCAGAAGGATTGATATGAATTGAACTGTTGCGCCCACCCGATAAATACCCCGCCTTCGGAGGACTCAGCGCCTATGTTAATTTGGTCGCCGCTTGCTATCCATACAGACTCGTCTATAAAGGCATCGTTATAGTCATTCACGTTCCAGCCTGCGGCAATCGTTATCGTGCCACCCGTCCCGGCGTTCCCGTATCCTGTCCCCGAAATGCCGGCCCCATAGTAGTAATCGGATTCACAGCCCTCCTGAGCGGAGGCGGTAGGGCGGGGGATCCCCGTCAGGGCAAGGCCCAATAAGAGTCAGAGCCATAGCCACGGTTAGCGGCACCGCGGCCGCCCATACTCGGTGTAGCATTGAACACCCTCCCCCTGAAACGGCTTGCATGGCCGCCCCGGGCCTCGTTCGGGTTGCTGAGGTCCCTTTACGGCAGCGCTCCACACGTTACGATGCGACCCTCGACCCATCACCGTCCATCGCCATTTCCTGAACTTGGCCTCAGAGAGTGCGGACGCAGTGCTCAGCAGATGCTGAGGGACTTCAAATGAGCCCGACCGCTGCAGCGAATACGGAGTAGAGTAGGAGGCTGGCGCGGTAGCCGTGGTGGTCCGGCGCTGTCCACACACTGCATCGTAGGCTCGGCGGTCCCGAGACCCGACCCCGTTTCCAGCCTCCCCTCATCAAACCGGGCATGCGATTCTCCCGCACCCGGCTTTCCGAGGTCCTTCATCGGCCCGCTGTTGGCGTTGCCTTGTACCACGCCACGGTTCCCGCCAATTCGTACACGCCGAGACTGCGGAAGTACGCCAACGTGTGCCGCCGCCACCCTCGGCCGTGCCGTCCCGTCTTCTTGCTCACAAACAGCGCCAGGCGTTCGCGGACATACGCGTCCACGTGCTGCAACTGCCGGCTCGCATTACCGACCCGAAAGTAGGCCCCCCAGCCGCGCAGCACGGGGTTGAGTTCCGCCACGATTACCGTGACCGGTTCTGGCAAGCGATGCCGCGGCGCGGTGATCGCTTTCACACGGTCCCGCACTGACTGCATTGCTCGACGGCTGGGCCAGTGCTGCAAGTACCTCCGCCCACGATACCGCCATGACTCAACCTTGCGGCAGTGGAAGCCCAGGAAGTCAAAGCCTTGCCGTCCGTCTCCCAAGTACACAACCCGCGTCTTGGTCGAATGGAGCGTTAGCCCTTGTCGGGCGAGAATGACCTCAACCCGCCGTAGTGCTTCCTTTACCGCTGCTTCCGTGCGGCAGAGCACGACGAAATCGTCAGCATACCGGACCAACTGGCCCAGATGGCGACAGCGGTCCTCCCAGAGCCGGTCCAGCTCATGAAGGACCACGTTCGCCAACAACGGGGAGATGACCGAACCTTGAGGCACGCCCTGCTCAGTGGGAGCAACCTCCTCACTATCCAGCACGCCTGCGCGAAGCCACTGCCGCAGCAGCTTCAGCAGCCGCTGGTCGCAGAGTCGGCGTTCTACCAGTCGGATCAGCTTCGCGTGGTCGATACGCTCAAAGAACGCCTCAATGTCGGCGTCCAGCACCCAGTTCTGTCCTCGGTTGACCGCCTGACGGACCTGTTCCACCGCTTGGTGGGCGTTCCGTTTTGGCCGAAACCCGTATGAACTGGCTCGAAAGTCCGCTTCAAAGACCGGCTCCAGAACCACTTTGGCCGCAGCCTGGACGACCCGATCGCGGACGGTTGGGATCCCCAGCGGCCGCTCCCGCCCGTCTGCCTTCGGGATCCGCACGCGGCGCACGGGTCGTGGCCGGTACGTCCCCTCTTGCAGTTCGTGTGTAAGCGTCGCCAGAAACCCCTCGACCCCGCTTTGCTCGATGGCGGCGATAGTTTGCCCGTCTACGCCAGCTGCCCCAGCGTTCGCCTTCACCTCCTGCCACGCTCGCCGCAAGACTTCCCCCCGGAATAGCTTGTCGTAGAGCGCATGGAACCGCCGCGTTGGACTCGCCTTCGCGGACCGATACAGTGCTCGCTGGAGTTCTCGCACCTTGTCGAGGGTGTTAGTAGCTTCATCGGCAATCACCGGCGCTTACCTCCAACCAGCACGCAGACCAAGTGTGGCCCCTTCCCTCCGCCAGGGTTCTGTTGTCCCTGGCCTCAGCAGTACTACGGGCCACTCCGACTCCCGCTCCGCGCTCGCCCGTTTCACGGGGATACCGCTTATCGGGTTCGCCGCTCCCAGTCCCCTCGTCGGTTGGCGCACGCCGAGGCTCACTGCTGGGGCGGAGACGGGTCTCTCCTGTTCCCACGACGGCTATGCCACCGTTCCACGCCCCTTACGCCGCAGGGTTCGTCGGTGTTGCATCTCCAAGCGCTTCACACCTTCCGTGGCCTTCGCCCGACAGGTCCGGGCTCGGCTCCCTGTTCGCCCCCGGAGGGGCAACCATTCTCGACGCGGCAGGCTTCGCTTCATGCTGCGGACCGGTGGCTTGCACCCTCCCAATAGAGGGCTCGACCCCGCGCTTCGACGTGCGAGTCTCCCCGAACGCCGGCGGGCTGCTACAAAGGTGGCTTGGTCCCTCCTTTGGCCGGACTTTCACCGGCGAGTCGTCGTGAGCTTCGCAGGACGCACACCTGTCAATGGTTTTGAGACAGCTCGGCTGGGTAATTAGTGAGTCACCTCCTGTGTCGGTGGCGGCTTGTTGATCCAGGCAGCGGTAGGCAAGGACGGCGGCACCGGCGCCTGGCGAACGAACCGTTTGGGGTGCAGCGCGCAGGCAACGGCGAGGGTTTCGCTGCGTACCTGGTGCATCGCCGGCGCGCGACCGGTGTGGACGTGCTCGGGCGTCAGGAAGCCGATGCCGCTGTGATGGTGCTCCCTGTTGTACCAGGGGAAGAACGCGCAGCAGAAGCTGCGGGCTTCCTCCATGGAGAGGAAACGCTCGGGAAAGGCCGGCCGGTACTTCAGCGTCTTGAACTGGCTCTCCGAGTAGGGATTGTCGTTCGAGACGTGCGGCCGCGAATGCGTCTTGGTGATCCCCAGGTCCGCGAGCAGGAAGGCCACCGGCTTGGAAGCTATCGAGCTGCCGCGGTCGGCATGGAGCGTGAGCTGCCCCGGCGCGATCTGCTGCTTGCGGCTGTCTCCGCGATGAAGCGCGCTGCGCCAGCTCGGCGCTCTCCCGATGAGCAACCATCCAGCCGACGACGTAGCGACTGAAGACGTCGAGGATGACGTAGAGGTAGAAGTACGCGCCCTCACCCTCGCCCTCTCCCCCGGGAGAGGGGGACCAGACCTCCGCTCTAGGGGAGTCCTAGCCGCGCTGGGGCTTCCAGGACTGGAAGTGCGATTCGATTCTGGCGAACAGCGCGGTGAACGTGAGGCCCGCCATGGCGATGATGACAACACCGACGAACATCTTGTCGGTTTGGAAGGTGTTGCCGGCGATGGCGATGAGATGACCGAGCCCCGCCGTGGAGGCGTAGAGCTCGCCGACAACTACTCCGACCAGGGCGTGAGCCAGCCCGAGCCGCATCCCGGTGAGGATGAAGGGCACCGACCCGGGGAGGGCGACGGTCCGGAAGATCTGCACGTCTGTCGCCCCAAACGAATGCGCCGCTTTCAATATCGTTTCGTCGAGGTTCTTCACGCCGGAAATGGTGTTGATGAGAATCGAGAAGACGGCTCCGGCGAAGATGATCGCGATTTTCGAGTTCGGTCCAATCCCAAGCCAGATGATCATCAACGGCAGCAGTGCTACTCGTGGCGTGGCGTTGAAGAAATTCACCAGCGGGTCCAGCAGAGCCTCCAACGGTTTGTACCAACCCATGACGATGCCAAGCGGTATGCCCACCACGAGCGCCAGGCCGAAGCCGATGAGAAACTCCTCACCGCTGACGATGATGTCGTTGCCAAGCTCGCCCTTAGCCGCCAGCGCAAAGAACGCTTGGATAACCCTGGTCGGTGAGCTGGTAAACAGCGGGTTGGAGACGCCGCTGGTTCCGGCCCACTGCCAGAAGGCGAGGAACAGGATGATCCCGGCGCTGCCGAGGATGAGCCGGTAGTGCGCTCGATAGACGCTGCCCATTGCCCTGGCCGGCGAGCGCAGCCAGCCGCCGGCAGGCCCAATCTCGTCCAACGCGCTTGTCACTGCCATGGGGTCAACGTATTTCCCGAGCCGGACTTCGAGTCCGGGGTCGTGGGCGGCGTGCCGCCAATGAGGCGATGGCTAACGCTTATTGCCCTTGGCTACCGCATTCTGAAGGAAGGATGTGTCGACATACTTGGCCATGTCGAAGCCCTTCAGCTTGTCGTTCTGGGTCGCGAGCACGGCAGTGCCGTCGACGAACTGTGCGGCCGAAACGGCCGGGTTTGACGGGATTACCTTGCCAACGAAGTAATCGTACAAGACAGTGGCCGCTTTATCGTCGAGCTTGAGGTACGTCTTGATGATCGCAACCGAACCGGGCTTGTCGTCCTTCTCGGCAGCGATTGCCTGAACCAGCGAGTCCATGAACGCCTGAACGGTCGCCTTGTTGGCGTTGATGTAGGAGCGCTGGGCGGCGATGACGCCCTGAGCATTGAGCAGCCCCAGCGTTGAGAAGTCGACCAAGACGTGATAGCCCTGAGGCTCGAGCACGAGCTGATCCTGAGGCTGGGCCACTGTGCAGCAGATCTGCCCGGCCTCAACGGCGGCAACCCGTGCACCCTCACTGTTGACTGCCTGGATCTTCACATCCTTGTCCGGAACCAGGTTCAGCTTCTGCAGCGCGACACGTGCGGCGACATCGGTTGCATCCCCGAAAGCGCGCACCGCGATGCCTTTACCCTTGAGGTCGTTGGCACTCTTGATATCTGCCGGCACTTCCAGGACGTACGGATAGACCGGGTCGAGCGTCGCGAGCACGACGACATCGGAACCGGCGCCGTTCGCGGCGGTCACGACCGAACCCGTGATGTCGGCGAACTGTGTCTGGTTGGAAAGCAGCGCGGCCATGGCCGGCGGGCCACCGCCCAAGCCCTGAAGGTCGACGTTTAGGCCGTTCTTTTGGAAGATGCCCTTCTCTTTGGCGTACCAGAGCGGGAGATGGGCACCGCCTTCAGGGTAGGAGACGGTGAGCTTCGTGAGCGGTGCGTTCGCAGCGGGAGCGCCGGAGCCCGCAGCGGCGGTCGAGCTCGCCGGCCCCGAGGCTGACGGGGCGCTGCCGCTCCGACAAGCGATGAGAAGGCCGGTCCCAACAATGGAAACCAGTACGAGCAACACATGGGAGCGGAGTCTCATGGAAACGCCTCGCTGAGCCTGACTTGGGCTGCCTCGCCAGCTATGCTGAGGGCAGCCGAGGCGGCACGACGGCAGCCTGCTGCACCGCAAAATTGTCAGACAAGCAGACCCTCGGTGTCAAGCAAGGAGGAAGGTTGATGGCCAAGCTGGAAGCCAGGGGAGTTTCCGCCGAATACTTCCTGCCGCGCTCCGGCGAGCGGCTCGGCGTACTCACGGACATCAACCTCGATATCGAGGCGGGCGAGTTTGTCAGCATCGTCGGACCCAGCGGCTGCGGCAAGACCACGTTCCTGAACGTGGTCGACGGCTCGCATCCGTTGAAAAGCGGCTCTATCCGTCTGAATGGCAAGGACGTCGGCCCGCCCGGTCGCGACCGGGCGATGGTTTTCCAGACGCCGTCGCTTCTACCCTGGCGGACGGTCAAGGACAACATCATCTATGGGCTCGAGCTGCAGGGCCGCAAGAACGACCCCGCGGCCCAGGAGACCGTGGCGCGGCTGATCAAGATGGTCGGACTGAGTGGATTCGAGCGCGGCTACCCGTCTGAGCTGTCCGGCGGCATGCAGCAGCGCGTAAATCTCGCACGCGCGCTCGCCGTGGACCCTGAGTTGCTCCTCCTCGATGAGCCCTTTGCGGCGCTCGACGCCCAGACACGCGAGTTCATGCAGTTTGAGCTCCTGAGAATCTGGCAGACATCCAGGAAGACCGCGATCTTCATCACGCACCAGATTGACGAAGCCATTTATCTCTCGGACCGCGTGCTGGTGTTCAGCGGACGCCCCGGAACCATCCGCGAGAGCATCGCGATCGATCTGCCGCGGCCGCGGGCGCTTCAGATAAAGCGTGAGCCGAAGTTCCTGGCGTACGCAGACCGAATCTGGGAGCTTATCTACGAGGAGACGCGCAAGCAGGGCGGCTATGAGCCCGCGGCAGCAGAGCCCGCATGATGGTGCGCAGAATTGTCGAGGTCGACGGGCGGGTAGGCCAACCGAATATTCCAGCGTGCGTGGTTCTGGGAAACCTTATCCTCCCTTCCGTCATATCGGGCCGCGACCCCGCAGCCTCGGAGCAGTCCGACGACCCTGAGATCCAGATCGCGCAGGCATTCGTCAACATGAAAGCGGTTGTCGAGGCGGCTGGGGGCACGCTCGACGGCATTGGCAAAGTGACCGTTTACTTGAAGGATTTCAGCCATCGCCGGTACGTGAACGAGTGCTGGCAGGCGATGTTCCCGGACGCGGACAACCGGCCCGCACGACACGTGCTCAAAGCCGAGCTTCAGCCTGGAGACTGGGTCCAATTGGACGTCATCGCCTCGCTGTAGCGTCAATGATGAGCCGCATTAGTCTGCCGACCAGCCGCATTGACAACGTCTCGCGCGCCGTCCTATCGTGAGCATTGTGACTGATTGTCAGACAGAACGTCGATGCACGTTACTCCGCTAAAGCGAACGACCCTCACCGATTCTCTGCTGACGCAACTGCGACGGCAGATTCTGTCCGGACGCCTGCAGCCAGGACAGCAGATTCCTCCAGAGCTGGCCTTGTGTGAGGCGTTCGACGTGGGGCGAACGACGGTACGGGAAGCTCTCCGAGGACTGGAGGCAGCCGGCTTCGTCCAGAGGTCGGGCAAGCGCCTGGTCGTGCGCGACCCGCGCCAGGTGGACGAGCACGAGCGCGACTTTGCCGCTCTCGCGGCGCGGGTGTCAGTGCGCGACGTGTACGAGAGCCGGAAACTGCTCGAGGTTCAGATCGCTCAACTGGCCGCCGAACACCACAACAGTCTCGATCTTGAGGAGTTGGAAGGCCGCGTTCAGGCGACTGAGACTACCGATCAGTCCGGCTACCACAGTGCCGACGCCGAGTTCCACACCGCGATCGCGCGAATGGGCAAGAACGTAGTGCTGGCCGAGATCTACGAGACGAGCCGCAGTCTGTTCTTCCATTTGCCGACCTACTGGCGCCTGTTTGGGTCGACGCAATCAGAGCCTGACCGGCTGGCCGGAATCGACGGCGCCAGCGGCGGCCACCGCCGCATCTTCCAGGCGCTGGCTGAGCGCGATAGTGTCGCCGCGGCGAAGGCCGTATTCGACCATCTCGACACGGTGGAGAAGCGTCTTATCGCCGTGATCGATCCTAGTGCAGCCGGCAACGCCGGGGCGGGCGGCACGCGCCACGGTTTAGAATCCGAGGCTTCCAGCTTGACCAAAAAGGGGTAGGGACGCTGTGAGACAAGGTTATCGCGTCATCGACATGGATACGCACGTGACCCCATCGGTGGAGGTACTGATGCGGTATGCGGACAAAGCGCTTCGCGACCGGGCAGGGGAGCTGCAGCCATACATCCGCATGACCGATCCCGCGCCCGGCCGCGGACATCCTGAAACTCCATACGGCGTGCTGCGGATCAAGCCGCTCCCCTACGACCGTATGGCGGGGCAGAAGGGAGCGGCCGAGGCGGTCCAATCGTCGGGCGCCGGCGCGAAGGGCGCCCTCGAAGGCCGAGTGGACAATATCGCGGGCAAAGGCGTGAGCGTTGGGGTCCAGCACGGCAATTCGGCCGGCCGCCTCGAGAACATGGACGTCGAGGGGGTCGATATCGACTTCATCATCCCCGGGACCTGGGCCTGCGGCGCGTCCGGCCTCGATCTTGGTCTGACCAAGGGGCTCTACGCCGCCTACCACCGCTACATGGCCGATTACTGCAGTGCCGATTCCCGCAGGCTGAAGAGCATGCTGCTGGCGCCCGGCGGAGATCCCGCCTGGGCGGCTCAGGTCATCAAGGAGTACGCGGCCGAGGATTGGGTCGCGGCCGTTTGGCCCGTACTTCCCGAGGGACTGCCAATCGACGACCCGGATCTCACGCCGATCTGGGCAGCGATGAACGAGGCCGACCTGCCGATCATTCATCACAGCTTCTTTTATGAGCCGCCCTACTTCCCCGGCTATCGCGATATCTGGGGCAACGGCGCAGTTGCCCGCACGGCCGCGCATGTGTGGGGTGCCGAGCGGCTCATCGCCTACGTCCTGATCAGCGGCATGCTCGACCGCTACCCGAACCTGCGGGTAGCGACCGTCGAGACGGGTCACGGCTGGCTGCCGCACTGGATCATCCGGCTCACCAGCCAGATGCGCTTTGTCAAGGGAAGCGTCCCGGAGGATCTCAAGTATTCGCCCATGGAATACGTCCAGATGGGGCGCGTGTGCTGCGGAATCGAGAATCACGAGGGCGCCGCCATGACTAAGGCGGTGATCGACATCCTCGGCGACCAGGTGCTGATGTATCAATCCGACTACCCGCATCCTGAGAGCCTGTTCCCCAACGGAACCGACACCGTCATCGGCTGGCGAGATGTCATCGGGGAAACGGCCACCAGGAAGCTCATGGGCGAGAACGCCATCCGGTATCTGCGGCTGCTATCGTCGCCGTGGCAGGATGAGGGGGGGCGGGTCGCGACCACGACCGGCGGCGCGCCGGCGCGGTGGTAAGGCGGTTCGCACGTGGAGTTCGAGAAGGCGTTTGAGTACGTGACCCGCGCACGGGAGTTGGCGCGCGAGCGCGGGCTCACGGTGACGGTCGCCGTGCACGATCTCGCGGGGCACCCTGTCGCCCTCGCCAGGGGAAAGAGCCGCGCCTGGCACGGCCCCTACATGGCGATGGGCAAAGCGCGGCTATCGGCAGCATTTGCGAAGCCGACCAGCCAGCTCGTCGAGCAGTGGAAAGACCGCATGCTGTTTCCGCAAAGCCTGATCGAGATTATCCCAGGCGGCATCACGGTCAATCCTGGGGGTTACCCAATCATCGAAAACGGTGAGATGATCGGGGCCATCGGCGTCGGCGGCGGGTCGCCCGAGCAGGACGAGCAAATCGCGCGGCTCGCCTCAAACTGGTCCGGCGCTTGATGGCTACCTGTGTATCGCCCGGCATCAATTCGATTAATTTGGCAGGCGGTTCAGGAGGCGGTCCATGAGCGCTCTGCGTGGCATCAACACAGACGCCGCACCAACCCCGACAGGCCCGTTCAGCCAGGCGATCCGCGCCGGCAACCTCGTTTTCACCGCTGGGCAGGCGGGCCGAAACCGGGAGACGGGCCAGATGGGGGACATCCGAGAGCAGACCCAATGCGCTCTCGGGAACATCGAGGCGATCCTCAAGGCCGCGGGCGCCACCCTGGCAGACGTCGTGAAGACGACGGTCTACCTCAAGGAGGGCGCCGACTCCGCCGCCATGAGCGAGGAGTACGCGAGGCATTTTGGGGAGCCGCTTCCGGCTCGGTCCTCGGTTGTCGTCAGCCGGCTGAAGAATCCGGAGATGCTGATCGAGATCGAAGCCATCGCCGTGGTGAGCTAACCCATGGCGCCATCCGGAGCGCTATCAGGAGGCACGCCTGCCCGCCGCCCAGTGGTGGCCGGCAGGGGTGTTGTCTCGTCCGGCAATCCCCTGGCGGCATCGGCAGCGATGCAACAGCTCATGTCCGGTGGCAACGCCGTGGACGCGATCCTGGCTGCGTCGGCGGTTCAATGCGTCGTCGAGATGCCGTGGTGCAGCCTCGGTGGCGATCTCTTCCTGTCTGTGTACACACCGGGCTCGGGAGTGGAGACGCTGAACGGCGCCGGCCGCGCTCCCGCGCGCATCGAAGAGCTCTTCGGCCCCGGCGAGAAGGTCCCGCGATATGGCGCCGCCTCCGTCGCGGTGCCCGGTCTGCCCCAGGCCTGGGACCTCGCCTGCCAGCGCTTTGCATCGAGGCCGCTGAGTGAGCTGCTGGCCCCGGCCATCCGCTACGCGGCGGCGGGCTTCCCGCTGTACGGGCGACTGTCGACGGCCCTGGGCAAGCTGGCTTCATCCAAGGATGTTGGACCGGCGCTGAGCGAGCTGGTTCGAAAGACGAACCTGTCCGTTGGATCCGCGTTCAAACAGCCCGAGCTCGCTGCCTCCCTCGAGCTCGTTGCCGGGTCCGGTTCGCGGGCCTTCTATCGCGGACCGCTCGCACAGCGGCTCACCGCAGCAGTGGCTGCACGAGGCGGCGTGCTGTCCGAGTCCGATCTGGCAGCCCACAATGCAAGTTGGTCTGACCCAGTTCACGTCCCGTACCGCGGCTTTGACGTCTTCGAGCATCCGCTGACCTCGCTGGGCTGTGTGCTCCTGGAAGAGCTGCGGATCCTGGAAGGCTTTGATGTCCCAGCCCTGGAGCCCGGCAGCGCCGAACTGATCGATTTGCTCGTCAAGTGCAAGGAGGCTGCCTTTGCGGACTCCTCGCGCCTCGGCGACCCAGAGTTTGTCGCTGACCGGGTAGCGGAGATCCTGAGCGACGAGCGGGTCCACTACTGGCAGGAACAGCTTTCCGGAACAGCGCGCCCGCGGGCGGCGGGTCTGTTGCCTGCCGGCCTTGATACGACGAGCACCGTGGTAGCTGACCGTGACGGCAACGTGGCCTGTCTTATCCAAAGCCTGTTCAACGAGTTCGGATCGAGAGAGCTGGTGGCCGGCACGGGAATCCTGCTCAACGACCGTCTCGCCAATATGGTGAACGACCCCGCGAGTCCGAACGGACTGCGAGGCGGAAAGCGCCCGCTGCACACGCTCAATACCTATATCGTCTGCCGCGATGGCGAGCCCGTCCTGGCCGGGGCGACGCCCGGCGGGCGAGGTCAGGTCCAGATCAACCTACAGATCCTCGTCGATATCCTGGACTTCAAGATGAATATTCAGGAAGCAGTAGAGGCGCCGCGTTGGATCAGTGGGGGAGCCTACCGGGGTTTGACCGATAACGCCCTCTACGCAGAGCCCTCGTTCAGCAGCGGGACCGTGGCCGGCCTGAGGGCGGCCGGCCGCGCCGTAGAGACCGCTGCCGCCGCGGAACCCGATCTGTTTGGCAACTGCACTGTTGTCGCTCGCGATCCGTTTACCGGAGCGCTTCAGGCCGCCGCCGATCCGCGACGCGACGGCATGGCCGCCGGATGGTAGCGGCTTCCCGCATGAAACAGCTCCAGGTGACGATCGTCGAGAGAAGTGGCGCCGAGACTCCGACAACCCTGACGATCGGCGAGGTTCTGCTGGCAGGCTACACGGGCCGGAACCGCGCAAGCGTGATCGAGCACATACGCGAGCTGGACAAGCTCGGCATCGCCCCGCCGCCTGCGGTCCCGATGGTATATGCCGTCGATTCGGAGCTATTGACGACGGCAGCAGCGATCGAGGTCTCCGGCCCCGATACGTCCGGCGAAGTCGAGGTCTGCTTGGTTCCGCTCGGGAAGGAGCTGCTCGTCGGCCTCGGGAGCGACCACACGGATCGCAAGCAGGAGGCCGTTGATATTGGCGAGTCAAAAACGCTGTGCCAGAAGCCGGTGAGCCGGACCTTTTGGCGTTATGACGACGTACGCGATCACTGGGATACGATCGAAATTCGGTCGTGGGCGTTCGCGGGGGCCACGAGGCAGCTTTATCAGGAGGGCACACTCCACGAATTCATGTGTGTGGACGACCTTCTCGACGAGCTCAAACGCCTTGGTCATGCGGACCTCGACGGCCGCTACATATTCGGCGGGACCATACCCACCCTTGGCGGGCTGGTGTGCGGCGGTCGCTTTGAGGCGGAGCTCCGAGATCCAGTGCTGGATCGGACGCTGACCTGCGCGTATGACGTGCGCCGGCGTCCGACTGTGGGGGGCGTGAATGGCTGAGCGGGCTACCGCGATCGACATTCACGGCCACGGTATTCCCAAGAAGCTGCTCGACGAGATTCGCCGCGACGGTGATCGGGTGTACGGGGGCATGGCCGTCGCCGAGGGCGAGGCCGGACCGGTGGTCACGATTCCCGGTCTCGGTCGAATTCGGCCGCTGGCAGCACAGATGCTCGATTTCCGCGATCGCCTTGCCTGGCTGGACGAGCATCAGATCGGGCAGCAGATCGTCTCGCCGTGGCTGGACATGCAGGGTTACGAGATGCCGCCTGAGCCGGCGGCCCGCTGGGCCGCCGCCATGAATGAGGCGGTCGCAGCGGAATGCGCCGGGTCCGGCGGGCGGCTCATCGGCATGTCGACTCTGGCGGCCGGCGACCCAAAGGCAGCGGTCGCCGAGCTCGAGCGAAGCATGCGCGACCTACATCTACCCGCGGTGATGCTGTCGACCGACCCCGGTCAGGTCGTCCTCCACGATCCGTCGCTGGAGCAGCTATGGGCGGCGGCTGAGCAGCTCGGCGCCGTGTTCGTGCTGCACCCCTCGATCACGGGTCCCGCCAGCCACATCCCCAACACGACGGAGTTCGCCAACCTCTATTGGCGCGGGATCGACACTATGCTGGCGGCGACGCGCCTAATCCTCGCCGGCGTCTTCGACCGCTATCCGCGGCTGCGGATCGTCCTGCTCCACGGGGGAGGCTTTCTGCCGTACCAGACAGCGAGGCTGGACCGCAGCTACGCCATCAATACCATCGGGCCGAAGTCGCTGGCTCGCCCCAATCCCACCGACTATCTCAGCGACTTCTACCACGACACCTGCCTCCTGAGCCCGCCCGCGCTTCGCCTCCTGCATGAGGTCGCCGGTGAAGGCAAGATCGTCCTCGGCTCCGACTACCCGTTCCCAATTGGCGACCCCGACCCCGTCGGCACGGTCACGGCGGCCGGCTTCGACGAGCGAACCAACCGGCAGGTGCTGCACGATACGGCCGCGGCGCTGTTTGGGATCGCCTGACCCGGTTAGAAGCGAATTCACTGACGACCGCCGCCAGCATCAGGTTTAGACTCAGGTGGTGACAGAGCAGCGATACGACCCCGAGCTCGCGCCGGCCGCGGCCGACTGGCTGGAGCTCGACGAGAGCATCCAGATGAACCTGGTCGAGGCCTACCACCGGCGCAGGCGCATCCGTCCGGAGTGAGAGCTCGCTCATGCCGCGATCCACGTCATCGTCGAGAACCAACTCGCCTCGGGCGTAGAGCCCGCTGTGGACGCGATCAAGCGTCTCCGCGGCGCTGGATTGAGCCGGCATGACGCCATCCACGCGATCGGCTGTGTGCTGACGGCTCACATGAATGAGCTCATGGCCCGGCAGAAGGGGCAATACGCCCAGTGACTCGAACGAGCAATATTACGATGAGCTGAAATCGCTCACACGTCGGAGCTGGGAGCGCGACTATGGCTAGCCGGGATCTTCAACAGGCACGAACACTGCCGGCGAGACATGGAAGTACGCCGCGAGTCCACTGACGTGCTTCGTCTGGAGGCGGCGTTTGCCGGAGAACACCTCCGAAACGATGGACTCGGCGCCGAATATCGGAACGAGGTCTTTCTGTCTCAGACCTCGCTCCGCGCAGAGCAGCTTGAGCAACTCGAGCGGCTCAAGTTGCGGCATTTGGACGTTCTGATCCTCCCAGGCTTTGACCAGGATCGTGAGTAGGTCCAAGAGGCTGTCCTGTGCCGGCGTTCGTTGCTCTACGGCAAGCAGATCTCCGATTTTCGCCTCCGCGCGGTCCAGATCCTGCCTGCTCTTGAGGACGCGCGGCAGAAACTCGGCCACCAGCCGTCGGTATTCGGCCTCTGCTGTCGCCGTGTACGTAACCATCTCAACCCTCCCTATCCACGGTAAGCTTCGCATATTGCGAAGTCACCGTCAAGCGCTTTGCTGGGATAAGAACGCCTCTACTTTGCACCGGTGAACAGTCAGAACCACGGATCCTTCTTCCAATCCTCCTTCGCGTACTCGGCGTGAGTAAGAACCGAGCGGATGTAGGCTCGCTGCTTGCCATATTCCATTCGAGCAACAAGGCGATACTTGTTCCCGCCGATGTTGAAGACGGTCAATCGACCCACCGAGTCGGCGGTCGGGAACGTCCGTCTCACATCTTCAAGAGAGCGCCACCCGGCGTGGCTGGCGACTTGGTGCCATGCAGCGAGCCCATTCCTGGCATCGGCGTGGTTCTCCCAAAACTCCACCAGCGCGTGTTTCGAGATGACGTGCATTGACTCCCGCCAGGCGGCCCCTACGAATTAGCCCGGCTGATAGTCGCCGGGGCGGAGGGCGATTGCGACCTCTCTGCCGCGGCCGGCGCGGACAAGATCGAGGTTCAAGCGGAGGCGGGCGAAGGTGTCAGTCCAGCCGCCGATGCCGCCCGCGCTGTGCGGCGTAATGATCGCGCTCGGCAGTGCGCGCAGTGCGCTCGACATCGGCAGCGGCTCGATGTGGAATACGTCCAGGCCGGCACCCGCGATTTGCCCATCGCGAAGCGCTGCGATCAGCGCCTGTTCGTCGACGGTCCGGGCGCGGCCGCAGTTGACGAAATAGGCGGTCTGCTTCTCACGATAACGTCCAACGCTGGCATGGTATCTCCCCTGGGCGCGGCCGCAGTTGACGAAATAGGCGGTCTGCTTCATCAGTCCGAGCTCACGCGCTCCCAGTATGTTGCGGGCGGCGCCGATGCCCGGGACGAAGCTCACGACCACGTCCGATTTCCGCAGCAGGTCATCCAAGGGCGTCCACTTCGCCTGGTAGAACGCCTCCTGCTCGGCGCTGAGCGGCCGGCGCCGGTAAGCAAGCGTGCGGGTGTTGAAGGGAGCCAGCATCCGCGCGTACGCTGAGCCGATCTCGCCGAATCCGAGGATACCGACTGTCTCGTGATTCAGATTCGCTATTCCGTCGATGTGCGCCCAGTTGACGGTGTTCTGGCCGGTGTCGGCGTCGCGCTCCTCGAGCTCCTGCGGATTGGCGCCAACTAAGATGGCCTCAATCGCGGCGCGCATCCTACGGAGCAGCATGAGCGTCAGCGTGAACGCATGCTGGGCGACGCGGTCGGCGACGCCGTTCGGCGTGACTGCCACTGGAATGCCTCGCTCCAGCGCGATACTCGCGTCGCCGCGGGCCCGAAACCAGCCGATTCGCTGCAGGAACTTCAAGTTGGGCATCTGCTCGATGAGGTCGCGGTTGAGGGGCGTCTCCGACCAGACCGCTGCTTCGGCCGATTCCCATCCGTCAGGAAAGCGCCCGGCGGTGTCCGCCTGCGACACCTCGAAATCCGGCGACGGTAGGTATTGAGCAGGGAAGTCGCGCAAGCGGGCCTCGAGCGGATCGAGGAAAACGACGCGCATTCGGGATAGCCTCCATGTTCACGTTTGGTGACGGCGGGAGATTAGCAGGGCCGGCGTTCGGTGGTCAAACCGTCGAGCAAGCGTGACGCCAAGACGCCGGACCGGCGTTCTCCGACCGCTCGCCAACCATATTTGCAGACCAAGTACCAACCGCTAGCCCGGTGCAGTCAGGTCCGCCTCAGGCCGATCGAACATCGGAGAGTAGCCGCCCGGGGGATTCGCCAGAATCTCCCACCAGTTGTTATCGAAGTCTTGAAAGTAGAACGAGTAGGCGCCGTGCTGCAGGTTTGGTTTGCTGAGCTTGTGAATGTTGTACTCGTCCCTGACGGACTGGAGCCGCTCGTAGGCCCGGTCAACCTCGTCCCGGGAGCCCACATCCAGACCGTTATGGTTGGTGAAGCGCATCTCCTGCGGCTTGCCGGTGGCGAGGACGACGTAGATGTGGTCGCCGCCCCGACGAACCATCATTGCCTCGGGCGCATGCTGGATGACTTCGAGCCCGAGTACATCCTCATAGAAGCTGCGCGTGGCCTGAAGATCGACGCATTCGAGCGTGCCGTGCGACATGAACTTGATCTGGAGAAGCGGCGACTTGGCGGACTTCCGGGTGATGACACGTTCCACGTTCTGGCTCCTTCCCAACGATTCCTTGCTTTTGGTGCCATTACCCTACGCTCCCATGAAACGAATTCTTATGAACAGAATTGCCCAAAATAATACCCATTTGCGGTCTCGGGCCTGCTATGGGTACCTACTCAGGGATTGCCAACCGGTTCCTCCTTGCCATCCCATATGGCTGCCAGCTCAGCCCGCGAGGCGAGCGCGAGCTTGTCGAGAATATGGGCAACGTGGTTGGCGGCCGTCTTCTCGCTGATCACCAGGTCTTGGGCGATCCGACGGTTGCTGCGCCCTCGCGCCATCAGGGCCGCCACCTCGCGCTCCCTGGGTGTCAGCGCGTCACGCCCAGTGAGGCTCCGCCCGCCGTTGGGTGCCGCGCCGTGGCTCGGCCCGCCGTGGTCGACGGACAGCGACCGAAGCAGCTCGAGGGCGGCAGCGATCGTTTGATCGAGAGACCGTCCCTGCCCTTCCAGCCAGGCTACGCCGGCGGCGGCTCCGCCCAACTCCTCGCGAACCGCGTCGAGACAGGGGTCAAGCCTGATGCGCTCGCTGGGCCGCATCGGCGCTCCGATAGAATCACGCCCGGCAGCGGCTGCCGCCGCAAAGCGGAGGGCATCGGCAGGGCGCTGCAGAAGGGCCGCCAGCCGAGCAACATCCTCAAGCCGTTGGGCGATGCCCAGCCTGTCGCCGAGGTCACGCGCCAGCTTGAGGCTTTCATCAAATGACGAGCCGGCGCCCGCGTGGTCACCCTCGTCGATGGCAATGCGGCCAAGACCGGCCAGGGCCCACGACATGAGCATCCTGTCCCCGATCTCCCGCGCCCCGCTCAGTGCTTCGTGCAGCAGTTCGCGGGCGGCCGCAGGGTTGCCCGCCTGGTAGGCCACGTCGCCCAGCACTGCGACTGCCTGGCAACTGGCCCTCGCGTAGCCACTCTGCTTGCCCACCATCACCGCCTCTTCGCCCAGCAGCCGCGCTCCTGCGAGGTCGCCCTCATCGCAGGCCAGTTGGCTCAGATACATGAGGTTCAGCGCCAGCGGGGGCAGCGCGCCCGAAGCTCTGCCGGCATCGATGCCCTGGGCGAGGAACTGCCGGCCCATTGCCAAATCACCGCGAAACATTGCCGCCTGGCCCAAGACACAAAGGGAATAGGACGCGCCCGCATCGTCGCCAAGCTGCTGCCAGAGGGCGAGGGCGGCGGCGTCCGCATCGTGAGCCGCGCTGTAGTCGCTCTGAAAGGCAGCGAGGTTGGCGATGCCGTGGAGCACCTTGGCTCGCCTTGTTAGAGCTTTCGCCTCGCCGGTCTCGAGCGTTGGGCCGTTAGCGAACGCATCCGTTCCACCGCGCGCCCCCAGAAGGGCCTCGTCCACCTTCGTTTCGAGGGCCAGCGCCTCGGTCAGCAATGCTCGGCCTTCGTTCAGATGGCCCCGCCACCCCCAGAACGGGCGCGTCGCTCCTGCCAGCCGCTGCATCCCCTCAACGTCAGCGTTGTCAAGCTGCCAGCGTAATGCCGCCCGGATGTTGTCATGCTCTTGCTCGAACAGCTCCAACCCTGCGAGGTGACCCAACCCAAAGATCTCCGCCTCCGCCCGTTCCGCGAATTGTAGGAAGAACACAGCGTGGCGCTGCTGCGCGCTCTCCATTTCGCCGCCGCCGCGCCGGCCTAGCTGCTCGCGGCCGTACTCGCGTAATGTCTCCAGCATCCCGTAGCGGACGGTGCCTGCCGCCGGGGGCTCGACAACAACGAGGGATTGGTCGGCAAGCCGCTCCAACCGATCAGCTACCTCGTCCGGTTCGATGCCATTGCCGCCGCCGGCTGCCTCGGCGGCCCCCAGGGTCCAACCGCCGGCAAAGATGGACAGCCGGTCGAAGAGCAGGCGCTCCGGCTCCGACAGGAGCCCGTAACTCCAGTCAATCGTCGCCCGCAGCGTTTGCTGCCGCGTCGGCGCGGTGCGATCCCTTGTCGTCAGGAGCCGGAACCGGTCAGTCAGTCGCGCTGCAATCTGCTCGAGCGCCAGCACCCTCACGCGGGCGGCCGCGAGCTCGATGGCCAGCGGCATGCCGTCTAGTCTGCGGCAGACCTCGACGGTTGCATCCGCGTTTTGCTCGGTCAGGGAAAAGCCGGGCTGGGCTGCCTGGGCGCGCTCTATGAAGAGCGCGACCGCCTCGCTCTCGGCGATCTGATCGAGCGAGCCTGAGTGCCTCTGATCCGGGAGCGTCAGCGGCGGCACGCGCCAGGCCGTCTCGCCGCCAATTCCCATCACCTCTCGGCTCGTCGTGAGGATTTGCAGCTCCGGACACGCGCGCAGAAGACGGTAAGCCAGACCGACACACGCGGCCAGCAGGTGCTCGCAGTTGTCGAGGATTATCAGCAAATGCCGGCCCTGAAGCGCGCTCGCGAGCGTGCTGATCAGGGGATCGCCAGGGAGCTCACGCACGCCAAGGACGCGCGCGACTGTCTGCGGCACCAGCGAGCCGTTGGCTAGAGGAGCGAGGTCTATGAACCAGACGCCATCGTTGTAGCGGTTCGCTAGGCCGGCAGCAACCCGCTGCGCCAGCCTGGTCTTACCGGACCCGCCAGACCCAGTGATTGTGAGCAGGCGGACCGACGCGAGCAGCGCCTCGACTTCGGCCTGTTCCTATGCCCGCCCGACAAAGCTCGTGAGTTGAAGTGGCAGATTATGCGGTGCAGGCATGTCCCGTGCAAATTCCTCTGCCCACCCTGGCGGCGCCGGCGGACGATTGGTCAACCTGTCCAGCTACGCTAACTGCTGGCCCCGCTATCATATGCGCGCGATGCGCATCGGATTAATATCGGATACCCACATGCCCTTCGCCGGCAGGGCGCTCTGGGACGAGGTCGATGAGGCGTTCTTCGGGGTCGAGCTGATCCTCCACGCCGGCGACATCGTCCACCCGGTAGTGCTCGATCGCCTCGATCAGATCGCGCCGGTCCTGGCGGCGCGGGGAAACAACGACTATGGGATCGATGACGCGCGGATCTTGGACCAACAGGTTCTGGACCTACACGATCGGCGGCTGGTGATGCTCCACGACATGGAGCCGGAGGACAGACCGATCGACTATTTGCGCCGTGCCTATCTTCGGGACCACCACGCCGACATCATCGTGACCGGACACACACACTTTGAGCGGCTTACCTATCGCGACGGTGTGCTGCAGATCAACCCCGGCAGCGCGACCCTGCCGCATTTGCAGTCGATGCGACTTGGCACGGTAGCCCTGCTTGACTGGAGCGAGGAGGGCCTGGAGGTACGCATTCAGCGCCTTGGGCACTCCGAGGGCCTTCGAAACCCCGGCGTCGAATACGCATTTACGCCCTCGAGCGGCGTCGTGCGGCTTGACTGAACATGTGACCAGGGCTCCGGGCCGCGGGCTACCTCCGCTTCCCGCGCAATCGCCGGATACCCTGCGTCACCGCCGCTCCCAGAAGGACCACCACGCCGCCGGCCACTGCCCGCTTCACCGGGCTGGGGCGCCGCGAACCGCGGTCGAGGTCTACCACCGCGATGGTGTCGACCTCGATCAGGAACTCCTCGCGCGCCAACGCCTGGACGCCGAGCAATGTGTGGGCGGGAAGATCCGTGTCTGGGACGAACTGCCGTCGCACCTCGCCGACAATGCCTCGGGCGTCCTGGTTGTAGTTGACGATGTATGCCGTCATCTTGACGACGTCGGAGTAGCTCGCGCCGGCCGCGGCGAGGCCGGAGCGAATGTTGGTGTAGACCTGCGTCGCCTGCGCCCGAAGGTCGCCCACCCCGACGACCTGTCCCTGGGTGTCGATCGGCGTCTGACCGGCGAGGAAAACGAGCTTGCCGCCGTCCGCGGTGACGACCTGGGTATACGCCGCCGCGCGGCTGAGCGTTGCGGGGTTGATCCGTTCCTTTGCCATGATGCCCTCCTGGATTTGAATCGCACAGAGCGTAGCAGGCGCGCGGGCCGCGTATACTCCCTGGCGTGGGAGACGATCCATGGACGCATACACCGCCGTCCGGACGAAGCGTGATACGCGGGCCTACCATACTCAGGCGCTCAGCGACGTAAGTGTGGCACGGATCCTGCAGGCAGGCCGCATGACCGGCAGCTCCAAGAACACCCAACCTTGGGGCTTCGTCGTTATCCGCCACCAGGCGCAGAAAGAGGCGCTGTCACGCTGCGGCGACTTCGCGACTCACCTTCCATCGGCGCCGCTGCTGGTGGCGGTCGTGCTGACGCCGGAAGGCGGGCCGTTCGACGCGGGCCGCTGTGCGCAGAACATGATGATTGCGGCGTGGGCGGAGGGTATCACCTCCTGCCCGACCGTAATGCACGATGCGGAATGCGCGGCCAGAACGCTCGGCCTGCCGGAAGGCCACCGCGTCGCCGTGGTGCTTCCCTTCGGCTATCCGGACACATCTGCACCGCAGCGGCAGCCGCGCCCACGGAGGCCCCTGGAGGAACTGGTCCACTCCGAGCGCTGGTGAATCAGGGCGAGTCTGAGTTCCGCCCCCACAGGCCCGTGGGCGGCTCAGACGCCCGCGACTTCTTGATAGACCGACTCGACTTCCGGCAAGGGCGGGATGTACGGCGTGATCTTGCCCTCGTGAATCTCCTGGATCCGGTCTTCCGAGATCGGGAAGCCGAACTGTTCGTTACGCATTCGCACGCGGTGGTAGCCGATCTGGTTGACCTTCTCAACCACCCGCTGCCAGGTTTCCTCCGTCGCCGTCGCCGCGACGCGCACCACGCTTCGGAAACCTCGGGCCGCATGCTCAATCTCGTCGTCGTAGATCATCGCCATGGCCGCGGCGATCTGCTCGCGATAGGGGTCGTCCTCCATGGATGCAAGGTGCATTGCCGTCCAATAGATCCCCAATCCGCCGCCTTCATGGAAGCCAGAGACAGCATTGTCCCAATCCGCCTCGCGCGTTCGAACCTTGTCCAGCGCCTTCCACTCGGCGAGGTCCTTGTTGTACATGATCTCCTCCGGCAGGACGCGCCTACCGGCCGCGGACTCGGCGATGTCGGCCAGGACAACGTAGTGCGAGTATTCCTCCTCGGCATTCTGCAACAGCGCATGGACCTCGTGCCGGTCACGTTCCCGTTCCACCGCTTTGTACGCCTGGAGCGTCCGCTCGAGGCGGCCGTCCGGCCAGCCCAACTCGCGCACCATCTGCGACTTGAGCCAGTACAGGTGCTCATCAGCGCTGTGCGGCTGACTGAAGAAGGTCGCGGCGATCTCCGCCTCGCCCGCCCAATAGCGGTTCACGCCCTGAAGGACCTCACCTATACGCCGCTTTACGAGCGCGAGATCGGCGACCTGTGAGCTGCCGGCCTGTTTGACGACCATGGTGCGCCTGCTCCTCTCCCGGTCTGGGTCCCTGAACACGCGGGTATCCTGCCCGCTAGTCTACCTCCCGGATGCGCGGCTCGACAGCACCAGAGAGGGCCGCTCGTGCGCCGGTAGGACCAGCCCCCCACGTTACTCTCTCTGCCACGGATACCTCCGTGGCGTGGAAGAGGTCACGGAGCCCGTAGAAGACCCGAACGTATACCCTGACCTATAAGTCCGGCGGCCATGCCCAGCAGGGCGCACCAGAGTAGCGACCGCGGGTCGGTGAACGCGAGGCCCGCGCCCTTTCCAAACAGGGGTGTCCATCCGGCCCAAGCGCCGAAGATGCTATACCCGACGACCGATGCAACAAATCCTGGAACGATTGCGTCCGGCTCAAAGTCTCGGATGTAGAGAATCTCGGATGCGACGATGGCGCCGCCTGGCGGCACCTTAAAGGTGGCGCCGATTTCCGAGCCCGTGCCGACGGCCACGGCGCGGCGCCTGGTCCTGGTCACTGAGTTGAAACGCGTCGCCCAACCACGACCCGAAGCCCGCTGCGATCTGCGCCGTTGGCCCCTCCCGACCGGCGCTTATGAATAAGATAGAAAGCTGATTTTTTTCGGTTACTTATCTTCCGGAAGAGCAGCAAAGGCCTTCTTTGTTCTCATGTACCACCCCATTCCTGCTATGGGATTTTTCCACCTACCCTGCATGCTCTTCAGGGCACTTTTGTGCGTTTCATCACCCGTTGCGACCACTTCTTTTAAATGCTTATCTTCCGCCTTTATAACCTCATCAGCCGTATTTCCATAGAATGGGGCATCACATGGTCCACCCATTTGTTTACATGTCATTGTTTTCATAAGTCTCATCTCCTTTCATAGGATAAGGTCATTATACCATTGGTGCCTCCCGAGCCGATGATGATTGCCGAGGCGAGGAGCTTTATTGGCGGCACCCGGCCACGAATTCGGCCCGCATGCTGATGGAAGGCAGCATTTGCGGCGTTCGTGCCGTGTCCTTCTGCTTCGGGAATGAACGTGAAGACGATCACTCCGCTGAGGAGGCCTCCCGGTGTGGTTACAAGCGGCACGAGCCACCGGTGAGCACTGGGCGTCACAAGTGGCTTACCCTCCCCAAGCGGAAGCGGCGGAGCAAGACCCGCGAGTCCGCCAAGCAGGAGAGCGGTCATCCATTGGACAGCTGCATAGAAGAGGATCGCGCCGATGCCGGCAACGGTAGCTGATCTCCGGCTGGGAAAGGGCAGGCCTCGAGGCTGGCCGGCCGGAAGATCCTGCCAGCCTCGAACACAGCGCGGCGATCCCATCTCGACGCGGCTAACGGTTTCGAACCGCCAGCGGCTAACCGCCTGACGGGCTCCAGATCGTATCGTACAACGACACAAGCGGAAGGCATCGACAAGAAAATGCGGCCAGGCTAACTGAGACCCAGTGCGCAGACTGCGACGATTGCGTGGCGCAAAGGAGAACAACCGCCGGACGAGCTGCGCTTGGCGTTGGCCGAACAGGCCAGCCTAAGCACGGGCAGGCGGCTCACGCTCCCAGCTACCGCCGGCGGACGTACTTATCGACGCTCTTGTCCTGGGTCAGGGCGAGATAGATGTCGCCGTGGGAGTCGACCCAGAGGCCATGGGCGGAGCGTGAGCTCCATCGGGCGAGCACGCGGCCCTGCGCATCCAGTACGCTGACCCTCGGGCTCGAACCTTCGTGCTCGAGCTCGCTGACGTAAAAGGCGCCGTCGCCATCCAGCGCGATGTCTGTCGGCCGGTGGATGTCTGTCCACATGGTTTGAAACCGGCCGTCCGGCGAGAAGACCTGAATCCGGCTGTTCTCACGGTCGCAGACGTAAACCAAACCGTCGGCGTCGACGATCACGCTATGTGGTAAATGGAACTCGTTGGGGGCCGTCTTACCGGGCTCGCCCCACGAGCTGATCAGCCTGCCGTCGGCAGAGAAACGATGGACGCGGCAGTTGCGGTAGCCGTCGCTGACGTACAGGTCTCCCGACGGCGCCGGAACGAGCTCGCTGGGGTAGTTGAAGGGACCGGCGGCGCGAAGGACGAGGTCCATCGGCTTCTCGCAGCCGGTATCCGAGTGGACGCCGCGCTTGCCGATGATCTGCAGCGGTTTGCCGTCGAGGGTGAAGGTGAGCGCAACCGAATCTGCACGGTCGGTGAGATAGGCAACATCATCGGCGATGTAAAAGCCGTGTGGGTCGGTGATGGCGCTGACACCCCAACACGACAGGTAGGATCCGTCGCGGTCGAAGACCAGTACCGGCGGATCCTTACGCTGGAAGACGTAGACACGGTCCTGCGAGTCGGTCGCCACCGCGCTGACGATTGCGAAGCTCTCGCCAGCCGGCAGTTTCGCCCAGTCCTGGATGAGGTCGTAGCTGTAAGTCTCGCCACCAGCGGCCGTCATACCCAACTCCTTACGCGCCCGCGGATCCCCTGCCGGTATATTCCCAACCGCCGTCACGCACGGCCTGCATCGAGGCGCGGATCGCCTCCGCGTCGAGGGCGAACTCCATCGCCCCGATCTCGGCTGCCCAGACGTCCTCCGGAATGGCCTCTTTAATCGCTTCTTCGAGCATGTGAAACACAGGGAGTCCCAACGAGACTCCTGCCAATGGGCCGGCGTAGGTCGGATCGCCGCGGGTCACCGTCTCGGCGTACATCGCACTGGTCTCGGCGTCGGGAGGCCCGACTACCACAACCAGGTCTTCGCCGCCGTTCTGGTCTACAACCCGCTGGATGCGCTCCTGACCGTCCAGGTCCATGGCGCCGGCGGCCGTTCAGACGAAGCACTCCGTCTCCATCAGTACGACCTCCGCCCCTGCTGATCGCATACACGCCGCGATGGCGGGCGCCGGGATTCCGTCGCGCTCCCCAATCGCGATAACGCGCTTTCCAGTTAGGTCCATAAATCCTCCTTCTCGGTCTCAGTCTGCAGGTCCCCGACACCTTAGTCCCTGCTCCTGGGGTTGCGCTCCAAGAGGATCGACATGCCGTCTGAAAGCTGGGTCATCTGTCCCAGGAACAGGCTACCCTTGGCGACGAACATCGCACGCTCGATCTCACCGGCAAGCATCATCTCTCTTGCATGACCCAGAAACGGAACCGACGCGGCGATGTGGCCCTGTGTGGGCGAGAAGCCGGGCATTCCATGGGTTCGCTCGAACTCAGAAAGATCCTCACGGCCGATCTCGCCCTTTACCACGGCCAGACTGCCGAGGATGCGGTAGTTGTTATGCGGAACATTGCCGCTGCCCGCGGTCTCCGTCACTTCCGGGTCGTGCAGCTCGAGGGCGTACTTGTCGACATCCGAGATGCGAAGTCCCGCCCTCTCCAGCGGGATCTGAACCATATGCTGAGCCATAATGTGCGGCGCCGAAGACGCGCCCGCCGGATGACGCCCGGCGAGGTCGAGCCGCAGGACGGGATTCACGCCGTCGTCGGGGCCTAGGACGATTGCCGTCGCCGCAAGCACGTCCTCCATGACCGGGATGCCTGACCTGAGGTGACCCTGAAACTTCATTCCAAGCTTGGCCATCGAGCCCCCACCCACGACCACGACGTTCTGGAAGAGCCCCGACCGCACCATCGCGCCACCAACCGCCATCGCGTGCACCGGGGCGCAGCAGTACGCCTTGAGATCGCCGCCCGTCGCGCCAGTGCAGCCCGCCTGTGCCCCCGCGGCCTTCGCAAGGCTGCCACCGCCGCGCTGGTAGCGATCGCCGGAAGCCTCCTCCCCGCAGCCGAGCAGGTACTCGACATCCGCGGCGGCACAGGCGCCCGGCTGCGCAAACACCTGCCGCAGCGCCATCGCGGCGGTCGCCTTGACGGACAGGTTCTCGAGCAGCAACTCGGCGGTAAGGTTCGGGTCCTCCTCGTGACCGCGGCGGACGGCGCCGGCGACGCCTCCGTCGCGGAGGCGCAGGGCCAGGCCTCCCGGCTCGCGCAGGATCCGGTCCAAGTCTGCGCTCGACGCCCCGGCGCCGATTCGCTCGATGTCGGCACTCTCGACCAGCGGATGCTCGCGCAGCCGCGCCTTCGAATCAGCGGCGAATCCCCCGTCGAGCACGACGAGGTCGAACTCGTCAAACGCTTTCAGGAGGCCGACGAACTCCTCCTCCGGCATGATCTCGCCGAAACGTCCGCGCCGGTCCAGACCCTCGAGCGCATGGCCCTGCCACGGTCGAGGGATGTTCCATAACGCCTCCGGGCGCAGGTTGCCGATGTAAACCTGATGCGGAGGGTAGCTGACAGCCTGGTCATAGCTTCGAAGGCGTGCGGCAAGCTGGTCGCCCAGCTCGGGCCGCTTGGCAATCTCCCGACTCGGCTTGGAGCCATGGCGCACCAATCCAGGGACGTGAAACAGGACGTTCGAGACTGCCTTGACAACCGGGAAGCAGTCGCCGTTCTGAGCAACCATGCCGCAGGACCCTTTAGCTTTCGGCTTGGGCGTCTTGGGCGTCTGCAGGCTTCTGGAGCGACGCCAACGCCTGCTCCAGAATGCGGCGACGGACGCGACGCTCCTCGTCCGGGCTCAGCTCGGAGTCGCCCAACGGATGAACGATGCCGTTCCCCGTGACGATCCGATGCGAGCCGACCATCTCCGCGACGGGCGTCATCGTGCAGACGTGCGCTGTTGGGATGCCCGCCCGCTCCAACTCCGACGTAATCACTGCACCGCAGCGAGTGCTCGTCCCTCAGGTGCTTGTAAGGATCACCGCGTCAACGCCCGACTCCTTGAGGTAGGCGGCCATCTCCTTGCCAAGCCGGCGGCTGTTGTCTACCGGGTTGGCGAGCCCTCCCGTGCTTACAATTGCCGGATGCAAGCGCCCGAAGGCGCCCTCCTGCTCCAGCTCGCGTGCGATATCCAGCCCGACGAGGCGGTGCGGGTCCGACAATATGTATCGGGGGTCGTAGCCTCCGTGCGAAATCTCGTAGTCCTTCGGGTTGAGGCTGTCGACGCCGTCGATGGAGTATGCGCCCCATTTCGTCGATGCGTACCCCTCGATCCCATCAGGGTTTCCAAGCGGCACAAGGCCGCCGTCCGTCACGAGCGCGATTGTGGCATGCCTGACGTCACTCAAGGGCGGCGGGGCCGCGTGCGGTTGAAAGACTGGAAGCTGAACCTCGGAGTGGAAGGGCTCGCCGCGCAGCTTGGCCAGGAGCATATCGGCGGCGCGCACAGCCGACGGCCGGTCCTCGATGACCGGCACAAGGCGCCCTTGAGGGAAGTACCGCTCGTCTCTTGGCCGGCCAATTGGCCGGCCCGCAGCAAGTCTGCGGCCGGCATCGAGCATGCGCGCGAGCGTGTCACGCATCTGGCGGGCGTTCTCTCCGGCCTCGAGAATTATGACCTTGCGGCGATAGAGATCGACGCCCGGATTCTCGCGGTACATCGCACTGACGCATGCAATGCCCAGAGCGTTCTGTGCAGTCTGGCATAGGGCGCCGCAGGCGGTGCCGTAGCGGCCGGCGTTGAACGCGGGACCGGCGATGAGCAGGTCGGGCTTGTACGGGCGCAAGAGCTCGACGACCTCCTGTGCAACCTGGTCCGGATTCTCTGCGAAGTAGTTATCGCCGCAAACGACGGTACAGACGAGGGCCTCCTCCGGATTGAGCAGCCCGAGAACGGCGCGGCCCGGGCCGGCCGCCTCCTCCAAAATTCGAGGGGGAACGCCCGCCGACTCCTCACCGCCGACCTGTCCGAAGAACTGATTGAGGTACAGCGCGATCCGAATTTGTCCGTCCGGCATGGCAACCCTCCTAGTACAGAGCCGTGGCCCAGCGACCGCCGCCGAACTGGTCGAGGACCCCAACAAACTGGTTCGCCGTAGCGGCCATTGGGGCTCCGGCACGCTCGAGCAGCGATGTGTCGTCCTCGGGCGTGATCACGCGCTCAACGGCCGGCAGTGACAGGCGGTAGCCGTTGGAACCCATACTTACGATCGCATCCAGGTCCGGATAGTTGAACAGCGCTGAGCCTTCTTCCGCGCCATCAGATGACGATAGGTCCCACGCGATCAGCGTAGACCGCACCCCGAGCTGCTCGCAGCGATGCGCGATCTGCGCCATGTCGATGTGCGGCGCACCACCGCCCGTCTTTGTCAGAATGACGCCGTCGGCGTGAAGGGTCTCACTGACGAGATTGGCAGCCATCAGGGCGGAGCGCTCTCGCTCCGGTGCCGTCTGATGCGCGACAACCGCGACCACGCCCGCAAAGCTCAGATCGATCCCATGGCGGCGGTAGAGCTCGAGAATCACCGGATGATTTTGAATGATGTAGTTGCCGCGTGAGCTGTAGCCTTGCAAGACGGCGCCGTCCAAAACCTCGTTCGGATGCAGCACAACCGGGAGCAGATGTCGCGCGTTGTCGCCGTACAGAAGCGGCTCTCCCGCCACTGTCGGCCGTTGATGCGAGTGGATCTGGAAGACGTAGGCTACGCGCGGCAGGTCGGGGACCGGCACCAGGTCATATGACTCAACGGCGTCCCGAGCTCCACTGCCGGTATGAGACGCCAGCCATACGGCAGCGCGCAGGATCGCCAATCGGAGCGCGTTCAGCGCATCGTCGCCGACGACGCCCGGCGCGAGCTGAGGGATTGTCACGAGATGGTGGAGGTTGGCAAAGACGGTCAGGTCCTGCGCGCTCCAGCCCTCTTTGTGCCTGCCGCCCATGTCCAGCACCGGTCCGCGCCCGCCAGCGCGCTCAAGCGGGTTTAGGATCGTGACCGCCATTCCACGAAGCACCACAGTCGTGCCGCTGCCCGCGGGCTCGAGCGCGCCGAGGACGCCGGGGAAATCAACGCCGCCTGAGAGCTTGGCGCGCGGCTCGACGATGTCGGCGATCGACGTGATCCGGCACAGCTCCCCCGGGTGGGCGACCTCAAATCGTAGGCCGCTCAACCTGCGATCCTGCTCGAGGAGGTAGGAGCAGAGCGCATCCACGTCCACAGCCAGCACGCCATCATCGAGGCGAGTCTCGCCACCAATTCGCAGGTCGCGGACGCGCCGGACCTGGAGCTCAAGCCTCATGACCCATCCCCCTGCCCCTTCCCCTCCTTCGACACGCTCAGAGGGTGTGAGCGAATCGCTGGAACCGGTTGCGGGCGGGTTTTAAACCCGCACCTACGGGGATACCGACGGCGATTTCTTCACAAACTCTCAGGATGAGCGAGGGAAGGGTCTAGCGCTGCCGTCGCGAGCCCCAGCCTACAACCTCAGCCAGCGCGTGGTCGATAATGGGGGCATGATTCGCTTCTCCCCGGGTCCAAACCGAGCCCGCGAGATCGCGTGGCTCGAGTGGGGCGATGAGGCATTCCTGACGGCGGCTCGTCAGGACAAACCCGTGCTGCTGTTTATCGGCGCATTCTGGTGCGGCGTCTGCCACCGGATGGATGAGACCTCGTTCTCGACCAACGAAGTCATCGCCATGCTCAACGCCTACTTCGTCTGCGTCCGCGTCGAGGAGTCCCAACGGCCCGATATCGACTTACGCTACAACCTCAACGGATGGCCGACGCTCGTATTTCTTGCGCCCTCGGGCGACCTGCTGTTCAGCACCAATGCCCTCGAGCCTGAGCCATTTCTGGATCTCCTGCTCGGCATTGTTGCGTCATGGCAGCGAGATCGAGGAGTGGGTGGATTCTCCAATCCGCCCCAAGCGGACCCGCCGCTGGTACCGCCTGCCCACGACCAGACGGCGCCATTGTCGCCGTCGATCGTGGCCGAGATAGCTGGGATGGTGGAGGGGCTCGCCGACCCCGAGTACGGCGGCTTTGGGACGGAGACCAAGCTGTTTCAGCCCGAAACGACCGAGTTTCTCCTCCACCTCTACGCGGCTACGGGCCGGCAGTGGTATCTCGATCACGTATTGCTGACGCTGCGCACGATGCGTGCAAGCCGCACCTACCACTCGGAGGAGGGGGGATTCTTCCGCTACTCCTCTCGCAGGGACTGGCAGGAGCCGCACCCCGAGAAGCTGCTCGATGATCAGGCAGCCTTGGTCTGCAACTATCTCGATGCCTACGTGCTCGCGGATGCCGCCGACCTCCGCGAGACTGCCGAGAGCCTCATCGACTACCTGAACGCCACGCTGCTCGATCCGGCCACGGGGGCCTTCTTCGGCTGCCAGGACTACGTCAGCGCTCCGAGCGCTCCGAGCGCGCAGCGCGGCGAGGATGCGCGAATCCAGCCGGTAATCGACGACTGTATCTACTGCGACTCGAACGCCCGCGCAGCCACGGCTTACCTCAGAGCCTGGTGGACGCTGGGCAGATCCGACTGCGCCGATCGCGCCGGCGGGATCCTCGATTGGCTCTGGACGAACGTTCGCGCTGCAGACGGCGGCCTGTATCATTTCTGGAACGGCGCCCCAAAGGTACCGGGATTGCTCATGGATTCAGTCATGGCCGGGCGGGCGATGCTTGATGCGTACGCGGTTCTCGGGGACGCCACTCAGCTCGAACGCGCGTCCGAGCTCGGGCGATACATTATCGAGCGGCACCGCAGCCCCGACGGCAGCTTTGCCGACATCTGCGAAGTTGGACCGGCCGCCCTCCGGATCCCGATGACGGTGCTCAGCCAGAACGCTGCCGTGGCCACATTTCTGGCGCGACTGGCTGACCTGGGTGGCAAGCAGGCGTACCGGCAGGCTGCGCTGCTGGCGCTACAGCCCTTCGCCGGCTCACAGCATCGCTACGGCTCGTTCGCCGCGGGGTTCGGTCTGGCACTGTCACAGGTCCTCAGCGATACGAGGGTCGTTGAGCTCACCGGTGAACCCGGCAGCGGGGAGCTGCGCCACGAGGCCCGAGGGGCGCTCACCGGCCTGCGCCCGCGAACGCCGGTCATCATGTTCACGACAACGGCTCGAAATCGGCGACCTCATAGGATTGGGACGTGAATCCGTCTCTCCGGACCGTGGTATATACTCCGGCCGAAGATCAGCAGGGGGTAAGGACGATGGCGATCCAAACATCGGCGACCGACCGATTTGTGCAGGTCAACGGCCTACGGCTGCACTACGTCGAGTGGGGCGACCGAACCGCGCCTCCCGTTGTGATGCTGCACGGGCTGCGCGGCTCCGCCTGCACCTGGGACCTGGTAGCGCAACCGCTGTCCGGACAGTACCGGCTGCTGGCGCTGGATCAGCGCGGTCGCGGTGATAGCGATTGGGCCGCCGATGGCGACTACACGCGCGACGCGTACATCGCCGACATCGAGCAGTTCGTCGACCAGCTCGGCTGGGAGCAGTTCATTCTAGCCGGCCACTCAATGGGCGGCGCCAACACCATCGCCTACACGGCCAAACACCCCGACCGCGTCCGAGCCGCGGTTATTGAAGATATGGGGCCGGCAACCACGCCACCGGCACCCGGCGGCGCGCGCATCGGCAGGGAGGTGGACGCGACTCCGAGCGCATTCCCCTCCTGGGCGAAGGGCGAGGCGTTCATTCGCGGCCTGCGGCCGGGAGCCTCCGAAGAGGCGATCAGGACTGCGGTCCACAACTCTCTTCGTCCAGTGCGCCCTGATGAGGTGGCAAGCGGACAGGTCACGTGGAAGTACGACCTGGAAGGCATCCGCGCCGCGCGCCGGCAGGCCGCTTCGCAACCGCCGGCCGATCTCTGGCCGCCGGTGAAAGCCCTGCAGTGCCCAACGCTGGTCCTGCGCGGCGGCCGCTCCGACATTCTCGCCGCTGAGACCGCGCAGGCGATGTGCGATGCCAACCCACACGTACGCTGGGTGGAGATTCCCGGCGCGTCGCACTTCGTCCACGACGACAACCTGGCGGACTACAACCGCGAGCTCGCGCGCTTCCTCGAAGGTCTGTAGGCACCGAAGTCTCGGCCCCGTTTCAGAACGAACATTCCCTTGGGCGGATCGCGGAACGCGGCCCTCCGGGGTGCGGCAGGCGCGGCACTCCCGACTCTCCGGAAGAACTGGCAGGTGTGAGGCAGCGGAGCTAAGCTCGAGCGCGTCCACGCGATTCTCGTATCAGCGCGTAGGCGACGTTGAGCTCCTTCATGCGCTGCTCGGCGACTGCGCGCGCCGCGTCGCTCTGCCCCGCAGCCTTGTCCGGATGATGGCGTTGAGCAAGCCGATGGTAAGCCGCTCTGACCTCTCTACTGCCGGACTCGGGGGAAAGTCCCAGCAGGTCGTAGGCTCGTTGGAGCGCCGTTGCAGGCTCGGCGTCATCCAGATCTGCGGACTGCGATGTCTTCTGCTCCCCTCCGGAGCGTGATGCACTATCAGCGCGACTGCCGCCGCCGCCCGATCCGAAGACCCGCTCCCACTCCTCTTCCGTCATGCGACGGCGACCGCGCGCTTGATCGCGGCCGGCACTCGATGCCGCGGCACCGATCCCGGCAAAGATCAGTATCGGCACGATGCCGGCTCCAACGCCGAGGCCGAGCCCGATGCTGAACTGTGGCGAGCCGGATATTCCCGCGATCAGCGCCGCGAGGCTCAGAACGGCGACACCGGTAATCAGGGCAATGTAGACAGTGGCTGACGAATCGTCTCGGCCGGCAGCACGGGATCGGGTGCCGAGGTCGAATGAGATGCCATCTGTCCCGAGACCGAAGCCACGAGCGGCGCCGGCGCTCTGATCTGGCGCAGGCGCATGACCTGGGAAAACGGGCTCCGCGTGGGGCGTGGCGGACTCAACCACGTTCAAGTGACCTTGCTGGAACGACCATCACCTATCCTGTGCAGCACCCCGCGAGATCCAGCCCTGAGTTTATCAAGCGAACATGAGAGCCACCTTAGTGGCCGGCGCTTTCCCCGGCTGCCGCCCGGCGCCGTTTCTGCTCCAACCGCTGAATCCCATGCTCTATGACGGCCTTCATCAGCACTTGGTACGGAACTCCGCGCTCGCCGGCGACTGTCTTAATCCGCTCGAGAAGCCTTCTCGGCACTCGAAGCGAGATCTTGGTAGTGCTCTGATCGATTGCCTCTAGGATCTCCCGTTCGAACTCGTCATCAGAGAGGTCATCATATGGGTCTGGGAACGTTTGCCGCTTGATGCTTGTGGTCACGTTGTGAGCCTCCGAATGATGCGTCGACCGGCGTAGCGAGCATGGATTGGGTACCGACCCTCGGCACGGTCGACCCAAGCAACGACAAGCCAACGACCTGCGTCCGTTCGGCCGAGCGTCAGATACGCGCGCCGGCTCGGTTGGTAGAGTTCGACCCTGTCTGAATCGAACATGGCCTCTTCGATCTCAACAAGCTGGATC
>Ga0193751_1000430_pt1 | contig 33575 bp, 25 predicted proteins | sample L1c2metaG_FD_143050 | JGI IMG/M metagenome (GOLD analysis project Ga0193751, IMG submission 143050) | Soil microbial communities from a riparian zone of the East river system, Colorado, United States - L1c2 | ecosystem: Environmental > Terrestrial > Soil > Riparian zone | place: USA: East River...
TTCCTCGTTGAAGTGCTCGACGGAGCCGCCCGGCGCCACGATCTCGTAAGGCGACATCGCCGCGTCGCCGACGAAGATCACCTTGTAGTCGTGCGGATAGGTGTGCAGCACGTCCCAGGTCGGCGTGGTGTCGTCGTAGCGCCGGCGGTTCTCCTTCCACACCCGCTCGTACAGGCAGTTGTGGAAGTAGAAATGGTCCATGTGCTTGAACTCGGAGCGCGCCGCCGAGAACAGCTCCTCGACCGCGCGCACGTGCCAGTCCATCGAGCCGCCGATGTCGAAGAACAGCAGCACCTTCACGGCATTGTGTCGCTCCGGCCGCAGCTTGATGTCGAGGTAGCCCTTGTGGGCGGTGTCCCGGATGGTGCCGTCGAGGTCGAGCTCCTCGGGCGCCCCGGTGCGTGCGAACTTGCGCAGGCGGCGCAGCGCGATCTTGATGTTGCGGGTGCCGAGCTCGATCGTGTCGTCGAGGTCCTTGAACTCGCGCTTGTCCCAGATCTTGACCGCACGGAAGTTGCGGTTCTCGTCCTGGCCGATGCGCACCCCTTCCGGGTTGTAGCCGTAGGCGCCGTAGGGCGAGGTGCCGCCGGTGCCGATCCACTTCGAGCCGCCCTGGTGGCGGCCCTTCTGCTCGGCGAGCCGCTTGCGCAAGGTCTCGAGCAATTTATCAAGGCCGCCCATGGCCTCGATCTGCTTCTTCTCCTCCTCGGTGAGGTATTTCTCCGCCAGCTTCTTGAGCCACTCGGCCGGAATTTCCCCCGCCAGCGCCTCCTCGGTCAGCTCCACGCCCTTGAATACTTTGCCGAACACGCGGTCGAACTTGTCGAGGTTGCGCTCGTCTTTGATCAAGGTCGCGCGCGACAAGTAGTAGAAGCCCTCGACCCGCCGGGCGGCGAGGTCGTGCTCCATCGCCTCCATGAGCGTGAGGTATTCCCGCAGGGTCACCGGGACCCCGGCGGATTTGAGCGCGTGGAAGAAGGATACGAACATCGGTCGCGTCAGCCAGGCCGTCCATTGTCGAAACTTTGGTCTCCGGCATCCTCCAATGCCTGATGTGACCGAGATTTCTCTCCCATTTGATTCGGCTTCTGGTCAGCAAACCGACGCGCGGTTTTGTCGAGGGCCCGCGTCATCGCATCGAGAATCTGCCGAGGGGTCAGGTCTGTCATGACAAAGCCCTCTCTATCATCGCCCATCGGCCGACATCATGTACCAAAAGCGGGGCGTCGGGCGTTCGTTCCGCGATGAGAATACGTGTTCCATCTGAATTATCATGGATTGCGGCAGCGTCCGAGAGGGGCAGGTATAAATTGCGCATGTTGGCCAACCCCGCCTTCCAGCGCCGGATCACCACATCCCGTGGAATAGCATGCCCGCCCTGCCGGATCCGCCGCGCGACGCGGTCGAGCGCTGCCTCGGGCGTGGGCAACCACAGAAAGAGAAGTGCTACGCGCCAGCCGCGCGCTTTGCAGTCTCGGAGCCAAGGGGCATAGGTGCGGCCCGCGCAGGTCGTCTCGAAGGCGAAGCTGTCACCGCTTCTTACCAGAGCCTGCATTCTTTCGATCATGAGCCGGCCGGCAGCCGGTGCCGCATGTTCGGCATTAAACGGCGAAAGGCCGCGGGCGATTTCGTCGGCGTTGACGAATTCGCGGATGCCAAGTTCCAGCGAAACGAGTTCCTGTGCGACCGTTGTCTTTCCCGCACCGTTGGGGCCGCCGATAATGACGATGTCCTTCAACGGACGAAGCCCCTCGTCGGCTGCGCCAAGCTAAAAAGCCAATGGAGTCAATTCTATAGGGGGATTGGAGCAAGTCCACAAATAGCTTGAAGATATATCTTGCGCTACATCTTCGTATGAGCTACCTTACGATATATCTTTTCATGCAAAGGAGACGACAATGTTCGGCATGAGACATGAAACGTCGCACGAGGGCCGTTGCGCCGGGCGTTCGCGCCGCGGCCGCTTCTTCGCGGGCCCAGGCTGGGGCGGCCGTCACGGCATGGGCGGCGGCGACACGATGCGCGCCGGGCGGATGCTGGCGCAGGGCGACCTGCAGCTCATCGCCCTCGCCCTGATCGCGCAGCAGCCGCGCCACGGCTACGAGATCATCAAGCTGCTCGAGGAAAAGACCTCCGGCTGGTACAGCCCGAGCCCCGGCATCGTCTATCCGACCCTGACGTACCTGGAGGAGGTCGGCTACGTCACCGCCCAGACCGAAGGCAGCAAGAGGGCCTACACCATCACCGCGGAAGGCCGCGCCCACCTCGAGGCGAACCGCGATCTCGCCGACACGGTGCTCGACCGCTTGGCGACCATCGGCGAGCGGGTGGCGCGCTGGCGGCGGATGTCGGGCCGCAACGGCGACGATCACCGCGCGGTGCCGCCGCTGGTCGAGGCTGCGTTGAGCAATCTGCGCGAGAGCGCGATGACGCGCCTGGAAGCGGATGCCGATGCGGAGTCGCGGGTGGTGGAAATCCTGGCGCGCGCCGCCACCGAGATCAAACGGCAGTAAGCGCCTACGCGACGCCCAGCTTCTTCTGCAGGCTGGTGGACGATGTCGTGTACTGGAACACCAGGCGCTTGTCGGGAAAGACGTAGCGGTACGCCTTCTGCGACATCAGCGCGACCTCGTGGAAGCCCGACAGGATCAGCTTCAGCTTGCCGGGATACCAGTTGATGTCGCCGACCGCGAATATTCCCGGCGAGTCGGTCTCGAACGTCGCGGTGTCGACCGGGATCAGCTCGCCCTCGTGCAGCGCGATGCCCCAGGTGGCGACCGGACCGAGCTTCATGGTCAGCCCGAAGAACGGCAGCATGGTGTCGCAGGCGAGCGTCGCGGTGGTGCCGTCGCTGCCCTTGACCGTCGCGCCGGTGAGCATGCCGTCCGCGCCTTGCAGCGCGGTCACCTGCCCGATCTTCAGGTCCATGGCGCCACTCGCGACCAGCGTCCGCATCTTGTTGACGCTGTCGGGGGCGGCGCGGAAATCGTCGCGCCGGTGCAGCAGCGTCAGGTGCTTGGCGACCGGCTGCAAGTTGAGCGTCCAGTCGAGGGCGGAATCGCCGCCGCCGACGATCAGCAAGTCCTTGTCGCGGAAGGCGTCCATCTTGCGCACGGCATAGAATACCGACTTGCCTTCATACGGCTCGATGCCCGGGATCGGCGGCTTCTTCGGCTGGAACGAGCCGCCGCCCGCGGCGATCACCAGCACCTTGGCCTCGAACAGCTTGCCGCTGTCGGTGGCGACGCGGAACAAGGGTTCGCCGATGCGCTCGATGGTCTCGACCATCTCGCCGAGGTGGAACGTCGGGGCGAACGGCTTGATCTGCTCCATCAACGCGTCGACCAGGCCCTGGCCGGTGGTGTAGGGCAGCCCCGGGATGTCGTAGATCGGCTTCTCCGGATAAAGCTCCGCGCACTGGCCGCCGGGCTTGTCGAGGATGTCGATCAGGTGCGCCTTCATGTCGAGCAGTCCGAGCTCGAACACGGCGAACAGCCCGATCGGGCCCGCCCCGATGATGAGCACGTCGGTCTTGATCGGTTCGTTCGTTGCGCGCATCACGCCTGCCGCTCCGGGGTACTGACGACCAGCCCGTCGAGCGCCTCGGTCACCTTGATCTGACACGAGAGGCGGGAGTTCGGTTTTACCTCGAAGGCAAAGTCGAGCATGTCTTCTTCCATCGGCGCGGGCTCGCCGGTCTTCTCGCGCCACGCCTCGTCCACGTAGACGTGGCAGGTCGAGCAGGCGCAGGCTCCGCCGCACTCCGCCTCGATGCCCGGCACGCCGTTCTTGATCGCCGTTTCCATCACGGTCGAGCCGATCTCGCCGTCAACGGTGCGGACAACGCCGGCGGCGTCGATATAGGTAATCTTGGCCATGAAATCGCGTCACAAGACCGGGAAACGCCGGCCCGGATGAATGGGCCGCCTCTATAACGTTTCGCGGCGCAAGCGCCAACCCCGCGCGAGCGGCCTTTATCGGTGCAGCATCGACGTCAGTTCGCGCGCAGCAATTCGGCGATGACCGCGCGGGCCTCGTCGGCGGCCGCGGTCAGGCGGCCGATCGCCGCGCTCAGGTCGCCCTCGCCGGCCGACGCCAGTTCCACCGCCTCGGCGGCGGCAGCGACGCGCCAGGCGCCGACCCCGCGGGCCGAGCCCTTGAGGGTGTGCGCGACCGACGTCACCGACCCGGGCGGCGACGCGCGCATGCGCGACACCAGCACGGTCGCCTGGCGATCGAACAGCGCCAGCACCTCGCGCTCGAGACCCCGGTCTCCCAAGGTCATGCGGGCGAGGTGCACGAGATCGATCGGCCGTTCGAGCGAGGCGCGCGAGGACGATTGTCCTTCGGCGACGGCGGTTGACGACGGTCCCATTCTACGAGCCCTCCCCATGGGCTAGATGCGTTCGGCGTGCGGGTCGAACGGGAAGCGGCCAAATCCGGTAAAAGCATGGCGGCGCCACCCGCGTCCGCGGCTGAGCGAACCACGCCCGTGGTAAACGATTGCTTAACGTGATCGCCGGGCCGGGGGCGCTGCGTCCGTCTTGGGCGCGGCGCCGAGCCCCCGATACCCGGCCGCGGTGAGCTTGCAGACGAGCCAATCGGGCTTGATCGGGTTGGCGCACCAGGGCACGGCCCACCCGTGCGCCATGCAGGCTTCGACGGTCTTGCGCGGCACCTGCCGGCCCTCGCGGTCGAAGAGCGGCAATTTGCCGCCCGGTTCGCTCAGGCCGCGGGCAAGGTAGCGCCGCTGCGGCTCGGTCGGCCGCGCCGGGTCGACCGGGACATCCGCACCCGGTTCACTGCCCGCTCGATATTGGCCTTCGCCCATAGCGCCGTACCGTTAACGATGATTAACGGAAGGTTACGAAGTCAGTTTCAATCAGCCAATTAGGCCGATAGGATATCTGAGCGGCGGTGCATTTGTCCTTGCCGGACAGGTGGCCGTGCGCTCGTGCCGGGAGGGGTTCGCAAACGTTCACACGCCCTGCGTGGCCGGCGGGTTCGATCCGTCCGGGCGACGATCCTGGTTGAGAGTACGGACGCGGACGAGCAAACATGGCCAATACCCCACGTAAAATGCAGGATCCGACCGAGGCTGCGCTGTCGGCGATCCAGGATGCCCTCAATCTGCGCGAGACGGAGCCGACGCCGGCGCCCGCGCGTACCGAGGCACCGCCGGTCGAGGCCGAACCCGATCGCGAGCCGCGCCGGCGCCGCACCGCCGTCGACGAGGATTTGTTCTTCGAAACGCCGCCCGTCCCCGCCAACGAGCCCGGCACCGAGGAGCCCCAGGCGCCGCGCCGTGCCGCCAACGACGATCGCCGCGCGTTCGCACAGTTTGCCCCGGCGCTCCAGCGCCGCTCCGCTATGGGGCCCTACCTTGCCGCCGGAATATTCTCGGTCGTATGGGCGGCGCTCGGCATCGCCATGGCGATCGGTTATTTCGGCGCCGACGTCACCCAGTGGTTCGGCCGCGGCGCCGCCGCGCCGCAATTGTTCGGCATTCTCGGCGCCATCGTGGTGCCGATCGTATTCATCTTCGTCCTCGCCCACATGGTGCGCCGGGCGCAGGAACTGCGGGTGATCGCCGCGTCGATGACCGATGCGGCGGTCCGCTTCGCCGAGCCCGAGAGCATCGCCAGCGAGTCGATCGTCAGCGTCGGCCAGGCGATCCGCCGCGAAGTCGCCGCCATGGGCGACGGCGTTGAGCGCGCGCTTGCCCGCGCCGCCGAGCTCGAGGCGCTGGTGCACAACGAGGTCGCCCAGCTCGAGCGCGCCTATAACGACAACGAGCTGCGCATCCGCGGCCTGATCGAGGACCTCGCCAACCAGCGCGACACCCTGGTGGGCCAGGCCGAGCAGGTGCGCAACGCGCTCGCCGGCGTGCATCTCGGCCTCACCCAGGACATCAGCTCGATCAGCGAGATGGTCGCGGCGAGCGTCAACGACGCCGCGCAGCGGATCACCCGCACCCTCGCCGAGAAGGGCGAGCACATCACGCTCGCGCTCGGACGCGCCGGCGATTCCATGATCGACGCCATCGGCGAGCGCGGCGGCGATCTGCTCGACCATCTCAACCGCACCGGCGACGACGTGAGCCGCACGCTTGAAGCCGCTAGCGATAAGATGAACGCGAGCCTGAACGTCAAGACCGATCACGTCAGCGAACAGGTCGATAACCTGACCGTGCGGCTCGCGCAGATGCTGTCCTCGCGGCTCGACCGCGCCACCGAGGAGGTTGCGGACCGCACCATGGCGCTGGGCGAGAATCTGGCCCGGCGCATCGACGAGATCACGTCCAACCTGCTGCGCTCGACCGCGACGCTGGCGGAATCGATGAACAACCGCTCGCAGGAGATCAGCGACGCGTTGTTCCACACCGGCACCCACCTCGCCGACAACATCGCGGCGCGCGCCGACGAGGTGAACAACTCGCTGAAGGCGACCGGCGAATCCCTGGTCCTCGACCTTACGCTGCGCGGCACCGACGTGGTCTCCAAGCTCGAGGAAACCGGCTCGCGCATCACCGAGACGATCGTCACGCGCACCGGCAAGGTCACCGACACGTTCCACGAGACCGCCGACAAGCTCGCCTCGGAGATCAACGCCAAGGGCGACTCGGTCAAGGAAATGCTGGCCTCGCGCCTGGAGGCGCTGGAAGGCATCTTCGCCCACGGCGGCACCGAGCTTGCCGACCGGATCTCGCGCGACAGCACCGCGCTCGGCGGCCTGATCACCCGGCATCTCACCGAGTTCGACCGCACGGTGAAGGTCTACGGCGGCGAGTTGGTCGAGCGCCTCGGCCACAAGACCGGCGAGATCACCGAGACCATGCGCTCGAGCGTCGAAGACTTCGATACCCGCATCGGCGCCAAGACCACCGAGGTCATTTCCGCGCTCGACCAGCGTTTCGGCCGGATCGAGGCGGCGGGCAGCAACATCGTCGAACGCTTCGACCAGAAGACGACGGAAATCACCGAAGCGATGCGCAGTCACCTCGAGCTGTTCGACAACCGCATCGGCGGCAAGAGCGCCGAGGTCACTTCGGCGCTCGACGAGCGCTTCGGCCGGATCGAGGCGGCGGGCAGCAACATCGTCGAACGCTTCGACCAGAAGACGACGGAAATCACCGAAGCGATGCGCTCGCACCTCGAGCTGTTCGACAGCCGCATCGGCGGCAAGAGCGCCGAGGTGACCTCGGCGCTCGACGAGCGCTTCGGCCGGATCGAGGCGGCGGGCAGCCATGTCATCGAGCGCTTCGGCGACAAGGCGAGCGAAATCACCGAAGCGATGCGCACCCACCTCGAGCTGTTCGACAACCGCATCGGCGGCAAGAGCGCCGAGGTCACCTCGGCGCTCGATCAGCGCTTCACCCGCATCGAGGAAGCGCTCGACACCCGCACCCAGGCGCTCAACGAGGGCCTGGGCGCGCGCGTCATGGAAATCGCCCGCACCCTGGCGGAGGGCGGCAAGGAAGTGGTCGGCGCGGTCGACCGGCGCATCGGCGACACCATGGCGGCGATCAATGCGCGCAGCACCGCGCTCGCCGACACGCTCGACGGCAAGGCGGCGGAAATCGACCGCACGCTCGGCACCCGCGCGACCGAGATCGCCGGCAATCTCGACAGCCGCATCGGCCGCTTCGAGGAGCTGCTCGTCGGCCGGGTCGAGACCGCCATGACCCAGATCGAGGTGCGCGGCCAGGCGGCGGCGGCGCTGATCAATTCGCGCGTCGAACAGCTCACCCAGACGATCAAGAGCAACACCACCGACGCGGAGCGGCTGCTCGGCCAAGTCACTTCCGGCTCGGTCGACGCGGTCCGTTCGACCGCGCAGGAGGCCGAGCGCTCGCTCGGCCAGATTTCGACCACCACGGTCGAAGCGGTCCGCTCCGCCGTGCAGGATGCCGAGCGCTCGCTCGGCCAGACTTCGACCACCTCGGTGGAGGCGGTCCGCTCCGCCGTGCAGGACGCCGAGCGGCTGCTCGGCCAGACCTCGACCGTGTCGGTCGACGCGGTCCGTGCGGCCGCGCAGGACGCCGAACGGTCGCTCGGCCAGGTTTCCGCCCACTCGGTCGAAGCGGTCCGCTCGACCGCGCAGGAAGCCGAACGGTCGCTCGGCCAGATTTCCACCCACTCGGCCGAGGCGGTCCGCTCGACCGCGCAGGACACCGAGCGCACGCTCACCAACGTCACCGGACATCTGCGGCAAACCACCGACGAGGCGCAGCATGCGCTGCTCGCGGCTTCGGCAAATTTCGCCGGCGAGATCAGGCAGAACGCCGGCGCGACCGTGCAGACGCTCGGCGCCGCGACCGAGGGCCTCACCACGCAGATCAGGCAGAGCGTCGGCGATACCGTGCAGACGCTCGGCGCCGCCACCGAAGGCCTCACCACGCAGATCAGGCAGAGCGCCGCCGAGAGCGAGCAGCTATTGACGGCGGTCTCCGCCAACGTCGCCGGCCAGCTCAGGCAGAGCGCGGGCGACGGGGCGCAGACGCTCAATGCGGCGACCGAAGGTCTCACCAAGCAGCTCAAGCAGAGCGCCGGCGAAGCCGCGCAGACGGTCAACGTCACGACCGCGGGCCTGACCAAGCAGTTCAATCAGAGCGCGGGCGAAGCGGCGCAGATGCTCAACGTCGCGACCGACAGTCTCTCCAAGCAGGTCAAGCAGAGCGCCGGCGAAGCGGCGCAGACGCTCAACGTCGCGACCGCCGGCCTGACCAAGCAGGTCAAGCAGACCGCGGGCGAGAGCGAGCAGACGCTGATCGCGATCTCCACCAACGTCGCCGGGCAGCTCAAGCAGAGCGCCGGCGAAGCGTCACAGACGCTCAATACGGTTTCGGCGGGCCTGACGAAGCAGATGAAACAGAACGCCGGCGAGGTCGAGCAGACGCTCAACGCCGCCGCCGCGAACCTCACCAAGCAGATCAAGCAGAACGCCGGCGAAGTCGAGCAGACGCTCACCGCGGTCTCCACCGGCGTCGGCGGCACGCTCAAGCAGAATGCCGCCGACGTGGAACGGGTCCTCACCGGAGCCTCCGCCGGCATCACCACCTCGCTCAAGCAGAATGCCGCCGAGGTCGAGCGCTCGCTGACCGGGGTTTCATCGGGCGTCGCCGCCGCGCTCAAGCAGAACGCGGTCGAGGTCGAGCGCAGCCTGCTCGGGGTGAGCGCCGAGGTGGTGCGCAGCTTCACGGCGCAGGCCGAGGAGATGACCGGCAGCATCAATCAGCGCGGCGCCGAGCTGACCCGCGTGCTCGACGACAAGAGCAGCACGTTCCTGACGGCCTTCGCCAACAAAGGCATGCAGTTCGCGACCGACATGGACCGCATCGCCAAGGACAGCCTGCACTCGATCGAGACGAAGGGCCTCGCCTTCACCCGCGAGATGCTGAGCAACAGCTCGGAGATCGCCGGCATCATCAACGATGCCAGCACGTCGGCGACCTCCTCACTCAACCGCACGCTCGACGACATTCACAAGAACGCCAAGGCGAGCGTCGATCAGTCGCGCCAGACCGCCGCCGCCGCGGTGGCCGAGGTGATGGAGACGCACGCCCTGCTGCGGCGCGACACCTCCGAGGTGTTCGAGCGCCTGCGCGACGCCAACGTCCTGCTGCAGGAAGTGCTCAGCGGCGCGACCGAGAACCTGGGCAAGATCGAGGGTGCGCTGTCGGCGCGGGTGCGTGAATTCGTCGCCACGGTGACCCAGGTGAGCGAGCGCAGCACCCAGACCAGCGGCAAGATGGAAGAGCACATCAAGGCGTTCCACGGCACCACCACCGCCGTGCTGCGCGACATCGCGACTGCGGCGTCGCAGTTCGATCACCACGGCCGCGCGCTTGCCGCCGCCGCGGAAGCGATCGATGTCAGCAACAGCCGCACCGACGCCGCCTTGACGCAACGGCGGCAGTCGCTCGAGACGCTGATCTCCGAGCTCGACGGCAAGTCGAGCGACCTCGATCAGCGGCTGGTGCGCTTCGCCGAGTTGCTGCGGGAATCGCTGGACGCCGCCGAGGCGCGCACCCGCGACGTTGCCCGCATCATCGCCGACTCCAGCACCAGCGGATCGCAGGCGATCGCGGCGCAGTACGACATGGTGCGCACCACCGCCGAAGAGGAGCGCAAGCGCACCGCCGACACGCTCAACGGCATCTACGAGCAGGCGGCCGGCGACATCCACGCCCTGTTCGGCCAGGCCGCCGAGCGCTTCGCCGGCATCGTGCGCGACATGAAGGAGATGGCCGCACAGGTGCAGCACGAGCTCGACGCGACGCGCACCGAGATGCGCCGCGGCATTCTCGAGTTGCCGCAGGAGGCGGCGGAGAGCACCGCACAGATGCGCCGCGTGATCGTCGAGCAGATCGACGCGCTCGCCGAGCTCAACCGCATCGTCGCCCGCCACGGCCGCGGCATCGATGCCGCCGAACCGGGGCGCCGCGCTGCTGTCCGCGAAGAACCCGTGCCGGCGGCGGCGAACGCGCGCCCGCCGCGCATGGAGCCGGCCGGCGCCCGCCCGCCACCGCCCGGATTCGGCCCGCCGCGCACCGAGGCGGCCCCTCCCCCCGGCGGCGATCGCCGCGGCGGCTGGCTCACCGACGTGCTGGCGCGGGCATCGCGCGACGATGGTCCGGCCGCGCGCGACGAAGAGCGTCCGAGCGCGCGCGAGGAAGAGCGCCCGCCGCGCCACTCGATCGAGTCGCTCGATTCGCTCTCGGTCGACATCGCCCGCATGATCGACCACGACGCCGCGACCGAGTTGTGGGACCGCTACAAGCGCGGCGAACGCAACGTGTTCACCAAACGCCTCTACACCATGCAGGGGCAGCGCACGTTCGAGGAGATCCGCAAGCGCTACCGCGCCGACCGCGAGTTCAAGCAGACGGTCGACCGCTATATCGCCGAGTTCGAGCGGTTGCTCGACGACGTGTCGCGCGACGACCGCGGCGCCGTGGTGGCGCGCACCTACCTGACCTCGGAGACTGGCAAGGTCTACACCATGCTGGCGCACGCGGCCGGGCGGTTCGAGTAGCGCGCGCACGGTCGCCGGAGCGCCGCCGCGGACCTGCGTCGCACGGCCGCCATGCCGCTTGACCTCACGGTGCGCACCGAACGCTGGCCGGTCGCCGGCACCTTCGCGATCGCGCGCGGTTCGCGCACCGAGGCCGTCGTGGTGGTGGCGGAACTGCGCGATGGCGTGCACACCGGCCGCGGCGAATGCGTGCCCTATCGCCGCTATGGCGAAACGGTGGAAACGGTGGTCGCCGCCATCGAAGGCCAGCGCGCGGCGCTGGCCGGCGAGCTCGACCGCGTAGCGCTGCAGCACGCCATGGCGGCAGGCGCCGCGCGCAACGCGCTCGACTGCGCCCTGTGGGACCTCGCAGCGAAGCGCGCCGGCCAGCCGGTGCACGTGCTCGCCGGCTTGCCGCCTCCCCTACCCCTGACGACCGCGCTCACGATCTCGCTCGCCGCGCCGGCGGCGATGGCTGAGGCCGCCGCCAAGGCGTCGGCGCGCGCGCTGCTCAAGATCAAGCTCGGCGGTGACGGCGATCCCGAACGCGTCGCCGCGGTGCGGCGCGCCGCGCCGCGGGCCGAGCTGATCGTCGATGCCAACGAATCCTGGAGTGCGCGCAATCTCGCCGACAACCTCGCGGCCTGCGCCGCCGCCGGCGTCACCCTGGTGGAGCAGCCCCTGCCCCAGTCGGCGGACGATGCGCTCGCGGCAATCGCCCATCCGATTCCGATCTGTGCCGACGAAAGCGCGCACGACCGCACCTCGCTCGATCGCCTTGCCGGCAAGTACGACGCGATCAACATCAAGCTCGACAAGGCGGGCGGCCTGACCGAGGCGCTGCTGCTCGCCGCCGACGCCGAGCGGCGCGGCTTTGCGCTCATGGTCGGCTGCATGGTGGCGACGTCGCTGTCGATGGCGCCCGCCGTGCTGGTGGCGCAAGGCGCGCGCATCGCCGATCTCGACGGCCCGCTGATCCTGGCGCGCGATCGGCCGCACGGGCTCGTGTACGAGCAAAGCCTGGTGCACCCCGCGACGCCAGCGTTATGGGGGTGACAGGCGTCAGGCATCAGGACGATTATTTGTTGCTATTCCTGATTCCTGATTCCTGACCCCTGACACCGCCAGCACGATGATGCCGCCGAGGACGGCGCAGGCCGCCATGGCCCCATAGGCGAGGCTGCCGAAGTGTCCGTACAGCACGCCCGACAGCCCGGTCGCCGCCGCCATGACGACGGCCTGGATGGTCGAGAGGTCGGCTTGCGCGGTCGCCGCCTCGCCGTCCGGGGCCGAGCGGGCGATGAACTGCACGGCGCCCAGAAAGGACGCGCCGAACGACAGACCGTGCAGGCACTGCAGCAGCGGCAGCAGGCCGGCGGGCGGATCGAACGCCATCGCGGTCCAGCGGACCGCGGCGCCGGCGGCTCCGATGGCCAGCAGGCCGCGCGGCCCGAGCGCCGCCGGCAGCCGGGCCGAAAACGCGAACAGCACGATTTCCGCCGCCACGCCCAGCGCCCACAGGGCTCCGATGGCGGTGCCGCTCAATCCCTTGGCGGTCCAGTCGAGGGTCGAGAAGCCGTAATAGACCGCGTGGCTGGCCTGCACGAGGCTCGCCGCCGCCGCGACGGCGAGGAACCCCGGGGTCGGCAGCAGCCGCCGGCGGCGGCGTGGCGCCGCGGGTTCCGGCGTTCCGCCCGGCCACAGCGGGCGCAGCCCGAACGAGACGATCGCGGTCGCCGCGAACGCCGCGACCATCAGCCAGATGTAGCCGGTCGGCGCCATGTACCCGGACGCGAACCCGGCGCCGAGATTGGCGGCGATGAAGGCCGCCGAGCCCCACAGGCGCACCGGGCCGTAGGCGCGTCCGCGCAGGCCCAGTCCCTTGAGCGCATAGGCATCGGCAAGGGGCAGCGTGGGAGCGGCGAGCGCCGAGGCCAGGGCCACCGCCGCAAGGATGGCGAAGAACCCGTGGGCGCCGCCGACCAGGGCGTAACCCATTGCGGCGCCGCAGGAACCGGCAATCAGCCCGTGCCGCAGGGCGCCCCGCCGGTCGACGATCCGGGCTGCCACCGGCACCGCCAGGATGCGCACCAGCATGGGGGCCGCGAGCACCAGCCCGATCACCTCGGCGTCCAGGCCCTTGGCCTTGAGCCAGACCGGAAAGAACGGAAGCTGAATGCCGAAGCCGACAAACAGCCCGGCATAGAACAGGGCCAGCCGCACGCCGAAACCATCGGCGATTGCCCGGGCTTTAGAGGTCATTAAGCTGATTGTGACGATTCGTGCGGCATGGTCGAAACAATTCGATCGTACCATTGCACGGTCCAGAGCCCGAACCCATGCCCATGCCGCCCGTCCCGATGCCGCTGAGCGAGGCCGATTACGAGGCCATCGAAGGCGCGGTCATGGAGACCGGCCGCGGCCGCTGGTTCCTGTCCGAATACGCCCGGCGCAACCGCCACGCCGACACCAAGATGCTGCTCACCGCCATCGACCGCCTGGAGGCGGCGATCCGCGGCGAGCGCACCGCCGAGTCGGTCGACCGCATCCGCTTCGATCTGGTCGAGATGGCCAAGGCCATCGCCCGCACCAAGGCCGAGATCGCCGCGATCAAGCCCGACGGCGAGCAGCCAGGCAAGTTCGGCGAGGCGAGCGAGGAACTCGACTCGATCGTCGGCGCGACCGAAACGGCGACCTCCGACATCCTCGCCGCGGCCGAGCACATTCAGGAAGTCGCGTGGACCTTGCGCGAGCAGGGTCTCGAGGCCGAAGTCTGCGACCTGATCGACGCCAAGGCGACAGCGGTCTACACCGCCTGCTCGTTCCAGGATCTCACCGGCCAGCGCATCCGCAAGGTGATCCAGGTGCTGCGCTATCTCGAAGGCCGCATCAACGCCATGATCGACATCTGGGGCCTCGACGGCACCATGGCGGCGGAGGCGGCGTCGGCCGCACGCGCCCGCGCTGGCGAAGCGGCGCTGCTCAACGGCCCGGCGCCGCCGGCGCACGGCCTCGACCAGTCCGATGTCGATGTCGTGATGGGCCCGGCCGCAAGCGCCGCGCCGGCTTATGACGATGTCGAGTTCGTCGACGCCAAGCCTGCCGCCGCGCCGGCCGCGGCCTCAGCCGCGCCCCCGATCGCGCCGCCAGCCGCACCCGCGAGCGACCCGCTCGCCCCGCTCAACGCGCTCAGCCCGGAAGAAAAAATCGCGCTGTTCAGTTGAGATGCATCCCCTCCTGTCGGGGGATTGGTGCTCACGCCACCAGCCGGTGGAACAGTTCGGGATCGACGTTGCCACCCGACAGCATGACGGCCGCGACCTTGCCGCGCACGTCGATCTTGCCGGCGAGCAATGCGGCGAGCGCCGCCGCGCCGCCCGGCTCGACCACGAGCTTGAGCTCGCGGAACGCAAAGGCGACCGCGGCCTTGACCTCCTCGTCGCTCGCCGCGAGACCCTCGCCTACCAAGGTGCGATTGATCTGGAAGGTGATCTCGCCCGGCATGCGCGCCAACAGCGCGTCACAGATGGATCCGGTGACCGCCGCGTTGACCTCGCGCTGCCCGCTCCTGAACGAGCGCGCGTGATCGTCGAAGCCCGCCGGCTCGGCGGTGAACACGCGCGCCGACGGGCAGCGCGCCTTGACGGCGAGCGCGACCCCCGCGGTGAGCCCGCCACCGGAGGCGGTGACGAGAACGACGTCGGGCGCAAGCCCGCGCGCCGCGAGGTCCTCGACGATCTCGCGGCCGGCAGTGCCCTGCCCGGCGATGACCAGGGGATCGTCGTACGGCGGCACCAGCACCGCGTCGCGGCGCTCGGCAATGCCGCGGGCGATCGCTTCGCGGTCTTCGTGCTCGCGGTCGTAGAGCACGACCTCGGCGCCGAACGCGGCGGTGCGCTCGCGCTTGGGCCGCGGGGCATCGCGCGGCATCACGATCACGGCCGGCATGTCGAGGAGCTTGGCGGCGGCCGCGACGCCCTGGGCGTGATTGCCGGACGAGAAGGCGACGACGCCGCAGGCGCGGCGGTCGGCCGGAATCGAGGAGAGCTTGTTGTAGGCGCCGCGGAACTTGAACGAGCCGGTGCGCTGCAAGGTCTCCGCCTTCAAGAACACCCGCCCGCCGGTCAGCCCGTCGAGCACCGGCGAGGTGAGCAGCGGCGTGCGCAGCGCCACGCCCTCGAGCCGGTGCGCCGCAGCGTCCACGTCGGCGGAGGTCGGAAGATTTGACTTTACGGGCTCGCGGGAGGCGTTCATCGCGGCGACCGTAGACCCACGCCGGGGCCGCAGCAAGTCGCGTCATGCAATCGCTTCGCCCATTTCCCGCGCCACCGCGGCGCCGACGGCCACGCGCCGCACGTTGGCGAGAAAGCTGCGCGCGCTCGCTTCCCAGGTCTTGCCCAGCGCAAAGGCGCGGCATTGCTCGCGCGAGAGCGTGAGCGCCTTAAGACAGGCAGCGCGCAAGTCCGCGTCGAGCGCGGCGACCGGGGCGCCGGCGAGGACATCGCGCGGGCCGGCGACCGGAAAGGCCGCGACCGGAACCCCACTCGCCAGCGCTTCGAGCAGCACCAGGCCGTAGGTGTCGGTGCGGCTCGGGAACACGAACACATCGGCGGCCGCATAGGCGCTCGCGAGGTCCTCGCCCCTGCGGGCGCCGAGGAACACCGCATCGGGAAACCGGTGCGCCAGGTCGGCGCGCGCCGGCCCATCGCCCACCACCACCTTGGTGCCGGGCAGATCGAGGGCGAGAAACGCCTCGATGTTCTTCTCGACTGCGAGCCGGGCGACCGTGAGAAAGACCGGCCGCGACAGCCCGAGATCGGCCCCAGGGCGCGGGCGGAATAGCGCCGCGTCGACGCCGCGCGGCCACGCCATCACGTTGTTGAAGCCGCGGCTGGCGAGTTCCGCTTCGAGCCCCGGGGTCGCCGCCATGACGCCGCCGGCGGCGCCATGGAACCAGCGCAACGCGGCCCAGGTCCAGCGTTCCGGTATCGGCGTGCGCGCCGACACGTAGTCGGGAAACCGGGTGTGGAAGCTCGTGGTGAACGCCAGCCGGTTGGTGAGGCAATAGCGCCGCACCAGATAGCCGATCGGCCCTTCGGTCGCGATGTGGATCGCGGCCGGCCGCAGGTCGACGATGCGCCGGGCAATGGTGTTCGGCCGTGCCAGCGCGAGCCGCATGCCCGGATAGGTCGGCAGCGGCAGGCTGCGCATCCCTTCCGGCGTGAGGAAGGCGATCGACGCGCCGAGCGCCGGCGCCGCGCGGGCGACTTCGCCGAGCGTGTGCACCACGCCGTTGACCTGCGGATGCCAGGCGTCGGTGGCGACGAGAACGCGCATCAGGCGGCGCGCGCCGCGGCGACCGGCGCGTCTTCATCCGCGTCCGCGCCCGCGAGGTCGCTCGTCCAGGTGAGGATCTCGAGCCCGCCGTCGGCGTGCTCGGCGACCGCGGTGCAGCTTTCCACCCAGTCGCCGCAATTGACGTAGCGCACGGCAAAGCGCTCGTGGATCGCCGCATGATGGATGTGGCCGCAGATGACGCCGTCGACGGCGTGGCGCTGCGCTTCGCCGGCGAGCGTCTTCTCGAACTCGCCGATGTAGCTCACCGCGTTCTTCACCTTGAGCTTCGCCCATTGCGACAGCGACCAGTAGGTCAGCCCAAGCCGCCGGCGCACCGCGTTGAACACGGTGTTGGCGACGAGCGCCACCCGGTAGGCGTGGTCGCCGAGCAGCGCGAGCCAGCGCGCGTGCTTGACGATCATGTCGAAACGGTCGCCGTGGATCACGAGATAGCGGCGGCCGTCGGCTCCGACGTGGATCGCCGTCTCGACGATTTCGATGCCGCCGAAATGCGTGCCGTAATAGTCGCGCAGGAACTCGTCATGATTGCCCGGGACATAGATTACGCGCGAGCCCTTGCGCGCCTTGCGCAGCAGCTTCTGCACCACGTCGTTGTGAGCCTGCGGCCAGTACCATCCGCCGCGCAACTGCCAGCCGTCGACGATGTCGCCGACGAGATAGATGGTGTCAGCATCGTGCAGGCGGAGGAAATCGAGCAGCCGCTGGGCCTGGCACCCCCGCGTTCCGAGATGAACGTCCGACAGGAACAGCGCACGAAATCGTCGCGTTCCGGACGTCACGATGCAATCGTCCTTGCCTCGGCGCTCATGCTCCAAGGCAAGTAGCTGATTCCCATCTCATTTCCATGACAGCGCCGGTAACAATTCGCTAACGTGTCGGCACCGCGCGAAAGCCGTTATGGTAACGGCACCAGGATAGGGAGGATGATCGTCATGGATCTCGGAATTGCCGGCCGCAAGGCCATCGTGTGCGCCTCGAGCCGCGGCCTCGGCCGCGCCTGCGCCATGTCGCTGGCACAAGCGGGCTGCGAGGTCGTGGTCAACGGCCGCGACAAGGCCCGGCTCGAGGCGACGGCAGCGGAGATCCGCGCCGCGGCCAAAGTCAAGGTAACCGCGGTCGCCGCCGACGTCGGCACCGCCGAGGGGCAGGCGGCCCTGTTCGCCGCCTGCCCCGAGCCCGACATCCTGGTCAACAACAACGGCGGCCCGCCGTTTCGCGACTTCCGCGAGCTCGGCCGCCAGCAGATGATCGACGGCGTCGTCGCCAACATGGTGGTGGCGATCGAGCTGGTGCAGAAGGTGATCGACCCGATGGTGCGCCGCCGCTTTGGACGCATCGTCAACATCACGTCGGGCTCGGTGAAGATGCCGCTCGCCGGCCTCGATCTTTCTTCCGGTGCACGCGCCGGCCTCACCGGATTCCTGGCGGGCGTCGCCCGCTCGGTCGCGGCGTCGAACGTCACCATCAATTTCCTGCTGCCGGGCATGTTCGACACCGATCGCCTGCGCTCCGGCATCGAGCTGGTCGCCAAGCGCCGAGGCATCAGCGTCGAGGAGGCGCGCAACGAGCGGATGGCCACCGCGCCGGCCAAGCGCTTCGGCGAAGCCGAAGAGTTCGGGCATGCCTGCGCCTTCCTGTGCTCGGCGCACGCGGGGTACATCACCGGCCAGAACTTGCTGATCGACGGCGGCGTGTTTCCCGGCACGTTGGGATGAGCGCCCCGCAAAAGCGAGGGGCCGGTGCGAGCACCGGCCCCTGCTGCCGCCCCCAAGCTCTTTATTTCGTCAGTATTTCGTTACGACCACGTCGGGCAAAAGCTCCTTGCGCAGCGCGAGAGACACGATCTGGACGTGGGTCTTGACGTCGCCCGCATAGGTGTTGAACACGCCCGGGATCAGGGTGATCAGCTTCGACTGATCGGGATTCCCGGGTCCGACAAGGATGGGCGCGTCCGCGAACCAGATATACGAGTAGCCGAAGTCGAGCGTGATCCCCTTGCCGAGATACCGCGTGATGCCGCTGGACAGCTGCACGCGGTTCGAATCCGGAATATTGATGTCGCGGAATTGACTGGTGACCGGCGAGATTTCGTAGCCGATGCCGGCGCGCAGCGTCGTCTGCGGATCCCACTTGTACTCGCCGCCGAGCGAGAAGAACCAGCCGTCGCGGAAGAACAGGTTGAGCGTATCGGCGGTCGTGCCCGGTACTGGCCCGCTGGTGAAAGTGAGCGGGACCGCCTGGAGAACGCTCCAATGCGTCCACTCGACCGTGCCGAGCAGCTTGAAGGTGTCGGTGATCCGCTGGCTGACGCCGAAGTTCACCTGATCGGGCAGCGTCTCGCGGCTGGACAGGTTGGCCGTTATCCCGCTGAACGGTGCCGTCGCAGGCGACGCGAGCAGCGCCAGGTTCGGCACAAAGAAGCTTGTTCCCTCGAGTTTGAGCGTCTCCTGCGAGCGGTAGCCGAGCGAAAGCTCGGTTCCCGGCACGGGCTTCACGGTAATGCCGGCCGTGAAGCCTAGACCCACGTCGCTCAGGTCGGTCTGCACCGGACTGTCGAAGTTGCCGAAGGTGGGCAGGCCGAAGAGCGACCGGTTGAACCTGGCCTGGACATAAGTGACCCGCAGGCCGGCGGCAACGCTGACCATGTCGTTGATCTTGTAACCAACGATCGGATTGGCTTCGATCGAGCTTATCGACGCCCGGTTGCCGAGCTGCTGGGAGGCCTGCCCTCTGCCGCCCTGATCGGTGATCAAGCCATAAGGCGCATCGATCGCCACGCCGATGAACCAGTTCGGGTCGATCTTCGCTGCCGCGTAGAACGCGGGTACGAACGCCGTCTGGCCGATGCCGTAATTCAGGTTCGGCGCGGGATCGAGCGAATTGAGCGAGGGCGAGGTCAGCGTCGAATTGGTGGTTCGCGTGGAGCCCGGCATGATGATGCTGGAGTGCGACTCGAACCCCACGCCGGGCTCCTGCGTCACGGCCGCCGGGTTCCAGAACATGGCGGAGAGCCCCATGCTGGTGGTGCCCTCCCCGGCGAACGCATCGCCCGCGCCGACCGCCGATTGCTCGCGGACCGCAAAACCGCCCGCCTGCGCGTCCACCGATCCGAGCGCGACGGCCGCAAGCGCCGTCGCCCGGAGCAAATAGTTGATTGTGGGCCGCATGACGCCCCGCTCCTCAGCTTGCGGCTTTTGCCGCTTTCCCCGCGAGGCATGCTGCCAGCGGCGCAATAGGGATGCAATCGTGCGCGCTGTCGCCGGCGACTCCCGCCTAAGATAAAATGTGACGCCGAATCAAAGCGATAACTCGAATTGCGCTATCTGGAGCGGAGAATTACCCTGCACCCACGCGCACGAATCTCAGGAAGCGTGGCATTTCCGCAACATTTTTTAGCCACATCTCATTTTCAAGTTCACCACGGCCAAACGGGAGGCGAGGCACGTGAGCGTTCGTAGGCGGTTCATCGGTCGAGGGAGGCGCGCGCCCCTAGTCGCGGCGTCGATCGCCCTGTTGCCGGCCCTGGCGGGGTGTTCCTCTTCCTCGTCGGTCGATTACGCCGCCGACGCCTACCCGAACCAGTCGCTCGTCGACATTCTCAAGGGCTCGACGAAGTCCCCGCCGCCCGTGCAGACGGCTGCTCCGCCGCCCCCGCAGAACTCCCCCGTGGCGGCGACGAACGAGCCTCGCCCTGCGGTAGCAACGGTCCCTGCGGTTGCCCCCGCACCTGCGGCTGCCCCCGTCGCCGCGGCAGTTCCCGCACCTTCACCACCTGACGATTCCGATCCGGTGGCTGCAGCCTACCCGTCGGTGTCGCTGATCGACCTTCTCACCGGCCAGACGAAGCCCGCGCCGCGCTGATTGGCGCGCAGCGCGCTTGGCGTAGTCGATCGGTTGGCTTGAGTCATGGCAAAAAAAGAGGCTGACCCCGCGGAACACGGGGTCAGTTCGCTTGATGCCGCGCCGAGATCTTCCCGATCACTTCAACGCCGGCGCTTTCGTGTACTGCGGCGTGCTCGGAGCTGCGTCGGGCCCCCAGAGCTTATAGGTCAGCCGGGTATAGATGCCCCACCCTCGGAACTCATCCTGGGCGGAGACGGTGTCGGTCATCCACACCTGCCAGTCGACCGGGCCGAAGTTGTAGCCGACCAACCCGCCGACGGACACGTTGGAGGCCTTGCCGCAGGAGAGCGTCGGACCGAGGACAGCCTGTACCTGCGCGCAGGTGAACCCGCCGCCCGGGCTGTCGGCGGTCGTCTGGAACTTGAACGACGCCACCGGCCCGATCTCCAGCTTGCCGAAAATGTGCGTCAGGGCGAAATCCCCGAACAGCTCTTGGCCGGACCTGTAGCCGTTGCCGAAGGAGGCGACCGTTGCGGCGAGCGCCGGGTTGAAAATGACCGGCGGCGCGTTCGCGACGATCTGATAGGTCCCGGTACGGCCTTTAGAGGCTTCGTTGATGTCGTATTTGAAGTTCGCGGTGAAATGCCAGTCCTTGTCGATGTAGGCGACGCCGCCCCTCGGTTCGACCGTAAAGTAATCCGGGTTGAGCGTTCCGTTGTAGGTGGAGCCGTCCGGCGCAATAAACGTCACGCCGAGGTCGGCAAACCAGCCGTGGCCCAACGTCCATTGCAGGATCACCGGCGTGATCAGCGTGTTGCCCGTGGTCTCGAACCAGACCGTGTTGCCGAAGGGAGGCCCGGACCCGTTGCCCCCGAGCGTGGCGCCGTTGGTAGGGAATGCGGCCGCGTAGTAGAACGGCTGCACGACCGCCCCGGCGACGTTGGCGCCGAGGAACTGGTAGCCGGTCGACCAGTAAAGCGTGGGACCCCACAGCGGGACGGTCACGTTGGTCCCGAGATGTTGGCCCACGCCCGTGCCATTCGGCCCTAAGAAGGTGTCCAGCACAATGTAGACGCCGGGCGGCGCAGGCGCGGCGATGACCGCGCCGATCGTGGCACCCTGCAGCGTCTGGCCGAAATTGCCGGGCTCCATGGCGAGGCCTCGATCGGCCCCCGCGGCCAATGCCAGTCCTGCAACCGCCAGCGTCCCCATCCCGAGCCGAGTCATTGTCCCCTCCACCTTGTTGTTCCAGCCATGTCCCCACATGGCCTCCGTCCCCTGCGGCGAAGCCGCTTGATTCCGCTCAAGATGGTGACAGCCGCCTATGAACCGCGCAAGTTCAGCAAATCTTTGATGCAGAATGCCGGCGCGCGATTAAGAATATTGCCAAGTCAATGGGTTACGGCCTGCTTTGGTCGGGGCGATGCGTGCCGCGGAAAAAACCGGCAGTGCGATTTTTAGTAGCCGTGACAATTCTGCAACGGCCGCTTGCTCCAGGGCCGAGCCCGACGCATGATCGCGGCCCACGCTTCGCTACATCAACCACACATCGACCAAGGGGGATTCATCCATGAAGCTCGTCCGCTTCGGCCCGGCCGGCCGGGAGAAGCCCGGCATTCTCGACGCCAAGGGCCGCATCCGCGATCTTTCGAAGGTGGTGCCGGACATCGCCGGCGACGCGCTCGGCCCCAAGGGCCTCGCCCGCATCCGCAAGGCCGGGATCGACAAGCTCCCGCTCGTGCGCAGCGGCGTGCGACTGGCACCTTGCGTCGGGGGCACGACCAACTTCATCGCCATCGGGCTCAACTACGCCGACCACGCCGCGGAAGCGGGACAGCCGCTCCCCAAGGAGCCGATCATCTTCAACAAGGCGCTGAGCTGCATCTGCGGCCCCAACGACGACACCATGATCCCGAAGGATTCCTCCAAGCTCGACTGGGAGGTCGAGCTCGGCATCGTCATCGGCTCGCGCGCGCGCTACTTGCCGAAGAAGGCCGCGATGGATGCGGTCGCCGGCTATTGCCTGGCGAACGACGTGAGCGAGCGCGTGTTCCAGCTCGAGCGCTCCGGCCAATGGACCAAGGGTAAAAGCTGCGAGACGTTCGGCCCGCTGGGGCCATGGCTCGTCACCAAGGACGAGATCAAGGATCCGCAGAAGCTCGACATGTGGTTGACGGTCAACGGCCAGAGCCGCCAGAAGGGCTCGACCCGCACGATGATCTTCGGCGTCGCGCATCTCGTCTGGTACTGCTCGCAGTTCTTCGTCATGGAGCCCGGCGACGTCATCATCACCGGAACGCCGCCCGGCGTCGGGCTCGGCATGAAGCCGCCGCAGTTCCTCAAGGCCGGCGACGTGGTGCGGCTCGGCATCCCCGGCCTCGGCGAGCAGCAGCAGAAGGTGGTGAAGTGCAAGATGTGAGAAGGTGTGCGAATAGCGAATAGGGAGTAGCGAATAGAGCAGCGAGGCAGCCGGTCTTCTATTCGCCATTCGCCATTCGCCATTCGCCATTCGCCATTCGCTATTCGCTATTCGCTATTCGGCAGCTAACCGTCGCGCGCTTCGAGCACCGCACGCAGCGAGATGCGCGACCAGCTCGCGCTGCGCTCGCGGAATGCCGCATAGGAGGCGTGGATGCGGCCGGCAATCTCGCTGCGCGCGGCGACCTCGTTGAGGATGTCGGCGGCCTGCACGCGTGCGGCGGCGACGAGGTCCGCCGGGAAGCTCTTGAGCTCGACCTTGTAGCGGCCGGTGAGCGCGGCGAGCGCCTCGACGTTGAGCCGCTCCATCTCGGCGAGCGCGAAGGCGGCTTCGGTGGCGCACGCCTGGGCGATGATCGCCTTGAGGTCGGGCTCGAGCCCCTGCCACGCCTTGAGCGAAACGAGGCACTCGCCGGTGCCGTTCGGCTTGTTGAAGCCCGGGCCGTAGTACAACGGCGCGACGCGATAGAGCCCGAGCGCGATGTCGGAGCCGGGGCCGACGAACTCGGCGCCGTCGATCACGCCCGACTGCAGGCTGGTGAAGATTTCTCCCGGCGGCGTCGTCTGCGGCGTCGCGCCGAGCCGGCGAAAGATCTCGCCGCCGAGCCCGAGCGCGCGCAGCTTGAGGCCCTTCACGTCGTCGAGGCTCTTGATCTCGTGGCGGAACCAGCCGCCCATCGACACGCCGGTATTGCCGCCCATGAACGGCTTGACGTCGAACGGCGCGTAAAGCTCGTCCCACAGCGCCTGGCCGCCGCCGGCATCGACCCAGGCCACGTGCTCCGGCGGCACCAGGCCGAACGGCACCGTCGTGAAGTAGACCGCGGCCGGCTGCTTGCCCTGCCAGTAGAACGCGGCGGTGTGGCCCATGTCGGCCACACCGGAGCCGACCGCGTCGAGCACCTCGAAGGCCGGCACCACCTCGCCGGCGGCGGACACCGCGATCTGCAGCCGGCCGCCCGACATGGCGTTGACGCGCTCGGCGATGCGCTCGGCCGACATGCCGGGACCCGGCAGGCGCTTGGGCCACGATGTGACCATGCGCCATTTCAGCGGCGCCGCGCGCGCGACCGAAGGCGCGGCGAGCACCCCGGCCAGCACCGGACCGGCTTTCACCAACCTGCGCCGCGTGATCGTTCGCATGGGTCTCCTCACCACCAGGCGTGAAAATGGTGCACCGGCCCGTGGCCGGACCCGATCGACAGCCGGTCGGCGGCCGAGATCGCCATCGTCACGTACGCCTTCGCCTCGGCGACGGCTTCGACCAGATGCAGCCCCTTGGCCAAGCCGGCGGCGATGGCGGAGGACAGCGTGCAGCCAGTGCCGTGGTTGTTGCGGGTCGCGATGCGCGGCGCGGGCAGCCGCAGCTCGACCGCGCCGTCGAAGAAGATGTCGACGCTCTCGGCCCCCTCGCCGTGGCCGCCCTTGAGCAGCACCGCGCGCGGCCCGAACGCGAGCAGGCGTTCGGCTTGTTCGCGCATCTCGCTTTCGTCCGCAGCCGGCGCCACGTCGAGCAGCGCCGCGGCCTCCGGCAGATTGGGGGTGACAACGAGCGCGCGCGGAATCAACTCCCGCCGCAGCACGTCGACGGCATCGGGCGCCAGCAGTCGATCGCCGGACGCGGCAACCATCACCGGATCGAGCACCACGTCGGTCTGGCCGTGGCGGTCGAGCCCGGCCGCGACCGCGGCGATCACGGCCGGCTGCGACAGCATGCCGATCTTCACCGCGCCGACGTTGAGATCGGAGAACACGGCGTCGATCTGGGCGGCGATGAACTCGGCGGGCACGTCGTGGATCGCGGTGACGCCATGGGTGTTCTGCGCGGTGAGCGCGGTGATCACCGAGGCGCCGTACACGCCGAACGCCGCGAACGTCTTGAGGTCGGCCTGGATGCCGGCGCCACCGCCGGAGTCCGAGCCCGCGATCGTCACCGCGATCGGCGTTCTCATGGATCGGCCCGGGCGCGCAACGAGAGATCGACAAGGCCGCGCAGGCGCTGCGCCGCGCCCGCCGGGTCGGGCGCCAGCGACAGCGCCGAGATGACGGCAACGCCGTCCGCTCCGGCGGCGACCACCTCGCCGGCATTCGTTTCATCGATGCCGGCGATGGCGCCGACCGGAAAATCCGGCGCGCGGGCGCGCAGCACCGCCAGAATGGTCTTCAGCCCGGCAACGCCGATCGGCGCGGCGACGTTGTCCTTGGAGGTCGTCACGAACACGCCGCCGACGCACACGTAATCGAGCGCCGCGAGCGGCGCCGCCTCGGCCTGCGCGACGGTCTTGACCGACAGGCCGATGACGGCCGCCGGCCCGAGCAAGCGCCGCGCCTCTTCGGCCGGCATGTCGTCCCAGCCGACATGCACGCCGTCGGCACCCGCCGCGAGCGCGACGTCGACCCGGTCGTTGACCAGAACCGGCACGCCGGATGCGGCCAGCGCCGCCTTGATCGCGCGCGTCTCGGCGATGAGGCGCCGGGTCGCGCCGTGCTTGTCGCGCAATTGCACCAGGGTGGCGCCGCCGGCGACCACCGCGCGGCCAAGCTCCGCCAATGCGCGCCCGCCGGCGCGCTCCGGATCCAGCAAGGCGTAGAGGCGCAGGTCGACCATCACTGCACCTTCGCGCGAGCGACGAGCGTGTCGCGGTCGAGCCGGTAAAGCGCGTCGAGAATGTCCGTCGCGAAGCTGCCGGGGCCGCGCGCCCGGATGGCCGCGTCCTCGCCGGCGACGCCGAGCGCCAGTAGCGCCGCCGTGGTCGCGAGCCAGCCGTCGCGCTCGACCGCCAGGCAGGCGGCGACCAATGCCGAGGCGACGCACCCCATGGCGGTGACCCGGGCCATCAGGGCATGCCCGTTGCGGATGGTGGCGAGCCGCGCCCCGTCGGTGACGACGTCGGCCTCGCCGGTGAGGCCGATGACGATGCGCGCATCGCGTGCGTATCGCCGCAGCGCCTCGGCCTGCGGCGCGGCGTCCGCCAGCGCCGCGAACTCGGCGTGGTTGAGCCGCACCGCGCGCGGACCGCGCGCGACCAGCGCGCCGGCGTACGTCGCGCGCGGCGGCGAGCGATCGATCAGCACGGGATCGAGCACCCACGGCAAGCCTTCGGCGGCGGCCGCCGCGACGGCGGTGTCGGTTGCCGCGCGCCGGTCCGCATCGAAGGTGCCGAGGTTGACCAGCAGCGCGTCGGCGCTCGCCACGAACGCCCCGATCTCCTCCGGCGATATGGTCATCGACGGCCGCGCGCCGGCGGCAAGCAGCACGTTGGCGGTGAAGTTCTGCGCGACCGCGTTGGTGATGCAGTGGACGCAGGGCGCCTGCGCGCGCAGGCGCGCGAGCACATCGGCGCCGGCGGCGCCAAGGTCGATCGTCGATTCGCGGAGGCTGTCGGGCTCGCGCATCTCAGCTCCCTCCGCCGGCATGACCCGGATCAGGTTCGATGGGTTGGCCAAGGCCTCTCAGTCCGGCGCATGCCGCCGGACACCCCACAGAGATTGCCTCCGATACCTAGCGCTTTGCCGGCCGCGGTTCAAGGCGGGCGCCTTGTCAAGGCGGCGCGATTTTGCTGGATTGCAGAACCCGCGTAGGCCGCGCCGGAGGCGCCGATGGTTCCCTTCTTCGTCCAGATCAAGTGTCGCCTCGGCAAATCCTATGAGGTGGCGAACAAGCTGGCGGACGCCGAGATCGCCTCGGAAATCTATTCGACCGCCGGCGACTTCGACCTGCTGGTCAAGTTCTACGTCGAGGACGGCACCGACATCGGCCACTTCGTCAACGAGCGCGTGCAGACCATCGCGGGCATCCAGGACACCCGCACCATCATAACCTTCAAGGCGTTCTGACGCGCCGTCATCCGGGCGCCGCCGTGCGCGCCTTGGCGCGCGCCCGCGCGCGCTCGATGCCGAGCTGGCGCTCGCGCCAGATGACGAACAGGCCGGCGGCGGCGATGATGAGCGCGCCGACGAAGACGAGCGCGGTCGGCGTCTCGCCGAACAGCGCGTAGCCGAGGACGAACGCCCACAGCATCGCGGTGTAGTCGAACGGCGCCAGCAGCGAGGCCGGAGCAAAACGGTAGCTCTCGGTCAGCAGGATATGCGAGACGCCGCCGAGCACGCCGATCGCCATGAGCGCGGCGAGCTCGCCCCCGGTCGGCTGGTGCCAGGCGAACGGCAGGGTCGCCAGGCCGGCGATGGCGCAGAACAGCGAGAAATAAAACACGATCGCCGAGGTGGTCTCGCTGTCGGTGAGCCGCCGTGTCTGGATCACGGTGCCGGCGTTGCAGAAGGCCGCCGCGAGCGCGAACAGCGCGCCGATCGCCGGGCCGGATGCGGCCGCCGCGCGGCCGAGATCGAGATAGGGCGCGAGCATCACGATGACGCCGAGGAAGCCGACCGCGACCGCCGTCCAGCGATAGACGCGCACCCGCTCCTTGAGGATCAGTGCCGCGAACGCGACGGTGATCAGCGGCGCGGCGAACGAGATCGCGGTCGCGTCGACCAGCGGCAGCCGCGCCAGCGACGCGAAGCTGAGGAACATGCCGAAGACGCTGATGATGCCGCGGCCGACGTGGCCGAACGGCCGTCCGGTACGCACCGCCGTGCCGAGCTCGCGCCGCGCCGCGTAGATCACCACGACGGGCACGATCGCAAACGCGCTGCGGAAGAACACCACCTGTCCGACCGGAACCACGTCGCCGAAGCCGCGAATGAGCGACGACATCACGGCAAACAGCAGCGCCGAGGCGAGCTTGAGCAGGATTCCCTTGAGCACGTTCATGGGCGGGGTGGCGGCGGGAGGCGGGGCGAATCGGGCCCGAATTGACCACGCCGCCGCCCGCGCGGGAACCCTGCGGGCGCGCATGCGTTGTCGCGCCCGAGCGCATGGGACCGCGCGCTACTTCTTCTTCTTTTCCGGCTTGGGGCCTTCGACCGGCGGCAGCGACTTGATGTAGGCCGCGATGGCGGCGCGGTCCTCGGGCGCAAGCTCGGCGGTGTGGCGCACGACCTCGCCCATCGACCCGCCGACGGAATCCCCGTCCGGGGTCTGTCCCGTCTCCAGCAGATAGGCGATGTCCTTGTCCGACCAGTCGCCGAGCTCCTTCGGGGTGATGTTCGGCACCCAGCCCTTCCCCTCCGGATTGGGGCCGCCGGCGAAGCGCTGCGCGGCGATGATGCCGCCGATCGGGTTGCGCGGGCTGTGGCATTCGGCGCAGTGGGCCGCGCCCTCGACCAGATAGGCGCCGCGGTTGAGCACCGCCGACTTCGTCGGGTCCGGCCTGAACGGCGCGCCGTCGAGGTAGAGCAGCTTCCACAGACCGAGGCCGCGCCGGACCGTGAAGGGAAACGGCAGATCATGCTCGCGCACCCTGCCGGAGACCGCCGGCAGGGTTTTGACATAGGCAAAGAGGTCGCGCAGGTCGTCGACCGCGATGCGCTGATACGACGTATAGGGAAACGCCGGGTAGTAGTGACGTCCGTCCGGCGACGTGCCCTTGCTCAAGGCGGTGACGAAGTCCGCTTCGCTCCAGCCGCCGATGCCGTCGGTGCGATCGGACGAGATGTTGGGCACGTAGAACGTGCCGTACGGCGATTTGAGCCTGAGCCCGCCGCCGAGCCGCGTCTTGTCTTCCGCGCCCGGAACCGCGTGGCAGCTGCTGCAGCCGCCGGCGATGAACATGACGCGGCCGTTGGCGAGATCCGCGTCGTGCGGCCCGAGCTCGCCGGAGGTTACGGTCTTCGGGATGGTCAGCAGCCAGAATGCACCGCCGCCGAGGACGGCGATGATCGTGATCGCAATGACAAGCCGGCGCAGCATCCGGTTTCCTCGCACCATGTCCGTGATGATAAGCCGATGCGGCGCGCTTTATTCCCGATTCCCGTCATGAAAAAGTCAGGGGCGGCGCGTCGCCGACGGCCGCCCCCGAACGATCGGACCGAGCTGCGGTCAGCTCTTCTTGGCGCGATACTTCTCGTGGCAGCCGCCGCAATTGTCCTTGGCGAAGGCGCCCCACTTCGCCTTGAAGCCGTCGAGATCCTTGATCTCGGCCTTCGCCGCATTGGCGTCCTTGCCGAACTTCGCGAACCTGGCCTCCAAGTCCGCCTTGTTCTCCCAGATCGCCGGCAAGGCGGCGGTGTCGCCGCCGGTCTTCGCATTGTCCGGGAACAGCGCGGGCATCTTGGCGGCGGCATCGGCGAACGTCGTGAACATGACCTCCACCTTGGCGGCATCGAACGGGGCTTCGCCCTTGGCCATGGCGGCACCGATCTTGGCCTGATCACCGTTCGCCTTCATCAGCGCCTTGCGGGCCGCGATCGGGTCGGACTGCGCGACGACAGCCGTGATGCCGAGCGCGACCGCGGCAACGGCGAGCACGATGCGAATCATTGAATTTTCTCCCCTCTTGGTTGAGCTGGGCGGCGTGGACCAACCGGACAACACCGCCCTCCCCTGGTTATTCCGGATGGGCCGTCAGCGGGCAGGCGGCCCGATCACGATTCCGTGAAGCGCCTCACAGCGTGTGCACCCGCCGGCCTTCCTCGATCGCCTGCCATACGCGCTCGGCGGTCGCCGGCATGTCGACATGGCGGATGCGATGAGCGCGCCACAGCGCGTCGACGATGGCGTTCATCAGCGCCGGGCACGAGCCGATCGCTCCCGCCTCGCCCGCGCCCTTCACGCCGAGCACGTTGGTGGCGCACCTGACGTTGCGGGTCTCGAACGCAAAGGCCGGCGCGTCGCCGGCGCGCGGCAGCGCGTAGTCCATCAGGCTCGCGGTGACGAGCTGCCCGGACCCGGCATCGTAGACCGCGCGCTCCATCAGCGCCTGGCCGAGGCCCTGCACGGCGCCGCCGTGCACCTGCCCGGCGAGCATCAGCGGATTGAGCGTGACGCCGAAGTCGTCGACGACGACGTAATTGACGATGTCGACCGTTCCGGTCGCGGGATCGACCTCGACCTCGGCGAGATGCGTGCCGTTCGGATAGGTCGCCTCGGTCGGCGTGAAGGCGTCCTCGGCGGTCAGCAGATCGGGCGTCGCCTTGGGCGATGCCGCCAGGTCGGCGAACGTCATGGCGCGGTCGGTGCCGACCACCCGCACGGCGCCGGCCGCGATCTCCAGGTCGGACGGACTTGCTTCGAGCGCGTCGGCGGCGAGCGACTTCAGGTTGGCGGCGAGCTTCCTGGTCGCACCCGCGATCGAGGCGCCGCCGCACGGGATCGAGCTCGATCCGCCGGTGCCCATGCCGCTGGCAATGAGGTCCGTGTCGCCCTGCACCACCCGCACCTGCTCGGGCGGCACGTCGAGCTGATCGGCGATCACCTGCGCGTAGGCGGTGTGATGCCCCTGCCCGGTCGACTGCGAGCCGATCAGCACGGTGATCGTGCCGTCGCGCTCGAGCCGGACCGTCGCGGTTTCCGGGCCGTTGTTGCCGCACGCTTCGATGTAGGTCGCAAGGCCGATGCCGCGCAGCTTGCCGGTCTTGCTCGATTGCCTCACCCGCTTGTTGAAGCCGTCCCAGTCGGCCATCTCCTGCGCGCGCGCCAGGTGGCCGGCGAACTCGCCGGAATCGTACAGCTTGCCGGTGGCGGTGCGGTACGGCATCGCGCGCGGACGGATGAAGTTTTTCCGGCGCAAGGCGTCCGGCGCCGTCGCGAGCTCGCGCGCGGCGGTGTCGACCAGCCGCTCGATCACGTAGGCCGCTTCCGGCCGTCCGGCACCGCGATAGGCGTCGACCGGGATCGTGTTGGTGAACGCGCCGCGCACGCGCACGTGACAGGCCGGGATGTCGTAGACGCCGGGCGACATGCCGGCGCCGAGAAACGGAATGAACGGGGCATAGACCGACAGATAGGCGCCCATGTCGGCGATCAAGTCGACCTCGAGGGCGAGGAAATGTCCCTTGGCGTCGAGCGCAAGCTTGGCGCGCGTGAGGTTGTCGCGGCCCTGCGCATCGCCGAGGAAATGCTCGGTGCGTTCGGCCACCCATTTGACCGGGCGCTTGAGCCGCTCGGCCGCGACCGCCGCGAGCGCGTACTCCCGATAGGGGAAGAGCTTGGTGCCGAAGCCGCCGCCGACGTCCGGCGTGACGACCCGCATGCGCTCCGCCGGAATGCGCAGCACGTCCTTGCACAATACGTCGCGGATCGCGTGGCCGCCCTGGCTCGACAGCGTGAGCGTGATGCGTCCGTTCGGATCGCACTCGCCGATGACCCCGCGGGTGTCGAGATAATTGGCGACGAGGCGCTGATTGACGAGGGTCAGCTCGACCGTGCGATCGGCCGCGGCAAACGCCTGCGCGGTCTTGGCCGCGTCGCCGACCGACGTTTCGAAGCACAGGTTGCCGGGCCGGTCCGGCCACACGGTCGGCGCGCCCGGCGCGAGCGCCGCGGCGGCGTCGACCACGTGGGGAAGCGGCGTCCATTCGATCGCGATCGCCTCGGCCGCATCCTTGGCGCGCTCGAGCGTATCGGCCACCACGAACGCGACGGCGTCGCCGACGTGACGGGCGACGCCGCGCGCGAGCACCGGATAGGGCGGCACCGCGACCTTCGCCCCGGGGATCTCGACCGCGCACGGCAGCGCACCGAGATCGGCGACGTCGTCCGCGGTGAGCACCAGTTGCACGCCCGGCATCGCCCGCGCCGCGGCGACGTCGGTGACGCGAAACTGCGCGTGGGCGTGAGGCGAGCGCAGCACCGTCGCGTGCAGCAGCCCGGCCGGCGCGTAGTCGCCGACGTAGCGGCCGTTCCCGCGCAGCAGGGCATCGTCCTCCTTGCGCAGAACCGGCTGGCCGAAACCGAACTTCGTGGGCTGCATGGTGCGTCATCCCCTGTAGGGCGCATTAGCGAAGCGCAATGCGCCATTTCTCCAGACGGCGGATTACGCCCCCGCCTTCGCGCTTAGGCATGCACACATCTTTCTGTTCCCCTCCCCCCGCGCGCGAAGCGCGTGGTGGGGAGGGGTTAGGGGTGGGGGGCGTTTCAGCAAATTCGGAGCCAGAATAGTCCCCCACCCCGCCCGCCTTCGCTTCGCTACGGCGGTCGACCCTCCCCGCCCAACGGGGCGGGAGGGTAGGAGCGAGCGTCACCATCGGTGCCATACCAATCCGCCCTACCCATCATGCCCTACTCCGCCGGGCGCGCGGACGGCGCCGCGGCCGGTTGCTTGCTGCCGAGGCCGGCGATCCAGCGGCACACCACGTAGAACGCGGGCGTGAACATCAGCCCGAAGAACGTGACGCCGATCATGCCGGAGAAGACCGCGGTGCCGAGGGTCTGGCGCAACTCGGCGCCGGCGCCGATCGCCCACACCAGCGGCGCCACGCCGAAGATGAAGGCGAACGAGGTCATCAGGATCGGCCGCAGCCGCAACCGCGCCGCCTCGACGGCGGCCGTCCGGCGATCGTGCCCGCGATCCTCCAGCTGCTTGGCGAACTCGACGATCAGGATCGCGTTCTTGGCCGCGAGCCCGATGAGCACGATGAAGCCGACCTGGGTCAGGATGTTGTTGTCCTGGCCGCGCAGGATGACGCCGCTGATCGCGGCGACCAGGCACATCGGCACGATCATGATGATGGCGAGCGGCAGGGTGAGGCTCTCGTATTGCGCCGCCAGCACCAGGAACACGAACACCACCGCCAGCACGAAGGCGAACAGCGCGGTGTTGCCGGCGCGCTGCTGCTGGTAGGCGAGCGTCGTCCACTCGTAGCTGAAGCCCTCGGGCAGCAGCTCGGCGGCGAGCTTCTCCATGGTCTTGATCCCCTCGCCCTGGGAGTAGCCGGGCGCGGCGGCGCCGTCGAGCTCGGCCGCCGGATAGAGGTTGTAGCGCGGCCACCGGTACGGCCCGGAAATGCCGCGCACCGTGGTGAACGAGCCGAGCGGCACCGTGTCGCCGCTCGCGTTGCGCACCCTGATGCGCAGCACGTCGGCGTTGTCGAGGCGGAACGGGCTGTCGGCCTGCGCCATCACCCGAAAGGTGCGGCCGAGCAGGTTGAAGTCGTTGACGTAGGAGGAGCCGAGATAGGTCTGCAGCGCGTTGAACACGTCCGGCACGTTGATGCCGAGGAGCTGCGCCTTGGTGCGGTCGATGTCGAGATAAAGCTGCGGGGTCGACGTCTCGAACAGCGAGAACACCTGGGTCAGCCCCGGCGTCTGGTTGGCGCGGCCCATCATGGCGAACACCGCGCCCTGCAGCGCCTCGGCGCCGCGGCCGGCGCGGTCCTCCACCATCATGCGGAAGCCGCCGGCGTTGCCGATGCCCGACACCGGCGGCGGCGCGACCACCAGCACCAGGCCTTCCTGGATCGACGACAGGCGGCCGAACAATTGCCCGACGATCGCGGTGGCGGACTGTTGCGGATCCTTGGCGCGCTCCTCGAACGGATCGAGCGTCACGAAGATGGCGCCGGCGTTGGGCGCGTTGGTGAAGGTGGCGCCGGAGAACCCGACGATGTTCACCGCGTGGGCGATGCCCGGAACCTGGAGCGCGATCTCGACCGCGCGGCGGTTGACCTCGTCCGTGCGCGCCAGGGCGGCGCCCGCCGGCAGCTGCGTGATAATGATGAGATAGCCACGGTCGAGCTGCGGGATGAAGCCCTGGGGGGTGCGGCGGAACTCGTTGAGGCCCAGGGCGAGGATGCCGGCGTAGATCAGCAGCACGACGAGAGCGAAGCGCACCACTTTTCCGGCGATCCAGCCGTAGCCGCGGCCGACCGTTTCGAACCCGCGGTTGAACAGCCGGAAGAAGCCGCGCACCGGCCGCTCCCACAGACGCGGCGGGCGCGTGCTGTGCGGCTTGAGCAGCAGCGCGCACATGGCGGGCGAGAGCGTCAGCGACACGATCAGGGAAATGACGGTGGCGCCCGCGATGGTGAGCGCGAACTGGCGA
>Ga0193751_1000431_pt1 | contig 33433 bp, 24 predicted proteins | sample L1c2metaG_FD_143050 | JGI IMG/M metagenome (GOLD analysis project Ga0193751, IMG submission 143050) | Soil microbial communities from a riparian zone of the East river system, Colorado, United States - L1c2 | ecosystem: Environmental > Terrestrial > Soil > Riparian zone | place: USA: East River...
CTCCCCGTGGATCGCCATGCCCGGCGATGAGCCGGCGACGCGATTGAGGTCGGCAAATTCCACGGTGCGATCGAACAGCGGAACAAGCGTTGCGTCGTGAGAGACGAAGATCAGAGTCGCTCGTTCTCTCGCGCATTCACGAAACAGCAGCGCCAGGAACGCTGCGCGGCGATCCGCATCGAGCGACGATGTAGGCTCGTCTGCAAGCACGAGCTCCGGAGCGCCCATCAGCGAGCGGGCCGCGGCCACACGCTGCTGCTGGCCGACGCTAAGCTCGGTGACTTGGCGGCGCAGCATCTCACCGCCCCCCATGTCGAGGTGATCCAGAAGTCGCGCCGCGACTTTTTCGACACTTTTGCCGGATTGCTCGCAGCGGTCGCGCCGACGGCTCGAAAAAACGCAGGGGAGGCACACGTTTTCCCGCACCGATAGATAAGGGATGAGGTTGAACATCTGAAAGATGACGCCGATGTGGTCGGCGCGGAAACGGTCGCGCGCGGTTCCGGCGAGCGCACCCAATTCATGTCCCAGGACCCGCACCGAGCCGCTCTGCGCTTTCAAGACGCCCGCCAGCAGGCTCAAGAGGGTCGATTTGCCGCTACCGCTCGGGCCGCGCAGCAACAGCCGCTCTCCGCGAGTCACGCGCAGCGAGTCGATGGCAACGACGGGAGGTGAAGTCGCGTGCCACGAAAAACGTACGCCCGAAAGTGCGACGACGTCGTCAGCGGCCCTTGGAGCCTCTTCTTGTATTCGGGACTTCGATGTCTGCGGATCGATGGGCGAACGTTGCATTTACTGAGTCTTACGGAAATGGTTGACGACCATTTCCGTCACGATGCTCCCCTCGCCCGCAACAGCGGGAGAGGGGATGGGGGTGAGGGCTGAGCTTGCTGATTGTCAGTCATTTCTGCAAAGCTCAGTAGGTTCCGCGAGGTCTCTTCGCGCCGATGCTATTTCGGTGCAGGTGCGGAGCTTGCCAGCCTCGCGCTGCTCAAGAGGGGACTCGCCGCTACGGGCTTCGCACGGCGCAAAAGGGCTTGATCGCGTTTTGCGAAAGCGCTGGATCGTCCAGCCCGCAACGCTTCACGCGAAAGCGGGCGCAGCCGCCTTTTTGTGTCCGCCAACCCTAGGGTAACACCACAACGCTTGGAGAGGCCGGGACTTAAAAAAACGTCGAAACGGACAGCACAATCAAAGCGAGCGCAGAAAATTGAGGACGTCCTGTTTCCCACGCTCCGGGAGCGCCTCGAATTGACCGATCACGGTATTGGCTTCCGATGCATCACCGTTGGATGAACTACCGCTGCGATGCGCCGCGATCGCGAGCAGCAAGTCCCGCGTCCGTCCGTCGTGCAGGAAATAAATCCTCTGCCCGATACCCCATAACGGAGCGGTGCGGAATTCGCTCGGGCCTGCCCCGGCTTGAGCGATTCCATCGGCCAATCCCGGCCCCATGTCGTGCAGCAGAAGATCGGAGTAAAGATCGACCGGCCGGTTGCGCAGGGCCGCAACCGGGGCGTTTCCCGTAACGAGAGTCGGCGTGTGACACGCTGCGCATCCGACGTCGCCAAAGAGACGTCCGCCCCTCGCGATCGACTCGGCGCCGCCCGGAGTATCCGCAGACGGCGTGGGCGGTGCGAGATAGCGCATGAACGACGTGAATTTTTCGATGCTGCTGACGGCATCGACAGGCGACTGGCCGTCGGTATTGCTCAAGTAATGTCCCGGCGGGTTGCGGGCCGCAAACGCGATCGCGCGCTCGCGAAGCACGGCGACGTCGAGGGGATAGCGATGTCCCAAGGGATTGAGGTATCTGCGGATCGAGTCGATCGCTGGCAAGCCATCCATGTTGAGATCCTTCTTGCGGATGGCCCGGGATTCACATGTCGAGGATTCCTTGCGCTCGATCTGGAACAGCTCGTTGGTGATGCCCATTTCGTCGTGATAAGCCTCGGCGGCGGCGACGAGCAGGGATGCGTTCTGCGCTTTCCATCCAAACCGCGCGATCGGGCCATCGATTTCGTCGGCCTTGGGGAGCCCGGAAGTGCTGTCGGGGGAGAGAACGAAGTTCGGATGGCCGAGAATGCCAAGCGCTTTGTTTTGCGTGGCGTTCGCGGCCTGGTTCGCGCGTATCGCGCTGTCCGGAATCTGTTCGATCAGGCCGGCGCCGAATACCGGGGTAGGAATTCGGAAGATCATGTTATGTCTTGCAAGCTCCGTCGCGAAATCCGTTTCCTCGATCGAACAGCCCGGCGCATCCGGTCGGCCGGCGATGGTCAACAAGGCGTGGACGGCGCCGTCCGGCTTACCATCGGCATCTCTCACAAACCGCGCCACCCGCACCGGCCCGTCCAGCGAAACGAAAGCCGGCACATTGCCCGCACGATTCACGCGGTTGAACTTGGCAAGCGCAATCTGAGGATTCTGCGACGGGCTGGTTCCGCCGAATCCCGGCTGCGAATGGCACCCGCCGCAGTTGTCCAGGTTCATCCTCGGTCCAAGGCCGTCGGCGACCGCCTCAGCTTCCACGAAGGACACCTTACCCATGTTGAAAAACTCCAACTGGGTCGGGGTCAAATTTGCGAGGGGAGTTCCTGCGCCGGCACCGGCGCGCACGCCCGGATCCTTGGCCAGGAACACATCGACCGAAGAGGCGATCTCGGCGTTGAAAGAAACCAAGGCAACGAGCGCCGCCGAAAAGAGCAGTGGAACGACAAACCTTCTGTTCATGAGGCGGCTGTGATGAATATCGTGATGAACGCTGCCGCGCGAGGACAGTCAGGCAGACCTGCCCCTCGCGCGAGCGTCAAAGCAACGATAGCCTAGCTGCAGAACTGCGCTATCCGCGACGCCTTGGCCGGATTGAACCAGCGCGGGTCTCCCGGCGTAAACACCATCGGACGAATGTAGTCGGTCGGATCCACCAGCCAGCGAATTTCCGGCGTATAAACCGGCTGCACGGTAGCCACGTTCGCCAACGCGCTGCGGTACATGAAGTACAACTCTTGCGTCGAGCTCTCTCCGACGCCGTTGGTCCCCGTTGTCAAGTGGCCGGGAATGAATACCTTGGGCTGTAGATACTGCTGGTACAACACGATGTCGCGGTGGCCATTGTTGGCGGTGTTGGCCGAGGAAGCCGAGCCGAATTCAACGTCGGTCAGGGGCAAGCCCGCGAATAGATTGAACACATTCTGTCCGACGGCCGGACCCCATGCGCCGTCGGGAGCGAGACCTTCCTTCAGCGCGCCGGTGCTGTTGTGCCACACGAAGCTGAAGTTGTAGCCGCCACGGAGCATGAATCCATAGAACATGGCGATGGGTCCCCCGGGGCCGCCGGAGCCGCTCGTTGCAATGTTAATTTGCCCGGGCACCCTGCTCGCCGGATTGGTCGGAGGCGTGAGAGGCGTGCCTCGCGGGTACATCTGAGCGTCGCGTGAATCCTGCGTCACATTAAATACGAAGGGGGGATACGCGGAATCGGGGGGCACTGCGTTCGAGTGCATGTGCTTGAACCCGATGATGCAGACAAGCGGCTCCAGGAAATTCAGCCGTGTGATTTCCGTCGCGGGGGTCGAGCCGCGCGACACAACCGGTATGCAATTGACCGGGTTGCCATCGGGAATGATTTTCACGCCGCCATTGATCGCGTTGGGGTCGTTGAACATCCTGATCACGTCCGCCTGCATCGCATCGCAGGTTTCCGGCGACGCATAAATCGGAGCATTGGTCCACTTCGCGATGTAAGCCGCATTGTCTGCGTGATCGAAGTGGCCATGCCCGAGCAGGATCGCCTCCGGCTTGAGGTTCACCAGGTCTTGAATGACGAACGGCGTCCTGCCTTGTGTCACCTCCAGACGGGTGACGTAGGAGTCGAGCATGATCACTCGTCCAAGCACGGAGGCCGCATAGGTCGTATTCGTCAACCAGGAGAAAATCACCTTGTCCTTCCTGACGGCGCCGGTATTGGCGTCGACATTCTCGATCCCGAACACCTTTTGCCGCGCCGCGATCAGTGCCGGATCGGCGGCGGCGGCGAAGGAGATCGCGCAGACCGCAACCCCGAAAAGAACCGATACGAATTGCCTGGGTTTCATGTGCTTCCTCCTGACGTAAGAATCAGCCAGCGATGCCGGCCGATCATTCGATGATCCTTTGTACTTCGCATCCCGTTATCGCCGACATCGACCCCCGGTCGTCGACTGCGCTCGCGAACGCGTGCGTAGGTGCGGCGGCACGAACGGTCGCACCGCGCGATCGAACTGGAGCGCGGCGGCCGAAAATATACATTTAGTTACAAATGAGATGTCGGCAGAGAAGCCGACACAGGATGATCAACATGAATGTCCCCTCCCGGAACAATCATCCAGCCCCGAGGCGTTCGCCTCTTTGGGAATAACTGCAAAAGTAAGGCGATCAAGTCAAATCGCCCGCGCGTTGGTAATTTGGACTTAGCCGCTCGGGTTGTCAAGAACAGTATGTACGGCCAGTTATGTTATGCACCGCCGCCGCTTGTTGGGCAAGCGCTCCGGCTTTACATGTTTCGGTGCACGCGATGGCGAAATTGCAAGTGGCCAATTCACAGTTCAGATGTCGGCTGGAGAAATCACGTCGAAGCGATATCGAAACCGTTCCAATAAATAACTTGCGGCACTTCCGACGCCGTTCAGTGCAGTTTGACGTGCGGCTCGGTGCGCCGCGTAATGATTCTCGCCGCAGTATCCAGCGTGACCTTCCAGAACCCGTGCAACGCCAGCTCATGCATCTTGTACAGCGACAGATACATCATTCGTGCGAACCAACCCTCGATCCAAAGATTGGGGCCGACGAGCCCGCCCATGAGATTTCCCACGACGGAGTAATCGCCAAGTGAAACGAGCGATCCGAAGTCGCGATAGCGCCACGGCGCCAGTGGCCTGTGGCGCAGCCGGTTCTCGATCTGCTTCACCATGTGCGACGCCTGCTGATGCGCCGACTGAGCACGAGGCGGCACTTGCGCGCCTTCCTTGCCGAGCCATGGACAGGCGGCGCAATCCCCGATGGCAAAAATATTCTCGTCGCGCGTCGTTTGCAGCGTCGGCAGCACGACGAGTTGATTGATGCGATTGGTTTCCAGACCGTCGAGGTCCTTGAGAAAATCGGGCGCCTTTACCCCTGCCGCCCAGACGACCAGCTCTGCCGGAATGATCTCTCCAGTCGCCAGCCGAACGCCGTCGGGCAGGACCTCGGCCACGCGTGCCGAGGTGCGCACGTTGACGTTGAGCCTCGCCAGCAGCCTCGTCGCTGCATCCGCCAGGCGCGGCGGCAACGCCGGCAGGATCCGGTCGGCCGCCTCGACCAGGATCAACTTCATGTCCTTTTCCGGATCGATGCGGTCGAGGCCGTAGGACACCAGCGTGCGCGTCGTGTTGTGCAGCTCCGCGGCAAGCTCGACACCCGTCGCGCCCGCGCCGATGATCGCGACCTGCAATTGTTCCGCGCGCAGCGGTCCCGCCTGCGCATGCGCGCGGATGTACGCGTTGACCAGGTGCCGATGGAATCGCTCCGCCTGAACCGGCGTATCGAGCGAGATCGCGTGCTCCTTCGCACCCGGAGTACCGAAATCATTGTTCAGACTGCCGACGGCCATGACCAGCGTGTCGTAGGAGAACTCGCGCAGGGGAGTCACCTGTTCCTCCTCCTCGTCGATGAAGGGCGCGACGACGACCCGGCGGCTCGCCCGGTCGAGGCCGATCATTTCACCGATCCGGTAGCGGAAATGATGCCAGTGCGACTGGGCGAGGTAGTCGGTCTGGTAGACGCCGATGTCCATGCTGCCGGCGGCAAGCTCGTGCAGGTGAGGCTTCCAGAAATGCGTGCGGGCACGCTCGACGAGCGTCACCTGCGCCTTGTTGCGCTTGCCGAGCCTGTCGCCGAGGTGCGTCGCGAGCTCGAGGCCGCCGGCGCCGCCGCCGACAACAACGATTTGGTGCAGGGGCGGGGGCACGCCCGCCGCCGGCGATGTCACCGCCGCGCCCATACCGGGCGTTCGTGCCGACCCACGGGACAAGCGAAATCCGGCATGGCTATGCAGCCCTTGCCGGCATGTGTTCCTCCTTGGCATCGAGGATCCGTTCGGGGTCCTCGGCCTCCTCGCTGGTCTCGTTGTCGAGCACACGGCGCATCCGTGCCTCGTCGAGCTCGCCGCACCACTTGCCGACGACAACTGTCGCGACGCCATTGCCGATGAGGTTGGTGAGCGCGCGCGCCTCCGACATGAAGCGGTCGATCCCGAGAATCAGCGCGAGGCCCGCCACCGGCACGTTGCCGACCGCGGACAGCGTCGCCGCCAGCACGATGAAGCCACTGCCGGTGACGCCCGCCGCTCCCTTCGACGTCAACAGCAGCACCAGCAACAGCGTGAGCTGCTGCGTCAGCGTCATCGACGTGTTGGTGGCTTGGGCGATGAACATCGCGGCCATCGTCAGGTAGATCGACGTGCCATCGAGGTTGAACGAATAACCGGTGGGGATGACCAGTCCGACGGTCGACTTCTTTACGCCGAGGTTCTCGAGCTTGGCCATCATCCGCGGCAGCACCGATTCCGACGACGACGTGCCGAGCACGATCAACAGCTCTTCCTTGATGTACCTGATGAACTTCAGGATCGAAAAGCCGTGGAAGCGGGCGATCGTCCCCAGCACCACCAGGATGAAGATCAGGCACGTCAGATAGAACGTACCCATCAGCTTCCCGAGCGAAACCAGCGAGCCGACGCCATATTTGCCGATGGTGAACGCCATGGCTCCAAAGGCGCCGATGGGCGCCACCCTCATGATATAGCCGACGATCACGAACAGAACGTGCGAGAACTTCTCGATGAAGTCGAACACCAGCGTGCCCCGCCCGCCGAAATGGTGGAGCGCGAAGCCGAACAGCACCGAGAACAGCAGCACTTGCAGGATCTCGTTCTTGGCAAACCCATCGACGACGCTGGCTGGAATCACGTTTAGCAGGAATTCAGTCGTGCTCTGCATCTGCCCCGGCTTGGTGAAGGCGGCGATGGCCTTGGTGTCCAGCGTGCTCGGATCGATGTTCATCCCCGCGCCCGGCTGCACGACGTTGACGATGAAGAGGCCGACGATCAGCGCGATCGAGCTGACGACCTCGAAATAGAGGAGCGCGTAGCCGCCGGTTTTGCCGACCTTCTTCATGTCTTCCATGCCGGCGATGCCCACGACGACCGTGCAGAAGATGATCGGCGTGATGACCATCTTGATGAGCTTGATGAAGGCATCGCCCAGCGGCTTCATCGCCGTGCCCGTCTCGGGAAAGAAGTGGCCGAGCAGGACGCCGATGACGATGGCGACGATCACCTGGAAATAGAGCGACTTGTAGAGCGGCTTGTGTGCGGCTTCCATTTGCATCCTCCCTTCGAAATCCAGTCGCGGCCCCTTGCGACGACTGCGAGCGCCTCGTGGTCCGCGTGTGGCGGAGCGCGACTCCGGCGCCAATCAGTTCAATCAGAAGGCAGCCCCTGCACGCGGAACAGTTCCTCGAGATGCGGACTCATCGGCATGTTGAGGCGCACGCCGGACGGCAACGGTTTCTGGAACCAGCGTTCGTAAATCGCGACGATCTCCCGGCTGCCGGCAAGCTTGTGGAACGCGCGCTCGACCACCTCGGCGAATTCCGGGTCGTCCTTGTGGAACATGAGCGCATAGTCGGCATACGTGAGGAAGTCGCCGACCACGCGGAAGTCCGCCGCGGACCGGGTCTCTGCGACCATGCCGTAGAGCTGGACGTCGTCGTTGGCGAAAGCGTCCGCCTTGCCGGATGCGAGGGTGCGAAACGACTCGCCGTGGTCGCTGGCGAACACGAATTTGATGGGGATGTTCTGCCGCTGCGCGAGCTTCGGGATCGCGGTCTCGTGCACGGTGCCGCGCGTCAGCACCACCGTCTTGCCGGCCAAATCGCGGAAATTGAGGATGCCGCTGCCGCGGCGCACGAGGAGCTTGGTGCCGGTGACGAACATCGTCGGCGAGAAGGCGGCGATCTTCCGCCGCTCGACGTTGTTCGTCGTGGAGCCGCATTCGAGATCGACGTCGCCGGAGGTCACGAGATCGAAGCGGTTTTCGGGCGTCACCGGCCGCTGGATCACCCTGACGTCCTTGCCGATTTCCGCCGCGATCTCCTCCACCACGATGTCGCACAGGTCGAGCGAATAGCCCAACGGCTTGCGGCTTGCATCGAGAAACGCGAAGGGCGGGGAGTTCTCGCGATAGCCAATGCGGATCTCGCCGTTATCGTTGATCTTCTTGAGGGTTCCCGAATACGGAACCGCGAAGACAACCTTGGGCGACTGCGCGCCGGCCGGCTGAACCAGGTACAACGCCAGTGCCGCGGCCGTCGTCGCCTTGACGAGTCGCGAAAGCACCGGCGACAGGACCACGGCCTTCAGGCGCACGAGGGCTGCGACCGGCGCGGACGTTGCGCGGGCATGCGTGCTCGACATGTATTCCTCCCGCTCTTGTGTGTCTTCAGTTAGTGATGCCTATCCCTGCCCGGCCTTTAGTCCGCGCGCGGCGCAAACGCTGCCAGCTCGCCCGGCTTGCGCAACATCTTGTCCACTTCCGCAGCGTGCACTTCCTCCGCTTGGATCATCTGCCGCGAATTCCCCTCCAGGCCGACTCGCTTGCCTTCGACCAGTCGCAGCAGCTCGCGATAGAGGTCGAGCGCCCGGCCTTCGGACTCCAGCGATTCGCGCAGTATCGCGGCAATGTCATGCTGGTGCGAGTCCAGGAGCGGCCCAATCCCGAGCGAGGGGTAGTCGCCCAGTGTCGTGATCCATTCGCCCACTTGCTGGGCATGAAGCAGCGACTCATCGGCCTGGGCACGCAGCCACGACACGATGGGTATGCGGCCAAAGCCGAACACGAGAAAGGAATAGTGTGTGTAACGAACCACGCCCGCCAATTCAGCCTCCAGCAACCGATTCAGCACGGCGACGACGGGTTTGACAGCAAGCTTCCTCATGATAGGGCTCCTGATGGACTCTTCTCTCGGAGTGGCTCGACCATCACAATCTCACTCGAGGCTTAAGATCGCTTCAATAGGTTTGATAACGCGCTCCTTGCGGCAATCGCTTGACGCAGTACGACAGCAGCAGGTCCTCGGCCATCGTGCCGGAAGAAGGAAACGCCCTGGTGCGGCATTGCGTCGGATGCTGCCCCGGCTCCTCGAGTACTCCATTTCCGGCCACCAGGAATTGACTCAGATCGCAATCGGGGCGGCCCCATGCGTAGAGGGGAGTGAGTGTCCTCGGTCGATGGTCGACGTCGATCACTTGCGGCACGGAATAATGGTGGTCGGCGGTGTCGCGAAGCGCTTGACCGCTGCCGCGCAGCCGCCAGAGAAGATTATCGAACTGGAAGAAGTGATATCCGGCCGCGCCCGACTTGGTGTAGTCGCTCACGGTGTAGGGAATGATCTGATAGGCGGCCAACTGTGGGGCGGTGATCGACGCGCCGCCTATCGCATCTTGTATAGCGGCCGGCCTGGCGACGGTGATCGCGGCGGGCCCGGGCTGCCCGCTCAGCCCGGGTGCGCCATGGCAGGCGGTCCCACGCGAGTCAACCCAATACAGCAACATGTACCCGCCGATGGGATCGATGTCGATTTGTGCGGTCGGGTCAACTCGCGCGTAGTACTGTTGGAGCGACACGTTTGCACAGCCGGTCACGGCCAACAACGCGACCGAAAGCACCGGGATGACGCCAATGGATGGTTGCACCGATGCTCTCCCGCTTACCGCATTCTGTCCGGGTGATACAGAGTACGACACAGCCAAGCGTTGTAAATTACCGATTTACCGATCGCCCGCAATCGCATTGATTGACCTCGTCGCTGCGCCCCTGGAATGATATTTTTATTTGTCGTTCTGAGTGCAGCGAAGAATCTCAGACTGCTGAACATCGCCGCCACTGGACATCTCCACGGGCCACGCGAAAGCATATCATTTCGACTCCCGCACAGGCGGGGGAGGAATCTGCTGTTGCGAACAGGCGCGGTTGTTGCCAAAAGCAGATTCTTCGTCCCTGTGCTCCTCGGAATGCCATTTGGTTGTAAGAATGAGATTTTGGTTGTCACATTTTGGCCGTCATTCTGGGCGCAACGAAGACATTTTTGTTGTCATTCTGAGCGCAGCGAAGAATCCCAGACCGCTGAACATCCCACAGAATGACATTTTGGTTCAACCGCTGTTGCGTAACCCCGCCGCGAGCCCGTTGATCGTCAGGTGGATCGCGCGCCGAGTGCGCTCATCCGTGCCCCCCGCACGATAACGACGCAGCAACTCGATCTGCAGATGATTTAGCGGGTCGAGATAGGGAAAGCGGTTGCGGATGGATCGTTCGAGCGTCGGATTGTCCTCGAGCAGCGTCGATTGCTGCGTTATATGCAGGCAGTGGCGGACGCTCCGTTCGTGCTCGGCGACGATGCGCGGGAAGATCGCGTCGCGCACCGTCGCGTCCGCGACCAATTCCGCATAGCGTGACGCAACAGCCAGATCGGTCTTGGCGAGAACCATCGCCATGTTCGACAGCATGCTGCGGAAAAACGGCCAGCGGGCGTGCATGTCGGCGAGTTCCTCGAGGCCGCGCGGATTCGCTTCCAGCCACATGTCGACGGCCGTACCGAAACCGTACCAGCCCGGCAACATCAGCCGGCACTGTCCCCAGCTGAACACCCAGGGGATCGCGCGCAGATCCTCGATGCGCGGCGACGCGGTGCGCGACGCCGGACGGCTGCCGATGTTCAGTTCGGCGATCTCGGCGATCGGCGTCGACGCGCGGAAATACGCCACAAAGACGGGCGTCTCGTACACCAGCGCGCGATAGGCGCGGTGGGCGCGCGCGGCGAGGTCGTCGAGAATGGCGAAATATGCCGGCGCGCGCCGGCCGAGGCGCTCGGTGTCCTCGAGGCTCGCTTCGAGTGTCGCCGCCACCAGCGCTTCGAGATTGCGCCGCCCGAGTTCCGGGTCGGAATATTTGCTTGCAATAATCTCGCCCTGCTCGGTGATGCGCAGGCCGCCGGTGACACTCCCCGCGGGCTGCGCGAGGATCGCATCGAAGCTCGGCCCGCCACCGCGGCCGACGGTGCCCCCGCGGCCATGAAAGAGCCGTAGCTTCGCGCCGTGCGCGCGGAACGCGTCGACCAGCAGCATTTCACCGCGATAAAGCGCCCAGTTGGCTGTCAGGTAGCCGCCATCCTTGTTGCTGTCCGAGTAGCCGAGCATCACTTCCTGCCAGTCGCCGCGCCCGGCGACCATCGCGCGATAAATCGGCACTGCGAAAGCCGCACGAATAATCTCGCCGCAGCGGGCAAGATCGTCGATCGTCTCGAACAACGGAATGATGTTGACGGCGAGGGTCGTGCCGCGCAGCAGCCCGACTTCCTTCAACAGGATCGCGACCTCCAGCAAGTCGGACGCCGCCTGGCATTTCGAGATCACGTAGTTCGGCAATGCGGCCGCACCATAGCGCGCGTGAATGTCGGCGGCGGAATGCAGGATCGCAAGCTCGGCGACCACGCGCGCCGAGTAGTCGAGATGCGGCGACGCGAGAAGCCGTGTCCCCACAAGCTCGCGTGCGAGCACGTCGACACGTCCTGCTTCATCGAGTACGGCATAGTCCGCCGCGACACCCGCGCGCGCCAGCAATTCGGCAACGACATCCTCGTGCACCTCGCTGTTCTGCCGCAGATCGAGCGCCGCGAGATGGAAACCGAACACGTCGACCGCACGCCTTAACCGGTCGAGCCGGCCCGCCGCGAGCAGCGTTGCGCCGTGGGTCCCAACCGACGCCGCGATCGTGTCGAGGTCCACACGAAACGCGGCGGACGTCGCGTAAGGCGCTCCGGTGACGCTCGGCGGCCGCGGCGGCAGGTAGCCGGAGAGCGCCCGCGCCGTTGCCGCCAGGCGCGCGTATATGCCGACAAGCGCGTTGCGATACGGTTCGTCCTGGCGATGCGGATTCTCGTCCTGTGCCTGCGCCGCGAGCGCGAGCAAGGCCGCCGTCGGCTGGATCAGTCGCGACGACAGTGACAACTCGGCCCCCAGCCGATGCACTTCGCCCAGGTAGTGTTCGAACGCCAGCGCCGACTGCGTGCGGATCGCGTAATCCAGCGTTTCTGCATCCACAAACGGGTTGCCATCCCGATCGCCGCCGATCCAGGAACCGGTGCGCAGGAACGCCGGCACCGCGGCGCCGTCAATGCCGAAATCATGGGTAAGACGCGCACCGAGGTCGGCGTAGAGACGCGGAATCTGGTCGAGAAACGTGTACCGATAGTAGGCGAGGCCGTTATCGATTTCGTCCCTCACCTGCAGCTTGGACAACCGGAGCATCGCCGTTTGCCACAGCTCGAGCACTTGGCGGTAGAGGGCGGCATCGAACTCGGCCGATTCATCCGGCGTCAGCGCGACCCTGTCGCGCCAGACCAGCAGCCGGACGATTTCTCGCTCGGCGTCGAGGATGCTCTTGCGCTGGACCTCAGTGGGATGAGCGGTCAGCACCGGGGACACCAGCGCATCGGCGAACCAGTGCGACAACGCGGCGCCGTCGATGCCGGCGGCGGTAAGGCGTTCGAGCGCTTGCGCGACGCTGCCGCGCTGCGGCGGCGATCCCGCCAGCGCATGCGCGCGGCGGCGGCGATTCTGGTGGACATCCTCGGCGATATTGGCCAGATGCGAGAAATAACTGAAGGCACGGACGACGTGCAGCACGTCCGCGATCGGCAAAGGGTTCAGCAGCGCAGCCAGCTCGTCGCGGGCCATGGCCGCGTCGTCCCCTGCGGCACGCCGGAAAAGGATCGCCGTCCGCCGGATCGCCTCGATGCGGGCAAACCCGGCCTCGCCCGTCTGCGCTCGCAGAACGTCGCCAAGCACGCGGCCCAGGAGACGGGTGTCTTCCTTGAGCGGTCGATCCTTGTCGATTGCGGCGTCCATCGGGCTAAAGGCTCGGGTGCGGCCAATCCGTGCAGTTCCGGTTAGTAGGGATGCGGCGCGCACGTCGTCCGCGGCGCGCTCGAAATTCATCCTGGCGTCTGCAAGTATATGACGTCGATCGCCGAATCGATCAGGCCTGCCGCCGCGCGCGTAATCGCGAGCGCCTGACCGATCATGTCGCGCCCTGTCGAAGAAGCGCTCGACGCGAAGCCATGTCATTCCGACCCTCCGCGCAGGGCAGGGGAGGAATCTGTGTCGCGATGATTTCAGGCGGGTCGGATGCTTTTCGCGAGCCCGGTTTACCATCCATATGGATGGTGGTATACTTCCATGTGGAATCCACCCGGATCTCGATTATGGCGACGACACCGACAAGAGCCCTGGACACCGAGAAAATCACGATCAATCTTGGCCTCGTTGATCTCGGTCAGGTCGACCTGCTGGTCCGGGAAGGTTTCTATTCCAACCGAACAGATTTCATTCGCACCGCTATTCGGAATCATCTTGCGACGCATGCTGAAGTGGTCAGACAGACCGTAAGCCGCAAGACATTGGTGCTGGGACTTCAGGAGTTCACGCGCACCGATCTGGAGGCAGTGAAGAAATCCGGCAAGCGACTGCGTATACAGGTCCTCGGATTGGCCCGGATTGCGTCCGATGTTTCGGCCGCCCTGGCACTGGCCACGATTGAATCCGTCACCGTGCTTGGCGCCTTTCATGCAAGTCCGGCGGTGAAAGCGGTGTTGGCCGATCGCATTCATTAAGGGAAAGACGACTCATGGACGGAAAGCCGTATTCGAGCGTGCGCGAAGCGATGCGCATCATGCGTGAAGGCGACCTGCTCGCTGCTACCGCGGCAATTCAGCGCGGGCTGAATGGCACAACAGAGGCAAAGCCTTCGACCGCCGCGGGATCGCCGGACCGGGAATCCATCGAAGGGACGTGTCGAGTCGTCGATGACCTGCCGTTGGCGACAAAAGAGACGCCCGTCGGTGGTCCTCCCGCACCAGCTCCTACGCCAACGGAGCGAGCGCAATTCAGCGAGCACACCTATACCGGATCGGCTGGGACTCGCCGCTACAAGCTTTTCATTCCGAGCGCATATCGCGGACAGCCCTTGCCGCTGGTCGTAATGCTGCATGGCTGCACACAGACGCCCGATGATTTCGCGACCGGCACGCGCATGAACATGCTAGCGGAGGAGCGCGCGTGCTTTGTCGTCTATCCAGAGCAGCCGCAGACTGCGAATATGTCGAAGTGCTGGAACTGGTTCAAGGCTGGCGACCAGCGCCGCGACCAGGGGGAACCTGCAATCGTCGCTGGGTTGGTGCGCGAACTAATGCTCGCCTATGGTCTCGACCGCGAACGAATATACGTCGGCGGATTGTCTGCCGGTGGCGCCATGGCCGTTATCATGGGAAGGGCGTATCCGGAATTGTTTGCCGCCATCGGCGTCCATTCCGGTCTCCCGTATGGGGCCGCACATGATTTACCTTCGGCGTTTGCGGCCATGCAACAGCGTGATACATCGGGCCCGAGCATTGCGCCTGGTGAAAACTGCCAAGCATGGCGACGTGCGATTCCCACCATCGTTTTTCACGGGGACCTCGACACCACGGTTCATCCGTGCAACGGCGAGAAGGTCGTCAGTCAAAGCACCGCAGCAAGCGCGTGCAACGCCGGCGATGGCTCAGGCGCGGCGGCTGCGACGGAGGAGACCTGTGCAGCCGGAACCTTGGGTGGACACTCTTACACCCGCAGGATCTTCAAAGATACTGATGGGAACGTGGTTGTCGAATACTGGCTCGTGCATGGTGCTGCGCATGCGTGGTTTGGTGGCGATCCACGTGGGTCCTACACGGACGCCAAAGGTCCCGACGCGTCCAGCGAAATGATCCGGTTCTTTCTCGAACGCGTGCGCGCGTCGAGCTAGCATTGAGAATTACTCAACCGGGTGACATGTCGTCGCCCTGACCCACGGCGGCGCACCTCTTTCCGCGTCGGAGAGGATGGGGGTGAGGTCAGCTCATCCAAAGGCTGCGGCCATCAACAGTATCCGGGCCGACAGATGTGTCAATCGCAAGCATCACGGTAACAATGAACAGTGTTCTGGAGAATAAGGCCGCTTTGTTCATCATCCTCGCCGGGATCGAGCGTGCGCCATTGGTCTGTTTCGTGGTAGCGCCCGCGACTCGTTGAACGACACCCGTTTGATCCCGAATCGGCTCATTGGGTCGACTGCTTGGCGCGGGCCTCGCTCCATCGGCGCGCTTCCCTTTGTGCTTCGATGACTTCGGAGCGTGAAAGCAAGGGTAACACCGCGCTGCGTGCGCGGTCCGCATCTGTGTTTCCTCGTGCGGCAGCGAGATTGAACCACGTGTAGGCCTTCACAACGTCAACAGGGATGCCCATTCCCACGCGGTACATGTGTCCCAACTCAAACTGCGCGCGGGGGTTATCGTTTTCAGCGGCTAGTTGCAGCCATTTGAGCGCGCCTTCGTAATCCTGGACAACATCACGTCCTTCGCGGAGGGCCATACCGATTTCGTATTGCGCCTCACTGCTGCCATGTTCGGCGGCACGCTCCAGCCAGGTCCCAGCTTCCACCTTGTTCTTCGGTACACCATCGCCTCGCGCGTACATCTGGGCGAGTGTGTACTCGGCGAGAGGGTCCTTTTCCTCTGCAAGCTTCGTTGTGTCCGCGATGGTCTTGAGGGTGGACGCCGCCAATTCCGGGCTGGGACGAGGACGCTCCAGAACTGCGGTTACATGCCAGCCAAGAGTTCCCGCCACGATCGCTAACCCGGCCACTGCGCCCAGATAGTAAATCTTTGTGCTCAATCCTAAGAAGCGGGTATTGCAGTCGCGGCAGCGGTAAGGTGAGAGAAACCTGCGCTGCCACGCCATTTCCGATACTTCATGCTTGGAGCGGCGCACATTACGGCCTCTGCAGGCTGGGCACTTTCTGGTCATGTATCTCTTGTAGGCGGCGTTACGTTGGGCACGGTGTTCCTCGCTGCTCTGGTGCCAACCCCGCGCTTCCCCAGATTAAACCAAAACGGCCTGCACCGCTGCAAGCCATCGAATTGTCGGTTGCGGGAACCGCAACCGGACATGGAAGCGCCTTCGAATCAAGCGATTGAGAGAGAAATGGGGTCGCGTTGAGTTCCGAACCACCGTGCCGACCCGTGGCGTTGAAACTTGGCTCGACCGTATTCCCGATATAAAAAGCGGCCCCGCTCGCTTAAGCGGGGCCGCTTGAGAAGGGCGACCAAAGATATTGCGACCAGACTTCGAGACATCGTCGGCGTCGGCGCCCGCAGTGGCCGTTGTCGCCGTGCGGTCGTGGCGTCCATAGTCGATATGCCGGCCTTGCTGGACGTAGCGCGGCCAGTGACAGCCTACGTAGTCCACGCGGGGAGGCGCATAGACGATGGACGGACGTCCATGGGGACGGGCGCCGTTTGATAGTAGGTCGCTGCGGGCTTCTAATAGACCGGCGACGCTTCATAGTCCGCATCGCGAGGGACGTCGCACCTTCGCACAGGTGCGCGCGATCGCATACTCGCTCAGGTCCGCGTGTCACACAATTTGCATCTAGATTTCCCGATGCGAAAAGCGGCGTGGCCGCAAGGCCACGCCGCTGCGAATCGGTCCAGCTAAGCTAATCGGGACCGGGATCGGTGTTGGCCTTCGTGCTCGTTTCGTACTGCGGTCCGATCGTCAGTGTGCCGCTCAGGCTGTCTGCGTTTCGCACTTCGCAGTGGAAGCTCGTCTGATCGTCCGGGCTGCCGCTGCCGTTATAGACCAGCACGTTCGGATACATGCAGATCTTGCGGGTGCGGGCAACAGGGGTGGTCTGCGACGCCACGACAAAGTCCGGCGCGACGCCGTTCTCGACCCAGCTCACGAGCGTCGAGAATAGCGCTTCCGCGTTGATTTGCGGACCGGTACCTCCGCCGCAGTGCGCGTTGCCAGGATACGGGAAGAAGCGGTAGAACGTCTGCGTGTCCGCGTAGTTGCCTTGCGCTACGGTGTTGTAGTAGTGATAGGTCCCCCGGGAAAAGATCAGCTGGTCGGCGAGGCCATGGTAGGTGATCATCTTCCCGCCTGCGGCGTGAAACGCGTTCAGATCGTCGTCCGTACCGATCACGTCATTGAACTTCGCGATCGATGTCAGCATGTCGTTCACGAATGAGGCTTCCGTCACCGTGTGCCAGTCGAAGCTCGCATTCTGGTAAATCCAATACCTGAAGTGATCGGTTGCGATACTGAAGGGGTTCGTGCCCGCCAATCCGCCGCTTAGCGACGCACCACGGTCGAGACCATACCAGACACGGTTGCCCTGGGCGTCCCTGGGACCATCCCAGATATGGTTCACCGCTGAAACTTCCCTGGGATTGAGGCAGTTCGGATCGGACGAGGATCCCCCGTATGCCGTGCAGAGGAATGACTTCGCGCTGTAAGTGCACGCGCGCGGGTCTTGAATGATACCGTCACCCGGGATTGAGTCCTGAGCATCGCATGCGGCGACCGCCGCGTTCGTCACCGCATTGAGCTTGGCTGACGCGATCGGCGCGCCAAGTTCCTGGTTCATCACCACTTGCGGCCACAGCTCGGCTGTAATGAACCGATCCCAGTTGTAGGCATTTGCGCCGGCGAGGATGCCGTCAAAGTCGCGCGGGAAATTCTGCGCCTGATAGTGGCCCTGGCGGCCGCCCGTCGAGCAGCCCATCCAATACTTGCGGGTTGGCGCCGTGCCGTAGTACGCCACGGCAAGATTGACGCCCCAGACGTGTTGCTCGTGGATTCCATCCGAGGCGAAATCCTCGATCAGCCCGTAATTGAGCGTGCCGTCCGGATTGAGCGCGAAACTTCCGCTTCCACCCGTATGACCGGTATCGGTCGAGGTTCCGACGTAGCCAAGATTGGTGGAGGAGGTGACGGCTCCAACCGCTCCCTGGAAGCCGCCGCCGCCAATATCGCGGTTCCTGCCGTTCCAGGGCACCGCGCCTACCGCAACCGGGTTGGTGATATCGACGCTGTTTGGCGGCAGGCCGACACGGATCACGAGGCGCTGGCTTTGACCGGTCAGGTATCCCGCCGACGGACCCGATTCACCCGAGAAAATGAAATCCACTCGACAGTAAGGCGTGGTCTGCCCGCTCGCGGGCTGCAGGGCTGCCGTGAGCCCGCTTACCTGCGGATTTCCCGCCAAGCCATAGGTGGGATTGGTTGCAAGCTCCGCGCATGTCGGCAGCGCAACCGCTGCCTCGGGCACGGCCACGAAGATTGCGCCGATAGCTGCGCAAAACGCTAAGCCGCGATATCTCATGGGGTACTCCTCCTTAAACGCCTGGACTCCCAATTCACAAGGCTCACCTGCGCCGAGGAATGTAGTCCCCGGTGAGGAAATCGGCCTGGTGATCGGGTAGTTCGTAAGGCTCTGGTCGCTGATTCCGGAAGCGCTTTTTTCCGCGCACTCGCAATACGTCATTTCCGAGCTGCAGTCCGTCCACTACGCCCACCGACGTATGCAACTTTCTGCTCGGTCTGCAGTTGGGTGCCTGTTTGCGAAATGCAATCTAGTGCATATTTTTTGGGGTGTCAATCCCCCGCGATCGCTTCTGCCACGATTGCGAAGTCGATCGCCTCGCGTAAACCTGCAAGACTCTGCTCGAGCGATTGCCCCGACGTATCGAAGGCGAGATCGGCCTTCGCATAGAACGGGCTGCGGCCGGCGAGAATTCGCCGAAGGTCGTCCATCGCTTCTGCGTTGCCCGCCATCGGCCGGTTGTCGCCCTGCGCGATCACACGGCCCATGTGCTCCTCCGGCGACGCCTTCAGCCACACGGTGAAGCAGTGTTCGAGCAGCCGATTGAACGTGCCCGCGTCAGAGACAAGGCCGCCCGGGGTGGCGATCACGAGCGGTTGCGAACGCTGGATAATGTCGTCAAGGGCACGGCGTTCGTAGCGGCGGTAGGCGGACAAGCCGTACAGCGCGTGAATCTCAGTGACGCTGCATCCGGCGACCCGCTCGATTTCCCGATTCAGCTCGACGAAGGACACCCCGAGATGGCCGGCAAGCATCCGGCCAAGTGTTGACTTCCCGGCGCCCCTGAGGCCGATGAGCGCGATGCGCTTCCGCCGTTCGGGTTCGGCGGATTGGACACCGAAGAGGCGCGCGAGGGCGATGCGCGCGCGCTGCAGTTCGTTGTCACTGCGATCGCGCAGCAAATCCCGCAGCAGCGCTGCCTCTGGGGACGAGCCCTCCTTTGCATCGACCAATTCGGCCAGCGGGCAACCGAGCGCCTGTGCGACCTGGCGCAGCACGAGGATCGAAGCGTTACCGAGCCCCGATTCGAGATTCGCCAGGTGACGCTCGGAAACGCCGGCTTCGGTCGCCAGCATCCGCCGCGTCATGCCACGGCGAGCTCGAGCAGTACGAATAGTCTCACCCAGCGCCATAAGGAAGGCGTCGCGGGTGGGCGGGAGCGGGTTCGGATTCATCGGTAGAGTCTGCAGTAACCTGCATTATAGTGCTGGATTGACGCAAGCGGGGGCGGGTCTTTCATCGCGATCGGCCGGTCGCGGCCCACCAAAGATTCGCCCGCAGACCGACACCGGTTTTGCCTCGGGCGGCGTATGGCTTCAGGATCCGGGTCTTACACAGCGGACTTCAACGACGAGCACAGCGAGATCATGGGCGCATCCGTTATCGACCTCGCAATCGCTCCCGCGCCTGCTTGTTCTTATGATTGACTTTGCCAAGCCATCAGTCGTAGCTTATGTATACAGGATGTGCAGTACAAGCGTTCCTTCCGACGTGGATTTGTATAACTGGTGCTTCGGAGCCCATGGTTGGGCAATCTAGGAGGAATCAAAATGAGAGAGAAATTCAGGGCGCTCCACGACATGGCGTCGTGTGGTGCGCGGCATGAACGCATGCGTGCAATCGCATACGCCGTCATTGCGGCGGCGCTCGTCGGAGTCGCGCATTCGGCAGACGCCCGGATCACACAACTCCAGATCACGAGCCAGACGCCCGCCTTTGGCGGCATATCGTTTGGCACCGTCGGGCCATACGAAACCATCATTGGCCGCGCGTCGGGTGAGGTCGATCCGAACGATCCGCTCAACGCGGTCATCACCGATGTCCAGCTCGCGCCCAGGAACGTGCGCGGCATGGTGGAGTACTCGATGGACGTCGTGATAACGAAGCCGGTTGATCTGAGCAAGGGCAACGGCACGATCCTTCATGACGTGCCCAATCGCGGCGCAATTCGCAGCCCGGAAATGAACATCGGCGGCGACGCGAACAACCTCGGCGACGGTTTCCTCGAAAACCAGGGCTTCACGCTGGTGGACAACGGATGGGAAGGTGACATTAACACGGGTCTGCGCATTACCTTGCCCGTTGCAACAAATCCGGACGGAAGCGTCATCACCGGACGCGTGCGTTCCGAGTACATCCTCACCTCCGCCGCGTCGACGCAAGACCTGACGCGCGTGCCCGCGTACGAGGCGGTCAGCACCAATAATGCCGACGCAACGTTGACGCGTCGCGTCCATCAACACGATCCAAAGGAGGCGATCCCCAACACCCAGTTCGCATTTGCCGACTGCAGCGTGACGCCATTCCCTGGCGTGCCCAGCACGACCAAGATATGCCTGAATGGCGGCTTCGATACCAACCACATCTACGAGGTCGTCTATACGGCGAAAAACCCGACCGTGATGGGTCTCGGCTTCGCGGCCACGCGCGATCTGGTCTCGTTCCTGCGCTACGGCAGCGCGGGCGTGACTAACCCGCTCGCCGGCGGGGTGCAGAACGCGATCACCTACGGTTCGTCGCAGAGCGGCCGCTGGATACGCACCTACATCCAGCTCGGCTTCAATCAGGACGAAGCTCGCCGACTCGTGTTCGAAGGGGCGATACCACACAAGTCGTCGAACCGGGGCGCGTTCAACATCCGCTTCGCGCAACCGACGCGCCTTTCCGGCACGCAGCATACCGAGGCGCAATATCCGGGCGCCGAGTCGCCGTCGACTTGGGCGCCAAGCTTCGATCCTCTCACCGGCATCAACGCCGGAGTGCTCGACCGCTGCCGCGCGACGAATAGCTGTCCGAAGATCATCCACACCAACACGGATACCGAGTATTCGCAGGCGATGATGTCGCTCAATACGACCAGCCTCTTCGGCAAAAGCGATGTCGCGATACCGCCGGAAGTGCGCATTTATGAGTTGTCGGGCACCATGCACGGGGGCGGCGATCCGACTCAACTGCCGGGGTTCGTGCCGAGCACGCCGGTGAACTGTCAGCTGCCGACGAATCCGAATGCGTTCATCCCGGCGCAGCGGGCGCTCCTGGTCGCACTTCGGCAGTGGATCGTCAACGGCACCCAACCGCCGCCCAGCATGATTTCGAGAATCAGCGCGGGAAGCCTCGTGCCGGTATCGCAGGTCAACTACCCATACGTCCCGGCAACGAGTTTCTCACTTGCGCAAGTCACGAACGTGAAGAACGTGCTGGATCGCGGCCCGCTGTACAGCATTACCGATGCCTCGGGCGTGATGGCGGAGCCACCCGTCGTGCGCGGGACGTATTACACGCTCCTGCCGCAGGTCGACGCCGACGGCAATCCCATCGACGGTCTGCGCAACATCAGTGTCCAGGTACCGACGGGAACATATACCGGGTGGAATGTGCGCAAGGCGGGCTTCAGCGAAGGCGATTCGTGCGACCTCACGGGCGGATATATCCCGTTCTTCCGCACGCAGGCGCAGCGCATCGCGGCGGGCGATCCGCGTCTTTCGCTGGCAGAACGTTATCCGACCCATGCGGACTTTGTCGCCAAGGTTACGGCTGCGGCGAACAGCCTGGTCGCCCAGCGCCTCCTGCTGCCGCAGGATGCCGCATTGGCGATCAGCCAAGCCAACGCGGCGGTCGTGCCGTAACGTCGTTTGCGCATTATCGGGTCAGGCCGAACAGAAAATAGAAAGGCCTCCGGAACCGGATCCGGGCACGCGCTTCATCTTGGAGCGAACCGTGCCGAAAGAAGAAGGGCGCGCGACCGCGCGCCCTTCGATACTCGCGGCTCTTCTTACTGAAACAGATTCAGGTCGATCGCATCCGCCATCGCCTGATGGCCGTCGTTGTTCGGATGAATGCCATCCGTCAGGTACTGCGGCAGCATGTGCGACGGATTGCCGGGATCGTTGAGCACCGCGTCGAAATCGATCAGTCCATCGAGGATGGTCACGCCGACCGTGCGAATCCAAAGATTGTAGGCCAGGCGCTTGGAGTCGATGTCTTCGGCCGGCTGAAATAGCACCCTTGCGTCGTCAGAAATCGGGTCGGGTCAAGTTTCATACCATCGTGGCAACCCGCGGCGCTGAAACTTAGTCGGCCGCATTTCCCCGCGCGGGTCGGGTCAAGTTTCATACCATCGTGGCAACCCGCGGCGCTGAAACTTAGTCGGCCGCATTTCCCCGCGTTTTCTCGAAGCATCGTTGCGTCATCGCCCGACGAATGCCTCCACTGTCAGCGCCAGATCGGGGAAGGCGCAGTCGTCACACAACCTCCTTATGCGGGTTCGAAATCGGACGCGCTACGGCGCTTCGCGTGATCTGGAAATCGAATAATCTGATGCGGTGTAAGTCGAGGAAGCTTTTTCGCGAGCAGTCTATAGACATCTTCGTCAAAATCGGAGGAGCGCGTTTGCAATATCTCATCGATGTCCGCTTCGTTCCTCGCTGTGCCCAAATAGTGCCAATCATGAATGATGTGAATATCGCCGCGTTCACGTATGCCGATCGGGCCCGCGAATGGCCATGCTTCAACCCGTAGAGAGGTCAACGCCGCAAGGACGCGCGTAAGATGCTTAAGACGTTCGATTCCGCGGCTGCATCGTCCTTGCCCGCGCTCTAAATGACACGCAGTGCAGACCTTGTCCTCTGTTTCTGCAATGCCGAGCAGGAAGTGACACAGGCGCTTTTCGTAAGCCAGTCGGCGTAGGTCATTTCGCGCTTTGCGCTGAGAATCGTAGAGGCCATATGACTTGCATTCGAAATCGTGGACTTGCCCCACTGACATCAGCTCGACGCTTGGATATTTTTCCGGGTTGACCTGCCAGGAATACAAGCCCTTGTTGATCCGGCGCTCCTTCGCCGGTAAGAGGGTCTTCGATAGTACCGATAACTGCAACAGCGCACCCAAACCGCCTGCCGTCCTGCGCCACGTTATGTTTCTTACCAGATGTGAGACCGCCAGCGTCTTGGCCGACGATCGGTCAAGACGAAAGTAATTCCGCAGATGAGCTCGGAGGTTACTGGCCTGACCGACATGCAACACGTCTCCATTGCCATGAAGGACATAGACGCCGGGTGCTTCCGGTAGACGGTCGACCAAGGATGGATCCAGGTGAGGGGGAAACACGGGTCCCGCCAACAGCAGAGGCTCGGGAACTCGGTCACTATCGAATGATTGATTGAATGAACGGATGTTCAATTATCGAATAAACGCAGGTCACCATGGCACAACGTCTGTCAATGCTGTCCGTCAATGCTGCTTGCAGGATCGCGCTGTATCTGGGCGGCGCCTCCACCCTAACCCGGTACGCCTGATCGGGCTCGACAACGCCGCGTCCTAGGGATTGGTGTCGTGGACGCCCTGCACTTGATACTGTACATTGGGTCGGCCATCGCGAACGTCATTATCCCAGTGGTAATCCGCCACGATCCCACGTCGGCGCATTGAAAGAATGTTTCACTCTATTTCACGTCAGGAGTCTCCCATGCGTCATCTCTTGCTGCATCGGTTCCAGCTGCTTTGCTTGGCGCTCGTCACCGGGCTGTTCGCGCCCGTGATCAGCGCCAGTCCGACCAACGCTCCGTTCCAGGCGACGATCTTGTTCTCCGAGCAGGTCGCGCCGGGAGGCTCGCTGCCCTGCTACCTGGTCGGCACGATTTCCGGAACGGGCGTGGCAACTACGCTGGGCGCCGTCACGCTCGCATCCACGGATTGCATCAATCCGCTACCGCCGACGTACACGTCGTATGTGTTCTCGTCCAGCCATGTGGTGCTGACGGCGACGAACGGGGACCAGGTCTGGGCGACGTACTACGGCGTCCTCTCGTCGCAAGGCCTCATCACCGGCACGTACGTGATCTATGGCGGCACCGGCCGGAACGCCAACGCCAGCGGTTCCGGGACCCTCCAGGGCTTCGAGACGATCGATCCCGCGACCGGTGCCGGGACCGGTCAGATCCACCTCGCAGGCACTCTCTCGCACTGAGCAGCTCGGCCCGCGGCAGCAGCAGGTCGACGCCACTGCGGGCGCCACGCGTCTGGAGCGGCGTAACGGTTCTGCGCATGACGGAGGATCGGTGCGTCTGGTTCAGCCTCACCGCGGTCGCGATCGCCGCGTCGTTGCGAGCTGACGCCAAAGCGCCCGACTTGAGGTAGCCTTCACGGGGACCCACGCGCCGGCGCGCTACCGGCAGTACCTTCGACGTGGGTGCCGCGGCGGAGGGAGTGTGTGACCACGGTTTTCATCAGCTATCGGCGCAACGACGCCAGCGCGAATGCCGGCCGGCTGTGCGACTGGCTGAAGCGCCAGTTCGGCGCCGAGAGCGTTTTTCTCGACACCGAGAACATCGCCCCAGGCGAAACCTTTCCCCGAGTTCTGGAACAACGGCTCGCCGCAAGCGATGTGCTGCTTGCCGTCATCGGGCCAAGGTGGACCAGCATCAGCGACGCCGCCGGCAACCCTCGCATCGCCGATCCCAAGGACTTCGTCGCCCTGGAAGTCGCGACCGCCCTGCAGCGAGGCATCCGCGTCATCCCGGTACTGGTGGGCGGTGCGTCCATGCCGAGCACCGACCAATTGCCGCTCGCACTGCGAGGACTCGCGGAACGCAACGCCATCGCCATCGACGACAGCCGCTTCCGCCAGGACTTCGACAATCTCGTCGATGCCATCATGGGCCGGGCGCGCGGCTTCGCGCGTCGCGAGCTCGATCGCTTGCAGCGCGGCGTCCGCGTCCTGAAAGCAAGCTCGCTGATCGTTCCGGTCATTGCCATACTGCTGCTGTTCACGGCGTGGATGCAAGTTTTCGACGCCTTCCTGCTCGACACCCGCGTCGCGAGCTATAGCATGTGGCTGGGAGAGCGATTCGGCTCGCCGCTTCAATCGTCGGTGATGCTCATTGCAATCGACGAAGACAGCGAGCGGCGACTCGGGCGCAAATACAGCAGAGCCCCGGAATGGCGCATGGATCACGCCAGAACGATCGACCGGCTCACCTCCGCCGGTGTTGCCGCGGTCGCATTCGATCTCTTCATCGAGAGCGAAAACGAGAGCGAAAGCGCGGCCGACGCCGCGCTCGCAGACGCAATCCGCCGAGCCAATCAAAAAGGTGTTCCCGTGATCATCGGCATAGGCGCTGCGCCCGGGCATGTGCCGAGGATGCTCCCGGCGTTGATCGATGCCGGCGCCATACCCGGATCCTTGTGCATCGGAAGCCGGCTTGGCTATGCGTTCAACGTGCCTCTCGCGATCAGCCCTGATGCAAGGGGCAGGCATGCGTTGGGGGCGGACAATCCGGCGCTTGGACTCGTCGCCGCGTTTCCGGGCCGAGTCGAAACGATCGACGAGGAGCGCCGGGAAATCAGCGTCCGTGCCGGCGGCAATACCCGTTTCGCTGCTTATTCCGCGCTCGACAATGCGGAGTCGTCGACCGATTGCCCAACCCTGGGGGCCGGCCGCGTCATCGCTACACTCCTGCTCAGATTGTCGCCAAGCGGGTTCTGGCGGGAGCAGCAGCGGCGCATATCCTACGCGCAGGTTCTGGACCCCGCATCGACGTTAGGCCCGGAGACGCTGCGCGGGAAGATCGCGCTGATCGGTGTCACGCTGAGCGACGCCGGGGACTCGCACCGCGTCATTCGGGGTTGGAAACCCGAGCAGATCTTCGGTGTGGAATTGCACGCCGACACGATCACCAATCTCGAGCGCGGTGTGGCCGTGCGCCCCCTCGGGCCGACCGCGCAGTGGCTGTTCATGCTTGCACTCGCTGCCGTGGGCGCCGCCCTGAGCTTTCTCCTGTTCGATCGCGCTGCGCGCTATCGAAGACTCGCACTCGGACTCGCACTCGTCGCCTACGCCTGCGCGGGGGTGACGTTATACCTTGCATTCGGTATTCTGCTCAACGTGCTGTACGACGTCGCAGCCTTTGTGGCTGCGTACACATTGCTGGGCCATCTGCAAAAGAAGGCTCTTGCCGAACCTCTCGAGGAGGTTTCGCCATGAGAACACGAGCGACGCGCCGCGATTCATTTTTTCGCCGGGTTCTTATCCTTCTTTTGCTCTGCCACGCCGGCTTCGTCGCCTGTCAGCCGCTTCCAACGCCGTTGGGGGACGAACGTCCGCCGAGGCTCGTCATGGTGGCGCGAGAAGATCCGGCGGATCCGGCGCGCTACGTTGGCGTTGCCGGCGTCGATCTCTCCGGTGCAGTGGCCATTTACCGGGACGGACGCCGCCTGCGCACGACCGTTCCGCGCGTCCTGCAGCGCGGGGACGAGATCGAAACCGACACCGACGTCATCGCCGTGATTCGCTACCCGGCCGGAGACGTTTACATCGGTAGCGCGACGCGCGCGCGTGTCGGATCCCTGGACGTGCTGTTCGGGAAAGTGTTCGCCCGTGTACGCGGCCTTTTTTCGGTCGAGAGCCAGAACGTGGTGGCGGGTGTGGAGGGAACGGAGTTTGCTTTCGAGGTTACCGATGATGGGACGGTGAATGTAACCGTTCTGGACGGCGTCGTTCTCTGCTCGTCGAAAGCGCTCGCCTGGAGCTCGGTACGCGTGACGCGCGGCCAGGCCTTTGCCGCATCCGACTCCAATCGTGAACCGCGAGTCGGCGCAGCGCCCCCGGCCGAGCTTGCGCAGCTGCGGGACTGGGTGCGACGCGTGGACAACACGGTCGGTCCCCCAACGCCACCTGAGCCCCCGCCCATTCCTGTTCAACCATCGCCGCCCGTACCTTCAGCCCAGTGGGGCTATTGCTGCGAAGCGGGAAACGTCTTCCGAACCCTGCCGAATGGATGCAGGGGCAGCTTCTACGACACGCAGGCCGAGGCGTACCAGCGATGCAGGTCCGTGACGAGGGGTTATTGTTGCGCGAACGGTCGGGTGTTCGCGAGCGCCCCGGATGAGTGTCGCGGCATTTTCTCCATCGATCAAGCCGGCGCCCGGGAAAGTTGTGCCCCGCCGCCGCCGTGGCAGCCGCCGCCCGCGCCACTATCGGGCTTTTGCTGCTCGAGCGGTGAAGTGACGACGACAACCCGCGATCGGTGTCGCGGCAGCTTTTATTTCAACCAGGCGAGCGCGCTCCGTAATTGCGCGCCGCCTCCATCGTCGTCGGGTTATTGCTGCGCAAATGGCCGGGTGACGTCGGCGGCACGCAATCAGTGTCGCGGAAATTTCTTCACCGATGAGGCGAGCGCGCGCCAAAGCTGCGCACCGACGCCACAACTGGGCTACTGCTGCGCCGGAGGCGAGGTTTTTCAGGCGAACCGCGCGCAGTGCCGTGGCAGTTTCTTCACGGACCAGGCGAGCGCGCGTAAGCGATGCATCGCCCCGCCGGAAAAAGGTTATTGCTGCGCGGATGGCAAGGTTTCACAGACTACGCGCGACCGGTGCACTGGAACGTTCGCCCGCCTGCAAGAAGAAGCGCAACGCGCATGCAGGCGCCAATCCGACATCCGGATCGAAAAAGGCGTGGTCACGCCACCTCCCCGCACCGACGTACCCAGGTGATTGTCACCGTTCGCGCGTGCTTGGTGTGGATCGGTCGCTAGGCACAGGCCCGAAAAACGAAGCGCTCGCATGGCGTTCACCCTGAGCTAGCCCGAGCTCGAAGGGCCGGTAGTAAAGCCTGGGCTGTCACGCCGCGGTGGCCGGCGCGTTATTCGCATTCAGTCAACCGCGCATCAAAGAATCTCCAAGGCCACGTGATCGGAAACCGGTTGCACTGGCTCGCCCGATTTGCCAACCTCGCTGTGGTATGGGCGGGCGACCGTCCTTGGGTGCAGCGTTCAGTCATCGGGGCTGTCGTATTTCCGGTGATATAACGGATGATATTGTCAATCGGGCCTATCATCGTGAGTACCTCTCCACCGATTCTGATGTTGCTGTCGGTAGGCCACTGCGAGAGTCGAAGCTGGTACTGCATAGCGCCTCGCGCGACGGATCGAAGAACACACCGGGTACCAACAAGTCCGGGCACCGCATTAACGTGTCCCTCGCTGAGATCTGAGCGTCCGTTGAATCCTGGCTTGCGCGATCGATATGCGGATAGCCCAACTGTTCAAATGATCATGTCTGATTGTTCGAGTGCTTCAGCGGCATCGACTCGATGCCTTTGGAGCATGCTCTCCGAAAATAATGAGGCACGATATGAAAACGCGATGGAAAAGTGGCGCCGACATAGCCAAGCTCGATAATCTGCGGCGCATGCAGGGGATCGCCCTGGCGCTGCTGTTGACGATGGTGACGTTGCTCGCCGCAACGTCGCTCAACATTGTCGCGTATCCATGGACCGCATGGCTCAAGGCGTTCGCCGAGGCCGCCGTAGTCGGCGCGGTCGCAGATTGGTTTGCCGTCGTTGCGCTGTTTCGCCATCCCCTTGGATTGCCGATTTCGCACACGGCCATCATTCCGAACAACAAGGACCGCATCGGCGAGAGCCTCGGCCGTTTCGTCGAGGAGAATTTCCTGACTCCGGAGAACGTGATACAGCGCCTGGCTCGCGTGAACATTGCCAAGGCTGGCGGGACCTGGCTCGCCGAGCCTGCCAACAGCGATCGTGCCGCAGGCGGTATTTGCGCGATGGTACCGCGCGTGCTGACGATGATCCAGGACGAGGACGTGGCGCGGTTCCTCACGCGCACTCTGCTGGGCGAGCTTGAGAAAGTCAACCTTTCGCTGGTCGCCGGCGAAGTACTCGAGCTGATCACCTCCGGCGAGCCGTACCAGGCCCTGTTCGACGACGCACTCAAGGGCATTGAACGGCTGATCACCGCCAACCAGTCGCTGATCCTGGAGAAATTCGGCGAGGCATCGAAGTACACACCGGAGTTTATCGATCAGTACATCGTGGACCGTTTTGTCGCTGGCATCGTCCGGCTGCTGCAGGAAGTTACCGCCGATCCTCAACATCCGCTGCGCATGCAATTCGCCGACTCGACACGCAAGCTCATCGAAAAGCTGAAAACATCGCCGGAAATGTACGAACGCGGTGCGGCGATCAAGCGGCAGATCATCGAGCACTTGCGCACCAAGCCTTACTACGTGGCGCTATGGAACGACATCAAAAACCGGATACTCGCCGACGTCGCGTCCGATCGATCGCGGCTGCGCGAAACTGCGTCATCGCTACTCAACGCCCTGGGCTCCGGGCTCACAAAGGACGAAGCGATGCAGCACAAGCTCAACGAGTGGCTGCTAGGGGCACTGGAGACGCTGATGCTCGCTCACAGGCACCAGATCTCGCTGCTCATCACCGATGTCGTCAGAAGCTGGGACGCGCGGGATGTGTCTGAAAAGATCGAGCTCGAGATCGGCAAGGACCTGCAGTTCATCCGCCTCAATGGCACGCTGGTCGGCGGTTGCGTCGGCGTGCTGCTGCACCTGCTAGGGAGGCTGCTCAGCTAGCCCGCAACACATGGAAGCCTTCTCGCCATCGAGAAGAACGACGACCCCGCCAATACACAGGCTCGGCCGGTCCGGCACACTGTTTGCGTATGCTGGGGTGCAGACGATGCGGTTAACGGCGCGTACCTCCTCCACGCTCCACGCCGCAATCGCGGCCCCCTCGGCGCTCCCGTAGTGTCGAGGGGTTTTCTTTTTTCGCCGCCTCGAACGCTCTGCCGCCAGTTCGTCCCAATTCAACCAGCGCGGCCTCCCGCTTTTGGGCAAGGGGTGACAATAATTGGCACATAGACACGCTTACTTTTCCACGCAATGTCGGGATGACGAAGGATTCGCCTTACTGAGCTTTGCGGAAATGACTGACAATGAGCAAAGCTCAGCCCTCACCCCCATCCCCTCTCCCGCTGCTGCGGGCGAGGGGAGCATCGTGACGGAAATGGTCGTCAACCATTTCCGTAAGCCTCAGTAATGCGGGATGCTAAAGCAACACCTTTGTTGGCCGCGCCCCGGTAAACGACGGCGCTAGCCTGTCCTGCGAATCATTCCGCTCGCTGCACTCCCGCGAGCATTGACGTGACTGCCTCTGTCGGAAACAATCTCTGTTGCGGCGAGGCGCCTGCCGGGCCCATCTCCCTAGGAACGTCCCGATGTCACTGAACACACCCGCCGCACGCCGCGACCAGTCATTCCACCTTCACCCGTCGACCAACCTGCGGGCAGTGCAGAGGGAAGGTCCGCTCGTCATCACGCGCGGCGAAGGCGTTTACGTCTACGATGACGAGGGCGGACGTTATATCGAAGGCATGGCCGGGCTGTGGTGTGCATCGCTCGGATTTTCCGAGCGAAGACTCGCCGACGCGGCGTACCGGCAGATGTGCGAGCTGCCGTTCTATCACAGCTTTGCGGGGAAGGTCCCGGCGATCAGCACCGAGCTCGCCGAGCGGCTGATTCGCATGGCGCCGGCGGGCATGAGCAAGGTACAGTTCGCGAACTCGGGGTCCGAGGCGAACGACGCCGCAATCAAGCTGGCATGGTACGTCAACAACGCGGTCGGCCGGCCGCAAAAGAAAAAGATCATCTCGCGGAAGCGCGCGTACCACGGCGTGACGGTCGCCGCCGCGAGCCTGACCGGGCTCGCATTCGCGCACGACGATTTCGATCTGCCGATCGAGCGCATCCTGCACGCCGATTGCCCACATTATTACCGGGGCGCGCAGCCGGGAGAGAGTGAGGAAGCGTTCGCGGCGCGACTCGCCGGCGACCTCGAGCAGATGATCCTGCGTGAGGGCCCCGACACTGTCGCCGCGTTCTTCGCCGAGCCCGTGATGGGTGCGGGTGGCGTTATCGTGCCGCCGGCGACCTATTTCGATCGGATTCAGCCGATCCTGAAGAAATACGAAATCCTATTCGTCGTCGACGAAGTGATCTGCGCCTTTGGTCGCACCGGCAATATGTTCGGTGCGCAAACCTTCAATTTGCAACCCGACATCATGACTTTGGCGAAGGCGTTGTCCGCCGGGTACCAGCCGATCTCTGCCAATCTCGTGACGAACGAGCTCTACGACATACTGGTTGCGCAAAGCGACAAGCTTGGCATCTTCGGCCACGGCTACACCTACTCGGCGCATCCGGTGCCGGCTGCCGTCGCGCTGGAGACGCTGAAAATTTACGAGGAGCGCGACATCGTCGCTCAAGTGCGGCGGGTCGGCCCGCGGATGCAGGCAGGAATCCGCAGCTACGCCGACCATCCGCTGATCGGCGAGGCGCGCGGCATCGGGTTGATCGGCGCCGTGGAGCTCGTCCGCGACAAGGCGACCAAGCATAGCTTCGACCCCAAAGCCGGCGTCGCCGCGTATCTCGTGCGCCGCGCACAGCACCACGGGGCGATACTGCGTAACATGCCCGGCGATATCGTTGCCTTCAGCCCGCCACTGATCATCAGCGAGGGCGAAATCGACGAGCTGATGGGATGCTTCGGCAGGGCGCTCGACGATACATGGGCGATGGTCAGGGAAAAGGGACTCGGGTGAGTCAGTACGCATGAGTGGTTCCGAGCCCATCGTTCGCTTCGTCGGTATAGGCAAGACCTACGACGGCGTCACCCGCGTTGTCGACGAGCTCCATCTCGATGTCGAACGGGGCGAGTTCCTGACGTTGCTTGGGCCTTCGGGATCGGGCAAGACGACAACGCTGATGCTGCTCGCCGGCTTCGAAACGCCGACCGCTGGCGAACTCCTGCTCGAGGGCAAACCGCTATCGCGCGTTCCTCCGTACCAGCGCCACATCGGCATGGTGTTTCAGAACTACGCGCTCTTCCCGCACATGAGCGTCGCCGAGAACATCGGCTTCCCGCTATCGGTGCGCCGCGTGCCCGCGGCCGACATCGCCAAACGCGTCGAGCGCGCGCTGGACATGGTGCAACTCGGCGGCTTCGGCCGGCGGCGGCCGGCGCAGCTCTCCGGCGGCCAGCAGCAGCGCGTCGCGGTGGCGCGCGCGCTGGTGTTCGAGCCGAAGCTTATCCTGATGGACGAGCCCCTGGGAGCGCTGGACAAGCAGCTGCGCGAACAGATGCAATTCGAGATTCGGCGCCTGCATCAACGGCTCGGCGTGACCATGGTCTACGTCACCCACGATCAGGCCGAGGCGCTCACGATGTCGGATCGCATCGCGGTGTTTCACCGCGGCAGGATCCAGCAACTCGATACGCCGGAACAGATGTATGAATACCCGAAGAACGCCTTCGTCGCCCGCTTCATCGGCGAGAACAATCGTCTCGACGGCAGACTGGAGACCAGCGCCGACGGCCGCTGTACGATGCGCATGACTTCCGTCGATAATCGGATCGACGTTACGCTGGTCGAGCCGGTGAAAAACGGCGACGCAGTGACCGTATCGCTGCGGCCGGAACGGGTGCAAATACGCGCGGCGGGGCATACAATCGACGAGCATCCCGGATGCCGGCTGGCGGGGTCGCTGCAGGAGATCATCTATCTCGGAGACCACGTCAGGGCGCGCGTTGCGCTGACAGGCAACGAAGAGTTCATGGTGAAGCGGCCGATTTCCGAGGCGCACACTTTGCCGCACATTGGCGCGGCGGTCGATGTTTTTTGGGCGCCCGAACATTGCCGCGCGTTTGCGCAGGAAAGCTAGGGAAGCTGAACAAGTTGCCCGTTCGCCCTGAGCTTGTCGAAGGGCGGCGAACAGTTGACTGATTAACATGGATGAGCGCCTGTTCATGGTTCGACGGGCTGACCACGAACGGGCTAAAGCAGAGGTTCCATAGCGGCTCTGGCACAGGTCTATCAGAGGAGGCCAACATGCAAAGCATGAAAATCGGGATCGTGGCAGCGTCCGCGGCGGCGATCGTGCTGTCCGCGTCGGCGCTGGCGCGCGACTTGTCCGTCGTATCCTGGGGCGGCGCTTACCAGGATGCGCAGCGCGAGGTCTATTTCAAGCCGTTCATGGAGAAGACCAAGGCTCCGATGACCGAGGAAAACTGGGATGGGGGCGTCGGTACGCTGCGCGCCAAGATCCAGGGCGGCAACAACAACTGGGACGTGGTCCAGGTCGAGTCGGAAGAGCTCCTGCTCGGCTGCGAGGAAGGGCTCTATGAAAAGCTCGACTGGGCCAAGCTCGGCGGGAAGGACAAGTACCTGCCCGACGCGGTCAACGACTGCGGCGTGGGCGCCATCGTCTACAGCTTCATCCTCGCCTACGACGGCGACAAGATCAAG
>Ga0193751_1000432_pt1 | contig 33362 bp, 26 predicted proteins | sample L1c2metaG_FD_143050 | JGI IMG/M metagenome (GOLD analysis project Ga0193751, IMG submission 143050) | Soil microbial communities from a riparian zone of the East river system, Colorado, United States - L1c2 | ecosystem: Environmental > Terrestrial > Soil > Riparian zone | place: USA: East River...
TGTTCTTGAGCGAATACCGCCGGTGGAACCAGAACGGCGCCAATCGTGAAGAGAAAAATAAAACGTAGATGCATATGAGGTTGAACCGAAGCGACGCAGAACAGAATCGTCGCGCCGCATCAATATGTAAAGCATATGCCAAACGCGTCGGGTCGCTACAAGCTGCTTCTAACCAGGATTTTATCGGTCACTGCGAAAACGTTCGACTTCCTCAGCTGTCCCAAGAATGGGATTTTTCCACCCGGTTTTGGGACAGATCGCAGCGCAATGTCGATCTTAGCTGATCGCTAACGAGAGCCCAGCGCAATCGCAATTATGGAAAAGAAAACGATCTGTAATCGCATGATGTTTAGATAAGGAAAGTCTATTCCCTTTTCGATATGCAAACGCGCAAACTCGAACGCGTTTCGTCGGGTTGTCGGCTTGTAGGGCGCGATCCGCCATAGAATAATATTGACGAGAAATCGCATTTTTTCTTAAAAACGACTTCACACGTCTTTTCCCCTAGGCACCGCCCACTGAGAGCTGTCGGATTCAGCTCGACGACGCTCGATCGGTAAGCGTTGAAAATCAAACCCGGTGCCTATGAAAACGAAATTGATCCCCTTAGTTGTTATCCTGTCTCTGCTTTTTCAATTCAGCGTCTTCGCGGTCGAGCAGGGCGACGACAACCCGGCTGGCGTGGCCGGCATTTACAACGGACAGATCCAGACCGCAGGCAATTACGATCCCTACACAGGCAATGCTATGCGGCACGTGGACGACATCGTCGTCCCCGGTAGCGTCGGCGCGTACCCACTTAAATGGACGCGTTATTTTAACAGCCATGTGACGTTTGGAGACAGCTCGATCGGCGGCCAGTGGAGGTTTTCTTACCAGGATTATAAGTTTTTCGCATCGAGGAACGCTTGCACGCCTGACGGGCGTGAAATAACCGATCAGTACGGTGTGGAGGAGCACTTCGACGGTCAGTTACACATGGCCGACGGTGGCAAAGTGGTTTACAACCAGGGATATTATTACGGCAGTCTGTATAATTATCCTGTCCAGATCATAGATCCTTACGGGCAAATTACGACCCTGAGTTGGGTCATCTATGGCTATGTGTCCGGACATGTGTTGCTGAAACTTGACAAAATTACCGAACCCGGTGGTCGCTATCTGAAAGTCACTTGGGACACGACGAATACTTACATAACGAGTGTTGCAGCGTACGACGGAGTCAATTCCCAGCCGATCCAGTCGGTCACGTACACGTGGACTACGCAAAACTTGTCAATGCCGGATGGGACCCATGCTCATTCGTTCAAAGTTCTTACGGGGGCCGATTATAGCGATGGTACATCTGCGACCTACACTTACATCGAGGGAAGTTATCCCATCCCGATCTGTACTTATCCGTTCGGCACGGACCACGGGTATGTTGCGCTGCTAGCTACCGCCGACGATGTCCGCTACGCAGGGCTCATGCGCCAGATTAAGTATCAGTACTACACCAGCGGCAACAAGACTCGCATTTCGAGCGAAAACAACTTTGTAACCGGTGAAGCCGTTTCAACGATTACAGGGGTGTCGAGCAATGGCACAGCAACAGCAACTGAAACTCGTGGAGACGGCGCCACGCGGACGTTCAATTACAACAGCGTTATTCGCTGCATGGACTGCCCTCCGCCGGACACGGATAACTGCAACCCGCCAATGCCACTCGATGGCAAGCTCGCAAACTATACCGATTTTCTGGGCAAGACCACCACGCTGACGTATGAGAGCGACGACACAAAGGCGTCGGCCGGCTTCATCACCGCCGTTACAGACGCGAATAACAACACGACAACTTATACCCGCTCCAGTCTGTCATGGGCAATTCTCAGAATCACATACCCACCGACACCGTCGGAGCCACAAGGATCTCATATAGACCAAACCTACACCGATGAGGTACACCCATATTATTTGGCGAATAGGACAGATGAATTGGGCCGGACCACGACTTACACCCGCGACAGTAACAATCGGATCACACGAAAGGACTATCCGACCCCGGACCCAAGCCCCCCGTTGAATCCTATGCCAGCGCCGGTCTATGAGACGTTCAGTTACAATAGTTTTAGCCAGGTGCTGACGCATCGGATGACCAACGGCGGCACCGAGAGTTTTACCTACGACGCTCGGGGACTGAAAACCAGCCACACGGACGCGATCGGCAATGTCACGACCTACACCTATTACGCCAGCGGGCCTTGGACGGATCGCGTCCAGACGGTGACTTCTCCGGCTAATGCATCCGGTTTTGTCGCGACTGAGACCTGCGATTACGACCGAGCTTACGACGCCAATAATGAAAACAGCGGCGCATCCACTGCTCAAGCTCCGATTGCCGGCCGCGGGCTAGTAACACGAGTTACCCATGCCGATGGAACCTATCAATCCTTCGGCTATGATAAATACGGCAACAAACTTTGGCAGTCAGACGAGCTGCAACATCGAACTACGATGACGTACGATGCTTACAGGCGGGTCCTCACAACAACCGATCCGCTGGGCCACATAGTCACGAACAACTATGTCCCGACGGGAAAGACGAGCAGCTTGATCACGACATCGAGTTTGCCATTCTACACGACATTGCCGAGCACCAAAAAAACCACGTTTTATTACGACGGCAACTGGCGGAAAACGCGGGTCCAACAAGCGCCTGGCACAGCGGATGAAGCGAACACCTATTTCACCTACGATAATGTTGGTAATCAGCGAACGACTCAGGACCCCCGAGGCAATGTCACCACGAACGTCTACGACCCCCGCAATCGTCTCACGTCAACCACTGATGCGTTGAGTCACGCAACGAGTTTTACCTACGATGCTCACAGCAACAAGTTGACCGACACGCGCGCTAACGGCGAAGTAATCACGAATGCTTACGACAAGCTGAATCGCGTCATCCAGATCCGCGTAACGCGCGCCGCGAACACAACCGACGTTCGCAACATGGCCTACGACGCGGCCGGAAATCAGATCAAGTTTCAAGACGAGAATGCGACAGCTCGTAGCGACACCCTGAACATTTATACCTACACCTATGATTTGAGGAATCGGATCACGAGCATGGTTTACCCGAACGCCTTACACGAGGACACGAGCTACGACGCGGCCGGAAATGTCGTGACTTACAAAAACCGCGCCGGTGCGATCAAGACGTTCAGCCAGTTCGATAATCGGAACCGATCGCATTATTTCAGTTGGAATGACGGAACGACACCATGGCAGAGCACAAGTTACGACAATGCCTCGCGCGTAACGCAGATCGCCAACTCGGTGTCGACGATAAACAACACGTATCTGAACGACAACCGGCTCAGCACACAAGAGGAATGGACGTCTGCCTTCAGCGATAACGTCCATCGCACGGTCACCTATACCTACGATGTCGATGGAAACCGTTTAACCGTGCAATATCCGAGCGGCACGGCATTCAACTACACGTATACAAATCGCAACCAGGTCGCGAGCATCAAACCAGGCCTCAGCGGTGGCACGGCTGTCGTCAGTTACACGTTTGATACCAGCGGCAACATTACAAATCGGGCGCTGGATAACGGAACATCGACGGCATACACTGTCGATCAAGTGAATCGCGATACGGCTGTGGTAAACAATCTTCAGCCGACCGGCACGACCAAGCGTTTCGATTATGCCTACAATTCAGTGAACGACATTCTCGCCGTGCAACGGGACTCTGGCTTAGGCGACGGATACACTTATGATCTGACGCAGGAGATTCTTGGCTACGCACAAAATGGGACAGTGAACCTGAACGCGGGTACGGTGACCAATCCGGCGACGAACACGAATCTGACCTTCGACGGCTGTGGCAACCAAAAGAGTGTGAACGGCGCAGGCACGTTTGCTGTAGATTACCTAAACCAGTACACTACATTCAACGGGTTGCCGATGAGCTACGATCACGATGGCGACGTGCAAACCTACAATGGCTCGAGTTACACCTATGACGCACAGAACCGTCTAATTCACGAATCGAATGGAACAACGGTTGCAGTTTTTTATTACGACGGGCTGAATCGTCAGATCGCGCGGTCGATCAATGGCGCCGCAACGTTCAGCGTTTGGGAGGGCGACTGGGCGATTTTGGAGGAGTACACAACCGGCAATGTGCTAGTTCAGAAATATCTGCAAGGCTATCACGGGTTGGTTAAGACATTGGTGAATAACATCTATTACTACCAGGACGAGCTTGGTAGCACATCGCACATCGCGAATTCGAGCGGCGCGTTGCTTGAATATTACAAGTACAATCTCTACGGCAAACCGACCTACTGGTCTCCTGCTAACTCCCAACTTCCGTCTTCCAACTACAATGTCCGCGATCTTTTTACTGGCCAACGCTGGATTGTCGAGATTGGTCTCTACGACGATCGCAACCGGTTCATGTCGCCAGACCTTGGCCGGTTCATCCAGCCTGACCCGATTGGGTTCAAAGGCGACGCGAGTAATCTTTACCGCTACTGCGGGAACGATTGGGCAAACAGAACCGATCCGACGGGGCTAGATTCCGCCGACAATCAGGCGTGGCTTGCCGAGCAGCACCAACTTCAACAAGAGCAGAAGCAGCAGGCGCAGCAACAAAAGCAGACGGTGAGCCCGAATGGTACAGCGCCTAACAGACCAGGGTGGTATCAAGAGTCGCCGAGGGGGCTAGTTCCCGCCAATCCGAAGAACCCTCAGATGAAAAGCCCAGATACCGCAGAACGGGTTGTGGTCGCTATGCCTCCAGGAGATAAGACAAACCCCGGTAAGCCAGGCACAATAAACCCCGGTGATCGCAGACTAGGTGTCGGTAACCCGATTGACGCTAAGTTCCTATCTCAATTCGGATTCAAGGGACAACAGGCGGTAAATATGAATCGCCTTGCGAATGCACTGGATTACGGTGTCGGCTACCCAGCTGCAGTCGCAGTGAGTTTGCCTGTTCTCCCCCTCTATGCAGAAGGTGGACTCGCAGCATTCCGCGGCGGAGCGGCGGCGTTCCGCGCTGCGCCAGGGGCTTGGCGCGCGGGGCTAGCGAATGCAAAGTATGCAACTGCTGCGACCTACGCCGGAGTAGTTATACCCACTTCAACCATGACTATTACTAACCCGGAAGCTCATGAGCTTATGGAAGAAATAATCGAGGAAGTAAAGCCGATGATTCAACCGTGAAAGTGAGTCGCGCAGGTGTAACCATCAGCAATGTAGGAGCTATTTTACTCGGATTTGTCGCGTCGGGCGTAGCAACATTTTGTATGAGATGGCTGTGGCCGGCGATGGCGTTGCCCATCTTCTTTTCCTTGTTATCGGGTTTGGGGCTCTCTGGCATCTCGATGATTCTGCGTGATCGAGGTAAACGCGAAGTTCTCCCGATGTCATTGAGCACCGCGATAAACGAAACGGCCCTGGCATCGAAGAAATTGCCGGATGGCTTTAAAACGGGCCTGTGGGAATATATCAAAGATTTTGCTGTGGCCGTTATCTCCGGGTTCGTTCTGTCCTCATTCATTGCTGGCCTTGTCGGTCTTTTATGGCCCGGGGCTAGGTGGGCTATCTTTTTTGTTGTTTTCCTGATCTGGGGAGGAATCGGAATTGGCGTCATTTTCCAGGACCTGGCGGCTCGGCAAAGCAGTCTTTGAAACTATGATTCTGGGGGACATCACGTGAGAATTGGGGGGAAGGAATGGAGTTCTGTTAACGGCTCCCCGGGCCTATTGTAGATTGCGTGTGAATTTGCAAGCGGGGTATTGGCTACAACCAAGAAAGGACTGACCAGCCAGAGGTCCTTTGCCAGCCATTTTCGTTTGAAGCGGGCTGCCGCATCGAGGGCATGTGGTGGTTGACTCATGCCGTCGTTTAAGGCTGGCGAGGTGATCGCGACGTGTTTGAAAAATGAAGACGGGGTCTGATCTTCACATTTGACATAGGTGTGGGCTGCGCTCAGACTGGGAGGTCGTGGCGAGGCCGTTGCGCATTGAATTTGAAGGGGCGCTCTACCATTTGACTGGGCGAGGCAATGCCAGGCAGAGAGTTTTTGCTGACGAAAAGGATTGCGCAAGGTTCGTGCAATTGCTGGTTGAGTCTCTGGAGCGCTACGATGTCGCGCTGCATGGTTACGTTTTAATGGGCAACCATTATCATTTGATGGCGGAGACTCGCCGAGCCAATCTAAGCCGGTGGATGCACTGGCTCACCACCGCTTACACGGTTTACTTTAATCGGCGACACCGTCGTGTCGGCCACCTGTTTCAAAGCAGATACAAGAGCATTGTAGTCGAAGCGGAGGGATATTGTTTGAGTCTGAGCCGATATCTGCATCTCAACCCGGTGCGTGGCAAAGTAATTGGGAGGGGCAATCCGCTTGAACGCCGCAAGCGGCTACGGGGTTGGCGTTGGAGCAGCTATCGCGGCTATACCGGGTTAGCAAGACCGGAACCGTGGCTGAGCGAAGAGCGTGTCTTAGGCGAGATGGGTGGTCCGCGTCAAACACGGCGTTTAAGATATCGTCGCTTTGTGGAAGAGGGGCTTGTGGGCGAGATCGAGAACCCGTTGGAGGCGGTGAAATGGCAAGCGGCGCTCGGCCGAGAAGGTTTTCTTCGGAAACTGAGCGATCGCCTCAAAGTCCGCAAAGAGCAGCATCGCGAAGTGCCGTCGTTGCGAAAGCTCCAGCCCAAGGTAGAAGCGCCAGCGATCATCGCTCGCGTGGCAAAAGCCTATCGGTGCTCGAAGGACGAATTGTTGAGGCGTGGAACAAAAGACAATGAGGCTAGAGCAGTGGCGATGGTGCTGATCTGGAACTGTTGTGGGATGAGGTTACGAGAAATCGGGGAACTCTTTGACGGATCAGGTTACACTGCTGTCGCACAGATGATTGCGCGAACCAGGGAAAAAGACCGACGCAAGGCTCTTAGATTTAAGCTCGAGGCGCTGATGGGCTCATGTGTAAAGTGAAGATCAGACCCTATTCTTTATCCCGTTATCAGGACGATCACGAAGGAAGTGTGACACACTTGACGAACGCCACGGGCGCCATTCTTGAGCGTTATCGTTATGATGTATTCGGCGCGCCATCGATCTCGAACGCGAATGGGAATCCGCTCACCGCCTCGGCCTACAACAGCCGGTTCATGTTCACCGGTCGCGAATACACCAGCACTTTCGGAATCTATGAGTATCGCGCTCGCGCTTATCACCCCGGCCTCGGCCGGTTCACCGGTGAAGACCCGAAAGGCTTCGATGCTGGCGACTACAATCTATTCCGGTACTGCCACAATGACCCCGAAGATCTGACGGATGCCATGGGCCTCGCACCTGTGGTCGCGGATGAGGAGTCCGAGGAGCTAAGGAACATAGCAGATGCCCAGAATTATAACAGCGCGAACAATGAACATCTCACCTTGTCGCAGCGGGCTTTTCGGACGCCTATGGGGACGAAGTCGGAATGGGCGACGAGTGTGTGGAGAGACAATCAAACACGCAAGGTGTCAATGTCACAGCCTCGAACCGACCACGACACCGGGACAGTCAGGCCTCCGCGTGATGCAGCCAAGACTACGCTATCCGAGCATCATACTCATATGAACGACGATCGCGACTATTATACCAAATCCATTGTATCGAGCGGTGATGTGCGCCATGGCAATTGGACCGGCAAAGTCCAGGAAGTGATGACGTATCCGACCGGACTACGGGCACGCTATCTACCGTCGGACGCGAAGACGCCGGAAGCACGCCGAGCCGAGGGCGGAGTCATCCAAAACTGGGATGAAAGGCGTGGATGGACAAACGCGCCGGGCAGCAGGACAACAGGTCCGTGGGCGGCCTACAGAAAAGGCGATAACGATTTGCATAATGCCAGCCAAAACCCATCGAACGCTAGTACGTTATCCAGGGTCAATCCTTTCGGTGCATTCCAGTCCTCGCCGTTTGGCGATGATGCAGAAGGTGCACAGGCGATGAATCCACATCCTGTTCCGCGATACTTGTATTAAAGTTATAAATATTGTCGTTTGGGATCTGCGGCGTGATTTATATTAATAACGGATTAGCTCATGAAGCGTTCACTATATCTCATTGGCGCAATAGTCGTCGTTGTACTCACCTTCGTTGTTGGTTTCATGGTGGGGGAAAACGCTGCACAGCCTAATGAACCCCCGCACCCTAGTTACGAATTTGAGCAATACTGCTTGTTGACGTGGAAAAACCATTCGGGCGATCTTTGCTTCGCGCTGATGCTCGAATATAAGAGCGATCGTTTCATTCATAAATGGAACAGCAAATGGGGTGCGAAATGCGGCATTGCTAAACTTGAGGAAGCATTGGCCGCACTGCCGAAGGATACTTACGTCGGCTGGAACAATTGGCCCCCGAAATTCGATTACCCTCCAGATAATATAATCGACGAAGTAATTGAGTTTGCAAAAAGCAAAGGGGTGCGCATTGAAGTAGATCCTGCGATCGAACATTAAAAGTTGCGTTGGAGGAAATTGCTACCCGCAAAGTTTGCTTACTTCATTTTTGGGTGTCGCCGAACCCGGGGCGAACCCGGGGTCGTATCTAAACATTCAACATTCGTGGGAGCTCTCACGAGATCGCGCCGAAAGCGAGGCCTAAACCGTAAGTCACGGCGGCTTCGATTACGCCGACGATTGTCATTTCCAATCCCGACGCCCACCAGGAGCGCAGTGTGATCAGCGATTTTACCGCGCCGACGGCGAAATGCGCGACGATGCTGATCGCAAAAGCCCAAACAACGGCCGCGATTCCGCTCATGAAGAAAAAAGGGACAATCGGAATGAACGCGCCGATTGCAGTGGAAATTGCCGCCGAAGCGGAAGATTTCCATGGCGACGGAAAACGATGCTCGGAAAGTCCAAGTTCGCTTTGCGCCATCGCTCGCACGAGCTGATCAGGATTTTCGCCCAATCGTTCGGCCATGCGTTGCGCTTCTTCCGGACTGAATCCTTGGAGTTGATAGAAGAGCGACATTTCCTCGATCTCTTCTTCGGGGTTTTCTTCGACCTCGGCTTTTTCGCGTGCAATCTCCGCTTCGTAGACTTCGGCTTCGCTTTTAACCGCGAGATAAGCGCCCGCGCCCATCGATAGACTCGAGGCGATCATCCCAGCGAGGCCTGAAATCAAAATATAATGTTGCTGGTTGTTGGTCGCTCCGGCAACGCCTGAAACAATTCCAAACACTGCGCCGAGGCCGTCGTTCACGCCATAAATTGCGTCCGCCACCCAACTGCCACCGCGCCCGTGCCAGCGTTCGCGCTTTAAAATGGTGTCCAGCACCGTGCGAGGCCCGAGTTGCGGCACCATCGTCTGGAGCGCGCGCGCGTGCGCTTTTTCTTCGACCGCGCTTTCGCGGAGAAAATCTTTCACATCATGTTCGCCGGCGAGAACGCGCTCTCGCTGATCGCGAAACGCAGCTTCATGTTTTTCTTCGGCCGCTTCCATTCGGCGAATCGCGATCTCGGTTCCGAGCGCACGGTCCAACCATCGTTGTAAACGCCGCCCGAACGAATCGGGAATCGTCGGAATGGGCTCGCCGAGATCGGCCAGTTTTTCTGCCCAGCGTTGTGCATGACGTTCCTCGGCTTCCGCCATGCGAAGAAGAATTCCTTTGCGCTTCTCATCCGGTTCGCTACCGGCGAGCTCGCGATAAACTCGTGCGGTCTCGACTTCAGCACGCCAGTTGCGCTTCACTACTTCGACTGTCTCTCGCCTGCCCGCCGTAGCTTCGGTGGAGGCGGGTCGATCGTGTGAATCGCTGGCCATGGTTTCGATTAAAGCCTAAGCCGCTGCGGTTTCCCGGTCGCCAAGTTCGCCATCCGGAAGGCTCCCTCTCCTCTTTGATTGAGGAGAGGGGAGGGTGAGGAGTCGAATATCAAACCTTTCGTGTTCGTTCGGCGAAATCAAAAGTAATCCCTCACCTTCATCCTCTCCCTTTGCCAAAGGGAGAGGTAAAGATTTCACGAGTATGCTTCCAGTTTTCATCGTCCGCATTCGGTCTCGATCGCGGCCGTGATCGGCGGCAGCGTTTTCGCTTTGAGCTGTTGGATTGTAATAATGAGTGCGACTGAACCGATGATCAATGCCGCAGCGAGCAACGTGCGCAACGTTACCGCTTCATGGGCGAACAAGGTGCCGAGCGAAACGGCGACGATCGGATTGACATAGGCGTAGGTCGCCACTTTTGCCGGATCGCAATGGCGCAGCAGCCAAAAGTAAGCGGTATAACCGACGATCGCGCCGATTAACACGAGATAAGCGAACGCGCCTAGCGACAAAGTCGTAATATTGCCCGGATGGAATTTTTTTGATTCACCGGCAAACAATCCGACCAGCATCAAAAGGAGACCACCGCAGAACATTTGTTGGGCAGCGCCCAGAAATGGCGACGTGGCATGCTTTACGGTGCGCGAATAAAGCGAACCCGCCGACCAGATGAACGACGACAAGAGCAAGATCGACATCCCAATCGCGGGATGACCACTGCCGGAAAGTCGTAATGCGGGACCCAACAGAATCGCGACGCCCCAAAATCCGCCGGCCAGTCCGACCCAAACAATTGGTGCCGGACGTGGAGTCATGCCGGACAACCAACCGAGCAAAGTGATATAAATCGGGACAGTCGCGACAATCAGACTAGCGAGCCCCGATTCAATAAACTTTTCCGAGAGCGTTACGCCGCCGTTTCCGCCTAACAACAGACACGCACCGACGATCAGCGCCGTTCGCCACTCGGCCGAGGTCGATCTCAGCGGACCTTGAGTTCGCGCGATCGCGAACATGATCACTCCGGCGAGAAGAAAACGCGCGCCCGCCATCAAGAATGGCGGGATGGATTGGATGGCGAAAAGAATTGCGAGATAAGTCGAGCCCCAGATCAGGTAGAGTGCGGCAAAGGCGGCAATGACTTGGATTCTTCCCGATACTGCCATGACAGATGACAGTTACTCGATGCTAATCAATGTTCCACTCGGGCCAGGGCTTGCCGTGCTTGTGAAAATTGTGGATTGATCGCGAGCGCACGCTCGTACCAGGTTCGCGCTTCTGCTTTCAAGCCAGCGCGCTCACAGGTGGCCGCGATATTAAACGCCGGATAAGCGTAGACGTTAAGGATGTCCGCTTCGAAGGTGTTCGCGCGAACCGAGCCCGGCGCCGGAGGATGACAACGACCGAGCAGTTGTTCGTTCTGCGCGAGCAACGTATCCAGCGGCACGTCCCGCGATTTTGGCATCACCGTGATCAGCAAGCCTTGTTGGTACGGCCAAAAATCCAGGTCAAGGCTGTGATCATTCCCAATTGCGCCAGCGATTGCGATCGTGCGGCTCGAATTGGCCTGCACGAAAATCTTTATGTTGTTGCTCTGAGGATCGTAGCGATCGAAAGGAACGACCAGTTCGGGATGTTGTTCTCGCAACTGCCGGACGTACCAATCGCCGAGCAGAAGTGGAACTACGACAAGAGTGGTCTCGTTGCCGATATGCTCGACTTGTTGAAGATACATGAGTGGAAAAGCGAGACCATCGCCATTGACGAGAAGAATCGAACCTGGGCGTGTCGTGTTAAAGACATCTTGAGCAAAGCGACGGGCGATGAAATTTTCGCTCTGATCAATTGGTCGATAGGTTGCTGCCACCATAATCGCGCCGGCGACGAGACAAACTGCGGCGACGATGGGTAAAGCCGACAATGCCGTCGCGGAGGTAGATCGCGCAATGAATTGGGCGAGAGCGAGAACGCCAAACGCGATCAGCGGTGCCAGTACAATGTGCGAGAGGACAAAAAACCGTTGCAAGACGAACAATGCTGATGGTGCCGTACTCAGATTCAGATCGGTAATCCAAATAAAAAATGGACCGGTAAAAATAAAAGCGACCAGGCTGAACCAAAAATACCAACGGGCCCGCTGAAAAGCCTGAATCGCTCCTAATATAATGAGCACTCCGATGACTGGCCCGAAAGAAACACAAAGCGCCGCCAGTCGATCCCAAGGTGGCCCACCAGTATAACCAGGAGTGGTCACCAATTTGGATCCGTAACTTCTGCGCGCGATGAGACGAAGGAGATCGTAAAATGAAGAGACGTTGCCCCAGTTGTGGACAGGATGATGCGCCGCCGCCCATGGCACATACACGTAAGGCAAGAGTCCAACGACAAATACCGCTGCACCGATCGCGAGAAGAGAGGGCCGCGCAAGCAAGAATGATCGTCGCCGCCAGGGGATAAAACAAAACGCCGGTCCCAGGAGCACGATCGTTTGGTGATTTGTGAGCGCGAGTCCGGCTACAAAAAATGCAGCGATCAAGAAAGCGCTGCGTTCCGGCTGTTGGTGCCAAGCTACCAGCAACAGAATCAACACCGCGGCGAGTAGATTATTGAGAGGGAACACTTCGGCGGCGAGCGACCATTCCCAAAAAATCGGATCGACCGCAAGAAGCAACGCTGCAACAACCGCGGCAAGTTGCGATCGCGTGAGACGGAATGTACTGAAATAGACGACGCCAATGGTGAGCGCGTCGCATACGACCGAAAGTAAATTTACACGGAACGGAATCGAACCGACTGGGAGCAGACTAAAAAGATGTCCAAGCATTGTGAAGAGCGGATAACCCGGCGCGTGCGCTACGCCTAGGGTCACCGCGGCCATAATCAATTCCGGTGAATCGCCGACGACAATGTCACGGGCCGCGGTCAGAAAATAGAGAACTCCCGCAATCGCCGTGACCGCGACCGCGCCGATGCATGTCTTAGAATTATCTCCTGCTAAGATCGACATCGGATTAACCACAAATGAACACTAATGGACACAAATAAAACTGAGCCGCTCTGAGATTAGTGTTTATTCGTGTTGCTTCGTGGTTCGATTCAGCTCGCTCACAATTGAATAACTTGGGCGGAGTGAATGTCGCCGCTGGCGCGGATCTCTTGCAACAACTGCTCGCCCGGCGCGTTATCCAAATTCAAAATCGTTAGCGCGGTGCCGCCGGCTTGATTTCGACTCAACGACATGGTGGCGATGTTGACGTTGTGTTCGCCGAGCAATGTGCCAATGCGACCAACGATTCCCGGGCGATCGGTATTTTCCAGAACAAGAATGACGCCATGCGGCCGCGCTTCAACCGGGCGGCTGTTGACGCTGACAATTCGCGGCGTCGCGCCGAAAAATGCGCCCCCGACCGAAACGGTTTTTCCTTCCGCTGCGGCGGACAACTCCACCAGATCGGTATAATCGCCGGCCGCGCTCAATCGCGTCTCGGTCACCTTTAACCCGAGGCTTTCGGCGAACGCGGGCGCGTTCACCTCGTTGATGTCCGCGCCGCCCGCGCTTTGGAGAAAACCTTTCAGCACCGCGCGCGTGATTGGTCCAGTGTCGAGTTCGTTCACCTTTCCGCTGTAATTAATTTTCAATTCATCCACGCGTCGCGGCGCAACTTGCGAAAGAAACCGGCCGAGTTTCTCGCCGAAGCGAAGATGCGGGCCGATGACCGACAATGTTTTGGCATCGAGGTTCGGCATGTTGACCGCGTTGCGGATCGTCCCTTCAAGCAGCGCGGCGCGGATCGATTGCGCAATTTCGATTCCGACACCTTCCTGCGCTTCAGCGGTCGAAGCGCCAAGGTGCGGAGTCAAAATCAAATTCGGTGCGGCACGAAGTGGCGAATCTTCCGGCAACGGTTCGATCTCAAATACGTCGAGAGCCGCCGCCGCAATATGCCGATCTTGCAGCGCATTCGCGAGTGCCGCTTCGTCGATCAAACCGCCACGCGCGCAATTGATGATGCGCACGCCGCGTTTCGTTTTTGACATGCGCGCGGTGTCGAGAAGGTGACGCGTTTCGTTCGTGAGCGGGGTGTGCAACGAAATGAAATCCGCATTTGCCAGCAGATCGTCCAGCTCTTCGACGAGCTCCACTTGCAAACTGCGCGCGCGCGCGGTCGAGAGATAGGGATCATAAGCAATCACGCGCATGCCAAAGGCGATCGCGCGCCGACTCAGCTCGCTTCCAATTCTGCCCATGCCAATCACGCCGAGCGTTTTATTGTAAAGCTCGACCCCTTCGAAATCTTTCCGGCTCCATTTCTTGGCGCGCAGACTCGCGTCCGCTTGCGGAATTTTTCGGGCGACGCAGAGCAAGAGCGAAAATGCGTGTTCGGCTGTGGAAACGGTGTTGCCACCGGGCGCGTTGAGCACGAGCACGCCGCGTCGCGTCGCCGTTTCAACGTCGACATTGTCCACGCCGACTCCGGCCCGCCCCACCGCGCGCAATTCTTTGGCGGCGTTCAGGATCTCTCCGGTGACTTTCGTTTCGCTCCGGACAATCAAACCCGCGAATTCAGGAATAATTTCGATCAACTTCGCCGGGCTCAGTTTTGTTTGCACCGAAACGTCCAGCCCGCCGTCGCGGGCAAGTTCGTCGACACCACGCTGAGAAATTGCGTCGGCGACGAGGACCTTAAGCGAAGTCATAGATCTACGGTTAAACGGTTAATTCGTTGAAGCGGTTGAACGTTGCAACTGCGCGACCACTTCGATTTCCGCCGTTTGCGGAAACATATCGAGCGGCGTGACCGATTCGATTTTGAATCGCGAGCGCAACTCGGCGAGGTCCCGCGCGAGCGTAGCAGGGTTGCATGAAACGTAAATCAGGGTCGCCGGCGCGAGATCGACAATCGTTTTTCGGAGCCGCCCGCTCAGTCCAACGGCCGGCGGATCGACAATCACCGCGCTCTTGGCGGATCCATCCGTTTTGCCGCTTGAAACTTGACCGCTTAAAGCGGTCAAGTCTGTTCGACGCAGCTCGGCTTCGATATCGCCGGCGACATAAGTTTCCTTTTCGGTGGCGTTTTCTTTTGCAGCCGCGATTGCGAACCTGTCCCAGTCAATCCCGACGATGCGCTGGAATTTGCCGACGAGCGCCTTGGCAAAAAAGCCGGCCCCGCAAAACGCGTCGACGAGTAATTCTTGATTGGAGGGCATCAGTTGGACAATTAAATCGCGGAGCGCATTCGCGACTCCGTCGTTGGTTTGCGAAAAAACGCGCGGGCCCGGTCTCGCGCGCAGTGTGTAATGACCGTCGGGAACATCGTCTGATCGCAGGTCGGCCAATTCGCGGTTCACTTCCTCCATTGCGATTGGACAGTGCTCGACGTCGATCAAGCGATTCGAGTCGCGCTGGAAGTATCCGATTACGCCGTTCTCAGCGTGAACAGTGACGCGATTGCGGTAGGCATAGGGAAGAGGTGAGGGGATGATTGACCGCATTGGAACATCGTCGAGTTTTCCAATTCGTTTCAGAACGTCGCGGACCTGGCGCGTCTTAATCTCGAGCTGATGCGCGTAATCGATGTGTTGATAGGCGCAACCGCCGCACCGACCGAAATACGGGCAGGGCGGGTCAACCCGGTACGCGGACCTTTGGCGAAGATCGACAACCTCCGCTTCGGCGAATTGCTTTTTGTCGCGCGTGATTTTTGCCGAAACCAATTCCGCTTCGATCGTAAACGGAATGAAAACGGCTTTGCCGTTTTCTCGCGCGACCCCCTTTCCGCCGAAAGCAACGTCCGTGATTTTTAGATCGACCGTGCGCAATGCCGAACTGTAGCCGCCGCCCTCCGGGCGACGCAATCCGCGAGAACTGGTGCCTGGGCTTCGCAGAGCGAAGCGGCTAAACGCTCGCCGTTGCCATCACGCGGTCGATCGCGGCTTCGAGGTTTTCCATTTTCACCGGTTTGACCAGATGCTCGGAAAAGCCGGCTTCGATACTTTTTTCAACGTCACCATTCATTCCGAATCCGCTGATCGCGATTCCCGGTATCTGTGAAATGGCGCGGAGGTAAGTCATCAGCTCGGTGCCGGTTCCATCGGGGAGCGCGATGTCGCTGATGAGCAAATCGAATGAGTTGCCCGCGGCGGTTTCCATCGCCGAACGCACGTTGTGCGCCGCTGCCACCAGATGGCCGCGTCGAACCAGTAGTCGCTCGAGCGCAGTACACGTATCTTGATGATCGTCGACCAACAAAATTCGGAGCGGGCGGCTTACAGTCGCCTGCTCCGTTAATTTCACGATCCGCGTGGGCGGCGAAACAGTCTTCATTGTTAGGGTGAAAGTAGAGCCGCGGCCGTTGCCTTCGCTTCGCGCGATCAGGGTGCCGCCGTGCGCTTGGGCAAGCGATTTAGAAATCGCCAAACCGAGCCCAAGCCCGCCATAGCGGCGTTGAAATGCGCGTTCGCCCTGCTCGAACGGATCAAAAATGCGATTCATGATTTCCGGTTGGATCCCGATGCCGGTGTCGTGCACGGCGATGGCGAGCAGCTGTGGTTCCGGATTGGAGGAGGAAATGGTGATCTCGCCATGATCGGCCGTGAACTTGATCGCGTTCTTGAGCAGGTTCCAAACGATTTGCTGGAACTTGGACGCGTCGCCGGAGACGTGATGGGCGCCGCCACGCAAGTTGAGGTTCAGCTTTAAATTGCGCGCCTGCCCTTCCGGACGGCAAATTTCTACGACGTTATTGATGACTTCGTGGGCATCGAGGGTCCCGAATCTTAGTTGCAATTTATCTTTTGTGATTCGGGTGAGATCGAGGAGATCGTCGATGAGTTGGCTTTCCAACTCAACGTTGCGTCGAATCATTGAGAGCGAATTCTTTGATTCGGACGACCGCGAACCATCCGACTCGAGAGTGTCGAGCGCCGCCATCACCGGAGTCAGTGGCGTGCGCAGTTCATGCGAAAGCATGGCCAGAAAATTGTCTTTCGTTCGGTTCGCAGCCACAACCGTTTCCTTTTGCTGTTCGATCGCAGCGTGAGCGCGGTTGCGTTCTGCAATTGCGGCGGCAATGGCCATGGCCGTGATCGTCAACGCCGCTGTCCACGATTGCAGCATCAGCAGCGATTGGTTCTCCGTTTGCAAGATGAAGGGCCCCAATCCATGGAGCGTTCCCCAAATTGCGATGGCCGAGAGAACAAAGATGCCAGTCGCGGTTTCGCGCGGGGTGAATCGAAATGCAGTCCAGATGACGATCGGACCGCAAATAAAGGAAATTGGATAATTGCGGGCGGAAATGGGAAACCATCCGCCAAACACGGTCTCGGCCAGCAGCACCAGTAACAACAAGAGGACCGAAACTTCGACCGCTTGTTTCCGGTTCCACTTGCGTGGCGTCGCGGACACGCTCCAGAGCACAAGCAACGGGGCTACAACCAAATCTCCGGAAGCATCACCGAGCCACCAGGTCATCCAAATTGGCCAGTAGTTGGACCATTGCGCGAAACCGCCAACAGCCAGACTCGTAACCCCGAGCGAGGGGCTGACTGTCGTACTAATGAGCGCCGCGAGCGCGAATTTAAAAACATTTTGTGGGCGATCAAAGACTTGCATTCCGCTGGCGAATAGATTCACGAGCCACGCGCCACAGATCGCTTCTAAACTGTTTCCGCAGGCGATGCCGAGCGACGTGGAAATGTTTAGCGTTGTCCAAAAGTTTACGAGAAATGCGCCGGTGAAAATCCCGGGCCAGACGCGATAGCCGAATACAAGCAACGCAGCGAGCGCGATGCCAGCCGGAGGCCAGACCGGTGAAGCGCTCGCGTTAACGAACGCCAGCTGCAAAGCGAGTTTGCCGGCAACAAGATAGATCAGCGTTAGGATGCCGATTGCCGGCAGCGTGGGAATTTTCCTGGGATTCATTACCCGACCGCCTCTGTGAATCGCCCTATCTGTTACGCGGCTGGCAACATCGGTCAACCGATTTGTGAATAATTGGGAATAACCTCAAACGAGTCGCGCGATCAATTATCAGCGCCGGCTACGTCAGAATTGCCGCTGTCATCAGCGGCGGCGACATCAGTAATCGCGGCAGTAGGGATATTTTGATTCGTTCCCTAGCTCGGGCGGGAATTCTGAGTAACCGGCGTGAATCCACGGAATATCGCTCGGCAACACTGGCCGATAACTGTCGCGCCACACCGGAAACGGGAACGTGAAAATTTCGAAGAGACCGGTGAAGTGTCGCGCGGTGGAACGGCCGAGGCCGCGCACGATGCCATAACTGGCGGCGGCCGCGTTGCCTTCCTCCTTATTTATTTTGCAAACCGTGACCGGCAGCTCGCTCGAAGCGTAAAGAAAATTTCCAATGCCGCGGCCGAGTTTGCGCGTCGGGCCGTAATCGTTCGACGGCGGATCCTGAATGTCGGCGAACGCGCTTGTTGTAAGAGCAACACCGATCAGCGTGACAAGCAGATGCTTTTTCATAAGCCGCTCCGACACGTAAACAACTTCTCCATAACAAAATCAATGTTTAATTTTTTATTTTTGGGCCGCGTTGTTAGATCGACGATCGCTCAGCCGGTCGGCGGACCTTGGAAATAAAATAGAACCGAGCGACTCGCATCGAACAAGGCATGGGTGATGATTGCCGCCCAAAGATTGCGTCCAGACACGATGACGAGGATGCCGAGTAAGACGCCGAGCGTGCCGGTGATCAACATGCCGAGCGGATTTTGATAAGCGTGTGAGGCGCCGAAGAAAGCGCCTTGAATGATTAAAGCCGCCCCCCACGCGCCACGGTTCGCACCAAAGAACATCGCCAAACCTTGCATGATAAATCCGCGAAACATGAATTCCTCATAAAATCCAGCCCCGATCACGACATAAAACACAGTGTAAACAGTAAGACCGAGATTTCCTTGCAATGCGGCGAACCGGCTGAGATCGCGGTGGAAACCGGCCTTCTCCGAAAAATAAATTCCTGCGAAAATGAGCGCCGCGAGCGAAATGCTAACGATGAATGTGCGCGGCCAGCTTCTTGGTCGCTTCAGTCCGATATCAGCGAGGGTTTCTCCGCGCAGCCGAATAAGCACCCATGCCACCGCCACCTCCAACATTTGGACCGCACCTCCATATACGAACCGCGCTTGCATCGATTTCGGCGTGTAAGCCGCCTCGGCGGCTGCTTCCAGTCCAAAGACGAGCGCAATCAGAACGACGATGTCGATCAAATATCGAACGCGACGCGGCGTGCGAGTCGCTGCGGCAGGTTCGATTTGATTCTCTGCCATGCCACGAAAGTTAACCGCTTCGTCCGCGATTTGGACAGACGAATTCTGACGAATTGTCTGACCTCTGACTTCTGACCTCTGACCTCTGGTCAGTGCAGTTCTCGGCTCCAACCAGTCATCTGAAATACGACCAGGAGATCTCGGTGGTTGATGCCGGGCCGAAATTTCCAATTGAACAATGTCATCACCGCACTCGCGTCCAGTTCGCGGGAACGGGTTGATTTCATCACTTTCACTTCCTCGACGGTTCCAGTCTTATCGTTGATGATGAGCCGGTAGATGCCCTGACCTTGATAACCGAGATGTTGCGCTTTGATTGGATACTCAGGATCGGGAGCGGCGAGAGTATCTTTTTTGTACTTCGGGTCGATCCTAACAATGTCGGTGGCCAAACACGGCGTTAGAACCGCGAGAAACAGCACGGTGAACAGAATTCTAAGGGGTGAGTTCATACATTTAGAGGAATCGAAAAATGTTGGCCAACTGGCCCTGCTGTCCGCAATGCCAAATTTGAAATCTGATTTGTGATTTCTGGATTTTCTACTTTAGCCTTTCTACTTTCTACTTGGTTTACAGCTCAGCTAGTGAGCGTTGATTCGACTTGATATTGGTCAGCAGGTTGAGCGCCCGCAATCGGCAGGATTTTTTGTGCGGTTGTAACGCTCACACCGGGAGAAGGAGGCTCGCACTCCTCGATTGAGAGTTTGCCTGACTTAGCGCCGGGGAAGTCGTCAGCTTTTTCTACAGTCGCAGAAGCGAACAGATCCCCGCGGAGCATTCCGGCAACGGCCTGATAGATTTTTAAGGCGCAGGCATTGGAGCGCGCACAAAGATCGACCAGTGACATCGGTTTGCTATATACAATCTGCCAGATTTCCTCCGCCAGCGGCCGCAGCGCTTCCGGCTCGCTTTCCGGCCAAGCGAAATTCAATTCCTTCCGTACCAACGGCACGTTGTCGTCGCGCATTGATTTCCGCAGACTCTCAAACTCATCACGCATTTGGACTGCCTCAATCAACATCTGGTCTGCACTGCCGGTGATGCTTTTCTCCTCCTTCCATTCCGTGTTGACTGGCAATTCTCGAGAGAAGGAGAAAGTCCAGGCGTTGTGCGGCGGAATGAATAATTGCCAGAAAGCCTCTTTGCCGAACAAATGCTGAAACCGGCCCCAGCGGGGCGTACCATTTTCGAAATAGAATTCGCCCAAAGTTTCGCCGCGCTCGTCCTTGATCAGGAGCGCGCCGGTGCGCATCGAACGGACGATGGTTTGATAAATCGTGATCATATCAAAGTTGATCAGACTGCCAACCAATTCGCAGGTGCCCTCGGTTGCCCGGGCTTGAAACAATCGCCGCGCCATGTTCTCGCACAGAAAAAGAACGAACGAAGGGACACTGCGTAGCAGCTCCGGGAAATCTTTCGCCGCAAAACATTGGACGCTGAGCAACGCGCAGGCACGGGCGGTTTGATCGCGCTTCATCCGGGTGAACGCACCGGTCTCGCCGAAAATGTCTCCCCGGCAAAAAACTATCGAACTTCCGGGCAGGGACGGTTCCGGGGTGATCTCGACCAGGCCGCGATTGATGATAAAGAATTCATTGCTTTCGTCGCCGTGGGAGTAAACCAGCTCGCCTTCAGCGTAATGTTTTACACATGAGAATTTGCCGATGGCCATTAATTCCGCCTTTTGCAAGGAGGTGCAAAAACCAAAGAAATCCCCGGGCAGCATTCTGACTCAGTTGAGCAAGACTTATGCAGGAAGTGTCGCTTTCGCGGCGATTTACGCAGTTTTCGTGTCCGAAATTGTCCGATAGTTTTCGCGGTTGAGCCGCGTCAAGTATGAAACTTCAGCGTGCTAGGCCGTCTGTAGTCTTAGTTTAGTCCCATCCCTTTAGTCCCGAGCAGTTCCATCAGGCGCGCCTCGTAGAAATCACAGATTGGGGACTCGCCACTCGGCCCAATCCATTCGGGATGTTGGATCCTCAGGTCATTGTGAATCTGTTGGCGGAGCTCGGTGTAAGTATGAATCTTGTGAGACGCGACCCTTGCATTCTTGAAATCTTTGACTGTTGCGCGGGACGGCTCGGAGATCTTATTTGTTCTCAGACTGACGAATTTCATAAACAGCCTTTCGTTTAGGTTGACTTTCAAATCCCCGCGGAACCAGGAACGGCCCTCACGAACCACTTCGAACCCGCCGCTTCGCTTGGGTCGAATCGGGGCTCCAATTGGATCTGAAGATCGCGCTAAGCGGTGTCTTAGCGAAGGTTAAGCCTCTCTACCGGCCGTTAGGCCGACCGAGAATGCGTTAAGACGTCGGATGACGTGACCAAAGTTATTTTAACATTGCTTCTTGCATCCACGCAAATTGGACTTTGGTCTTACACCACAAATCACGCTGATATCGCTTTCGCGCCGATTGACGCTGTTCGTCTGTAGGAAATTGTCCGAAAAGTTTTCGGTCTATTGTTTCGGCGCGAGCGAGGCGACGATTTTTTCGAAGCGCGGATCGCCGCGGAGCGGATCCCAGAAGGGCAGCAGTTTTAGTGCGCCGTAGCTCAGCGCGAGGGACGCGACGGGAGCACGTAGCCCAGCGTCCAGTTGCTGCAACGCTAGCTCCTTGTCACCCGCCCACGCCGCTGTGATCGCAAAATATTGAAGCACGCGACTTCCGTTGTCGACGTCTTTTTCCATCGGCGTGAGTGCAATCGCCCGGCGGCCTTCTTCCAAGGCTAGCTCTTTACGTCCGAAGCCAGCGTCGATCATGGCGAGAACGCAGAGCGTCGGCCCGTAGTCCGGCTGCGCTTGCACAATCTTTTCCTGCTGCGCGCGAGCCGCTTCAAAAGCAGTGCGCGCTCGTGCCTCATCTTTGGTCATGCGCGCCAGTAACCCTTCCCCAAAGCTGCGGCTCAGGTTGATCGTGCCTTCGCCCCAGCAATCATTGTCACCGAGGGCGACCAACGCTCGTTCGGCCGCAGCCGAATCGCGTTCGGCCAGCGCGCAGGCGAACCAGTTATCAGCGGCGTTGGCAATGGCACTCGGTCCTTGCGCGAGGATTGCATCAATCGTCTGGTGGAGCGGCCGAGTATCTCCTTTCCAGAAGAGTTCATACTCTGCCCGCGTGGCCCGCGTGTCGACGTTGTCGGGCACGATGCTAAGCACGCGATCTAACGCCGCCATGGCCTCGGCATAACGTCGCAAGTTTCGATAACTGAGCGCGATCTGTTGCAGAATATCAACGTTACGCGGGTCAAACTCCACCGCGCGCTGTAGATTGCGCAGTCCTTCTTCCTGCTGGCCGCGGCGGCGCAAGATGTAGCCGGTTAGCTCAAAGATACGCGGATCATTCGGTAAAGCTCGGCGCACGCTCTCCAATTCGGACAACGCGCCGGCATAGTCGCGCCGGCCGTAATAAAGATAGTTCGCGCGCGCTAAATGTGTTTCGCCAGCATCTGGCCGCAGCCGTGTCGCGGCTTGCAAAGCAGCTTCGGCTAGCGCCAGCCGGGCCGGAGTATGATCAGTGCCGAGCTGTGCGTAGAGCCATTCGTGCGCGTAGGCAAGTTGGCAGTAAGCGTCGAAAAACGAGGGATCGCGCTTGACCGCCTCATCCAGTAGCTCGATTGCCTTGCGCACGTCTGGGCCGCTAGTCGCGCTGAAACCTGCCGTGAGGAGAAGTGATTTTGCCCGGCTGTAAAGGTCGAATGCCGCCAGATCAGTAGTGGGCGGCTGTGCGATGGCTTTCTTCTCGTTAGGCGATAGCTTCGCTTGCAACTGGTCGGCAATGGCTTTGGCAATCTCGCTCTGAATGGCGAACACATCGGCCAAGTCGCGATCGTAAGTTTGCGCCCAAAGATGCGCGTCATTGCGAGCATCGATTAACTGCGCGTTCACCCGAATCTTGTTGGCGGCACGTTGCACGCTGCCTTCCACCACATGCGCAACGCCTAGTTCTTCACTGATCTTGCGCAGGTTACGGGCAAGTCCGCTTTTATACTGCATGACGCTCGTGCGGCTGATCACTTTCAGGTCCGCGATCTTTGCCAGATCGGTTAGAATCTCGTCCTGCACGCCATCGGCGAAGTATTCGTTTTGCTTTTCCTCGCTCAGGTTTTCGAACGGCAACACCGCGATGCTCTTTTCGACGATGGCTGACGCCGAGTGTGTGGGATAACGTGAAAAGAAAAAGGTGCCGCCGACACTCGCTCCTAGGACGAGCACTGCGACTGCAACCGCCGTCCAACGCACACGGGCGCGGTGTTTCTTAATTGCCTCAAGCTTCTTCGGCGCGGCGGCGTTGCCCACTCCATCGCCAGACAGATTTACGATACCGACTCGGACGCCGTGTTTCACTTCGCATTCGCCGAGATCGTGTAGATAAGCGCGCCACCGTGGATAGTGTTCCAAGTCTTCCGCGACATGCCGTGACAACAGAATGTGACCGGCATCACCGCAGTCCATCACCCGCTGCGCGATGTTGATTCCGGCCCCGGCAATGTTGGCTTGCTCGTTTAAATCAGTGATTTCATTGACCGGCCCGCTATGAATGCCCATGCGCACCCGAAGTTCAGGGTGTTTTTTCAGTTCCTTGCTGATCTCCGAGGCGCACAACACCGGCGCTTCTAGGCTAGTGCGAAACACCAGCGCGCCGCCATCACCGGTCGGCAAGCGCAGCAATTTGCCCGATGCTTCCGCCCCACGAAATTGCTCCGTTCCGCGGACGATCTCCCGCAGCGTTTGCATATGCTCACTCTGCTCGTTGATGTTCAACTTTGAGTAGCCGACGATGTCGATGAACAAGACGTGCCCGATCTCCAGCTGAATTTCTTTCTTAATCTCAGCGGACATCCGGTGAAGTTACGTGAAAACCAATCAATCATAATTTCGCTTGTGGCCGACCGTCGAGAACAAAGCTGGCGGTTCAGGAAAGCGAACCGCGGTGAGCAACTTGCTCAACTTCCTTCAATCCTTTTATTCTTTCTGGATTTTTCGGTTCCCGTAGTTCAACGGACAGAACAAGGGTTTCCTAAGGGCAAAACGGCGCTTTTGCACAAATCCGCTGATGTCATCAGTTGTGCACAAATCTCTGCAATCGAACCCGTTGAAGTATTGTTAGGTTCCTCACGCGTAATCAGGAATCTGCACATTTTTACCCATCCGGGTGACACAACGGGTGACACAAAAATCCAGCACCCTTTTTGTTAGGCGGCACCCATGAGTGCACACGCGAACGACTTTACAGAACATTGCGCTTTCACCTCGGCGACAAGACTGCTGACGTCACCGCCGTCGCTTTATTTGTCCTTCGTCTTCAGCTCGCTCGATGCGAGTTTTTGGAAGCTCGGATCATTCCGGAGCGCATCGAACATTGGATCGAGCCGAAGTAGCGCAGGAGTGAGCGGGCCCGCAGGGAAACCACCCGCGTACGAGATCGAGAGTAGTTTCTGTAAAGCGGCGATGGCGCGGTCGGGCTCTCCCATCTGCGCCGCCACCCGGGCGAGGATCTCGAGCGACGAAGGACCAGTCAAGGGGTCTTTCTCGATCGGATTCGCGGCCATGGCCTGTTCCGACAGAGCCAACGCGGCGGCTTTGTCACCGAGACCCATACTGACGAGCGCGAGATCTCTAATGAGAGCCGAATTTTCTGGTTGTTCTTTGAGGAAAGGTTCCAGTTCGCTGCGCGCTTGTCGCCAACTTCCCTGGGCGGTGGCATGGTCGCCGGCGAGTTCCTGCGCCCAGCCTAAAAAAAAGCGCAGCTCGCCATTGGTATAACCCAACGCTGGATCGGGCTTGGCGAGTATTTCCTTTAGCCGAGGAATGACCGGTCCAGGGCGACGCTCCAGGATCGCTTGGTAAACTTGTGTTTCTAACACGTTCGAGTCGGCACCTGGGCGGAGCGGACCGAGGAGCGCAGCAGCCCGCGGCAGGTCGCCCGCGGCTTGTGCAATCGCCGCCTTAAACGCAAGGGTATCGCCGTCGTCCGGTGTGATATTTAGAACCTGATCAAACTTTCGCAGTGCTTCGGGTAAACGACGATGGTGGAAATAGGTAACCGCGTGCTGGGTGAGTAGGTGAAGGTTGCGCGGGTCGAGCCGCTCGGCTTCGTTGAAGTACGACTCGCTCCGGTCCCACTGGCCTCGCCTCCGCTCCAAATAGGCCAGCGATTCAAGAATCCGGCTGCTATTTGGCAGGAGCTGGCGTGCTTGCTCAAAGTAACGCACCGCGGTGTCGTAATCCTTCAGGCAGGCGTAGTGGTAATATCCCTTGGCATGCAGTGCCTCGCCGAGATTGGGTTGAAGAGTGAGCGCGGTTTCGGCTGCCTGCCGCGCCTCTTCACGGAGGGCGACCGTTGGTTGAAGAGCCTGGTTGCGGTAGCTGGCCGCATCAACGTATGACAGCAGCGCCCAACCAAGGGCGAACTTCGGGTCCAAGCGCACCGCTTCTCTGAGATATTTCTGTGCGCCAAGGGCGTTGGCCGTTGTGTCGGCAGTTTTCAGTGTATAAGCCAGGCCGCGCAGGTAGGCATCGTAAGCCTCAGGATTGTCTGTCGGTTTGGCGGCGATCACTTGTTCTTCCCGACCGGTCAGCTTTGCCTGCAACTGATCGGCGATGGCTTTTGCCACCTCACTCTCGACCGAGAAGATATCGGTCAGTTTGCGATCAAAGGTATCGGCCCAAAGGTGGGAATCGTTGGCCGCTTTGATCAGCTGCACGTTCACGCGCACAGCGTCGCCGCTCTTCTGCACGCTGCCTTCAAGAATATGGGCGACGCCAAGCTGCCTGGCGATCTCGCGCAGGTTTTCCGGCGCGCTTTTGTAATGCTGCGTCGATGTACGCGAGATAACCTTTAGATCGGCGATCTTGGATAAGCGGGTCAGAATCTCGTCCTGGATGCCATCGGCAAAGTAGGCGTTGGCTTTTTCTTCGCTCAGGTTTTCAAACGGAAGCACCGCGATGCTTTTTTCCGCAATAGGAAGTCCTCCGTCGGCGGCTTTCCCCGAAGAGGAACCTGCAACCGCCGGTGAGCCTCGTCGGTAAAAGACTGAAAAGCTGATCGCCAAAGCCACAGCTGAAACGAGCAAAATAGCGGTAAGCACGTACTTGGGCCAACGGGGCGTAATGACCGGACGGACGCTAACACCGGACGTCTGCTTCCATCTTCTTCCTCGCTTGAGTTTGTCCGGAAGATGTGGGTTGCCGAGATTGTCTTTGTAGAGATTAACCAGGTGCAGCCTCAGCCCGTGCTTCACCTCACACACGCCAAGATCGTGCAAGTACGGTTGCCACTGCCGGTATTGGGTCAAATCTTCCGCTATATGCCCGGACAAAAGAATATGCCCGGCATCGCCGCAATCCATGACGCGCTGCGCCACGTTGATCCCTGATCCCGCGATGTTCGTCTTGTCATTAACATCGGTGACTTCATTCACTGGGCCACTGTGCACTCCCATCCGCAGTTGGATATGCGGACGCTCTTGCAACGTTCTGCTGATCTCGAGCGCACATCGCACTGGTTGTTCCGGACTCTGGAAAAACAGGAGCGCCATCCCGTCTCCGCTTGGTACCCGGATGAGTTTGCCGGTTGTTTCGGCGGCCCGAAAACATTCGGTGTTTCGCACGATCTGATTGAGTTCCTGGAGTAACTCAATCTGCTCGTTAACCAGCAGCTTCGAATAACCGACCACGTCGATTAACAAGAGATGCGCGATCTCGAGCTCAATCTCCTTTTTAACCTCGGCGGACACCTCGTGAAGTTATCTGAAAACAAAGCAATTCATAATTGCGCTTCCCGCCGAGCGCTGAGAGGCAAAGCTGGGCACTTGATTCATCGTTGGCGATCGGACTGAGCAACTTGCCCAACCTCATTTAATCCGTGTATTCTTTCGCAAGCGTCCAGTTCCCGTAGTTCAACGGACAGAACAAGGGTTTCCTAAGGATAAACCGGCACTTTTGCACCAATTCGCAGATGTCGTCAGCAGTGCGCAAATAGCTGTAATTAAGCGCGTTGAACAATTGTTACGTTCATCACACGTAATCAGGAATCCGCACATTTTTACCCATCCGGGTGACACAAAGGGTGACACAAAAGAACGAGATCATGTGTTCAGTCTTTACACGTCTGTTACCTTCAAACACGAAAACTTTGTGAATCGAAAACTGCAAGAAAAGGACATTGGTTACGTCGACGCGGAACGGAAGAAAATCGTCTACCCGTTTCTCATAAAAGAATTCGCGCTAAAGCCCGAAGAGGAAATCCGGCTACTCATGGTTAAGCGCCTCATCCTAGAATACGGCTACCTCCCCGCGCAGATCGATTTCGAGATTCGAGTGAAGGCCGGTCAGGCCACACTACCCAAAAAAGCCGACATCGTCGTCTTCGATACTGCTACCGACCACGATCCTGCCAGTCACGCCTATATCATCGTCGAGGTCAAAAAGAAGAACCGTAAAGATGGCATCGACCAAATGCAGACTTACTGCAACAACACGACAGCAGAGTTCGGCGTTTGGTTCAACGGCAACGACATTGTCTATCAACACCGCAAACGAGAACCGCACCAATTCGACGACATTCCCGACATTCCTCGCAAAGGCCAGACCCTCGATGATGTCGGTTCATTTTCCAAAGACGACCTCGTTCCCGCTACCGAGCTAAAATCGATCTTTGAGACAATCCACAATCACATCTACGCCAATCAAGGTTTTCTCAAGGAGAAAGCTTTTAACGAGATGTTGAAAATCATCTTTATCAAGATGGTCGACGAAAAAAGCGCGAGCGAAAAAAGCGAATTTCGCATCACTGAACGGGAACTACGTGCCGTCGAAGAAGGCAAGGGACAGCCGTTCGTTGACCGGATAACAAACTTATTCACACGCGTCAAACAAGAGTACGGCGACGTATTCACTAAACACGACATTATCGACCTTAAGCCGACGACACTAGCATTCGTCGTATCAAGGCTCCAAAAGTATAATCTTCGGGACACCCCTGCCGACGTAAAAGGAACCGCTTTCCAGACGTTTGTTTACGCGCACCAGCGCGGCGACCGCGGCGAGTTTTTTACCCCGCACCCAATTCTAGAGCTAATGGTGCAAATGATGGATCCCGGAGATGCCGAAATGCTTCTCGATCCGGCGTGCGGCAGCGGCGGCTTTCTCGTTTACGGCATGAACCATGTTTGGACCAAATTCCGCAAACGCAAAGGTGTAAAGGACATTGACCTATTAAAGTACGCGCACACATACATTCGAGGCATCGATTTCAATCCTGAACTGGCGAAGGTCGCCAAAATGCACCTTGTCCTTTACGACGATGGACACACCGGCGTCTTCAGTGCCAACGCACTTGAAGAGATAGATGTGCTAAAAAGGCAAGGCTACGAATCTGGGGTTCTCGATATCGATCTGGAGCACTTCGATCTAATCCTGACCAACCCTCCATTCGGCAGTAAAGGCAAGGTCACCGATAAACGCATTTTAGGTCAATATGACCTCGCCTATAAGTGGAAGCGGAATAAAAAGACAAAGCTCTGGGACCGCACGAAAAAACTCCAAAGCGGACAAGTCCCCGACATATTGTTTATCGAGCGATGCCTAAAATCTCTCAAGGTCGGCGGACGGCTAGCGATCGTCCTACCAAACAGCGATCTTAATAATCAGTCCCTCGAGTACGTGCGTCAGTACATAAAGAAACACGCGCGAATTCTGGCCGTTGTCAGCCTACCAGTCGGCACGTTTATGAGTGCCGGCAGCAACCCTCAATCCAGCGTTCTATTTCTAAGAAAGGTCGAGGTGAAAATTGCTGAAAGCCTCAACACGCAAGGTTATCCGATCTTCATGGCTTCAATTACAAAAATCGGATATGACCTCAATACGAAGACCGCTCCGGTCCTTTACAAAAAGGACAAACATGGCGAGCTACTTAAAGGTCCGGACGGCACAGCCGTCGTCGACACTGATATCCCAGAGACCGTAACCGCGTTTGAGGAGTACCGGAAGCGGCACAAGATCCCGCTGACTTAAGCGAACATATGTTGAGATACACAGAAGTTCCGTTGCTAGCGCTCTCCGACCGCCTGGATGTCGTTTATTACTTAATAAGAGAATCGGTGTTAAACGAATTAGGTCGAAGGCCGACTACTCCACTATCCGAACTCTGCGTTCCGATTCGAACAAAGACTCCAGCCCGGGAGGCGTACGTTCCAGAAGGAGTTCCTTGCATCAAACTGCGTAACGTCACCGGGGAAATGCTGAACCTGTCAAACTGTGCCTATATTCCAGAGCGACTAAAAGATAAGTTCGTGGCAGCGAAATCCAAGGACATCATCGTTACTGCCACCGGCGAAGGAACTGCTGGCCGAGCGGATATCTTTCTCGAATCTTCTACGTATATAGTAACAGGCGAAAATATACTCCTACGGCCCAAACTTGACAGGACCAACCCTTTCTACCTCCTAGCTATGCTCCGGACAGACCACATCGCAAAACAGCTTACGCATTACGTAAGAGGCGCTACCGGTCAGACCCATCTGTACTGGCACGACATTGGAAACATCGAAGTTCCGGATGCCGACAAGAAGGTGCAACAGGAATGCGAACGGTTATTTAAAGAGGCGGCTGAACTCCGCAAGAAATCGAATGACGTGTTGATGCGATTCAAAGCCACCGGCGCAGCAGTAATGACCTGAAACCCCAGGCTCCCGACAACACCTTTTTGGCATTGCTCCAAGAAAGGTGTATCCAAAAAATTCTAGGCGGGAACAGCGTTGCGAGATGTCGAACGTCCGTTCGATTGCGCTGCCGCGAGCCCATCTCGATTCGATGTCCGTCATTGTGAAACAGGTGTTGTTCGAGGATCTGGAATTGGCCGCGCCATTATATACATAGCAAAATTAAGAGCTTGCTTCGACTTCGGTCCGAAAAGGCGAATTCCGATATCGTAAAACAAATTAAATTGCGAACGATTCATCAGATCATCAGATGGTTCGCCTTGCCATGTAGCCCAATCGCGCTGCAAGGTTCGCAAGCCGAGTTCGTCGAACTGTCGATTGCCAGGCGGTCCGATTTTATAAAAGTCTTCTGGCATAATGACCTCGCATAGCGCCTTGCCAAAATGAAACCACCAATGCGCCGAAAGTTTCTTTAACTCTGATGGATCAGAATATCCCAGCTCCTCGGCGAGCCACTGCTTTCGCTTTTGAATGATACGCGACGAAAGAAAGGTAAACCGTGAATGAACAAAGCGAACGCCGCCCCATACACTGAATAGTCTGCACTTCTCTTCTCCGGATGCTTTTTCCGACCCAAGAGACTTTGTTAAGTATTTTGTAAAGTAACGAGCACAAGCGTCGCCGCTGTATTTCAACGGCAGGAGCTCGACGCGTCCAAAGCCGTGCGACCCGGCTTTATCGCGCAAATATCTCCACAGTTCACGCAATCGCGGATCAACGTTTGCGTAAAAACGCCTTTCGACTTGCTCACGAGGAAAATTAGTTTTGAAATCCCAACCAATATTTACCGCCGCGTGAGCATGCCAATTTCCGCTTCGCGGTTGTCGTTCACGAGTCCACATCCCCGTTGGAAAGATTTTCTTCAAAGCATTCAGATACGAATGCCATTTGTCTTGAAACTCCGACGTTTCCAAACAATCAGCTGCAGTGACCGTCAATGCGCCCACATTCTGCTCTCCATATTTCCAGATGTAGAGACGAATGTTTTCCTGTGCGACAAAGACGGATCGATATCTGCCATTGATGATGCAGTTATCCTTCTTAAGACTAGGAAGGCGCGGGTGCGGCGCTCCGCGCCGCAACCCGCGCTCCCCAGAGTCATCAGCCGGTGCAGCGCAGGCCGTCATGGGCTCACCTCGGCTGTTGTTTCGCGCAGGAATCTTTCGATCTCTGCAATCGAATAAAGTGGCCGTCCTGTTGCCCTACACGGAAAAATCAGCCCACGATTGGCAAGCCGATCCAGCGTTGCTGGACTGACGCTTATTGCTTCCGCAGCTTCAACGCGATTAAGCGCGAGCTTCCGAGCTTCGAATAGAATTTCTTGTTCATGCATGCACCCATGTTTGCAGGCGCACGCCGCCGAATTAAGGACACGGCGTCATTTTGCTGGTCCCGATTTAGCACCTTTAGGACGACCGACTTTGCCAACACTTAGCCCGCTCCGTTGAAGAATCTTCTTGAACGTCTCTTCGTCGATTTCAATGTGCTCTCCGTATTCTTCGTCAAAGCGATTGACCAAGTCAGCCCACGAAATATCTTTTTTTGCTGCCTCGATTAGCTCCCAATGTTCAATTGCAAACAGGCATACCACGGACCGACGGCCGTAATCCGCTCCCCTTTTTGTCCTTTTCCGTTCGAGTTCAGAAACACGATTCATGAACGTAAGACCCTTAGTGAAGCCTTGATAAAATTGCACCTGCTCTGTCATCTCTTGCGCCCCTGCCAAATTCAACGCGAACGTTCGAAGTTTTTTGAACTCCGGTTGGATTTCGGCCGCAAACTTCGACCATGTGATTCTTGCGTCTGAAATTGCTTCAGGTCCGAACAGCTTTTCCAACTGGTTCTGGCGCTTACTCGGGAGCTGATTGAACCAAAGATTGCCGCCCGCGAGCCGCTTACATATTGAGGCCTTAGAACCGACCATCGCGCCCACGTGTCGTGCTCGCAGTCGATCAAGTCTTTCTAAGCCTGAGACTTCCCGAAAGGACCCCATCTGTCTCCAAACGCACTGAACCATCCAGTCGGGGGACTCCGGCAGCGTGATGCTTCCAATTTCACCGAAGACGTCTGATGCATTTTCGAACGATTCGAGTCGAAGCGTTATCGGAAAAAACCACTTCTCTTTGAGAAGCTCGAGCGGCTCCTGCTCGCTCATTCGGCAAGACGAATTACGTTTTCTGGCGATTCTAACGGCAAGGCTGCATCGAAAAGAATGCGCTTAGCCATTGCCGCACTGTGTTCGCTTCGAAGATGCCCGTAAGTCATTGCAACGAGCACGCCGCCATCTTTATGTCCAAGCCAACCGGCGATGACCTTAAAGTCGCACCCTGCTTCAATCGCGTTAGAGCAAAAAAAATGCCGCATCGTATGATGTCCGAATCGCGGAAAGCCCAGCCGCTCACATGCGCGCATCAATTGCAATCGCGCGTCCAAGATGTCAAAAACACGCATGTCACTGCTCAGAGGACGCTTCCGTTTGCGAATTGATTGGAGCAAACGCCGCAGCGGACCGAACAGAGGAACCGTTCGCGCCTCATAGTTTTTCGTTCCGAACTCGCCACCGGTAATAAGCACAGTACCGAGATCAAAATTGATATCCCGCCACACGACTTCACGCGCTTCCGCCCGCCGCATTCCCGAGTATGCAAGGAACTCGATGAAGTCCGCCGCTTCACCAGTTGATCGATGCCCATTGCGGAGCTCTTCCAACACAGCGCGGAACTGATCCTTTGAAGGAATAACAATCCCCGGCTTGGGCTCCTTCTTGCGCTTCAAATGCCGAGCCGGATTATCGATCAAGATCCGCAACGTATTTTCAGCGTAGCCGAAAATCTGTTTCAACGTTTCGACATCGATGTTCCAGCTCCGAGCAGAAAGCTTCGCCCCCCTCTGAATTTTCCAAGCCTCGAATTCCTTTGCGCCGATCGCTCGCACCAAACGGCCGTTAAAAAACGGTCCGAGTTGCTTCAGCACGCTAGCACGTCGATACGCCGACGACGCTTTTAACTCTGCCGTTTTGGCCGCGAGCCATCGCTGCGCAAGTTCTTCAAAGCGGATCGAACCATTTGTTCCATCCGTCGACAGTTGGCCGGCACGTTCGAGAAATTCGCGCAACCGTCGTTTCGCCAACGCGGGGTCAGTTGTTTTCAGACTACGGCGAAACTGCTTGCCGCTCTTTTTGACGAGGAGATAGTACCGGCCGAATGAATCGCGATACAGATTCGGCCCGACCTTTTTGAATCGCTGTTTCCCATTATTACTCTTGACCTTTTCAATCATCTAAGACCCAGGGTGACACAAACGGGTGACACAAGCAATATTTTTCTTTTTTCTGTATCTGTAATACCTTTGACATAAATCATTTGTTCCCGTAGTTCAACGGATAGAACGGAGGTTTCCTAAACCTTAAATGTGGGTTCGATTCCCGCCGGGAACGCAGCTTCTTTAACGCCTTGAAGTTAAGACTCTAGGTGACATGCGTTGACGCGCACTTCGATTGACTCACTCGCTCCCGCTCGT
>Ga0193751_1000433_pt1 | contig 33232 bp, 33 predicted proteins | sample L1c2metaG_FD_143050 | JGI IMG/M metagenome (GOLD analysis project Ga0193751, IMG submission 143050) | Soil microbial communities from a riparian zone of the East river system, Colorado, United States - L1c2 | ecosystem: Environmental > Terrestrial > Soil > Riparian zone | place: USA: East River...
CGCCCACCTCCGAAAAGGAGAATCAATGCCCAAAGACTCGCTCATCCTTGACCCGTTGGGAATCCCGCCGATTCAAAACCGGCGGGAACCGCTATAAGCTTCCTGGAGCATCGGCGCCAACCCCAGGCACTTCTCAGCCGCCGCCCGAGGGCTTAAGTCCGAGGACCCAAGGAGACGACGCAAATGGCCATGGTCATGAACGGCGAGGTCCAGCTTCCCGCGCCCCGCGAGCTGGTGTGGGCCAAGCTCAACGACACGGAGGCGCTCAAAGCCGCCATCCCCGGCTGCGAGACCCTGGAGAAACTCTCCGACAACGAGTTCCAGGCGGTGGCCACCAACAAGATCGGTCCGGTCAAGGCGCGGTTCAAAGGCAAGGTGCGGCTGTCCGACCTCGACCCGCCTAACGGCTACCGCATATCCGGGGAAGGCGACGGCGGTGTGGCCGGGTTCGCCAAGGGCGGCGCCACGGTTTCGCTCACCGACAAGGACGGGGGCACCTTGCTGACCTACAACGTCGAGGCCCAGATCGGCGGCAAGCTCGCCCAGCTCGGCCAGCGCCTGGTCAACGGGGCGGCCAAGAAGCTCGCCGATCAGTTCTTTGCGAAATTCGCCGAGCAGTTCGCCTCGGCCGAGGGTGAAGCGGCAAAGGCTAGCTAAACATCACGCTGCTGCGATAACCGGACTGACCGCAGCATCGCCGAAGACCTTTACTGCCGAGCGAATGATCCGGTCCCGAAGGTCGGGATGGAGCGCGTTCCGTGTCGTGAAGTCGATCCTGCAATCAAGCAAGGTCGCGAGGTAATCCTGCAAGTCCATGAAAGGGATAAATCCGAAACGCTGATAATCCACATCAGCAAACAGGTCGACGTCCGAGGCGTCTCCGGCGGCGTCGCGCGCGGTCGAACCGTAGAGGTAACGCGCGGTCACGCCCCGGGCGCGGATCGCGTCGGCATGGGCGCGCAGCTTTTCGATGACCAGGTCACGGCGCATGGCCGATAATTAGCACAGCCCCGGCCGCCGGAGGCCCGCCGCGCGGCCCGGGGACGCGGACCAAGCGAGGCCTCCGGCTGCAACCAAGTCCCTTGACCGCGGCCGGGGGCGCGGTTCAGATAGGCCGCATCCCAATGGCACATCCGGGGCGAAAACGATGCGATTTCGCCCCTGGCCGTCGCAGCTCAGACCCGCTGGCACAGAATAAGGGGCCTTAGGCCCGGAATTTCAGGAGGAGGAGTAACCATGCCCGCCGTCTCCATGACGGTGAACGGCAAGGCCGTCACCGCGGACGTCGACACCCGCACCCTGCTGGTGCAATTCCTGCGCGAGAACCTGCGGCTCACCGGCACGCACGTGGGCTGCGACACCTCGCAATGCGGCGCCTGCGTCGTCCACGTCAACGGCAAGGCGGTGAAGTCGTGCACCATGTTCGCCCTGCAGGTGAACGGCGCCAACGTGCTCACCATCGAGGGGCTGGCGAGCGGCGACAAGCTGCATCCGATGCAGGAGGCGTTCCGGGAAAACCACGGCCTGCAATGCGGTTTTTGCACCCCCGGCATGATCATGGCGGCGGTCGACCTGGTGAACCGCAAGGGCCACGCGCTCGAGGAGCGGACCATCCGCGAGGAGCTCGAGGGCAACATCTGCCGCTGCACCGGCTACCACAATATCGTCAAATCGATTGCCGCCGGCGCCCGCGCCATGGGCGGCGGTTCGGCGTCGCAAGCGGCGGAATAAAAAGCTGCGGAATAATAGCGGTTCATCCCAGGGAGGAGACGCCATGAGCGCGACCGGGATCGGCGCATCGGTGCGCCGCAAGGAGGACCGGCGATTCATCACCGGCAAGGGCCATTACACCGACGACATCAGCCGGCCGGGCCAGACCTACGCCTATTTCATCCGCTCGCCGCACGCCCACGCGAAGATCACGCGCATCGACGCCGGGGTCGCCAAGGGCCTGCCCGGCGTGGTCGCGGTGCTGACCGGCGCCGAGCTTGCCGCCGACAAGATCGGCAACCTGATCTGCGGCTGGATGATCCATTCCAAGGACGGCACGCCGATGAAGATGGCGGCGCATCCGGCGATCGCCAGCGGCAAGGCCTGCCACGTCGGCGATCCGGTCGCGGTCGTGGTCGCCGAAACCCTGGCGCAGGCCAAGGACGCCGCCGAGAAGGTCAACGTCGACTACGAGGTGCTGCCCGCCGTCGCCGATCCGGCCAAGGCGCAAGGGGCCGGCGCGCCGCAGATCCACGACATCGCCCCCAATAACACGATCTACCAGTGGCATCTGGGCGATCCCAAGGCGATCGACACGGCGTTCAAGGCGGCCAAGCACGTGACCCGCCTCGATATCGTCAACAACCGTTTGGTGCCGAACGCGATCGAGCCGCGCGCGGCGATCGCCGACTACGATCCCGGCACCGAGAGCTTCACGTTGTGGAACACCAGCCAGAACCCGCACGTGGCGCGGCTGGTGATCGCCGCCTTCATCGGCATGGCGCCGGAGCACAAGCTGCGCGTGATCGCGCCCGACGTGGGCGGCGGCTTCGGCTCCAAGATCTTCATCTATTCCGAGGAGGTCGTGGCCCTGTGGGCGTCGCGCCGCGTGGGCCGGCCGGTGAAATGGGTCGCCGATCGCAGCGAAGCGTTCCTGTCCGATGCGCACGGCCGCGATCACGTCACCCACGCCGAGATGGCGTTCGACGCCGACGGCAAGATCCTCGGGCTGCGCGCCAAGACGGTCGCCAATCTCGGCGCCTACATGTCGACCTTCTCGTCCTCGGTCCCGACCTATCTCTACGCCACCCTGCTGTCGGGCCAATACGCCATCCCGCAGATCTATTGCGAGGTCGATGCGGTCTATACCAACACGGTGCCGGTCGACGCCTATCGCGGCGCCGGACGGCCGGAGGCGACGTTCGTGGTCGAACGGCTGGTCGAGGTCGGGGCGCGCGAGATGGGGATCGAGCCGGCGGAGCTGCGCCGGCGCAACTTCGTCAAGACCTTCCCGCACCAGACCCCGGTGATCATGGCCTACGACGCCGGGGACTACGACGCCTCGCTCAAGAAGGCGATGGACCTTGCCGACCACAAGGGTTTCGGCAAGCGCAAGCGCGAGTCCGCGCGCCACGGCAAGCTGCGCGGCATCGGCTTCTCGACCTACATCGAGGCCTGCGGCATTGCGCCGAGTCAGGCGGTCGGCTCGCTCGGCGCCGGCGTCGGCCTGTGGGAATCCGCCGAAGTGCGGGTCAACCCGACCGGCTCGGTGGAGGTCCTCACCGGCTCGCACTCGCACGGCCAGGGCCACGAGACCACCTTCGCCCAGCTCGTGTCCGAGCGGCTCGGCATTCCGATCGAGAACATCAGCATCGTGCACGGCGACACCGACAAGGTGCAGTTCGGCATGGGCACCTACGGCTCGCGTTCCGGCGCGGTCGGCATGTCGGCGATCGTCAAGGCGCTCGACAAGATCGAGGCCAAGGCCAAGAAGGTCGCCTCGTACATGCTCGAAGCGGCCGAAGGCGACATCGTGTTCAAGGACGGCAAGTTCACCGTCGCCGGCACCGACAAGGCGGCCGCGTGGGGTGACGTCGCGCTCAACGCCTACATCGCCCACAAGTTCTCCGGCCAGGAGCTGGAGCCGGGGCTCAAGGAAGGCGCGTTCTACGATCCCACCAACTTCACGTTCCCGGCCGGCTGCCACATCTGCGAGGTCGAGATCGATCCGGAAACCGGCACGACCGACATCGTCGGCTGGGCGGCGGTCGACGACTTCGGCATCGTCGTCAACCCGATGATCGTCGAGGGACAGGTGCACGGCGGCATCGCCCAGGGCGTCGGCCAGGCGCTGCTCGAGCACACGGTCTACGACAAGGACGGCCAGCTGGTGACCGGCTCGTTCATGGACTACACCATGCCGCGCGCATACGACCTGCCGTCGTTCAGCGTCGGCATGACGGTCACCAAATGCCCGTCGAACCCGCTCGGCATCAAGGGCTGCGGCGAGGCGGGCGCGATCGCGGCGCCGGCCGCGGTCATCAACGCCATCACCGATGCGATCGGCACCGAGGAGATCGCCATGCCGGCCACGGCGCAGGCGGTGTGGAGCGCGATCCAAAAGGTCAACGACGCCCGCAAGGCGGCCGAGTAGACACGGAATTTGGGAGAAACCCGATGTACAATTTCACCTACCATCGTCCCACCGGACTGCGCCAGGCGGGCAACATGCTCGGCAAGCTCGAGGACGCCAAGCTGTTGGCCGGCGGCCAGACCCTGATCCCGGTCATGAAACAGCGGCTGGCGAGCCCGGCCAACCTCATCGATCTCAACAGCATCGAGGGCCTTTCCGGCATTGAGCTGAAGGGACGGTCGCTGGTCATCGGAGCGATGACGCGGCACGTCGAGGTCGCCACCTCGCCGGTGGTGCACGAGCATCTGCCTGCCCTGGCGCACCTGGCGGAGATGGTCGGCGACCCGCATGTGCGCCACATGGGCACGCTCGGCGGCTCGATCGCCAACAACGATCCGAACGCGGACTACCCGGCCGCGTGCCTCGGCCTCGGCGCCACCATCGTCACCACCAAGCGCCGTGTCAAAGCCGACGAGTTCTTCACCGGCATGTTCGAGACGGCCCTGGAACCGGACGAGATCATCACCAAGGTGATGTTCCCGCTGGTGAAGAAGGCGGCCTACGTCAAGTTCCGCAATCCGGCATCACGCTTTGCGCTGGTCGGCGTGTTCGTGTCGAAGCGCGGCAGCGAGAACCGGGTGGCGGTGACCGGCGCCGGCGCGAGCGGCGTGTTCCGCGTCGCCGCGTTCGAGGAGGCGCTCAAGAAGCGCTTCTCGCCCAAGTCGCTCGAAGGCCTCACCGTGCCGGCCACCGGCCTTGCCAGCGACATCCACGGCAGCGCGGAATATCGCGCCCACCTGATCGGCGTGCTGGCGCGCCGCGCGGTGGCGGCAGCAACCGCGTAGGGCCTTCGCCAGGGTTGGGGCAGAGGCGCTCCAAGCCTATATTACGGCTATCCTTCCATCACCCGGCGGGCCGTGCCCGCCGGGGTTTGCGTTGCGAGCCCGAACCCGTGAACCCAACCCCAGCCCACGCGCTGCCGGCCTCGATCGACGCCACGCTGAAGCTGTTGGCGGCGGCCGATTATCTCGCCGACCGCTCGCTCGCGACCGTGCTGTTCCTGGCGCTCAAGATGGGCCGCCCACTGTTCCTCGAAGGGGAGGCCGGGGTCGGCAAGACCGAGATCGCCAAGGTGCTGGCCGCAACGCTCGGCCGGCGGCTGATCCGGCTGCAATGCTACGAGGGGCTCGACGTCGCCGCCGCGGTCTACGAGTGGAACTACGCGGCGCAGATGATCGCGATCCGTTTGGCGGAAGCCGAGGGCGGCGCCGACCGCGAGCGGCTTGCCCAGGACGTGTTCTCCGAGCGATATCTGATCAAGCGGCCGCTGCTGCAGGCGCTCGAGCCCGACACCGCCGGCGCGCCGGTGCTGCTGATCGACGAGATCGACCGCACCGACGAGACGTTCGAGGCGTTCCTGCTCGAGGTGCTGGCGGATTTCCAGGTGACGATCCCGGAGCTCGGCACGGTCAAGGCGGCGCATCCGCCGGTCGTCGTCGTCACCTCCAACCGTACCCGCGAGATCCACGACGCGCTCAAGCGCCGCTGCCTTTATCACTGGGTCGGCTACCCGAACGCCGAGCGCGAGCTCGCCATCGTGCGTGCCAAGGTGCCCGGCGTCGCCGAGCGGCTGTCGCGCGAGGTCGTGCATTTCGTGCAGGCGCTGCGCAAGGAAGACCTGTTCAAGGCGCCGGGCGTCGCCGAGACGCTCGACTGGGCGAATGCGCTGTCCGAGCTCGACGTGGTGGCGCTCGACCCGGCGACGGTTTCCGATACGCTCGGCGTGCTGCTGAAATATCAGGACGACATCGCCCGCCTCGAAGGCACGAAAGCCAAGGAATTGCTGGACGAGGTGCGGGCAGAGCTGCGCGCGGCGGAGTAGGCGCGCCATGACCAGCCGATCGCCACCGTCTCCGATCGCCACGCCCGACCAGGGTGAAGGCCGCCTTGCCGAGAACATCGTCTATTTCGCACGCGCGTTGCGCGCCGCCGGCATCCCGGTGGGGCCGGGCGCCGTGCTCGACGCGCTCGCCGCCGTGCAGGCGGCGGGCGTCGGCACCCGCGACGATTTCTATTGGACCCTGCATGCGGTGTTCGTGAAGCGCCACGAGCACACGACGTTGTTCGACCAGGCCTTCCGCATCTTCTTCCGCCGCCGCGCCTATCTCGAGCGGCTGATGGCCATGATGATGCCGCAGGCGCCGGTGCCGGCAGCCGAACGGGCGAAGCCCGTGTCGCAACGGGTGCAGGAGGCGCTGTTCTCCGGCCTCGGCGACAAGGCGCTGCGCGAGCAGCCGGAGATCGAGGTCGACGCGCGGCTGACCATGTCCGACCGCGAGGTGCTGCAGAAGAAGGACTTCGCCCAGATGAGCGCGGCCGAGGCGCTCGCCGCCAAGGCCGCGATCGCCCGGCTGGTGCTGCCGCTCGACGAGGTGAAGATGCGCCGCCTGGCGCCGCGCAACCGCGGCCACGTCATCGACCTGCGCCGTACCTTGCGGGCAAGCCTCAAGGCGGGCGGCGCGCTGATCGACCTCAAATATCTCGGCCCGCGCACGCGCATGCCGCCGATCGTGGCGCTGCTCGATATCTCCGGCTCGATGAGCGAGTATTCCCGGCTGTTCCTGCACTTCCTGCATGCGGTGACCGACGCGCGCAAGCGGGTGTCGAGCTTCCTGTTCGGCACGCGCCTGACCAACGTGACGCGCGCGCTCAAGGCGCGCGATCCCGACGACGCGCTCGCCGCCTGCTCGGCGAGCGTCGCCGACTGGTCAGGCGGCACCCGCATCGCCAGTTCGCTGGCCGCCTTCAACAAGCTGTGGGCGCGGCGCGTGCTCGCCCAGGGCGCGATCGTGCTGCTGATCACCGACGGGCTCGAGCGCGATCCGGACGCGAGCCTGGTGTTCGAGATCGACCGGCTGCACCGCTCGTGCCGCCGCCTGATCTGGCTCAACCCGTTGCTGCGTTTCGACGCCTTCGAGCCGCGCGCCAAGGGGGTGCGAACCATGCTGCCGCACGTCGACGAGTTCCGCCCGATCCACAACCTGGAATCCATGGCCGAGCTGTGCCGGGCGCTGTCCGCGGCCGGCGGGCGCACGGGCGACCCCAAGCGCTGGCTGCGGGCGGCGGCCTAGCCGACTATTTTCGGGATCATGCCTCTCATTGCCGGGAATGGGCCGGAGGCCCATATTCAGGGACAAATAGGGAATCGGATCGAAAGAACGAGGACAGGCTCATGCTCGCGCGCGAGGAGGACATTCTCAAAGCGGCCGAGGATTGGCGCAAAGAGGGACGCGGGGTGGCGCTCGCGACCGTGGTCGAGACCTGGGGCTCGGCGCCGCGGCCGGTCGGCTCCAACTTGGTGATCGACGACCAGGGCAATTTCCTCGGCTCGGTCTCCGGCGGCTGCGTCGAGGGCGACGTCGTCACCGAGGCGCTCGACGTGATCGACAGCGGCAAGGCGAAGACGCTCGAGTTCGGCGTCGCCGACGAGACCGCCTGGCGCGCCGGGCTCTCGTGCGGCGGCACCATCCGCGTGTACGTGGAGAAGGTGGAGTAGCGTCGCAGGCCGTAGGGCGCATTAGCGAAGCGTAATGCGCCATTTTTCACGACGGCGGATTACGCCTTCGGCTAATCCGCCCTACGGATCTGCCAAGGGGAACCCATGCGCCTCGACATTCTCGCCGCCCTCAACGCCGAACGCGCCGCGCGTCGCGGCGCCATCGTGGTGACCAATGCGGCGACCGGCGCACAGCGCCTGGTCAAGGCCGCCGACGTGGCGGCCGACCCCCTGCGCGCGACGCTCGAGGCGCGGCTGCGCTCGGGCAAGAGCGGCCCGGCCGACAGCGAAGAGGGCCGCGTTTTCCTCAACGTGCACGTTCCGCCGACCCGCCTCGTCGTCACCGGCGCGGTCCACATCAGCCAGGCGCTGGCGCCGATCGCGCGCCTGCTCGGTTACGACGTGACCATCGTCGATCCGCGCACCGCGTTTGCCACCAAGGAACGCTTTCCCGACGTGCCGGTGATCGCCGAATGGCCGGACACGGCGCTGCCGCCGCTCAACGTCGATCGCTACACGGCGTTCGTCGCGCTCACCCACGATCCAAAGATCGACGATCCGGCGCTGATGCACGCGCTTGCGCGCGAATGCTTCTATATCGGCGCGCTCGGCTCCAAGAAGACGCACGGCCGGCGCGTCGAACGGCTGAAGGAGCAGGGCGCCGGCGCGGACGCGGTCGCCCGCATCCACGCGCCGATCGGCCTTCCCATCGGGGCGGTGTCGCCGGCGGAGATCGCGGTCGCCATCATGGGCGAGATCACGGCGCGCCTGCGCCTGGCGCCGGAGGCGGCGGCATGAAGTTCGGCGCGGTCCCGTTGCGCGAGGCCGAAGGCGGCATCGCCGTCCACTCGATCCGTCAGGGCGGCGTGGTGCTCAAGAAGGGCACCGTGATCGGCAAGGCCGAGATCGCCGCGCTCGCGGGCGCCGGCATCGCCGAACTGACCGTGGCGCGGCTCGAGCCGGGCGACGTGCCGGAGGACACCGCGGCGGGCGAGATCGCGGCGGCCATCGCCGGGGAGGGGGTGCACGTCGAGCGCGCCTTCACCGGCCGCGCCAATCTGTTTGCGCAAAGCGCCGGCGTGCTGGTGGTCGCGCGCGAGGCGATCGACGCGCTCAATCGCGTCGATCCCGCCATCACGCTCGCAACCCTGCCGGCGTTCGCGCCGGTCGTCGCCGGCAAGATGATCGCGACCGTGAAGATCATTCCGTTCGCGGTCGCCAAGGCGGCTTGCGACGGGGCGCTGGCCGTGGCCGCCCAGGCCGCGCCGCTGGTGCGGGTCGCGCCCTACCGGGTGCGCCGGCTCGGCATCGTGTCGACCGTGCTGCCCGGCCTCGCCGACAAGGTGATCGAAAAGACCCTGCGCATCACCGCCGACCGGATCGCCCCGGCCGGCGCCACCATCGTGGCGGAACGGCGCGTGCCGCACGAGACCGGCGCGCTCGCCGCGGCGATCGACGAGGTGCTCGACGCCGGCGCCGAGCTCGTCATCGTGTTCGGCGCCTCGGCCATCGCCGACACCCGCGACGTCATCCCGGCGGCGGTCGAGGCGGTCGGCGGCCGCATCGGCCATTTCGGCATGCCGGTCGACCCCGGCAACCTGCTGCTGATCGCGCAGGCGCGCGGCCGGCCGGTGCTCGGCGCCCCCGGCTGCGCGCGCTCGCCCAAGGAGAACGGGTTCGACTGGGTGCTCATGCGGTTGCTCGCCGGCCTCGAAGTGTCGCGCGAAGACATCATCGGCATGGGGGTCGGCGGGCTTCTGATGGAGATCGTCACCCGCCCGCAGCCGCGCGAGGCGCCGCCGCGGGCGGCGGACGGCCGGCAGGTCGGTGCCATCGTGCTCGCCGCCGGCCGCTCGACCCGCATGGGCGGGCCCAACAAGCTGCTGGCCGAGATCGGCGGCCGGCCGCTGGTGCGCATCGTCGCCGAGCAGGCCCTTGCGTCCCGCGCGAGCCCGGTGATCGTGGTGACCGGCCACGAGCGGGCCAAGGTCGAGGCGGCGCTCGCCGGGCTGCGGGTGCGCTTCGCGCACAATCCGGACTATGCCGCGGGCCTGTCGACCTCGCTCAAGGCCGGCCTCGGGGCGCTGCCGCCGAGCGTCGACGGCGCGATCGTCTGCCTCGGCGACATGCCGCAGGTGACCGCCGGCCTGATCGATCGGCTGGTGGAGGCGTTCGACCCGGAGCGCGGCGCCCTCGTCGTGGTGCCGACCATCGAGGGCAAGCGCGGCAATCCGGTGGTGTGGTCGCGGCGGTTCTTCTCCGACCTGATGGCGCTCGACGGCGACGTCGGCGCCCGCCACCTGATCGCGACCTACGCGGACGTGGTCGCCGAGGTCCCGGTCGAGGATGCCGCCGCGCTCACCGACGTGGACACCCCCGACGCGCTGCTCGCCGTGAAGGCCGAGCTCGAGCGCATGATGGCGATCCAGCAGTAAGGACTGTGGCCGCGGCCATGGGCCGCTTGCACATCGCGCCCGCCAGGATTATGACTGACTGGTCAGTCAGTGCAGGAGGATGGGGCCATGGCGGCGCGCAAGAGGCGAGCCTCGGCCGCGCGCGCCCCGCGGCCCGGGCGCCGGCCGCGCGGCGAGGCGATCGACCGGCGCGAGGCGATCCTGGCGGCGGCGCTCGACGAGTTCTCCGCGCGCGGCTTTGCGGCCGCCCGGCTCGACGACGTGGCGCGCCGCGCCGGCGTCGCCAAGGGCACGATCTACCTTTACTTCCGCGACAAGGAGGCGCTGTTCCAGGAGCTGGTCCGCTCGGTGATCAGCCCGCTGATCGCGCGGTTCGAAACCACGGTCGAGATCGACCTGCCGGCGCGGGTGGTCGCCGAGCGCATCGTCGACTTGTTCGTGCGCGAGGTCTACGGCACCCGCCGCAAGGACGTGATCCGGCTGATCATCACCGAGGGCTCGCGCTTTCCCAAGCTCGCCGAGTTCTACTATCGCGAGGTGATCTCCCGCGTCATCGCCGCGGTGCGCGCGCTGCTGCGCCGCGCGGTCGAGCGCGGCGAGGTCGCGGCGGACGCGCTGATGCGCTTCCCACAATTGCTGGTCGCCCCCGGCCTGGTGGCGATCATCTGGAGCGGGCTGTTCGACCGGTTCGAGCCGCTCGATGTCGCGGCGCTGATGCGCACCCATCTCGACCTGCTGTTCGGCGAGAGGAGGGGGCCATGACGGCGCGCTCGGCCACCGTCCTCGCGGTCGTGGCGACGCTGGCGCTCGCCGGCTGCAACGGCAAGGGCGACCCGGGCCTGCAGGGCTGGGTCGAAGCCGAAATGCTGTTCGTCGGGCCCGACGACCCGGGCCGGGTCGATACGCTGGCGGTGCGTGAGGGCGACAAGGTCGAGGTCGGCACGCCGCTGTTTTCCGTCGACGACCAATTGCAGCAGGCCGACGTTGCGCAGGTGACCGCGACGGTCACCAACATGCAGCGCACCCTGGAACGGGCGCGCGACCTCCTCAAGACCAACGCCGGCACGCAAAAGGCCTATGACGACGCCATTCAGGCGCAACGCGAGGCCGACGCGCGATTGAACTCGGCCAAGACCCGGCTTGCCCGTCGCAAGGTGGCGAGTCCGGCGACCGGGACCATTCAGCAAATCTATTTCCGGCCGGGCGAGATGGTGCCGGCGGGGCGGCCGGTGGTCGCGCTGCTGCCGCCGGGCAACATCAAGATACGCTTCTTCGTGCCGGAGGCGGCGCTGCCGACGATCGCGCTCGGCGACACCGTGGCGGTGCATTGCGACGGCTGCGCGCCCGATCTCACCGCCAAGGTCAGCTTCATCGCGCGCTCGGTCGAGTATACGCCGCCGGTGATCTACAGCCTCGACGAACGTTCCAAGCTCGTCTTCATGATCGAAGCGCGGCCGCATCGCCCCGACAACCTGCGGGTCGGCCAGCCGGTCAACGTGACGCTCGCCGCCAAGGCGCCGCCATGACCGCAACCCCCGATATCGTGATCGACGTGCACGGCCTGACCAAGCGCTTCGACGGGCGCCCGGTGGTGCGCGATCTGTCGATGCAGGTGCGTCGCGGCACCATCTACGGGTTCCTCGGCCCCAATGGCTCCGGCAAGACCACGACCATCCGCATGCTGTGCGGGCTGCTCACGCCCGATGGCGGGGAGGGCACCTGCCTCGGCTTCGACATCCGCACCGAGCCCGACAAGATCAAGCGCCGCATCGGCTACATGACCCAGCGCTTCAGCCTGTACGAAGATCTGTCCGTGCGCGAGAACCTCGAGTTCGTCGGCCGGCTGTACGGCTTGGCGGACGCGCGCGCCGCCGTGCAGGCGATGATCGGCCGGCTCGGGCTCGACGGCCGCGAGGAGCAGCTCGCCGGCGCCCTGTCGGGCGGCTGGAAACAGCGGCTGGCGCTCGGCGCCTGCACCTTGCCCAATCCGCAGCTGCTGCTGCTCGACGAGCCGACCGCCGGCGTCGACCCCAAGGCGCGGCGCGAGTTCTGGAGTGAAATCCACGCGCTCGCGGCCGGCGGGCTGACCGTGCTGGTGTCGACCCACTACATGGACGAGGCGGAGCGCTGCCACGAGATCGCGTACATCGCCTATGGCGAGCTGCTCGCGCACGGCACGGTCGAAGAGGTGCTCGAGCGCTCCGGACTCACCACCTACGCGGTGAGCGGCGATGACTTGGCCAAGCTTGCCGCCGACCTGGCGCAGGCTCCGGGCGTCGACATGGTGGCGCCGTTCGGCATGAGCCTGCATGTGTCCGGCCGCGACCGCGCCGCGCTCGAGGCGGCCATCGCGCCTCATCGCAACGATCCGGCGCTGACCTGGACGCTGTCGAAGCCGTCGCTCGAGGACGTGTTCATCGAGCTGATGAACCGCAGCCGGGACAATTTCCAATGAGCGCGGCTGCCGCTGTCGAGAAGGGAGGATTCTGGCGCCGCGTCGGCGCCATGATCCTCAAGGAATTTCTGCAGCTGCGGCGCGACCGGATCACGTTCGCGACCATGATCACCCTGCCGCTGTTTCAGCTGATGCTGTTCGGCTACGCGATCAACACCACGCCGCGCGATCTGCCGACCGCGGTCCTGCTGCAGGAGACGAGCGACGTCGGCCGCTCCATCGTGGCGGCGCTCAAGAACACCAAATATTTCAATATCGTGCGCGAAGCGCAGACCGTCGCCGAGGTCGACCGGCTGCTCGCCTCGGGCGAGGTCCTGTTCGCGATCGAGATCCCGGCAAACTTCGAGCGTGGCGTGCGGCGTGGCGACCGGCCGGCGCTGCTGGTCGCGGCCGACGCCACCGATCCGGTGGCCGCCGGCACCGCGCTGGGCGCGCTCAGCCAGGTGGTGCAGACGGCGCTGCAGAACGATCACGCGATTCCCGAAGCGGTCGCACCCGCCTTCGAAATCCGCACCCACGCGCGCTACAACCCGGCCGCCGTCACCCAGCTGAACATCGTGCCCGGGCTGCTCGGCACCATCCTGACCATGACCATGCTGATCTTCACCGCGCTCTCGGTCACCCGCGAGACCGAACGCGGCACCATGGAAAGCCTGCTGGCCATGCCGATCACGCCGCTCGAGATCATGCTCGGCAAGATCGTGCCCTACGTGCTGATCGGCTTCATCCAGGCGACGCTGATCGTGAGTGCCGGCGTGATCCTGTTCCGGGTGCCGATCGTCGGCGACCTTACGCTGCTGGCGGCGCTGACCACCCTGTTCATCGCCGTCAACCTGTCGATCGGCTACACGTTTTCCACCGTCGCCCAGAATCAGCTGCAGGCGATCCAGATGGCGATGATGTTCTTCTTGCCCAACATCTTGCTGTCGGGCTTCGCGTTCCCGTTTCTCGGCATGCCGGTATGGGCGCAATGGGTCGGGGAAGCCCTGCCGCTGACCCACTTCATCCGCATCGTGCGCGGCATCATGCTCAAGGGCTCGACCCTCGCCGATCTCCGGATCGAGGCGATCTGGCTCATCGGCCTGATGCTCCTGGCCATGACCATCGCGGTAGCGCGGTTCCGGCGAACGCTCGACTGACCGCCGGTGCAAAGAATTTTTCGATTGCTCTTGAACCGGACGGCGATCTCGCGCGACCAATGACTTACCCGCTTGGCGGCGGAGCCCTGTTCCGCCGCGAGCGTTCGTTCACCATGAGGGGATCACGCAATGACAGGCTTCTCTTTCGCGGCCGCCGCCCGTCGTGGCGCGCTGATGCTCGTGCTCGCGACGGCCGCGTCCGCCGCCTGGGCGCAGGACAAGGCGACCACGCTGTTCAAGGTCATCACCGTCAAGGACGAGATCGTCATCGGCCTCAATGCCGAGGAGCTTGGCGGGCTCGGCGGCCAGGATGCCGGTGCGGTCGCCAAGGCGCTGGCCGCCAAGGGTGAGCTGACGGTCTGGCAATATGCCGTGCGTCACGCGCCGAGCGGCGAGCTGGAGCAGGCGCCGTTGCGCAAGATCGGGCTGCTGGCGAATGCGTCGCTGCGCGTCGAACCCTATTCCTCGCCGCTCAAGGTCGTTGCGCACGAGTAACGGCACACGGCGAGCGCGCGCTGCCCGGACGTGATAGCCTGCGTCACGGACCAAACGGGGTGCTCCATGATCGCCGTCATCTTCGAAGTGTGGCCGGCCGCGGGCCGCAGGGACGATTATCTCGCGCTGGCGGCGGCGCTGCGCCGGGATCTCGACGGCATCGACGGGTTCGTCTCGGTCGAGCGCTTCCAGAGCCTGACCGACCCGGACAAGCTGCTGTCGCTCTCGTTCTGGCGCGACGAGGCGGCGGTGCGCGCCTGGCGCACCCACCGGGCGCACCGTGCCGGCCAGCAGGCGGGCCGCGGCGGCATCTTCGCCGACTACCGCTTGCGCGTTGCCGCGGTCGTGCGCGACTACGGCATGAGCGAGCGCGGGGAGGTGCCGGAAGATTCGCGCGCGCTCCACGACGAGCAGGCGGCGCTGTGAATCGATGATCCCGAAAAGCTTACAGAGAACCGATCGCCTGTGGCGTCGGGTTTTTGAATAAGATCATGCTCCAATAGCAACGATTCAAAGAAAACTCATCCCGCTCTATTCAATGCATGTGGCGGCTGCCACGACCTGTCATTATATCGAGTTCCTCGCGTTCTGAAGGGTATCGTCATGGGTCACGATCCGGCTTCCGCAGGCGAAGCGCCGCGCATCTACGTCATCCACGAGAACCACGCCTGGGTGGCGCCGCTGCGGCGCGAGTTCGAGGCGCGGGCGCTGCCCTACGCCGAATGGTTCCTTGATCAAGGCGTGCTGGACTTGCGCGAGGTCCCGCCGGAAGGCGTGTTCTACAACCGCATGAGCGCGTCCTCGCACACGCGGGACCATCGCTACGCGGCCGAATATGCCGCCGCCGTGCTGGCATGGCTCAAGCGCCACGGCCGCACCGTCGTCAACGGCGAACGCGCGCTCCAGCTGGAGGTCTCCAAGGTCGCCCAGTACAACGCGCTCGCGGCCTTCGACGTCGAGACGCCGCCGACGCTCGCGGTGATCGGCCGCCAAAACATTCCCGATGCGGCCGAGCGTCTCGGCTATCCGCTGATCCTCAAGCACAACCGCGGCGGCAAGGGGCTCGGCGTGCGGCTCTTCCTGTCGGCGGAAGCGCTGGCGGAGCACCTGAACAGCCCCGCGTTCGAAGAGCCGGTCGACGGCATTACCCTCGTGCAGCGCTACATCAAGGCGACGGCGCCGTTCATCACCCGGGTCGAGTTCGTCGGCGGCCAGTTCCTCTACGCGGTCGCGGTCGATACCTCGCAGGGCTTCGAGCTGTGCCCGGCCGACGCCTGCCGGGTGGACGCGGTCGACGCGTCCGGCGTGTGCCCAGCGGACGGGCCGAGCGAGAAGTTCCGCATCCTGCGCGACTTCGCGCATCCGCTGATCCCGCGCTGGCAGGCGTTCCTGGCGGCGAACGACATCGGCATCGCCGGGGTCGAGTTCATCGTCGACGAGGCGGGCCGCGCCTTCACCTACGACGTCAATACCAACACCAACTACAACCGCGAGGCCGAGGCCAAGGACGGCCGCAGCGGCATGGCCGCGATCGCCGGCTATCTGGGCGGGCTCTTGGCACGTTCGCGCCAACGGCAAGAGCGGCGCACCGGCACCTGATCAAGGTGTGCGGCAGCCACAAGCAAAAGGCCCGGGCAAAGCCCGGGCCTTTCGCGTTCTTTCGAATGGACCTCTTTTAGAAGTCCATATCGCCCATGCCGCCGCCGGGGCCGCCCGGCATCGGCGGAGCCTTCTTCTTTGGCAGCTCGGCGACCATGGCCTCGGTGGTGATCAGCAGGCCGGCGATCGATGCCGCGCCGTGCAGCGCCGCGCGCACGACCTTGGTCGGATCGATGATGCCCTTGGACACCAGGTTGCCGTACTCACCCGACTGTGCGTCGAAGCCGTAGGCGTACTGATCCTTTTCCAGGATCTTGCCGACCACGACCGAGCCGTCCTCGCCGGCATTGATGGCGATCTGGCGCGCCGGCGCAGTGATCGCCTTGCGGACGATCTCGATGCCGGTCTTCTGGTCGTCGTTTGCCGGCCGCAGACGGCCGAGCGCCTTGCTGGCGCGCAGCAGCGCCACGCCGCCGCCCGGCAGGATGCCTTCCTCGACCGCGGCGCGGGTTGCATGCATCGCGTCGTCGACGCGATCCTTGCGCTCCTTCACCTCGACCTCGGTCGCGCCGCCGACACGGATCACCGCGACGCCGCCGGCCAGCTTGGCGAGCCGCTCCTGCAGCTTCTCGCGGTCGTAGTCGGAGGTCGTCTCCTCGATCTGCGCCTTGATCTGGCTGATCCGGCCCTCGATATCGACCTTCTTGCCGGCGCCGTTGACGATCGTGGTGTTCTCCTTCTCGATCATCACCTTCTTGGCGCGGCCGAGCATCTGCAGGGTGACGTTCTCGAGCTTGATGCCGAGGTCTTCCGAGATCGCCGTGCCGCCGGTGAGGATGGCGATGTCCTGCAGCATGGCCTTGCGGCGATCGCCGAAGCCCGGGGCCTTGACGGCAGCGACCTTGAGGCCGCCGCGCAGCTTGTTGACCACCAGGGTGGCGAGCGCCTCGCCCTCCACGTCCTCGGCGATGATCAGCAGCGGCTTGCCGGTCTGCACGACCGCCTCGAGCAGAGGCAGCAGCTCGTTGAGGCCGGACAGCTTCTTCTCATTGATGAGGATGTAAGGATCCTCCATCTCGACCCGCATCTTGTCGGCGTTGGTGACGAAGTACGGCGAAATGTAGCCGCGGTCGAACTGCATGCCCTCGACCACTTCCAGCTCGGTCTCGAGCGACTTGGCTTCCTCGACCGTGATCACGCCCTCGTTGCCGACCTTCTTCATCGCGTCGGCCAGGAACCGGCCGATCTCGGCGTCGCCGTTGGCCGAGATGGTGCCGACCTGGGCGATCTCCTCGTTCGAAGTGACGTTCTTGGAGTTGCGCTTGAGGTCCTCGACGATGGCCTCGACCGCGAGGTCGACGCCGCGCTTGAGGTCCATCGGGTTCATGCCGGCGGCGACCGCCTTCGAGCCTTCACGGACGATGGCGTGAGCCAGAATCGTGGCGGTCGTGGTGCCGTCGCCGGCGGTGTCCGAGGTCTTGCTGGCGACCTCGCGCACCATCTGGGCGCCCATGTTCTCGAACTTGTCTTCGAGCTCGATCTCCTTGGCGACGGTGACGCCGTCCTTGGTGATGCGCGGGGCGCCGAACGATTTATCGAGCACCACGTTGCGCCCCTTCGGGCCCAGCGTGACGCGTACCGCGTTGGCGAGGATGTCGACGCCGCGCAACATCTTGTCGCGCGCGTCGACCGAGAATTTGACTTCCTTGGCAGCCATGAATGTGTCTCCGGATTTCGGTTAGCGACGCGCCATGCCCAAGGTGGGGCCGGCGCTCGCGGTCTCATTCCGCGGAATGAGGATGAGGGATGGGCAGCGGTCGGGCTCAGGCGGCCTTCTTCTTGGCCACCGGCGTGTCGAGCACGCCCATGATGTCGCTCTCCTTCATGATCAGGAGCTCGACGCCGTCGATCTTGACCTCGGTGCCCGACCACTTGCCGAACAGCACCCGGTCGCCCGCCTTGACGTCGATCGGGATCAGCTTGCCGGCCTCGTCGCGCCCGCCGGGCCCGACGGCAACGACCTCGCCCTGCTGCGGCTTTTCCTTCGCGGTGTCGGGAATAATGATGCCCCCGGCGGTCTTCTCTTCAGCGTCGATGCGCTTGACGACGACACGGTCGTGAAGCGGGCGGAATTTCATGATCATCCTCCTAAGTTGTTCGCGGGTCTGCGGTTTTTGGGTTGGCGGTCGGGCGAGACCAGCGCTCCCCCTCCCATCCGGCCGCGACATAGGCTCGCGGTTTTGGGCCTGCAAGAGGCCTCGGAAAATTTCTTAGCACTCGATTGATCTGATTGCTAGCAGGATTTTGCACCTCGCCGAACCCTGTCAGCAGACCGCGGGTCATGCTGCCAATGCTTTGATTATAAACATTTTATTTACTTTTTAGGCTTGAGAATCTGCACAGACCGGGAAGACTCAAGTCGGGAAAGGACGGGGGACACCAATGGTCACAGAGGACTTCAAGCGCCAGCTCGCGGGCTATGGGCTGACCACGGCACGGATATTCTACCGGCGTCCGGACCATCCCTGGCTGCTGCAAACCTATGTCTGGCAGGACTACGATCTCTGCCCCGATTTTCCGGTGCTGCAGGGTTTCCTCGAGTTCTGGCAGACGAAACTCGAAGGACCGCTGCACTCGGTCATGGTCGCCCACTCGCGGCTGATCCAGCCGGCCGAGCTGCGCGCCGTCGACGGGGTATTTCGCCTGCACTGAGCTTTGTCAGCTCAGCACGCCGACGATCGCGCCGATCAGGCAGGTCGACAGCGTCCCCGACACGATCGACTTTACGCCGAGCGACACCACGTCGTTGCGCCGCTCCGGCGCCATGGTGGCAAGCCCGCCGATCATGATGCCGAGGCTGCCAAAGTTGGCGAACCCGCACATGGCGTAGAGCATGATCAGGCGCGAGCGCGGCGAGAGCGCGTCCGCCGGCAGCGCGGAGAGCTGCACGTAGGCGATGAACTCGTTGAGCACTGTCTTCACCCCCATCAGGGCGCCGGCGGTCGTGGCTTCGCGCCAGGGGACGCCGATGAGCCAGCACACCGGCGCCATCGCGTAGCCGAGCAGCCGCTGCAAGGTGATCGGCGCGCCGCCCGCATCCGGCAAGAGGCCGAGGATCGCGTTGGCGAGATGCACCAGCGCGATCAGCACGATCAGCATGGCGCAGATGTTGAGCAGCAGCGCGAGGCCGGTGGTCGTGCCCTTGACGATCGCGTCCATGGTGCTGGTGGCGTCGGCTTCCGGGTCGCCGAGCGCGGCGACGGTGCGGGCGTCGTGCGGGTCCGGCACCATGATCTGGCCGAACAGGATGGCGACCGGCGCGCCGAGCACCGAGGCGACCACGATGTGCCCGGCCGCGTCGGGAATGATCGGGCCGAGGATGGTCGCGTAGAGCACCAGCACCGTGCCGGCGATGCCGGCCATGCCGCCGGTCATGACGATGAAGAGCTCGCCGCGCGACAGCAGCCGCAGGTAGGGCCGGATGAACAGCGGCGCCTCGACCTGGCCGACGAAGATGTTGGCAGCGGTCGACAGCCCGACGGCGCCGCCGACGCCGAGCGTGCGCTCGAGCGCCCACGAGAAGCCGCGCACCACCGGCGGCAGGATGCGCCAGTAGAACAGCAGCGTGGTCAGCACGCTCATGACGAGGACGACCGGCAGCGCCTGGAAGGCCAGGACGAACTCGGCGCCCGGCACCTTGGATTCGAACGGCAGCTGGCCGCCGCCCACGTAGCCGAACACGAACGAGGTGCCGGCACGGGTCGCCGCCGCAATGGCGTCGACCGCATGATTGATCGCCGCAAAGGCGCCCTTGACCTGCGGCACCTTGAGCAGGAGCGCGGCGAGCGCGACCGTCAGGGCAAGCCCGATGGCAACGCTGCGCCACGGGACGGCGCGGCGGTTCTCGCTGATGATCCAGGCGAACGCGATGAGCGCGAGCACGCCGGTCGCGGATTGCAGTTGCTCCATCCGTTGCCCCCCATCGACCGCCGCGGCCTATGTTACCCTCGATGAACCACGGCTATGCAATGAGAGCCATTACCATGACGCGCATCCGCTTCGACTTCGGCACGCTCACCCTCGAGGCCGAGCTGCTCGACACGCCGACCGCGCGGGCGATCGCGGCGGCGCTGCCGGTCGACGCGCGGGTGATGACGTGGGGCGAGGAGGTCTATTTCGACGTGCCGGTCGAGGTCGCGCGCGAGAAGGACGCCCGCGCGGTGGTGACCCCCGGCGAGATCGCCTACTGGCCGGACGGCCCGGCGATCGCCATCGGGTTCGGCCGCACCCCGATCAGCCGCGGCGACGAGACGCGGCTGGCGAGCCCATGCAACGTGTTCGCCAAGGCGCTCGCCGACGTGAAGCCGCTCGGCGCCGTGCGCGCGGGAGCAAAGGTCAAGGTGACGAAGGTCGGGTGAGGCAGTCCCTCACCCTCTGCCGACGAACGGCATCTTTGTCGCCATCACCGTCATGAACAGCACGTTGGCGTCGAGCGGAAGGTTCGCCATGTAGAGCACGGCGCTGCCGACGTGATCGGCATCCATGCGCGGCTCGGGCACCTTGGCGCCGCTCGGCTGCAGCACGCCGTCCACCATGCGCTCGGTCATCGGCGTCGCCGCGTTGCCGATGTCGACCTGGCTGCAGGCGATGTCGTAGGCGCGGCCGTCGAGTGCGATCGACTTGGTCAGCCCGGTGATGGCGTGCTTGGTCGACGTGTAGGCGATCGAGAACGGCCGCGGCGTGTGGGCGGAGATCGAGCCGTTGTTGATGATGCGGCCGCCGCGCGGCTTCTGGTCCTTCATGATGCGGATCGCTTCCTGGGCGCACACGAAGGAGGCGGTCAGGTTGGTGTCGACGACTTCCTTCCATTTCTCAACCGGCAGGTCTTCGATCGGCACCGGCGGCGCGCCGATGCCGGCGTTGTTGAACAGCACGTCGAGCCGGCCGAAGGCTTCCTTGGTCTTGGCGAACAGCGCCTTGATCGACGCCACGTCGCGCACGTCGGTCGGAACCACCAGCCCGCTGCCGCCCTTCGCCTTGCCTTCGTTCGCCGTCTTTTCGAGCGGCTCCTTGCGTCGGCCCGCCAGGACGACCGCATAGCCGCCGCCCATCAGCGCCAGCGCCACCGCCCTGCCGACTCCGGTTCCCGCACCTGTCACTATCGCGACCTTGTCAGCCATTGGAGAACGTTCCTCCCGTTATCGGACAACGAAAACACGGAGCCGCCGGTCCCGGCCGCCCCGTCCGCCAATGCCCGAAATCACGCGGGAATGAAACTGTTTTCTGCGCCGCCGGACCGGGTGGTCAGCCGGCGAGCGAGGCGATCGGCGCCAACGTCCGCGGGCCCGTGTCCGCCTGCTTGAGCAGCCGCGCGGTGATGTCGAGCGCGCTGCCCGGGCGGCCGAAGCGGAAGCCTTGCAGGCTATGGACGCCGGCGGCCCGCAAGAACAAGTGCTGCTCCGCCGTCTCGACGCCTTCCGCGGTGACCTTCATGCCGAGACCGCGGCCGAGGCTGACCACCGCATGGACGATCGCGGCGGAGTCCGCGGCGGTCTCGATGTTGCGCACGAAGCTGCGGTCAATCTTGAGCTTGTCGAACGGGAACGTGCGCAGATAGAGCAGGCTCGAATAGCCGGTGCCGAAATCGTCGAGCGCGAGCTGCACGCCGAGCGCCTTGAGCTCGCGCATGGCCGTGCCGGCCTCCTCGACGTTGCCGACCAGGGTGCTTTCGGTCAGCTCGAGCTCCAGCAGCTCCGGGGCAAGGCCGGTCTCGGCGAGGATGCGCGCGACCACCTTGACGAAGTCCGGGCGGCGGAACTGCAGCGGTGAGACGTTGACCGCGAGCGTGATGCCGGGCCACGCCTTGGCCTCCATGCAAGCCTGACGCAGCACCCATTCGCCGAGCGGAATGATCAGCTCGCTGTGCTCGGCGATGGGAATGAACTTGGCCGGCGGGATTTCGCCGCGGGTCGGATGATGCCAGCGGCACAGCGCCTCGACGCCCACCGTCGTCTCGCCGCTCGGGCCGACCAGCGGCTGGTAGGCGATCGTCAGGTCGTCGTATTCGATCGCATCCTTGAGGTCGCGCTCCATCTGCTTGCGCTCGCGCAGGTCCGCGTCCATTTCCGCGTCGTAGATGCAGGCGCGATTGCGGCCTTCGTTCTTGGCGCGGTAGAGCGCGACGTCGGCGCGTCGCATGATGTCGGCGACCTCGCCGGACTCGCGCGTGATCGAGGTGATGCCGATGCTGGCGCCGATCGCCAGCGTGTGCCCCATGACCGCGTAGGGGGCGCGCAGCGCGGCGATGATCCGTTCGGCGAGCGTCTGCAGGTCGCCGAGCTCGCCCACGTCCGGCGTGATCACCGCGAACTCGTCGCCGCCGAGGCGTGCGACCAGGTCGGTGGGGCGCAGCATGCGGGCGAGGCGTTGCCCGACCGAGCGGATCAGCGCGTCGCCGATGAGGTGGCCGAGGGTGTCGTTGACCTCCTTGAACCGATCGAGATCGATCGACAGCACGGCGGCCATGTGGCCGGTGCGGCGCACCTCCTGGATCAGCTCGGCAAGGCGCTCGCCGAAGAAGGTGCGATTGGGAAGGTCGGAGAGCGCGTCGTGCAGCGCGAGATGGCGCAGCTGATCCTCGCCCGCCGCGATGGTGGCCTCGGTGCGGCGCATGTAGCTCACCACCAGCGAGGTGAGAAGCGCGAAGGCGCATAGGGCGATGCCGAGGAACGGCATGACGTTGCGCATGATCTCGGCGCCGGGGCGCTTGGGCGTCCAAGCGAAGCGCGCCATCGGCCGCCCGGTCTCGTCGTACAGCTCGTAGGTGTTGTCGTTGTCGGCGGCCTTGCCGAGATCCGTCAGGCGCAGATGCGGCAGCTCGAGACGGCGGCTGACGGATTCGAGGAACTTGTCATAGAGATAGCTGACCGAGATCAGGATCGGCGGCGGCTGGTCCGGCGTCGAGACGAGGCCGGTTCCCGGCGCCACCGCGACGGCGGCCACGATCGCGGGGCGGCCCATGAACATCTGCACCCGCGACGCCTGTGCCGGCCGGCTGATCGCGGTTGCGGCATCAACATGCGCCGGGTCGACGTCCGCGGGCTTGAGCACGCTGGGGCGGCCGCGAACGGCGTCGATCACCGGAGCGAGGTCCGCGGTCGCTTCGCCGAACCATTCGGCGTCGACGCTGCTGCGCCCGGCCATCGCGTAACTGAAGTGGTCGTAGGGATCGACCGCGAACACGTAGTTGTGCTCGAAATAGTTCTTCAGCTTGAGCCCGACGCGGTTGTGCAGCCACGACCAGTCGAACCCGGTCCACAACCGGTTCACCGCGTTGTCGGAGGTGGCGATGCTTTCGATCTCGCGCAGGATCTCGCCGCGGCGTTGCGCGATGGCCTGGGCGAACAGCTGGCGTTCCTGATGCAGCGCGACCTCGTCGGCGCGATAAGCCGACCATTGCACGGCGAAGATCACGCAGACGACGGCGAAGACGATGATGATGATAATGGGGGCGACCGCGCTGCGGCGCACGCGCTTGTCGCCGCCGCCGGCCCAGATCCTGCCAAGCCCCGTCCACATCTCACGCCACACGCCACGTTCCCCGATCGGCCGTTGCGGTGGCAAGCCTCTACGTGAAAGTGCTTGTTAAACGCTTGCGATCGGCCGATCCCCCGCGATTAAACCGCTCAAATCGCAGGAAATTCGGGCGGTTTCGCTAATAGGGCGTAAACGGACGCGGGGGTTTTCGCTGGGCGCTTGATCCGCGCCGCCGTCCAGCTCGGGCAGGCGCTGGGACGCCGTTCAGCCGGGCGAGCGAACGGTAGAATAGGGTGGCCGCGAGATGGCGATATGGGCGGCGCGCAGCGCCTCCGACCAGCGCTTGCGCAGGTCCTCGAAATACGGTTCCCCCGGCTCGATCCGATAGGCGAGTTCCGCCACATAGGTATCGCGGCGCACCACCAGGAGATCGATCGGCATGCCGACGCCGAGGTTCGACCGCATGGTGGAATCCATCGAGATCAGGCCGATCTTGAGCGCGTCGTAGAGATCGACGCTGTAGGTCACCGCGCGGTCGAGCACCGGCTTGCCGTACTTGTGCTCGCCGATCTGCAGGTACGGCGTGTCGATGGTCGATTCGATGAAATTGCCGGCGCCATAGACCATGAACAGGCGCAGCCGCTCGCCCTTGATCTGGCCGCCGAACAGGAACGACACGTCGAACTGGACGTCGGCGGCCTTGAGCGCCGAGGCCTCCTTGTCGTGAACGTCGCGGATGGCGTACCCGATGCGCTGCGCCGCCTGGAACATGGTGGGAGCGTTGAGCAGGGTCTCGATCTCGCCGGTCTCCGGATTCGGTATCCCCTCGGTGAGCGTGCTCACCACCGATTGGCTGAGCGACAGGTTGCCGGAGGTCGCCAGCGCCATGATGCGCTCGCCCGGAACGCCGAACACATGCAGCTTGCGGAAGACGGAAATGTTGTCGAGACCCGCGTTGGTGCGCGTGTCGCCGATCATCACCAGCCCGTCGCGGACGACTATCCCGCAGCAATAGGTCATCCCGGCCCCCGACGTGCAGAATCGCCGCCTTTATAGCGGTGTGCCGGGCAGACCGCCAACCATCATGGGTCAATTCTGCATCTGCCCCGCGGCCTGATCGACGAGGATCGTGACGGTGAGCGCCTCGGCGCCGCCGCCCTTGCGGGTGCCGCGGACCGGAGCGGCGCCGAGGTAGTCGAGGCCGATGGCGACCCGGACGTGGGCATCGGTCGGGCTGATGCCGTTGGCCGGATCGAAGCCGACCCAGCCGACGTCGGGTACGTATGCCTCGGCCCAGGCATGGCCGGCCTCCTGGCGCACGACGCCGTCGGCGCGATGGAAATAGCCGCCGACGTAACGGGCCGGGACGCCGAGGCTGCGCGCCGCGGTGATGAGGACGTGCGAGAGGTCCTGGCACACCCCGCGCCGCATCGCGAACGCCTCGGCCGCCGTGGTCGCCGTATGGGTCGGGTCGGTGTCGAACACGATCTCGCGATGCAGCCGCTCGGTGAGCAGATGCAAGAGCTTGAGCGTGTCCTCCCCGGCGGCGCCGTGCGCGTCGCGGGCGAACGCGAGGATCGCCGTGTCGGGGCGGGTCAGCGCGGTCTCGCGCAGGAACAGGCTGGGCGGAAAGCGCTCGATCGCGTCGCGCACGATGCCGTGGGTGTCCTGGGTCTCGACCTCGCCGTCGACGGTGACGTTGAGCTCGGTGAACGTTCCCTCCGCCGTGAAGGTATGGGTGATGTTGCCGAACGCATCTTCGTGAGCGTCGAGCCGGCAATCGTCGGAAATGTCGATGCGCCAGGAGACGACGTATTGGCCGTCATGATTGCGCGGGGTGAGCCGCAACGTCTGGATCACGCCGCTCGCGGCGGTGTCGTAGCGGTAGACGGTTTCGTGCGAGATGCGGATGCGCATATCGGATGTCAGATGTCAGATGTCGGATGTCGGATGTCAGATTACGCAGGGGGCGGGTTCGTGGCGAGACTTTTGTCCGACATCTGACCTCCGACCTCCGATCTCCGACCTCAGGCCAGGTATTGCTGGCCGATGGCGCTGCCGAGGCGGTTGTTGTCGGCCACGAACGCGCCGATGAACTCGTGCAGGCCGTGCTGGAACACGTCGTCCATCCGGCTGTTCTCGAGCCGGGTGCGGATGCTGCGCGCCTGGCGCTGCGCCGCGCCTTGCCGGCCGTAGGCGCGCGCGATGTAATCGAGATTTTGCACCAGGTTCCCGTAGCAGCTCGCCAGCGAGCGCGGCATCTGGTCGTTGAGGATGAGCAGGTCGGCGATCAGCCACGGCTTGAGGCTTTCCCGATAGACCCAGTGATACGACGTGAGCGCCGATACCGAGCGCAGGATCGCCGCCCACTGGAAATAGTCGAGCGGGCCGCCGACGTGCTGCTCGGCGGGCAGCAGCAGGTGATACTTGACGTCGAGGATGCGCGCGGTGTTGTCGGCGCGCTCGATGAACACGCCGAGCCGGGAGAACCAGTAGGCGTCGTTGCGCAGCATGGTGCGGTAAGCCGAGCCGTCGTAGCGCAGCGAGCATTCCTGCACCAGCCGCAGGAATCGCGCGAGCTCCTCGCGGGTCGCCGCGACGGCGCCGCCGAAGCGCTTGATCTCGTGCCAGCCGCCGTTGATCGCGTCCCACATTTCCATGGTGAGCGCGGTGCGCACCGCGCGGGCGTTGGTACGCGCCACCTCGAAGCAATTGCGGATCGAGGACGGATTGGCGGGCGAGAAGGCGAGGAACTCGGTGACGGTCTGCTCGTTCGCCTCCTCGAACGCCGCGAAAAACGCGTTGACGCAGCCGGCGGTCGCCACCGCGCTTTCCCATTCGTTGGTGGTGCCGCTGTAGGCAAGCGGCATCGCGGTGAGCCGCTGCGTCGCCTCCAGGATGCGCGCAAGGTACTCCGCGCGCTCGACGTAGCGCGAGAGCCAATAAAGATTATCGGCCGTGCGCGACAGCATGCGGTCCTTTCTCCTTCCTTATCCCTCCCCCGCGCGTAGCGTGGGGGAGGGTAGGGTGGGGGCTCTTTCGGCAACCTCGTGTGGTGGAGAGGCCCCCTCCCGGCCGCCTTCGCTTCGCTGCGGCGACCGACCTCCCCCGCAAGCGGGGGAGGATACAGACGTCAAACATCCAGCACCCAGGTGTCCTTGGTGCCGCCGCCCTGGCTCGAATTGACCACCAGGGAGCCTTCCTTCAGGGCGACCCGGGTGAGGCCGCCGGGCACGATGCGCACGCGGTCGCGCCCGGTGAGCACGAACGGCCGCAGGTCGACGTGGCGCGGTGCCACGCCGTGCTCGACGCAGGTCGGGCAGGTGGACAGCGCCAGGGTCGGCTGGGCGATGAAGCCGCGCGGGTCGTGCTTGAGCTTGTCGCGGAACGCGGCGAGCGTGGTCTTGTCCGCCATCGGACCGATCAGCATGCCGTAGCCCCCCGAGCCGTGCACTTCCTTGACCACCAGCTCGTCGAGCCGGTCGAGCACGTGGGCGAGATGGTCGGGCTCGCGGCAGCGCCAGGTCGGCACGTTCTTCAGGATCGGCTCCTCGCCGAGATAGAATTTCACGATCTCCGGCATGTAGCTGTACACCGCCTTGTCGTCGGCGATGCCGGTGCCGACCGCGTTGGCGAGGGTGACGTTGCCGGCCATGTAGGCCGACATCAGTCCCGGCACGCCGAGCGCGGAGTCGGGCCGGAAGGCGAGGGGATCGAGGAAGTCGTCGTCGACGCGGCGATAGATGACGTCGACGCGCTTGAGGCCCTCGGTCGTGCGCATGCAGACCGTCTCGCCCTTGATCACGAGGTCGCTGCCCTCGACCAGCTCGATGCCGAGCTTGTCGGCGAGGAACGAGTGCTCGTAGTAGGCGGAGTTGTAGACGCCGGGCGTGAGCAGGACGACGGTCGGCTCGGCGGACGCGGTCGCCGGCGCGACCGAGCGCAAGGTGGCGAGCAGCTCGTCCGGATAGTTCTCCACCGGCGCGACCCGGTAGCGCGAGAACAGCTCGGGAAACAGGCGCAGCATCACCTCGCGGTTCTCCAGCATGTAGGAGACGCCGGAGGGCGTGCGCGCGTTGTCCTCGAGCACGTAGAACGTATCGGCGTCGACCCGCACGATGTCGATGCCGGCGATGAGCACGTAGATGTCGTGCGGCACCCGCTGGCCGTTCATCTCCGGCCGGAACACCGGGTTCTGGAATACCAGGTCTTCCGGGATCACGCCGGCGCGCAGGATCTCGCGCTTCGAATAGATGTCCTTGATGAACAGGTTGATCGTCTTGACGCGCTGCTCGAGTCCGCGGCACAGGGTGGCCCATTCGTGCGCGGCGAGGATGCGCGGCAGGACGTCGAACGGGATCAGCCGCTCCTGCGCCTCGGTCTCGCCGTAGACCGCGAACGTGATGCCGATGCGGCGGAACAGGAGCTCCGCCTCGCGGCGGCGATGGTCGAGCACGTCGGGCGGGGTCTCGCCGAGCCAGGCCTTGAGCTCCGCATAGGCGGCGCGAATGGCGCCGTCGGCCCCGGACATTTCGTCGAACGGGGCTGGCGTTGCGTCCATGGCTGCCTGCGCAAGTGCCGGCACTGGCTTCCCCTCCGGCCCGATCCCGGACATCGCAATGTTAGCTGCAAGCCGCGCGCCAACCAATGGCGGGGGCGGCGACGGGGGTGCGGCCGGCGATTGCCCATCTCTTGGGCGGGCGGCGACCAAAGGCGCGGCAGCTGCTCCGGTCAGGCAATGACGATCACCCCGTCGTCCGGCGCCGCCGCGTAGAGGCGCGCGACCTCGGCCGCGCGCCGTTCGAGGGCGCGGCGCTGGTTGATGTAGCCCTTGTCGGTGATCTCGTTGGCGTCGATCGAGGGCGGATCGGCGAGCAGCAGCACGCGGGCGATCCGCTGGGAGGCGCCGCCTTGCGCGGCGTTCCAGCGGGCCATGGCGGCGCGCACGTGCGCGCGCACCACCTCGTGGCACGCCAGTTCGGCGAGGCTTTCCGGCGCGTCGGAGCCGATCAGCGTGTGGCACCCGGCCGGATTGAGCCAGGCGAGGAGGCCGACGAAGCCGCGGTTCTCCCCGGCGACCACGGCGTCCTGCAGCACCGGGGAGGCGGCGGCGAGGATGCCGATCCGCAGCACGCCCACGTGCACCCAGGTTCCCGTCATCAGCTTGAAGTCCTCGGCGAGGCGCCCGTCGAACACCAGGCCCTTGCCCGGGTCGTCCGGGTCGGCAAGCCGCACGGCGTCGCCCGGCCGGTAGAACCCGTCCGCATCGAACGCGGCCGCGGTGAGATCCGGCCGCTTCCAGTAGCCCGGCGTCACGTTGGCGCCGCGCACGCGAATTTCGTGCTTGCCGCCGGCCGGCACGAGCTTGACCTCGCAGCCGGGGGCCGGCACGCCGATATTGCCGGCGCGCTCGATCAGATAATGCGCGGCGACCGCGAGCGGCGCCGTCTCGGTCGTGCCCCACGACGACGACAGGGGAACGCGCTCGCCGGTGATGCGCACCGACACCGCTTCGAGCCGTTCCCACAAGTCCTCCGGCAGGGCGGCGCCGGCGTAGAAGATCAGCCGCAGGCGCTGGAAGAACGAGCGCGCCAGCGCCTCGTCGCGCTCGAGATGGGGCAGCAGCGCCGCATACCCGGCCGGCACGTTGAAATAGACCGTGGGCGAGATTTCGCCGAGGTTGCGCACGGTCTCGCCGACCAGGGCCGGCACCGGCTTGCCGCCGTCGATGTAGAGCGTGCCGGCGTGGCGCATCGCCAGATTGAAGTTGTGGTTGCCGCCGAACGTGTGATTCCACGGCAGCCAGTCAACCAGCACCATCGGGTTTTCCGTCACGAACGGCCAGATCTGCACGATCTGCTGCTGGTTCGCGGTCAGCATGCCGTGGGTGTTGATCACCCCCTTGGGCATGCCGGTCGACCCGGAGGTGAACAGGATCTTGGCGATCGTTTCGGCGTCGGTGGCGGCGACCGCGTCCTCGACCGCGTGGCCGGCCGGCGTGTGCGCCAGCTGCTCGAACGCGGTGACGCTCGCGCGGTTGGCGCCGTTGCGGCTCGCCACGATCTCGACGCCGGCCAGGTCGAGCGCCGCGAGCGCGTCCGCGAACGGCGCCGTATCGGCCACGTAGACGAGCCCCGGCGTGAGCAGGTCGGCGATGTGCCGCAGCTTCGCGTGGTCCTGGCTCTGCAGCGAATAGGCGACCGAGACCGGCGCGACCGGCACGCCGGCGGTGAACCCCGCCAGCATCAGCAGCGCATGGTCGATCGCGTTGCCGGAGAGGATCATCACCGGCCGCTGCGCCGACAGGCCGCGCGCGAGCAGCGCCTGGGCAAGGCCGTCGACCAGGCCTCGCGCATCCGCATAGGTGAGCGTGCGCCAGCCGCCGCCGGCGCGCTCGGCGAGGAAGATCCGCGTCGGTTGTGCCGCCGCCGCGGCGCGGAACATGCGGGCGAGGCTCGGGTCATGCGGCGCGAGCGGCGTTGCCGAGCGCATCAGCAGGCTGCCGTCGGCCGCGCTTTCCCAACGGATCGCGGGCGGCGCGAAGGCGATCGGCCGGAAAGCCGGCTTTTCCGGCGCTGTCCGGCGGGCCGATTGCGGCACGGTCATGGCCTATCCTTGAGCATGATCTTTTCCGAAAACCGGTGTCCACTTTTCGGGATCATGCTTCTGGTCCCTTGCGAGCCCATCTTGCACGATGGCAAGGTATCCGTCGAACCAGCAGGGCAGGGCGATGAACGACACCAGCGTTTCGGGCGGGCCGGCGGTCACCGCCGCCATTCTCGTCATCGGCGACGAAATCCTGTCGGGCCGCACCAAGGACAAGAACATCGGGTACATCGCCGAGTACCTCACCGCCATCGGCATCGACCTCAAGGAGGTGCGGGTGGTGGCGGACGAGGAGGCGGACATCGTCGCCGCGCTCAACGCGTTGCGCCATCGCTACACCTATGTGTTCACCACCGGTGGCATCGGGCCGACCCACGACGACATCACGGCGGACTGCATCGCCAAGGCGTTCGGCGTGCCGATCGACTTCGATCCGCGCGCAATCGCCCTGCTGCGCGAGCGGTTTGGCGACGCCGACCTCAACGCGGCGCGCATGCGCATGACGCGCATCCCGCATGGCGCCGATCTCGTGCTCAACAAGGTCTCGAAGGCGCCGGGCTTCTGGATCGGCAACGTCATCGTGATGGCGGGCGTGCCGGCGATCATGCAGGCCATGCTCGACGAGGTGGCGACCAAGCTGAAGACCGGCGCCAGGATGCTGTCGGAGACCGTGCGCGCCGACGCGCGCGAGGGCGACATCGGCACCGAGCTGGGCGAGGTCGCCAAGGCGCATCCGGGAACCAGCATCGGCAGCTACCCGTTCTTCGACGACAAGCGCGGGCCCAACACCAACATCGTGGTGCGGGCGCGCGACGCCGCCACCCTGGCCGCCGCCAAGGCCGCGGTCGAGGCCATGCTGGCGCGGGTGAAGGCCGCGCTGTGACACGCGGCGCATGCGACACGGGAGCCCGGCCATGCGCGATCTCCTCACCCGCCGCCGCCTGCTGACCGCGGCCGCCGTGCTGGCGCTGCCCGAGGCGGCGTTCGCCCAGGGCGACCCCGCGGCGACGCCGGCCTGCCATGACGGCGACGAGCCGACGGTGCGCCAGACCGACGGGCCCTTCTTCAAGCCCAGCTCGCCGCCGCGCGCCGATCTCCTCGAGCCTGGCATGGCCGGTCGGCCGCTCGAGGTGTCGGGCTTCGTCGTCAGCCGCGCGTGCAAGCCGGTGGCGGGCGCGCTCATCGACGTGTGGCAGGCCGACGACACGGGCCGCTACGACAACCAGGGCTTCCGCCTGCGCGGCCATTTGTTCGCCGACGCGGCCGGCCGCTATACGCTGCGCACCATCCTGCCCGGCGCCTACGAGGGACGCACCCGCCACATCCACGTGAAGGTGCAGGCGCCCGGCCGGCCGCTGCTCACCACCCAGCTCTATTTCCCCGACGAGCCGCGCAACCGCCGCGACGGCCTCTATCGTCGCGCTCTGACCATGCGGGTCACGCACGCCGACGACCGCATGCTCGGCCGGTTCGATTTCGTGCTCGACCTGGGCTAAAAGCAGGCTCGCGGCGGCCGGTCGCAGAAACCGGCAAGGGGGAAACGCGTTGCAGCAACCGGCCGAGAAGGCATTTCCCGTGTCGTGGGACCAGTTCCACCGCGACGCCCGCGCGCTCGCCTGGCGGCTGACCGGCGCCGGGCCGTTCGAGGCGATCGTGTGCGTCACCCGCGGCGGCCTCGTCGCGGCGGCGATCGTCGCGCGCGAGCTCGACGTGCGGGTGATCGAGACCGTGTGCGTGGTGAGCTATCAGGATTACAAGGACCAGGGCGAGCTGCAGGTGCTCAAGAGCATCGCCGACTCGGTGTCCCGCATCGGCGCCGGGCGGGGCGACCGCGTGCTGATCGTCGACGACCTGGTCGATACCGGCAAGACCGCCCAGATCGTGCGCGCGCTCCTGCCCAAGGCGCATTTCGCCACGGTCTACGCCAAGCCCATGGGCCGGCCGATGGTCGACACCTTCATCACCGAGGTGTCGCAGGACACGTGGATCTATTTCCCTTGGGACACCGGGCTGGCGTTCCAGCCGCCGATCCGCGCGGGCGGCGCGTAAAATCCTCAGCCGCGCAGGAACGGCCGCACGTCGAGCGCCGAATTGATCTTCCAGGCGAGCACGCGCATCTGCGAGTCGAGGGTGCCGGCAAAGGCCGGATCGATCACGTAGACCGCGGCGAAGAACGCAGCAACGGCCATCAGCTTGGTCATGGGAACCTCCGTGCTACCGTTGAGGTGCCAAGCCTGACCCATGACCTCTGAAGCCCGAATTGCCGCGCGCGTGGCAATTCAAGCTCAATTGGCCGAAAGCACGTTGGCGAAGTCGGATGAAACTCGCGGCGCATTTGCTGCGAATGCGGTGAGTTTTTCGCCGCGCTTGTTCGGGCTTGATCGAGCGCCGCCGCGTCGCCCGGGGGCGCCGCTGATTTTGCGGTGCAGCGTCACTTCGATCGTCGACTTTAACAGGACTTTACAAGCTCTCCGCCGACGTCGGGCGCGACTTTGGATGTGCCTGTGTGCAGTGCAGCGTCGTCGCGCGCGGCGAGCCGGCTTGTATTTCGCCGGACATTTACAAGCTCGGCCTGCGCCCGCCCGGCCGCGTCGGGGCAAGCACTTGAGCCCGCCTTGGCCGGGGCCGCCTTTCGGTCGCTGCAAGCCGTCATCGCATGGTTCTCCCGGCGCGGGTCCGGCCGGCCGGCGCCAGCCGCTCAGTCATTCCCGCGAGTGTTTTTACCATACCTAATATACTATTAGGTGTTACCAGTCAAGCGCTTTCTCGCGGCCGGCGCGCCCGCGCCGCGCAGGCGGCGACGCCGGCGTGGCGCGGCGGCCGCGCGCCCCGATCCGCTTGGCGGCCCGGCCGCCGGCCGGTATAGCTGAGGCGCCACGCGGGCGTGGCGGAACGGTAGACGCAACGGACTTGAATGCTTGAGTGCGCCGCGGGAAACCGCGGACGCAGAACTGCCCAAACTCGGGGAAACCTGCAATGGCAATCCCGAGCCAAGCCCGGAAACGGGAAGGTGTAGAGACTAGACGGGCAGCACCTAAACCTCACACCGGGGCAGGGTGAAGGGATAGTCCAGACCACAAACCCGCCGGAGCGCGTGCGCGAAGGCGGGGCGGCGAAAGCCGTAGCTGGTACGAAAATCCGTTGGGGGTAACCCCGTGCCGGTTCGATTCCGGCCGCCCGCACCAGATCGTTGGATGGGTTGAGCAAAGCGATACCCATCATTCACGAGTCGACAATTAATAGCGCTGACCAGTAGCTATTGTGCAGGCGCATCGATGGGTTTCGCTGCGCTCAACCCATCCTACAAAA
>Ga0193751_1000434_pt1 | contig 33165 bp, 33 predicted proteins | sample L1c2metaG_FD_143050 | JGI IMG/M metagenome (GOLD analysis project Ga0193751, IMG submission 143050) | Soil microbial communities from a riparian zone of the East river system, Colorado, United States - L1c2 | ecosystem: Environmental > Terrestrial > Soil > Riparian zone | place: USA: East River...
ATTCGCTGGAATCGGGAGCAGTGACCTTTTTCGATGGAGTTCCGGAAGCCGGCTAACACGGCAATGAAGCTGATTGCCAGACCGTTAGACCTCATGCAGCGTCCTCCGAGTTCATGCTCGCGGTAGCAATGAGCGCCTGACGTTGCGTTGCTCTTTTGTCGTGTGCGCCTAAAGGGAAAAAAGCCGAGAGATAAAGCATATCCGAAACAGGTTATCACGGTCGGAGACGCCATTCGCGAGCGTCGGTTGGATTTGGGACTGTTACAGAAGGATGTAGCAAAGATTATCAGATGCGACAAAACGAGCGTCCTCAATTGGGAGAAGGGATACAATCGTCCTCGGCGTGATAAAACGGCGGGTATTGAGATATTTTTAGGCGTCCCGTTAGAGAGACCGCGATGTCGACGCGTTTTCCCGGCTCGGACGCTCGGGCACACCTCTCAAAGAGCGAGCACCAGTAATAAGAAGGGGGTTCGAGCCCTGTAGGCTCCGGTGTTTCATGGCATGACAAAAACTCCCGCCCGACGGTTTCGTTAGGCCATTGTCATCGCATTGTGGCCCCTCGAATGAGCTGTTCTCAAGATAACGTGCTAGAAAATCGGCTCGTGAAACTTCTAGGGTTTTGCTAGCAGAGTCGCGTGCCGACGGAGCCGCCATCTGATGTGAAATTCGAGATTGGACATGTCTTGTTCATCGACATCGTCGGTTATTCCAAATTGCTCATCAATGAGCAGAGCGAGCAGATCCAAAAATTGAAGGAGATCGTGCGCGGAACGGAGCAATTCCGCATCGCTGAAACGGAAGGTAAGCTACTTCGGTTACCGACCGGCGATGGCGGCGCCCTGGTGTTTCGCAACAGCTCGGAAGCGGCGGTTCTTTGCGCCTTAGAAATTGCTAAGGCGCTAAAGAATCATCCCGAACTTCGCGTCCGAATGGGAATCCATAGCGGCCCGGTCAATGAAATCAGCGATTTAAACGAACAGGCCAACATTGCCGGCGCTGGCATCAACATCGCGCAGCGCGTGATGGATTGCGGCGATGCCGGACACATTCTTCTTTCCAAACGCGTCGCCGACGATCTGGAACATTATCCGCGTTGGCGCACATGCCTTCACGATCTTGGCGAATGCGAAGTAAAGCACGGTCACAAAGTATCTCTTGTTAACCTTTACGACGGCGAAATCGGTAATCGAAAAACGCCGCAGAAATTTAGACAGGCAAAAAGGGCCGAAGCGAAAAAAATCTGGAAGATCGCCGCACTGATCGCGTTCATCATTTTGTTAATTGCAGGCAGCCTTTTCTATCGGTCGCGTCAAACCAAGGTGCTCAGTGACAAAGACACCATCGTCCTCGCTGATTTCAACAACACCACTGGTGATCCCGTGTTCGACGGCACCTTGCGGCAAGGGCTCGGTTCGCAACTGGAGCAATCGCCGTTTCTAAGTCTCATTTCGGACCAGCGCATCGCGCAGACTCTCGCGCTGATGTCACAGCCGAAGGACGCACGGCTCGCGCCGGAGCTCGCGCGCCAAGTTGGTCAACGCATTGGAAGCGCCGCCAGTATCGAAGGTTCGATTTCGATGTTGGGCAGCGAGTATGTCGTCGGTTTGAAGGCGGTAAACTGCCGCACTGGCGATCTGCTGGCGCAAGAACAAGTCACCGCCAACGGGAAAGAGCAAGTGCTCAAAGCGCTCGGTCAAGCGGCAAGCAGCTTGCGTCGAAAATTGGGCGAATCATTGGCGTCAATCCAGAAATACGACGCGTTGCCCGAAGACGTGACCACTCCGTCGCTGGAGGCACTACAAGCGTATTCACTTGGTATAAAGGCTTCTGACGTGACTAACGATTACGTCGTCGCCATACCGTTTTTTCAAAGGGCCTCCACCCTGGATCCAAACTTTGCCATGGCTTATCTGCGCCTGGCTGAATGTTACCAACCCCAAGGCGAACTCACCGTCGCAGCTGAAAACGCACGCAAAGCGTACCAGTTGCGTGATCGAACAAGTGATCGGGAGAAGCTACACATTTCTGCGTTTTACGAATATGTGGTGACTGGAAATCTGGAGGCTGCTCGCAGAGCCTGCGACTTGTTTGCGCAGACTTATTCTCGCGATGAGGACGCTCGACTGTATCTGTGGCTTGTCTACACCGGTTTGGGAGATTACGAGAAAGCTCATCGGGCGGCGCAGGATGCGTTCAGGATCAACTCTGCAAGTGGCAATAATCTCGTGAATGTGATGTACGCCGACCAGTGGCTCAACCGTGTCGCTGAGGCCAAATCCGCTCTCCAAGACGCGCGTAACCATAATGTCGGCTCCCCTTGGGTCGCTCTCGTCGTTTATATGCTGGATTTCCTGCAGCACGATGCCGTCGGCATGGAACAACAGGCCTCGGCGGCAATGGGAATCCCCGGTGTCGAGGATCAAATGCTGTTTCTCGAATCCGAAACTGCCGCTTGCGGCGGGGAATTCACCAAGGCTCGCGAGCTGACTCGACGTGCAGTGGATTCTGCCCGACGAGCGCAGGAAAAAGAGACGGCCGCGGAATATCAGGGGCACAATTCGGTCCGCGAGGCGTTGGTTGGCAGTTTGGTTTCCGCAAAACAAGACGCGCAGTCTGCGATTGCAGAGGCAAACGGTAAAACCGGCGAAGGATTCTCAGCAATCGCCTTCGCTCTGGCCGGCGATTCCGCGGATGCCAATCGCCTTGCAGATGATCTTGGAAAACGTTTCCCGCAAGACACCATTATTCAGACTCAATATCTGCCTATAGCCCGAGCCGCTCTCGCACTGACCAATGGAAATGCAGCAAGTGCAATCGAAACCTTGACCGCTGCCGCGCCGTACGAACTTGGTCACACGAACGACGACTTCACGTTCGCACTCTATCCGGTTTACATTCGCGGCCTGACATACTTGGCTGCTAAAAAGGGGACCGAAGCGGCAAGCGAGTTTCAAAAAATCCTGGATCATCCCGGTGTTGTCGGAAACGAACCGGTTGGCGCGCTGGCACACCTCGGCCTCGGCCGCGCCTACGCATTGTCCGGCAATTCCGCGAAGGCCAGAACTGCCTACCAGGATTTTTTCGCTCTCTGGAAAAATGCCGACACCGACGTTCCAGTTCTGATGCAAGCCACCGCTGAGTACGCGAAGCTCAAGTGATTCCGCGGACGCTGGCCGCGTGTCAAAAGGATATCAAACGAAGGGTCCGTAACCTGCAAAAACGACCAAATTCGACGGACTTCGCCCTGCGTTTGAACGCCAATGTCAAAAAGGTTCCAAATGGTCTGTTTCAGGGGCTCGACCCAGGAGAAATCACCTTTTTTTTGCGACTTCATGCTCGCAGTGGCAATGAGTGCCTGTCCGTGTGGTTACTTCGGCAATTTGAAACGCGAATGCCGCTGTGATCCGGTCGCGCATCGCACCTTTTCACGTGGCTACTTTACTTCCTGAATGCGGATGGTCGACACCACCCCGTTTTCACCCGCTTCTAATCGTTGATAGCGCTCCGGCATCGCGCGCGCCCATTTGACCGCGAAGTCTTGCAGCGCAAGAAGAAGAGCGTGCAGGTTGCGACCGGCAATTTCCACGTCGTGGGAAGAGAACGTGACGCGCAATGTTTCAATATCTTCTGCGTGAATCAGCGAAGCCGTGACCAGATGTTGATACGGGAAGAGATGCACCTCACTGTCGGAAATTTCGATGCGCAAACAGCCGCACGAAGCTTCACGTTGCCAGCAATCGAAAACGCTGAGGGCAACGTTTTCACGTTGGCTGGCCGAATCTTTGGACGATTGCTTGAGGCTCATACTGTGACGCTCTCCTGCGGTTGAAGTCGCACGGCGCGCCGTCTCGCAGCCGCCATCAGACAGATCGCTTTGGCAAAAGCACGTTCCCGCCGCATGCCCGGTAGCACAAAATTGCGCAACCGGGTGCGCGTTGGCGGCAGATTGAGATCGAGAGCGAGCGGCCGGTCGCCGCTACGCGTCACGTGCTTGCGAAGCGCAGCTTTGTCGGGCGTGAAAATGCGTACGCTCTTTCGCCCGCGGGAGATGCTCACGTACCATTGCTGAGCGTTGGTGGCTGCTCGGATTGCAGAGTCTGCGAAGAGAACATGATTGACGGTCTTACCTTGTGAGCCGTAGGAAGCGAATTGGCGGTAGCTACCTGGTAAAACGCGGCCGTCTGCGAGCTTGATCTCGCCGGTTGCCCTGATCTTCGCGACAGTGACAAGTTCGCCGTTGGCGAACTTTACTCCCAATGTAGTCGTGGCGTTGGCTTTGAGTTGTAATCGGTCGCCGCGGCTGAGAGCGAGACGCTGTGGCCTGCATATATTAAGAGCGTCGAGCTGCGCATCTTTGAGCCGATGCAGCGAATAGCCGGTGTCGATTACCGCACCTCCTTTCACGAATCCGTACAGTCGGCCCACGTCGCCGCGTTGGCATCGCCCGACGTTGCGATTGAATACCACGACGTGATCCTCTGGATAGTAACGCCGGTCCTGTTTCTGCGCCGTGGTGAGATCAATCTGCCGAAGTGCCGTAACACTTTCTTCCGAGCCGGCGAGAAACTCCCGCGCGCGGAGTTCGGCTCGAATCCTGTCGTTTAGTTCATCGATCTCATCCCATGTCTGCGAAACGACGATCGCACTCTCTTTACTCTCAATGAGATCAACATAGGCGCTGGCGAGTTCCTCTCGCAGCGCTTCTGCAGAGCATTCAGTCACGGCCCCGACCTCTTCCAATTTGTCGAGCGAACCGACAATGTCACCTTCAGAAGCCCGCTTCACCGCCTCCCGATAACTCCGAATCTGAGAGCGCTGCGCTTCGTTTGCGGCACGGGCTGGGTCTTGTCGGCGGATGGAATTTAGCTCCGCCGAGTTTAAGCCGGAGTAACGCTCGATCGCTCGCAGCGCATCCGAAGCTTCGACCGGACCGTGCTGCCGCGTATCCCCGGAAAGGATCACGCGCCCGCCGCCGGACTTCACTCGATTGAGCAACTCCAAGAGTTGACCCGCACCGATCTGGCCTGCTTCGTCCACGATCACGACCGCAGGCTCCGAAATCGATTCGCCGGCAAGAAACTCTGCCACGGTTTGGCCGCGCGCGAGTCCATCCTTCTCCAACTCGAGAACTTGTTGTCGTTGGGGTGCCAGCAGGAGCGTGCGATGACCTGCTGCCTCCAACGCAGATTGGACACACCGCAACACGTAGCTCTTACCCGTGCCGGCGCCGCCTCGAAAGAGCGTCACGAGATCGCGTGAGGCAACGATCTGGCTGAATGCGCTGCGCTGGTCCGAGGCGAGATCATCAGCTCGACGCTGCGATGGATCAGTCAGCGGTGCGAACCGCGCGACACCATCCTTCGCCAGGCAGACAATTTGCCACTCGCGCGCGAGTACGTCGCGGCGTGTCAATTTTCCATTCGCCTCGCGAATGTACGGGCGAGCCACCGTCTCGGCTTTGATCTCCTCCACACTAGTCGAACACCCTCGGACCCGCTCCAACGCGTAACGCCAAATCTCCTGCTCTTGCACCACCGAACGCCGATCAAAAAGATGCGCTTCCGCCCAATCAACGGATTGCGCCGCGCTTACCTTTTGGATTTTCCTTCCTCTCTTCGGCAACGCCAACGTCGCCCGGTCTTCGTCCCCGAGCTGGTCTTGCCAAAGCTGATGCAGACGGCGGCGCGGAATATCTTGCTGCTTCCGAGAACGCTCTTTGTGCGCTAAGTGATCGCGGATCTCATGAACGTTTCCGCCCGCCTTTTCGGGATGGGCGGTGAGCAGGCTCTGGAGTTGTGCATCGATCTCACGATGCCGCTTTGAAAACCGAGCACATAATTCGCGGCTGATACCTGCGATCTCAAAATCACCGCGGGCCGAATTCTCCACCCCGTAGCCGCAGCGTCGCAACGCTCCAGCTAGCTCGTGGTAATAGACGTTCTCGACGTATTTCTGCGCCGCAAGCATCGGGTAATTCTGCAGCGCCTTCCAACGATCCTCCGTTGCATCGTGTGTCGCATTGAAAACGATGCAGTGCGTGTGCAGATGCGGATCGAGAGAGCGCGAAGTCTCATGCTCGAAAAGCGCAGCGATGATGTTGCCCGTCGCACGATCCGTGTTGCTGCCGGCTTGACGGACGCGGGTGGCTGCGAAGCGCTCTAGCTCGTTCACCGCGATCTTCACCGCGGCTCGATGTGCATCGACGATCCGTGAGTCTCCCGCAACAAGCGCCGCAATCGAAATGGACTTTGCCGGAGAGAATGTGAAATCGAAAAACACGCGGCGATTACCGACCTCGGCTTCACTCTCATTTGCGTCTCGACGTGAATGCTTGAGCCGCTGCGTCAGTCGTTCGCCGGTTTGTGGGTGTCGATTCTCGCAGAGCTTCAGGAACTCGTCCTGGCCGACTACTACTCCCAAATCCAACAGACCGGCGCCTGTTCCAATCCATTCGCCGACGACCTGTTCCGATTCGCTGTAGTAATCACCGATCGCGAGATGTTCATCGAAATAACTCTTCGCGTTCTTCAGGTTTGTCTGCGTTTTCGGCGACAGCATTTCGCCAAGTCATAACGCCGAGACCCAGCTCACTCTGCTCCAGTCTGAGAGCGGAGCCGTTCGCGAAGTGTGAGATCACAAGCGCATGAATAAGCGCACCGACCGAAGGATCGGATATGAATCTTGAATTTGGGGACGCCCTACCCCTTAGCGAAGCTAAAGAATTTCCGGCCTGCCGCTAACCCGCTGGCAATCGTATGAGCGAACCCGCAACGATTCCCGAACGCACGCAACGTTTCCACGAAGCTGTCCGCGACTTCAAGCTGCCATCGCCAAGCCGTCACGCCAAGTTGATGCCACTCAAAGATGGCATCGTTGAGCTGCGGCAAAAGGGCGCATCACTGCGGCTTGCTTCTTCGATCACCCGAAAAGCCCAAACGTTCAATGTTTTTCTTATGCCGACCGCAGCGGCATTCGACTTTTCAGATCGTTGAAAAATCGACCCGAACATGGAAGCTCTAACGAAAAGGTTGCTCTCCGCGTAACACTTCCAGTAAGACGGTGAACGTGAACGTTGCAGAATCGGACTAACTAATGAGGAATTAGACGCCTTCGACGACGATCATGGTCGTCCTGCGTGCGTCAGCGCTATCGTTTCCGCAGGCGGAGCGGGAACAACATTGACACTTGCTCGCGATACTTTCGATAGCTGTCGCCGTAGAAACGAATCAGATCCCGTTCCTCGAATTGGATAGCCACCAGAATGTAAGCTGTTGTCATCACGGCGAAGAACAAGTGCCCAGCCGTCATGCGCGGCGTGGCCCAGAACGCGGTGATGAATCCAAGATAGAGAGGATGGCGCACGATCTTGTACAAAGTCGGCGTCCTAAAAGGTGCCGGCTCGTCGTGTTTCCCGACCAAATAGTTGTAGACCTGCTTCATCCCGAACAGACCGAAGTGATCGATGAGATAAGTTGAAACAAGCACGAGGCCCCAACCGATCCAATAGAGGCCTTGTAGCACGGTACGGCCGTTTGGATTGTGCACCTCCCAAACAATCCCCTTCATCGGATGCCATTTCCAAAAGAGCAGCAGCAAAATGAGACTAGCCAATAATACATATGTGCTGCGTTCAACTGGCTCGGGGACAAATTTCGTCCAGGCGCGTTTGAACCATTGCCGTGCCATCACGCTGTGTTGAACAGCGAAGAGACTTAGCAAAACGGCGTTAATAATGAGCGCCTTCGCGAGAGGCCCTTGCGGCCCGGAGTCAATCGATTTGGGAACGATAACGTTGCCGACGAAACCGATTGCATACAAAAATGAGATCAGGAAGATAAGGTAACAAATTAGTCCGTAAAGAAACGCAATGATTCGACCAAACATATCAGTCTCCTTTCTTTTTCGACTGTTGCTGCACCGAGTAGGAGTACAGCCAACAATCCTGACGGCAAGCCTAAATCATGGCGAACGAGACCACGCCGCCTCTTTGAACTCGCGCAAGAAAAAAAGACGCCGATGACCCGGTACGAGTTCGCCACCTCGGAGCCTACGGGGTCCGGTACCTTTTTGTCATTTGACCCTAAATCGCGCCAGAAACGGCAGCCGGAAACGGTGATTTCTCCTGAACCAAGCCCCCATTTGATACCCTTTTGACACTGACGGAGCTCCGAGGGAGAAAATCGCAAATTCTGCGGGGTTACGGACCCTCGTTTGATACCTTTTTGACACTCATCGGCCGAGGCTACGCCTTGACGGCTTCAATCGTTGCCGAGACCAAATAGTCCTCAATCCGCTTCCCCGGAAGCCATTCGCGAATGAATGTCTTCGATGAATCCTTCGGCGCGATCTTGATCTCTTGGAACCCTGAATTCCGAAGCATCTGTTCAAGATTGCTGATCTGCGAAGCACCAGCCATGCAGCCGGTGTAAGCAGCCCAATCGGCTTTGATGTCGTCCGGAAGCTCCGCGGTAGCGACTATGTCTGCGATCGCGAGTCGACCGGCTGATTTCAGCACCCGAAACGCCTCATTGAACACTCGTTGCTTCTCGGGTGAGAGGTTAATGACGCAGTTCGAGATGATCACGTCAACGCTGTTGTCCGCGACCGGCAGCGCTTCGATTTCACCGAGTCGAAATTCGACGTTGGTAAATCCGTTCTTTTGCGCGTTCTCTCGCGCTTTGCTCAGCATCTCGTGTGTCATGTCTACACCAACGACCTTGCCGCTTTGGCCCACAGCACGCGCCGCAAGGAAACAGTCGAACCCTGCGCCCGAACCGAGATCGAGCACAGTCTGACCTTCACGAAGAGACGCGATTGCCAATGGATTGCCACATCCCAGACCGAGATTGGCGGATTCCGGCGCAGCGGCTTTTTCTGCATCAGAATAGCCGAGATCTATTGCCTCCGTCGTAGTGCAGCATTCGTCTGAGCAGCAGCTCGCGCCCGACGCGGTAACACCGTAACGGCGCCGCACTTCTGCGCGGATTGTGTCGGATGAAGATTCTGACAGTTTGGTATTCATATCTCAGTTCCGTTTAGGTTGAGGTGATTTCCGGCACAGGGGATTCTGCCGCAAGCTTCCTCATTATTAGTTGGTGGCAAGGCAACGTTTTTCGCAGAACGAATCGATCCTGGCGTTCAAGTGACGGAACGATGGGGTCTTCAGTGATCAAGTGTCGCTAGCGTTTTTGTTCGAACGAAAGTAACGCCACTCCAGCGATCGTAAGTGCTATTCCGCTCATCTTCAGCCAGCTAAAGTTTTCACCTAGGAAGACACGAGACAGCAATGCGACGAGCAACACATAGCTTGTCGAAATTGCAGCGGCTGTGCCGACGGGCAATTTGGATAGCGCGAGTACGTATGAGATCGATCCAACCGCCATAAGCAAACCGATTGGCGCGCCGAGAGGAAGGGATTTCACCGGAACCGTTAAATTGCCCTGCGCGATGAGCAGAGCAGGAATGGCTGTTATGGCCATGCCAATCGCCATTAAAAAATTAATCTGATATGGATTCAACTCCTTCATCGTAAACTTCTGCAGGAAGGAAGCGACCCCAACCAGCACGATGTAACCGCCAAGAAAGGCAAATCCTGAAACTGATGACTTCATTGCGCGTTTAAATCGAGACCTTTTTCCAAGCGCCGTTTTCTTCTTTCCAATTATAAAGCGGCCTCCCGTTGACTTTGTGGACCGAAGTCTCAGTCACTTTGATGCTGCCAGGTTTTCCACTGAGAAAGAAGTCGATGTCGTAAGTGGTGCCATCGGCCGCTTTCATGTCCACGCAGGCGAAATATTTACCTCCACCCAGATTCGATAGTCGATCGTCGTGGACTTTGATCAAATCGAGCGCGAGGTCTTTGCCTTGGTAATTCACGTGAAATTTGTTGTCGCTCGACTCTTTGCTTTCGCTGCCGATATGCTTCTTGATTCCCGCAGAAATCTCTGCGGTGGTGACCTCCTTTGCGCCGCCTGTTTTCGGGTGCTCGGCGGCTTTGACCTCTTCTTTCTTTTTCGGATGCTCCGGATGCTCCTGGGCTAACGCAGGAAAACTCCAGAACAACGTTACTGCTGCTGCGATGATGAATCGTGTGCTCATATAATCTAGATTAGGTGAATCTTGGCGGATTGTGTGAAGCTTTTTATTCCGATTGCAGGGTTACCCGATGACTTAAGCGTGGTGGTAGAACAAGCGAGTTGGTTAGGGCTGACAACGGCGGCGATAAATCCAATGCAACAGCGGCCTGGGCATGCGAAAAAGGTACAACAATCCGATCAGCGCAAAGGCTGCAGTCAACCGAGCGGGACCCATCAGTTCATAGCGGCGCGGATTGATGATGATGGGATCTGGGATCACTGCAACGCGTCCCGCTCGTCGCAGCTTCCGAAAAAAATCTGCGTCTTCCATTAGCGCAACCTCGGGAAAACCACCGATCGTTTCGAAAATTTCACGCCTGCAGAAGAATCCGTGGTCGCCGTAACGAATTCGGAACAGGAGACCGGCGTAATGGCCAAAGTAATCGCTGATCCGATATACAAAACTCGGCCGCGGAATGCGAATTCGAAAAAATCCGCCGACCACATGTCGATCTTGCAGTGCGCGTTCGATTTCAGCAATAGCGACTGGCGGAATGGTCGCGTCTGCATGCACAAACCAAAGAACATCTCCGCGAGCAGAGCGTGCGCCGGCGTTCATTTGGCGACCGCGACCCGCAGCCGTTTGCAACAGGAGATCGCAAAACGGCGCCGCGCAATCGGCGGTTTGATCCGAGCTGTTTCCATCGACGACGACAATTTCAGCGTTCGGCGCGCGCTCCATCAGGTGGATAAGAAATTTGCGAATGAGCGCCGCCTCGTTCAGCACTGCGACAATAATCGAAGCTCTCATTTAATTCGTGCGAAGCCGCTATTTGCCGCGACAATCAGACTGTAAATGAAGCTGCCTCCGCTGCTCGATTCTGTGGGGAATCCGCTGCTGACCATTCTTTTTCTGGCGCTTCTCTTCCTGCAATGGCGTTTTCCGCTGCGGCGTCAGCATTTCAACATTTTGCGCCGATTGGTTCGCAATTTCGTGGTCTCGATTCCCGGTTTCGTGATCGTCCGTTTTGCGATGTTGCCGATTCCGTTGGCGACCGCGATTTGGGCGCAAGATCGACATTTTGGTCTCTTCAACTTGCTTGGCTTGCGCGGCTGGCTCGCGACCGTCGCCGCGTTCCTTCTGCTAGATTATGCATACTGGTGGTGGCATTGGGCGAATCACATGGTCCCGCTCTTCTGGCGGTTTCACAATGTCCATCACACCGATCTCGACATGGACGTGACCACGGCCGCTCGATTTCATTTTGGCGAAATGTTTTTCTCGATCGGGTTTCTTTCTCTCATCTTGCTGGTGTTTGGCATCGCGCCGCTGACGTTTGTAATTTTCTTTATCGCATTTGAAGCCGCGGTTTCCTTTCATCATTCCAATTTGCGACTGCCCATCCAGATCGAGCGGTTTTTGAATTACGTGATCGTCACCCCGCGCATGCACGGCATTCATCATTCCATTGTGCAACGCGAGACCAACTCGAACTGGGGCACGATTTTCTGCTGGTGGGACAAACTCCACGGGACTTTGCGCCGCGACATTGCGCAGAATGAGATCACCATCGGTGTGCCGGCTTATCGTAATGAAAGCGAGCTGACTTTTGCGCGCCTATGGTTGCTGCCCTTTCGCCGGCAACGGGACTACTGGCAGTTCCCCGACGGACAACGGCCTGAGCGCACTGCAAAAACAAGCGCGGAGCTGGCGGAATGACTCGAAGAGGAGGCTGCGATTGAGGACGAATCGATTTGCACAGCGACTCGCGGCCGATGGACTGAAGTTGCGACGCGCGCGGCCCGAAATTCTCCAGGTTAACGTTGGCAAGGTTTGCAATCTAACCTGCGTGCATTGTCACGTGAACGCCGGGCCAAAGCGCAAGGAAATCATGACCCGCGAGACAATCGATCGCGTAATCGATTGGTTGGCCAAGACCGAAATTCCTATTATCGATCTTACCGGCGGCGCGCCGGAAATGATTCCGGATTTCCGCTATTTCATCGAGCGAGCGAAAGCGTTGCGACCGTTGCGCCACGTAATCGACCGCTGCAATCTAACGATCTTGCTCGATCCTGGTTACGAGGACCTCGCTGAATTTCTCGCCGCGAGAAAAGTAGAGATCATTGCCTCGTTGCCGTGTTACTCGCCAGAAAATGTAAACGCGCAGCGCGGCGAAGGCGTGTTCGAAGCAAGCATCAGCGCGCTGCAACTTCTCAACTCACTCGGCTACGGAGTAGATGTCGATCTTCCGCTGCATCTTATTTACAATCCGGTTGGCGCATTTTTGCCGCCGGCGCAACGCGAATTGGAAGCAGATTACAAACGTGAACTGAAAAAACATTTTAGGATCACGTTCAACAAACTCTACACAATCACTAATCTGCCGATTGGCCGGTTCGCGAGTTATCTCCGCCACAACAAAAAGCTCGACGAATACAGGCAGTTGGTGGTCGATGCGTTTAATCCGGCGACGATCGATGGCTTGATGTGCCGCAACACGATCAGCGTCGGTTGGCGCGGCGAAGTTTACGACTGCGATTTTAATCAGCAGCTCGACATGCAATGGTCCCGCAATGGCGGGAGCCGCCCGCTTTTCTTGTGGGATATCGATCCGGACGAGATCGACAATCGTGAAATCATGACAGGCGATCACTGCTTCGGTTGCACGGCCGGCGCAGGTTCGACCTGCGGCGGCGCGATCCTGTAACGCGCGGCTCGCTTCCTTTATTTGCGCAACAACTTCACGATCAGAACGATTAATGCGACGATCAGTAGAACGCCGACAATCATCCAAACCCACATTGGCCAACCCATCATAAATAATTGGCGCGGGTTTTGATTATTTCATGTCGCAGCAGCATTGGTCGTAAGTTTTCTTGGTCAGCTTGCAATAGAACTTGCCGTCCTTCATTTCGCAACAGCACTTGTCCATGGTCTTGCCGGTTACGCGGCAAGTAATCTTTTGTTCGGCAGCAAATGCGGAACTTGCCAAGATCGCAAGACCGAGGCTAGCGCTTAAGATCGACTTCTTCATGTCATCACCTCCTTTCATTATTCTAATTACGTGACCGCTTCAATCAAAGCGCAGAACTCGGCCGCGATCGGGCCACGCCTTGTGCGTTTCCATCGCGTCAGGTTGGAGGCGAGGGTGTCTTTGAATTGGCGCAGCTCTTTGAGTTTGGTTTCCGTTTCGGCGAGCGTCGCTTCGGCCATGGCGATAACACAGTGGCAAGTTTCCTTGCCTTGGCCGCGCAAGCTCATGATCCGTCTAATTTCATCGAGACTGAACCCGAGCGACTGCGCTTTGCGGATGAACCGCACTTGGTTCAACGCAGCGTCGTCATATATGCGATATCCACTCGAGGTTCGCGATGGCTTGGGGAGAAGCCCGGTCCGCTCGTAAAAGCGAATGGTATCGGGCTTCACTCCCGCAAGCTTCGCAAGTCGTCCGATCAACAACGGCTTCTCATTCATCGCGTGAGCAAGGCGGCTTGCTCGCGTGTGATTCGCCCTTCGAACATGATGGCTCCGTTCACGACCACGGTAGGCATCGCACGGACGCCGTAAGCTTTGCCTTCCTCACACATTTGCTGAGGCGGGCAACGTCGTTCAACTACTACACATCCGCATGAGGCAACCGCGTCTTTCACGAGCCGCAAAGTGTCTTCGCAGAGCGAGCAACCCGCCGTGAAAACTTCGATTTTTCTTTTTCCTGCCATTCCAATTCACCTCCTTTTATTCGGCTTCGTCGGCTACATTCCCGTGCAGCAACACTTGTCGAGCGTTTTGCCCGTGAGTTTGCAAAGGAATTTTCCGTCCTTCTGTGTTTCGCAGCAGCATTTCTTGACTTCTTTACCCGTCAGAGTGCATGTCAGCTTCGGCGAAGCCGCGAACACGCTCGCCATAAGGAGACCTGCCAATGCGAGTGCCGTTAGTGTTTTCATACGCACAGTCTAAACCTTTGACTCAGGTCCAAGGTCAAAGACTTATTGTGACGATTTGAAGAATTCGCCTCGCATCATGCGGCGTGGCGAATACTTATGCACAGGATTTCCATAACGGTGAACAAAGCCGATACGATGAACAACCATTAAATTAATACAGAAACCTCGGAGCCTACAGGGCTCGAACCCGGTATGTTGGTACTCGGTCGCGGGGTCTTCATCGAGAAACTTGAGACGACGCGGTTCTGATTTCTCGGCAGCACGCGCGAAAATTTAGCGGCCAAGCGAATCACCGGAATTGTATACCGCAATTGTATACGCTAGCTCGAAAAAAGGGCAAAAAATGGCTAATCTTGGCTAAAATTCAAATCCAGAAAATCCATGTAAGTTGCTGATTTACAATAGATAGCTAACGATAGCTAAAGCCGGCAAAAATGACTTTCTCGATTACAAATCAGCTGCTCTACCAACTGAGCTATGCCGGCATTTACGAGGGAAAACCTTCCATTCTGATTCACTTTTTTCGGACATTGTATCTCCCTTTTGTATCCCCCAGACAAAAAACGGCTACATGAGCGGATTCCGTTCCGCTGTCGTTGCGCACTCTCCGCATTCCATCCCAAGAGGCAAGCCCATTCATCAGGCTGGGACGTCTGCGCACTCTGATTGACGCGGGCGGGGCGGGCGAGTTGATCCGCTTTGAGTGTTTGCTCCGACCTCGGGGCAACGCGGTCCGAAGGATTTTGAGAGCATGTCCCGAGCTGCGCCATGCCGACCACAGAAGAACCACTTTGGGAAAGCACGACCGTTCAGAATCTCATCTGCTATCGGCCGTCGGGCACGTACTTTGCGCGATTCAAGGTCGGTGGAAAGCTGGTCCGTCAGAGTCTTGAGACGGCAGTCTTCTCCGTCGCGAAACAGAGACTGCCAGACAAAATCCGCGAGTACCGATCGCGCCACGAATCCGTAAAAGCATTTGCCGGTGGCAAGATGACCGTTGGCGACGCGGCAGAGGTATATCGTGGCAAGGTTCAAGCCAACGCGTCGCTCAAGCCGCGCTCGAAAGATTACCGCGAGATGACGTTGGATTTCATTCAACGCTCCTGGCCTTCGCTGTTCGAAACCGATGTGCGCAAAGTGAGCGAACGCGATTGTGAGAACTGGCTCATACGATTTCAACAGCAGTACGCGCCGACTGTGGTGAACAACAGCATCGGCACATTGCGAGCGGTTTTCGATGAGGCGATCAGCACTGGCGCACGATTCAATAACCCGGCAGCGAAACTTTCGCGCGTAAAACTCCGTCAGAAAAAACTGGAGCTTCCGTCACGCGAAGAATTCCTGAAATTCGTTGAAGAGATTCGCGCTGCCGGCGCAAGACAGTCGAAGGACTGCGCGGATCTCGTGCGGTTTCTCGCTTACAGCGGCCTGCGAATTGGCGAGGCAAAATATGTGACGTGGGCAGACGCAGACTTCCGCCGCGGCCAGTTGCATGTGCGAGGCGACCCGCAAACTGCAACCAAGAACGGCGAGATGCGATACGTACCGATGATTCCAGAACTTGAGCGGATGTTGAAGGAACTACGAGCAGAGCGATCGAATGAACCTTCCAATGCCACCGTGATGCGCGTCTTTGAATGTCAAAACAGCATGACGCATGCGGCCGCAAAGATCGGCATGAAGCGCATAACCCACCACGACCTCCGTCATCTATTCGCGACCATTTGCATCGAAAGCGGCGTCGATATTCCCACTGTTTCGCGTTGGCTTGGGCACAAAGACGGCGGCGCACTGTGTATGAAAACCTACGGCCACTTGCGTCAAGACCATAGCTTCGCGCAGGCGAGGCGCGTTAATTTCGGCATCGCAGCCTAACGAACCGTCGGCGAGCGCGTTTCAACCCTTGAGCAGCCGGAGCAATTCTGTCCGCGGAACTAAGAGCTTGCCACGGAGTGCACGACACGCATGCAACTTTCCGCGCTGAATGAGACGATAGACGCTGAAATAATCGACACCCAGGAGATCGGCGGCTTCATGAAGGGAATAGGCAAGCCGCTCCGGTTCGGCGGACGCCTGTGACGAGGGCGAAGAATCGAGCGTTTCAGTTGGCATTGAACCGCCCAACATACGCAGCAGCGATCGGCTCTTCGCTCTCGCATTGGAGCGGATTCACCGGTGGTCCGGTATTGGTGCGTCTCGCCAGCGTCTAGCTGCATATCAAAGACTGTCAGGCACAAATTGGCACGCGGTGGGGTTGACAACACGGGGGAAACGGGCTTATGGTTAGAGTTAGTTAGCTAACTCAAAATGGGCATGGGCAAACCACAACTAGACAAGCGGACACGGCTGATTGAGACCGCCATGAAGCTGGCGTATCGGAACGGTTTCAGAGAGACGAGCCTGGCGGACATCGCCGAAGCCGCCCATGTTCCGGTAGGGAACGTTTACTACTACTTCAAGACCAAGGAAGAACTTGGCGAGGCCGTTGTGGAACGGCGCTTGGCGCAATTTCGAGAACTCCGGGAGGAGATGGACCGGTTGAGTTCTCCGAAGGAGCGGCTGTTTGCTTTTGTGGAAAGCGTTCATGGGAACCGGGAGAAGCTTGCGCGTGGGGGATGTCCGCTGGGCGGCTTGTGTTCCGAGTTGCACAAGGAGGGCGGCGCTCTCGCAAAGAAATCCGCGGCACTCTTCACCGAGCCAATGGGCTGGCTCGAGGAGCAATTCCGCGCGGCCGGCCATGAAGAGGATGCACGAGAACTTTCCGCGCATCTCTTCTGTGTTTTTCAGGGTATGGCTGCGGTGGCACACGCCGCTAATGACCCCGACTTGGTGGTGATGGAGGTAAAGCGCCTGAAAGATTGGATCGGCACGCTGTGAGACCGAACAATCGAGCAACAGGTGCAATCGAGAGAAAGGAACAGCACGATTCCGGGCCGACTGAACCGCATCATGAACGCCCTCGTGCCCGCTTCTCTTGCGCGGAAGATGGAGGCGCGGACATGATTGGTAAAGCGCTCGCGAGCAGGCCCGCGCCGCCAAGCTGCGGCTGGCCAAACCACACGAGCCGGCGGCGAATGGTGCGGGGTATTTAATTATGAAACTCACGAGCAATACGATTTTGATCACCGGCGGCGCCAGCGGCATCGGTTACGAACTCACGAAACAACTCACGGCACTTGGCAACACGATTCTTATCACGGGCCGCGATCAAGCTAAGATGGACCGTGCGAAAGCGGCCTTTCCAAAAAGTCACACCTTTCGAAGCGACGTTTCCGATCCGAAAGCGATCGCCACTCTTTACGAAAAGGTCACTAAACAATTTCCTGAGCTCAACATTTTGATCAACAACGCCGGTATCATGCGTGAGATCAATGTTCACGACAAAGCTGGCAGCCTCGAAGACATCACCAGAGAGATTGAAATCAATTTGAGCGGGCCGATTCGCATGGTGAAACAATTCTTGCCGCATTTGAAAACAAAATCAGAGGCCGCAATCATGAACGTGTCATCGAGTTTGGCATTTGTTCCATTGCCCATTTCACCGGTTTATTGCGCCACCAAGGCCGGGCTGCATTCGTTCACCGAGTCTCTTCGTGTGCAACTGAAAAACACCAAAGTGAAGGTGTTTGAGCTAGCACCGCCGGCGACACAAACCGAACTCTTGGGTGATTTTAATCCTGAAGACATGAAAGGCGTTTCTATCATGAAGGTGGAAGACATGGTTAAAGTCGCCGTCGAAGGAGTGCAGACCGAGCGATTTGAAATTCGTCCAGGTCAGTCGAATCAGCTCAAAATGATGAGTCGCGTGGCGCCTGGATTTATTTTGAAACAAATGAGCCGATCGGTCGATCGCATGCTCAGAACACAGAATTAATGGAGCAAAAAGATGGGAGCAGCACTCGATAACGAAAAGCAACTAAACGGCAAAGTGGCAATTGTGACCTGGTGGCTTCGCCCCCCTAAATTGAAAGTGAATAACTAAATCCTGAAACAAGAAACAAGAACGGAGTTTTTATGAAAATTATTTTAATTGGCGCAAACGGAAAGATCGGCGAACTGGTTCAAAAGGCATTGGCGGGTGCTGGCCATGAGATAGTCAAGGTCGGTCACAAATCTGGCGATTTTCAAGTCGAGATCGAGAACCGCGAAAGTTTCAGGAAGCTTTATCAAGCCGTCGGCTCGTTTGATGCCGTGGCCATTGCAGCAGGCCAAGTCGCATTTGCTCCGCTTTCGGAACTCACCGCTGAAAAGTGGCAGTTTTCGTTGGGAAGCAAACTCATGGGTCAAATCAATCTGGTTCAGGAGGCGATCCCGTTCATCAAAGAAAAAGGATCCTTCACTTTGGTTTCGGGCATTCTCAATGACGAACCGATCTTTGCCGGCGTCGCGGCTTCAACTGTCTCGGGCGCGTTGGAAGCTTTTGTTCGGGCTGCCGCAATTGAGCTTCCTAAGGGATTGCGTATCAATGTGGTGAGTCCCACGATGCTAAAAGAATCCGAATCTCAATTTGCCCAGTTCTTCATCGGCATGATTCCGGTCGAAGGATGGAAAGTTGGACAAGCCTACAAACGCGCTATCTTGGGGGCGCAAACCGGCCGCGTGTACAAAGTTGATTGATTTCTTTCGATCATGCCGCTTTGGCCTAACAAGCACGGCGTCCAGGAATACTTTGCGTATTACAGAAATTCCTCGGAGCCTACAGGGCTCGAACCCACTGTTTTGGTAATCGGTCGCGGGGTCTTCATCGAGAAACTTGAGACGACGCGGTTCTGATTTCTCGGGAGCACGCGGCGAAACTTTAGCGGCCAAGCGGATCATCGAAATTGTATACCGCAATTGTATACGCTAGCTCGAAAAAAGGGCCAACCACTGCTGCGTGCAACAACTCCACGCGCGTGCGCGCGCGCGAGCCGACTTTTTCACGGTCGCTTCTACGGTTGGTCAATTTTTTCGTGTAAAACTGTGCAAAATGCCGACACGCGGTGCAAAACGCTTGGGTCATCGGCACCTCTGAAAAACACGCTGTGCAAATGCGTGAAAAGCTGCGCAAAAACTCGTTAGGCAATTACAAATCAGCTGCTCTACCAACTGAGCTATGCCGGCAAAAATGCGTCGGAAAGTAGCGCAGAGTTTGGCGTCTAACAACCGCCTCGAGTGATTAAGCGGCGGTTTCGCCGACGCGCAGGCTCATTCCCATTAATTGGAAGATCCGGTCGCGCTTTTCGAGGTAACCGGGCGAATCCAGATGACGCGGGCGCGGAAGATCGATATCGACAACCTCCTGAATCGTGGCCGGCCGCGCAGTCATGATCAGAATGCGATCCGCAAGTTGCACCGCTTCTTCAATGTCGTGAGTGACGAACAGGATAGTCTTCTTTTCGCTTTGCCAGATTCGAACCAGGTCAGTGCGCATTTTGAGCCGGGTGAGGAAATCGAGCGCGCCAAACGGCTCGTCCATGTAAATAATGTCGGGATTGGCGGCGAGGGCGCGGGCGATTTCGACCCGCTGCCGCATGCCGCCGGAAAGTTCGTGCGGATAAGCAGCCTCAAATCCGCCCAGGCCCACCATCTCGATGTAACGCGCGATAATATGTTCGCGTTCGTGAGGCGTTTCCTGGCGTAAACCGAAGCCGACGTTTTCATGCACATTCAACCAGGGAAAAATGCCGTTTTCTTGAAAAACAAAAATGCGCCGCGGATCGGGATGATGCACGGGTTGCCCCTCGACCGTCACTTCGCCGGAAGTCGCTTTCAAAAAACCGCCGACGATGTTGAGCAGGGTCGATTTTCCGCAGCCGCTCGGTCCGACGATGCACACGAACTCGCCGCGCGAAATGTCGGCATTCACATTTTCCAAAACGGCGATTTCATCGCCGGGGCGTTTCCCGGGAAAGCGCATCGATAGATTTCGAATTGAAATGACAGCCTCTTTCATTTGCGCCTGCCGATGTAACCCCAACGAACTTCGTCGAATTTTTCCAACTGGCGGACGAGTAGATCGAGGATTAGCCCGATCAGTCCGATCATGACCATGCCGGCGACGACGAGGTCGTAACGCTTGCCGGCATTGCGCGCATCGATGATCAAGTAACCGAGCCCGCTATTGACCGCGATCATTTCGGCGGCGACAACGACGAGCCAGGCCACGCCGAGAGCGATCCGAATTCCGGTAATGATCTGCGGCAAGCACGCGCGCAAAATGACCTGACGAAAGAGTTCCCCGGTGCTGAGGCCGAAGTTTTGGGCGGCGCGCAGATAAACGAGCTGCATGTTCTGCACCGCGGCGATCGTGGCGACCGTTATTGGAAAAACGCTGGCGAGAAAAATTAAAAAGATCGGCGCAGCATCGCTGACGCCAAACCAAAGGATGGCGACCGGAATCCACGCGATCGGCGAGATCGGCCGCAGGATTTGAATGAAAGGATTGAAGGCTTGAAACGCGCGCGAGTACCAACCGAGAACGAGCCCCAATGGAACGCCCAGTGCCACCGCGAGCGCAAATCCCCATGACACGCGAAAAACGGAAGCGACGATATATTTGAGGAGTAATCCTTTTTGAATCAGCTCGACGATGCCTCGGGCGACGTTGCCCGGTGTTGGAAACAAATCACTGCCCGACCAACGAACGGCCAGGCCCCACAACGTCAAGAAAAGTGCGGCCATTCCGACCGGACGCACGATTCGCCATAACAGCGAATCGGGGTCGCCAATCCGCGCTCTTTCGCGACTCCGGGCCGAATCCAGGGTCAATGTCGATCCTTGCTCAGTTGTAATTTCAGCGGGCACGCTCTTGATCTTCACTCGGTTCCCAGGCGTACGGCTGCACCTTGGTATCGTCGGTCACGAATGACGCGTCGGTGTAATCCTCAAAATGCGCCGTGCCGTTGAGTATTCCTGCTTCGCGACCAAGGGCCTCGATTTCCTCAAAGTCCGGCTTTCGCAACACGAGATTGGTATATTTCACCCGATCAGGCGGTTTGCTCAGCACGAACGTGAGCAAGCGCGGATTTTGATTGTAGTAGAATTTGCTTACAAACTGCGCCGTCTCCATCCGATGCTCCATGCTTTTGTCGATCCACTTTCCGCTTTTGGCGATGCCGTCGACCAACCGCTGCACGGTGTCGCGATCGTTCTTGATCATGTCTTCATGAACCGCGAGGACGCAGGAAATGAAATTCGGCCAGACATCTTTTGTCAGCCAGAGGACGCGGCCGTAACCATCGAGCTCGGTTTGAGCCATGAACGGTTCGCCGCTAGAAATCGCGTCGACGGCCTTCGCGTAAAGCGCGGCCGGCATGTCCGGCGGCGGCATCTCGACAAGATCGACATCTTTCGGCGTCATGCCCGCGTTTTTCAGCGCGCGAAAGATCAGAAGACGTTGATTTGAGAAGCGGTTCGGCACCGCGATTTTTTTCCCGCGCAAATCTTCCATTCGATAAATACTGGAATCTTTGTGCACCATGACCGCGGAACCGTCGCGGTGCCCGAGATAGACAATCTTGATCGGCACGCCTTGTTCGCGTAGCGCCATCGCCATCGGCGCGAGAATGAACGTGGCCGGCGTGTAGCCGGACAAATACGCCTCTTTTAATTCCGGCCAGCCGTTGAATCGGACCGGTTCGAAAAAGCTGTCGCCGGTCATCTGCTTGTTGATGAAATCAGTGACCGGACAAGTCAGATGACACGTCACCGGCAAAAAACCGATCCGGAATTTTTTGTGATCATCAATGCCGGCGCGTTTGGAATCGAATAGATGCAGATTGAGCCAGGCATGAATGACCGTGATCGCAATCAACCACGCAATCGCAATTAGGATCAAAACCTTCCGCATCGACATAAGCAGCGGAAGTATTCTGGAGCGACGAATCGCGTCAACGATTCTTTCTCGGCGCCGATTCAGGCGGGCGGAGGTAAAGATTCATTCCACCCACATCGACAATCGCAAAATTCCAAGACAGATATTCTTCGCCGAGAAGGCCGGCTCCTACCTCCTTCGCGATGTTAGCGACTACGACCTCGGCGTTCGGAATCTGCAAGTTGCCGAGCGTCAACTGTTGCACATGACCGATGTTGATCGGGACAATGCCGGCTGTTGTGTCACGAATCGTGATGTTTAGAGGAGATAACAATACTGCGCAGGCATGCGCGACGGAACTCGCCAATAGAGTTGTGCTGGCGCCGGTATCAACAATCAAGGACGTCGGGTGACCGTTCAGTGCGGCATCGATTGCCAAATGGTGCTGTTGATCGAAACGCATTGGAATTCGGGTGAAACCCCTGCCTGCGAGAAATTCAGCGAGTTTTTGCGTAGTCGCGGTAGATGGTCCTTTCGGATTGACGTAGATCATCTGCCGCGTGCAATCGATGACCATTCCAAACCTGGACATCTCGTGCGCTCCGAACAAGCCATCCAAGTGCGGTCCACGAACTTTATTAATATGACTTTCGTCGGCGACTGTGATCGGCACGTTTGTGAAAGTGCAGTTGCCCATCATTAGGGTCGTGAGCTTGCTGACGCCATAATGTTCTGGCTTCCATCCCCAAACGCCGCCGACAGGCGCTTTAGTGCCTTGCACTGCCAGGCCTAGGGAATGAATTGTCCCGCGATCGATCAGTGTTCGTGGAGAACCTGTATCAATCATCAGCGCGGTGCGCCGCCCATTCATTATCGTTGTAACGAACAAATGGTTTCCCAATCGCCGCTGCAAAGCAGAACCGCCGAAACCTTCGCTTTCCAAAAATGTTTTCAGCGCCGCCGGTTGTGCCGATCCGGCTCCGTGGCTGACGAGCGCTGAAAAGCAAACAATCGCGGTAACAACGAGTCCGAGGGGGGACTTTTTCATAGCTTTTTCTAATCCAACTCGGAACGCCGATGCAATTCAGATGTCTAGAGCAGCTGGTATGGATCGACATCCACGGTCGCGAGAACGTCCTCCGGCAGCGGCAATTTCTCGAGCGTTTCGCGCACCAGCCGGCTTAGCCGCATGATTGCTTCGCCGCGCAGCAAAATGTGAAAGCGAAATTGGCCCTGCAGCTTTTCCAACGGCGCCGGGGTGGCATCACCGAGTATGAATTCGGAGCCGAGCGATTCTTTCAAGCGCCGGACCAACGTTTCGGCCGACAATTTCGCCCGACCTTCATGTGCAGATCGGACCGTGATCAAAATGGCGTGTTTAAACGGGGAAAAATTGCAGCGTTCTCGAAACTCGAGCTCCTGCTCGAAGTAACCGGCAAAATCGTGATGCCGCGCAAATTGGATCGACGGACTAAACGGCGTGTAGGTTTGGACGAAAACTTCTCCCGCAGTTTCGCCGCGGCCGGCGCGTCCCGCCACCTGCGTGAGTAATTGAAAAGTCCGTTCGCCCGCGCGGAAATCAGGAAGATGTAGCGCCAGGTCCGCGTTGATGATCCCGACCAGCGTCACGTTTGGAAAATGCAGACCTTTGGCGATCATTTGTGTTCCAACCAGGATGTCGATCTTGCCCGTGCGGAAATTCCTTAAAGTTTCGCGATAAGCTTCTTTCCGGGTCATCGAATCCGCGTCCATCCGGCGCACGTTCGCTTTTGGAAAAAGGTGAGAAACAGTCGACTCGACTTTCTCCGTGCCGAAGCCTGCGTAAATGAGCGCGTCTTTACCGCAGGCCGGACATTTCTTCGGCACCGCTGCGGTGTGTCCGCAAAGGTGGCAACTCAATCGTGCCATGTGTCGATGGAACGTGAGCGCGACACTGCAGTTAGGACAGTTCCGGGCCTCACCGCAATTGCTACAGAGCAGCGAAGTCGAAAATCCGCGGCGATTTAAGAACAGAATCGTCTGCTCGCGTTTTTCGAGCCGGGCCGCGATCGCCTGCGACAATTTCTCGGAAAGAATCGGAGCGATCTTTTCTTTTCGCCGTTCCTGGCGAAGATCGACAATTCGCATCAGCGGCATGCGTTGATGGTCGACACGCTGAGTCAGAGCGAGCAGCTCATATTTGCCGGTTGTCGCATTGTGATAACTCTCGAGCGACGGCGTGGCACTGCCGAGCACCACGGCGCATTTCTCGATCTTGGCGCGCACGACCGCGACGTCGCGCGCATGATAGCGCGGCGCTTCTTCCTGCTTGTAAGTCGTCTCGTGTTCTTCATCGACAATGATGAGTCCGAGCTCCTTCAGTGGGGCGAAGACCGCGCTGCGCGCACCGATGACGATCCGCGCGCGTCCGGAATGGATCTTATGCCATTCGTCGTGGCGCTCGCCTTCCGATAAATGGCTGTGCAGCACCGCAACCACGTCGTGTGCCTCGGCAAATCGACTCTTGAAGCGTTCGACCGTTTGGGGGGTGAGCGAAATTTCCGGGACGAGAACGATCGCGCTTTTACCGCGCTCGAGCGCAATTCGAATTGCCTGCAAATAGATTTCGGTTTTGCCGCTGCCGGTGACACCATGCAGCAAAATTGGTTTGGCTGTTTCGGGAGCCGCCAGCGCGTCGGTGATTTTGTTCAGCGCGAGAGCTTGTTCTGCGTTGAGTTCAAGATTGGTCGTCTCAATAAACTGCTCGCCCGCATGTGGATCGCGCTCGACCGCTTCTTCCCGGAGCTCGATCAACCCGCGTTTGGCGAGTGCGCGCAGGGTTTGGTTATCGAACGAAGTCTTGCGCAACAATTGAGCGGCCGGCATCGGTTTCTCCAGTTTGGCAATCGCTTCCAACAGTTCGGCTTGACGCGGGGCGCGTTTTCGCAAGTTGTCGATCTTGTCGCCGTCGATCTTTGTTAGCGGCTGCACGAAGAGCTGTTTTTTCCAGCCGACTTCCGCACGGCGGATTACCTGCGGCAGCAAGCTCCGCATGACGGTTTCGAGCGGGCAGCAATAGTAAGTGCTCATCCACTTCGCCAGCTCGAGCAGCGACTCACTGATTGCAGGCGCTTCGCCCACCAGTGCTTCAATCGGCCGAATTCCCTTCGCGTCGCTGTGCTCCAACGTCGCAAGAACTGTGGCGAGCGCGGATTTGTCGCGAAACGGAACTCGCACTCGCGAGCCAATCCCGATTCGCTCGGCCAATGTTTCAGGCACGGAATAATCAAGCTCGCGCTGAATGGCGCGGTCGATAATCACGCGAACGTAATTAGGCTTCATCATCTTGCTGGCCGACAATTTAATTGAAGTTTAGGTCGATCACGAGCATGAGGAGCACGAAATAAGATGGCCCGGTTCGTCCTAAAACTGATTCTGTGTTTGCTGGTCGCTTTGGCGGCAGGATTCGGTTATCTCGCGGTCCGATCGGGCGATGCGCTTTACAGTTTTTACGAATGGGTCAGTCCGGCGCGCTTTCAGCAATACGACAAACTCATCCTCTCAGTCGCGGCGGAACACCAGCTCGATCCAATGCTAGTTAAAGCTGTCGTCTGGCGCGAGAGCCGGTTTGATCGTCAAAAATATGGAACCGCCGGCGAGCGCGGCTTGATGCAGGTCAGCGAGAGAGCCGCGAATGAATGGGCGCGCGAATACAAGATCGACAACTTCCAGGTCGAACAACTCTTCGATCCTAAAACGAATCTCGAAGCCGGCTCGTGGTATTTGCGCCGCGCGTTCGACCATTGGCAAAACGAATCCGAGCCGTTGCCGTTTGCGCTTGCTGAATACAATGCCGGAGCAAGCCGGGTCCAGCGATGGGTTAAAGCCGGTGGAACCACGACCAGCCAATTTCTCGGCAGCATCGATTTTCCCACTACGCGCAAATACGTTCAATCGATTCTTGATCGCTACGCTTTTTACAAAAAGCGCGGCCGAATGTAAGTGGGCGTTTGCTTAGCCGAATTCGCTACCAATTTTCGCGTTGAGCGGAATGACGTTGTCGATCTTGAGCGGCAGATCGACGCCGCGTAGCTTCAAGGCCGCGATCACGCTTTCGGTTGGGATATTTCCAACGAGCGCGTTTTGCGCGAATGGGCAGCCGCCGAGTCCACCAATTGCGGAATCAAATCTGCGGCAGCCGGCGTCGTAAGCGGCGAGAATCTTCCCGATCGCATCGGCCGGTGTGCTGTGCAAGTGAACGCCGATCTCGCACGCGTTGCTCGCTTTCATCACGTTTGTGGCGACTTGGTGAATCAATTTCGCGTCCGCCAACCCCACCGTGTCGGCGAGCGAGATTGATCGAATGCCAAGCTCGGCGATGTGCGCAATTGCCGTCCGAAGCTCATCTTCGTTCGACGGGTCGCGGTACGGATTGCCGAATGCCATCGAGACATAAGCGACAAGATCGAGATCGGCGTTATCGGCGCGCCGCTTGATTATGTTCAGTGTCTCGAAATTTTCTTCGGGCGATTGGTTCTGGTTTCGCCGCAGAAACGTGGGCGAAATCGAGCACGGGTATCCGAGTGTCGTCACCCGCTTGGTCGAAATTGCCCGCTCGGCCCCCTTTTCGTTGACCACGATTCCAATGATCTCGACGTTATCCGGCGGATCGAATTGTTCGAGAACTTGCTCGCTGTCGGCCATTTGCGGCACCGCTTTTGGCGAAACAAAGCTGACGGCGTCGATATTTTTGAAACCGGCCCCGATAAGAGCACCGAGATATTGCACTTTCATCTCGGTCGGGATCTGGCGCGGCAGGCCCTGCCAGGCATCGCGCGGGCACTCGATCAACTTTACCGACTGGTTCGCCATGTTCGGAATCTTCGGTAACGGTTCAAGGGAATGACAAAATCGCAAATTGCCGGCGTTTTGCAGGAAATTGCGACGTTGCTCGAATTAAAAGACGAAAATCCGTTCAAGATTCGAGCTTACGCCAATGCCGCCCGTTCGCTGGAAACCTTTGGTGGAAATCTAGCCGATCTTCAGGATGAAGAAGCGCTCGCGAAAATTCCGGGAATCGGCAAAGCGATCGCGGCGAAAGTCAAAGAATTGGCCGGCACCGGAAAACTCAAATACCTCGAGGAATTACGGTCGGAATTTCCGGCGGCCATCCTGGACTTGTTTTCAATTTCCGGACTCGGGGCCAAGAAAATCAAAGCGCTTTACGAGCAACTCCACATCAGCTCGATCGAGCAATTGCGCGAAGCGTGCGAATCCGGTCGAGTGGCGCAACTGCCAGGCTTTGGCGAAACGACGCAGGCAAAGATTTGCACCGCAATCGAGCAACGCGCGAAACATTCCGGATATTTTCAATTTGGGCAGATTGCCGCCGAAGCGGAATCGCTTCGAAGAGATGTGGCGGCGCATCCCGATGCGCTCCAGGTCGATGTTGCCGGAAGTTATCGGCGGCGCCGGGAAATTGTGCGCGATGTCGATCTTGTAGTGGCGACGAGAAAGCCTGGGGCGATTACGGAATTCTTCGTCAAACACGCACTGGTGGAATCGATCATTGCCCAGGGGCCGACGAAAACGAGTGTCCGATTGCGTTCTGGCATCCAATGCGATCTTCGCGTCGTCAGCTCGGCGGAGTATCCATTTGCGCTCAATTACTTTACCGGGAGCAAAGAACATAACATCGAGATGCGCAGTCGCGCACTGCAGCGGGGATGGACCTTGAACGAATACCGGCTCGCGCGTTTGCCGCCCGATCCCAAAGCGAAAAAAGTCCGGGCCGGACATGCAGTTAGAAAATCGACAGCTAAGATTCCAACGGTGCGCGAGGAAGCGGATTTATATCGCGCTCTTGGACTTGATTTCGTGCCGCCGGAATTGCGCGAAAACTGCGGCGAATTCGAAGCAGCGGAAAAACGTTCGCTGCCGCGATTACTCGAGCAGGATAATTTACGCGGCACGTTTCACTGTCACACCGTCGCGAGCGACGGGCACAATACGCTCGAGGAAATGGCGGCGGCGGCGCAGGAGCTTGGCCTGGAATATCTCGGGATCGCCGAACACAGCAAAAGCTCGATTCAGGCGCACGGAATCGACGCGGCCAAACTGCGCTCGCAGATTGGGGCCATTCGCAAGTTGAACAAGAAGCTCGACGGCTTTCGGGTGTTCGCCGGCGTCGAGTGCGACATCTTGCGCGACGGGACGCTCGATTTCGAGGACGAGATCTTGGCTGAACTGGATTTCGCGGTCGCTTCAATTCATTCCGTCTTCAATCTCTCAGAAGCAGAGATGACCAAGCGAATCATTCGCGCGATGGAAAATCCGTTCATCACCATTCTCGGGCATCCGACTGGGCGCTTGTTGTTGAAACGCGATCCATACCTTGTCGATGTTCCGACCGTGCTCGAGGCCGCAGCCGCGACTGGGACCTGGATCGAACTCAACGCTGCGGCGAAGCGACTCGATCTGGATTGGCGGTGGTGGCCGCTGGCGAAACAAAAAGGCGTCAAATGTGCGATCAACCCGGACGCGCATCGGACCGAACGATTGCAGGATTTATGGTTCGGCGTCGGGATCGCGCGCAAAGGTTGGCTGACGAAGTCAGATGTGATGAATTGCCTGCCGCTCGGCAAAATCGAATCAGCGTTGCAAGCGAAGCGGGGCAAGAAAGCCTAGATTTTTTCGCGCTGGGGCAAAAACAGAGTCAGACATTTGCAGGCGCCGCCGGCTTTAAGGAATTCGGTCATCGGAAGCTGATGGCATCGATAGCCGCGATCAGTCAGCGCGGCGACCAGTTTGGGCGCGCCTTCGGGCAAAACAATATCGCGCTCGATCACGATGGCGTTGCAACAGAAATGCATCGCCTCGTCTGGCGCGACGTCGATCAGATCGGAAACGTGCTCGCGAATGGCATGCTGACCGTATTCGTCGAACGCGGCCGGAAACCAGACCGCCGCCCCATCGGGCAGCGGACAAAAGCAAGTGTCTAGATGATAAAAGCGCGGATCGACCAGCTCCACAGAGACGACGAGACAGCCGAGCATCTCCGCGACTGCGCGATGAGATTTGATGTCGGAACGGAACTTGTAACCGCAAAAAAGGATGTCGCCGACAAAAAGCGCGTCGCCTTCGCCTTCGAAATAGTAATCGTTGGGCAACCAGGAGACCTGGAAACCGCGTTTTTCCATCCAGCTGGCAAAATGCGGCGCTTCGCCGGCGCGCTCTTTGTGCCGAAAGTTGCTTGGGATAAATTGTTTACCGACGGCGAGTCCGGCGTTCGCCGTGAAAACCATGTCCGGCAACTTTGGTTGCGGAGGGACGAGCTCAATTCTGCAATCCAGTCCGGAAAGGGTCGCGTGCAAGCCGCGCCACTGCTCTTGCGCGACCGGTGCTTCCGCCCCGCGCGCTCGGCTCATCCAGGGATTGATCTCGTACTCGATGCCGTAGTAATCCGGCGGGCAAAGAAGGAGTTCGCGCATAAGATGACAGTTACTTATCGCCCAGTTGAGGGCGTTTTACTTCTGCGCCCTGCTCGCGCAAACGCTGAATCAGTTCGTCCAACTCGGGCCGGCTCGGGGCCGTGACTTCGATTCGAGCGAAACTTTGGTCAACCCGCTTTTGGCCAATTTTAAACTCCACGATGTTGAAAGTAGCGCCTCGAGTCACAATTTGATCCAAAACCTTTGGCAAGGTGAGTGAATCGATAAAATGGCCGCGCAACTCAATTGTTTCCGAAAACATCGACAAAATTTAGCCGATGAAGCTGACCGGCGCCAATTGCGCCAACGCAGGGCCGGATCGACAATTAACCAAGATCGACATGAAAAAACCGAATGTACACGGCCCGTCGCCCGGGCGAAAGGCGCATCTGGCATTGCGCGAAAAATTAAATCGCAAATCAAAGCCGGCTCCGGCGTGGCCTCTTAATGTCCGGGTCGGGAAAACATCGCGGTGCATAAGTCGCCGCACGTCCGTTTATGGAAAAGATTGACGGGCTCACCGGCTTAACCAACAAGATCGCGGCCAGGCTCGCGACTAAGCCCGAGATTTTCATCATTCATCCGGCGGAACTCCGGATTTTGCGATCAATGTCCGATCAGGATCTTCGTGCGTTCGCAGCGGAGAATGGCTGGCGCGTGGTCCGTCGCCTCGGCGGGCGGCAGATTGAATTTTACAACGACGCAAGCGTGCGTGAGAAGACGTAGCTCCTACTGATCAACACGCGGCTGTTTAGTTGATCGTGAAAGTGGCTGTGGCGACCGCGCTATTGCTCAGGCCGTTCTTCACTCCGATTGCCTTGACCGTTTTAGTCCCAGCGCCGCTCAGCACAATACTGTCGGAAGTATAAAGCGACGAACTCGTCGTGGGAGTGCTTCCGTTAGTCGTGTAGAAGACGGTTGCGCCCGCCGTATTGCAGAAAACGCGCACCACGACTTTTTTCGAAAACGTTCCGCCGTTCGGCGAGAAAAGCGGCGTCGCAACTGTGTTGGCCGGAGTAGGCGTCGGAGTCGGAGTGACCGTCGGCGTTGGTGTCGGTGTGGGCGTTGCAGCCGGCGTTGGGGTTGGCGTTGCGGTCGGGGTTGGAGTTGGTGTCGCCGTTGGAGTTGGTGAGGCGGTAGGGGTCGGTGTTGGAACTGGGGTAGGCGTTGGGGTAGCCGAAGAATTGAATGCTTTATATGTGTAGTCCTTCGCAGACCACGAACCATTGACCTGCGAACCAAGGCTCACATAGATGGTGCGGCCATCAGTGGGGATGTTGTTTACCGTTTTCGACCGCACCGTCACTATTCCGGAGTTATAGATATCGGCGCCGTGCAACGAATCGCCGACGATAAGGAAATTGGCGGTCGCAGTTCCGGCACTCCATGTAAAAGTCACGCCCGAGGAAGTGAATGTCGATCCTGGTGGCGGGTTAAGCATCACTGACGGACCTGTCGGGGGCGGTGTAGGAGTTGGCGTAGGGGTTGCGCTTGGACCGGGAGTGGGAGTTGGAGTCGGTCCGCCCGAGCCAACGGTCAGAATTCCGGTCCCGGTGGCGGTCTGGCCATCAGGATTTGTGATTGTCACATTTTGCGAGCCCGCTGACGCCGCGCTTGTATTCAAATCCAAAGTGACGTGGGTTGAATCGATGTAGGTGACTGAGTTTACGGTGATGCCGCCGCTCACGCTTGCTCCGATGCGCTTCACAAATCCCGAACCCGGATCGAAAAATCCAGATCCTGACGCCGAGCTGCCCGTGATCGTCACCGTCGCGGACGATTGGCCGAGGGCGACGCTCGAACTGGCGGACGATGGGGTAGCTGGCGGCGGCGCGAGTAACTTTGCTACAACGACAGCGTAACTGTCAGTGCTGTCACAGAACTCCTGAATGGTCCACATCGTCATGTCGTCGTCGGGATCGACACTGGTGAAGGAATAATCTCCCCAACGATGCGGATTACCGTCGGACGGGTTGTAAGAGGTGCTGCTCGCGGTGAAAAGTGTCGGAGCGTTGACTGTTCCTAGCGCGTCAGCTGCGAGACGCCCTGCAGTAGCCGCGTTGATGCGGAAAGCTGGTCCGGCACTGCTAAATCCAAACGCCGCGTGTCCTTGGCCAGACACGACTACAGACGGAATCCAAAACCACCGAGCAGAAGGAGCGAACTGTGCTGAATCGTAAATGGTGCCGGACTCAACCACTGTCGGTGTTCCTGAGCCGACCGGCACACTCAGTTCATACCAGCGCACTGCATCGCGATCCTTACTCGGAGATGCGACTCCAGTGGCGTCTACGGCGATGTTATGCGCCGTCCACAACCGGCCGTTGCGAATGTGGGCCGCAAACAACCGGTCATCGAGCGCATCGAGCTGTCCGCTCGTTCCGCTGGCGTTGACGTTAATCGGCAACGCCGTGGCATCAACGGTGATTGCGACGTTTCCAGAAATCGTCGGAGTTCCGCCCGGATCGCTGATTCGACGCATAACTAGTCTTCCAAAGGTGCTATCGCTTGGCCCAATGATGTATCCCTCGGTCGCCGCGGGATCATAGTTGTCCACACCGCGCGGGCTGTCGGGTCCGTCCCCGGCTGTGATAAGCCCGCGGAACGCCGTCACCACGATTGGTCCGCCGTTCAATATCGAACTCTTGCGGACAACAAAAGCGGACGTGCCAGCGAAACAGTTTGATGTGCAGTTGGCGACAAACATGTTCCCGCCGATGTAGAGCGCATTGTTGTCTACGCCCAAGGAGTCGTAATCGAGGAATTCTCCGGTACTGGTCGACTGCCCGACCATGTCCTGTTGGATATAGTAAAAACTCCACACTGTGGTTGCGCTGATGACGCCATTGCTGGCTGTGTCCGACACCGCGATAAGAGCGCGATTCGGTTTGTCGCCGATACTGCTGAACGAACTGCTTGGCACATCGATAATGGCCAGAATCCAGCGCTTGGTCAGCCGGTCGAAACGAATCTGCGGGTCACTGGTAAAGTTGACGAAACCTTTCGTCATCACAGAGCTAAAGAACGTGTCAGGATCGGCATTAATGACTCCGTCCGCCACCCCAGTTGTCTTGTTGAATGTCCTTAGCAGGCCGTTAACGAAAACGAAGAATTGGGACGGGCCCACCGCGCCCATCGAATCTGGTGGGAAGGCGTTCGTGTCGTACAAGTGCCCGCCGATGAAGCTGAATCCCACTGTTTGGGCAGTGTGGGGACCAGCCGCGATATCGGTTGATGCAGTCGTACTCGCAGAAACGCTACGTGCCGGCTTGGGCGGGGTCTGCGGGTTGAAACGAGCTCCCGGATCTTGCGGCCGATTTTCGCGGTCGGGGATCTCAAACTCGCGCTTAATATAAACGTTCTTCCGCGGTCCCTGCGCGGCAGGGTCGGCCATAATATCAGCCGTGCGGCGTTCCACCGCGCGCTCGCCGACTGATTCTTGACCGCGAATCCGCTCCGGCGCGGGGCCGGCAATCTGACCAGACCCTGCGCCAACGCAGAGAGAGAACAGAGCACACAGGCCACCGATACGAAAACGTGATAGCAGCATATTGTTCGGGAGGAGCATAAAAACGAGCTAGATTGATGCCGTGGGGAGCAAGAGGGCGGTGACTATCTACACCTTTGAACGCAACGCAAATGGAGTTGTCGCGCTCAACTTTTTTTCAGTCGGGCTGGGTCTGACTCGAAAAATACGCCGTCAGCGGACTTGTCGCCGAAGCCGTCCGATGCTTCTCGCCCAAACCAATTTCGTGCGCTTCGCGGCCTGCCTCGATCGCTTTTTTGAATGCTTGCGCCATGCGGACAGGGTCAGACGCGATTGCGATCGCGGTATTCACCAAAACTGCGTCTGCGCCCATTTCCATCGCTTCAG
>Ga0193751_1000435_pt1 | contig 32911 bp, 40 predicted proteins | sample L1c2metaG_FD_143050 | JGI IMG/M metagenome (GOLD analysis project Ga0193751, IMG submission 143050) | Soil microbial communities from a riparian zone of the East river system, Colorado, United States - L1c2 | ecosystem: Environmental > Terrestrial > Soil > Riparian zone | place: USA: East River...
TTAACGTGATCAGCCAACTGGCAAATAAACATGATCATTGACAACATTCGTCCTCATCGCTCCAAAACACGTTGATGTGATAGTCCCTCACGGCTGGTCTCCATCTTCATGCCGTGCCGTTCCACAAGTCTCATGAATTGACGGATTTGGTATGGCTTCGCCTGACCATGGATTTCCTGCAGATTTAACAGCTCGGGGATCGTGGGGATGACGAAGATGCGGTGGCTTCCTCGACTCCGACTAAGGCGGAAGCCGAATCCCTCCACAAGGTCCACACGTCCGCGAATGGAACGTTTTGTGTTGCCCCGCGGGCGAGCCGTTGGAGCAGCGCCCGCCGATCCATGCTCGTAGTCTAACCCGCGTGACCTTAAGTCCGCCGTGTCTGCCGTTCCACCACCTCGGCCGCAATCAGCATAAGGAAGGCGGCCCGCTCCAGCGGGCCGCTTTGCGCGATGACTTGCGGACCGCGCTAGTAGCAGTTCACGCCGGTGGGGAGTGGAGCGCCAGCGGAGATGAAGATCTCGCCGCCGCTGCTGTCATGACAGAACCATCCCTGCACGCGAAAATCCAGCCGCGAGTTGCTGTTGGCGTTGACCCTGCCATGCGGAGACGACTGGACGAGTGCAGGAGTGGACGCTCCTACCGCGGCGGCAGCCTCGACCTCGGGTTGCGCCGCCATGGCAGCCTGCACTGGGACGTCGGGCTCAGGACGGCTTGCTGCGACTGCTTCCGCCGGCCTGATAGCCGCTCGCGATTGCAGGGCCGGTGCAGAGCGGTTCGTGGCGAACTGGACCGGCTGCCGTACGGCTACGGTCTCCGATGGCTCACTCTGGGCGGTGGAGACGGCCTCCTCCGGCGGGGTGGATTCGTCGGCGATTGCCGGGGATTCTGGCTGGACGGGCGGCGCGGTCACCACCTCGCTGACAATAGTCTCTATTGGCTTCGATACTGATGGCTTCGACGCTGAATGCTGGCCACGGGAGGGCAATGCCGCAAAGAGCACGGCGAGCGCTACTGCCACCGTGGCTGCCGTCGCAGCAATCGCCGGCACCTGCAGGCGCACACTGGAAGCGGGCGCCGGTATCGGCGGGCGCTCCCACCGTGGCAACTCCGCCAGCCGCGCGTCGTAGCTCACGCGTCGAGACGGATCGTCCAGCGTCGCGCAGGCCCTCTCAATCAGCGGTCGCAAGGAGGACGACAGCTCGCCGGCGCGAACCCGCGCGAGCTGTCGCTGGTACGCATCCCGAATCTGGGTTCTCGACGCTGTCGTCGGTACCTCGAGTACTCGATAGAGCGATTGCAGCACGGTGGTTTCCTCCCTGGCGGCCGCTGGTGCCCACGGACAGGTTCGGCGCAGCCGTCGTTTATAGACTATCGGCAACGACGTGGCGTTTCGCAAGCGGTCTTTGCGTCGACATAAAAAAGCGGTCTGCCCAAGGCAGACCGCTTTAATTCAGTTGATATGGAGGCGACGAGCGGATTCGAACCGCTGATAGGGGTTTTGCAGACCCCCGCCTTAACCACTTGGCCACGTCGCCGCGAAGCCAAATTTATCAAGCACGGCCCGGCTGGGTCAACCTTGGACTGAAGGCATGCCCTGGCCGCGCCCCCACGAATGCAGCTTGAGTCGACGCCACATCACCTCAGGCGATCCCAGGAAGTGCGGGAACGTGATATGACGGCAGGGTCAGCCCACGGCCGCGCCGGCAAGTAGAGACCGGGCAAAGCCATCGATCCGCTCGAGAGCACGCTGGAGGTTTGGAATAGAGTTCGCGTACGACAGGCGCAGGTAATCGTCGGCGTGAGCGCCGAACGAGCGCCCTGAGAGAGCGGCGACGCCCGCCTCACTCAGCAGCCGGTCGGCAATTTCCTGAGAGTCCGCCGGCAGGCCGCTGACGTTCGGAAAGACATAGAAGGCGCCCTGGGGCGGGCGGCAGGTGACGCAGGGGATGCCATTGAGGCCGTCCACAATGACTCTGCGGCGCTCAGCGAACTCAGCGACCATCCGCGCCACGGAGTCCTGCGGGCCGCGCAGCGCCTCGACGCCGGCGATCTGGACGAAGCTTGCGGTGCAGCTGTTGCTGTTGGTCATCAGGCGCGCGATGCGCCACGCCAGCTCCTCTGGCATCACGCCGTAGCCGAGCCTCCAGCCGGTCATCGCATAAGTTTTTGAGAATCCGTCGAGAATAACTGTTTGTTCGGCCATGCCCGGCAGCGAGGCGATGCTCGGCGCGGCACCGGAGTAGATGATGTTCCGGTAGACCTCGTCAGTGAGGATTACGATCGGCGAGCCGGACACCAAGCCAGCGATCTGCTCGAGATCCTCTCTCGTCAGCACGCTGCCGGTTGGATTCTGCGGCGAGTTCAGGATGAGCATTCGCGTTCGGGGTGACAGGCGAGCCTTGAGATCGTCGACGTCGAGGCGAAAGTCGTTCTCCTCACGCAGCGGCACTGGTATTGGGCGAGCCCCGATAAAGCTCGCTACGGACTCGTACGTCGGGAAGCCGGGATCGGGATAGATAACCTCGTCCCCCTCATTAAGGCAGCAGAGCATCAGGAAGAACATGATCGGCTTCGCACCTGGAGTAACCACAACCTGCTCGGGATTGATGGGGATGCCCCTGGTTCGGGCCACATCCTCCGCGATCGCCTCACGCAATTCGAGCAGGCCGGCCGACGGCCCGTAGTGGGTGTAGCCGTCGTCAAGTGCCCGCTTGGCGGCCTCGATGATATTCGCCGGTGTTGCGAAGTCCGGCTCGCCGATCTCGAGATGGACGACGTCGCGGCCCTCTGCCTCGAGCGCTCTCGCCTTGGCGAGCACTTCGAACGCGGTCTCGGTGCCCAGCCGCTCCATTCGGTCTGCTATTGGCAGCTGCGTCATGCGCGCCTCCGTCGCCCGCTGGGCTCGGCCGGCCGGCCGGCCCGCCCATTCATGCCGCTGCGCGCCGCGTCACACTAGCCGCCGGCGGCTTGATCCGGCGCCGGCCTCGCCTCTCGGGCGCGATACGGGTAGTGCAGATGCTTGTCACCCGCCTCGTAGTTCTCCCGTAGGCCAGGCGTCGAAAGGTCCCAATCCGGACGGACTTTCTTGAAAACGTCCCGCAGATCCTGTCGCAGATCCTCCGGACCGGGGCGGCCCCAGAACCAGTAGCCGTTGTAGACCTTATGGATCACCAGTCCCGGCTCAAGCACGAACGTGTACGGGAGCATCGGATTGTGCGTCGGATCCGTGTACTCCTGGATATCGAGATCCTTCTGCACGTGGCGCCCGGCGTCGGAGAGGAAAGTCCATTGGGCGCCTGTCGAAGAGCGCATATGGTTCACGTCGAGGATGTTGTCCGTGGAGATCGTTACTACCTTGGTGTAGGCAACGGAGATTGAGGGCCACAGTGCAGCAAGCTCACGGTGCTGCTGGTGGTCCTTTGGTCAGAAGTGCCCCCGAGTAAGAATCACGATCATCGGGTCGATGCCCTGCAGCTCACTCAGCTTACGCCGCTCTCTCGCGTGATCGGTCAGCTCATAATCGGGGAACTTGGCCCCCGGAATAATATCGGCTCGCATATGCGGGCTCCTTTCCAGGCTCAGACCGTGAACTTGTCTTCGGTCTTGGGTGGTTCTACTCCGGCCGCCCTGAGCATGCGGTCGCGTTCGATCTTTTTCACAGCGGCCTTGACGGTACCAAGCGCGAGGGTCGCGCAGCGGGGCCGCATCGCCATCGCCTCATGACCGAGCTCTTCCTCGAGGACCTTGTAGTCCATTCCCTTGATGGCCTCGAAGTCCGGCTGCTCGTCCTGCAGCTTCTCCATCACGATCGATGCCGCCGCCTGGCTGATCGTGCAGCCCTCACCAGTGAACGTCACCTGCTCGAGGTGCTCCCCGTCTGGGGAGACCTTCACGAAGACAGTGACAATGTCTCCGCAGCCGGGATTTCCGCCGGGGATCGTGACATCAGCGTCCTGCAACGGACGCCGGTTAACCGGATGCTGGTAATGATCGATGAGGAAGTCGATCTGTTCCTGTCGGTCGCGTTCCATGCCTTGATGTTACGCCGTCTTCTCGATAGGCAGGCCGACGCCGTTGCCCCACTCGGTCCAGGACCCATCGTAGTTCCGCACTTTGCTGTAGCCCAGCAGCTCGTGCAAGACGAACCAGGTGTGGCTGGAGCGCTCCCCGATGCGGCAGTAGACCACTACGTCCTTCTCGGGTGTCACGCCCTTGCCGCCATAGAGGGCCTTGAGCTCGTCGGCGGACTTGAAGGTCGCGGTATCGGCATCGACGGCTTGGGCCCAGGGGATGGACTGGGCGCCAGGGATGTGACCGCCGCGGAGGGTGCCCTCCTGCGGGTAGTCGGCCATATGCATCATCTCGCCCGAGTACTCGCCCGGGGAGCGAACATCGACGAGCGCCTTATCGCCGGCCAACTTGGGCTGGCGACCGCCGATGTGCGCGAGTACCTCATCCCGGAAGGCGCGGATCTTCGCGATCGGGCCGGTGCCCGCCTTATAGCCGGAGCCCGAGAACTTGGGCACATCCTTGGTGAGCTCGCGGCCCTCATCAATCCACTTCTTGCGGCCGCCGTCCATGATCTTGGCGTTGGTGTGGCCGTTGAGCTGGAAGATCCAGTACGCGTAGGAGGCCCACCAGTTGTTGCGGTCGCCGTAGAAGACGACGGTCGTGTCGTTCTTGATGCCAACCGCGTCCATAAGCTTGGCGAAGGCGTCTCCGCTGATGAACTCGCGGCGCACGGGCTCATTGAGGTTGGCCTGCCAATCGACCTTGACGGAATTCGGGACATGGCCGGTGTCGTAGAGCAGGATGTCCTCGTTGACCTCGACGATGCGAACGTTGGGGTCATTGAGGTGCTGCGCGACCCAGTCGGTGGAGACCAGAAGCTCGGGATGTGCGTACCCGCGCTGTTCGATGGGCTTGACCTCTGCCATGAGTCTTTCTCCCTTCTTGGAACAGGGTGAAAACCGAGCTAATACTTCTTTAACCTTTCCAGCTTATATTCTAGGGCGTCGAAGGCCGGTCTTGCCGTTGCGTTAGGATGGGCCAAGGGCGGGGTTGCCCTGGCAGCAGCAATGAATGTACGAGACGAGGAGCATTAGTATGGTCTCTCAAACAACGCCGGCGACGATCACCGAGCAGTTCCACGACCTGATCCATTCGAACCACATGTACGGGCTCTGGGAGCTGGCCGGGCTAATGACCGAGCGTCCTGAGCCTCAGGCGATCGCCCACATGTGGCCCTGGTCGCTCATGAAGCAGGTCGTCGATCAATCCGGCGAGGCGGTGCCCATTGGTGAGGAGCGCCGGGCGATGCAGCTCTTCAACCCCGGCCTCGACGGACGCTGGGCCACGACGAATACGCTGGTCGCTGCCGTTCAGGTGCTGCTGCCCGGTGAAGTCGCACGCGCCCACCGGCATACGCCGACAGCGATTCGATTTATCATGCAGGGCTCGGGCGCCTATACGAAGGTCGACGGCGAGCGCGTCTATATGGAACCCGGGGACTTCGTGCTGACGCCGAGCTGGTCCTGGCACGACCACGGTAACGACTCGCAGAACACCGTCGTCTGGCTCGACGGCCTCGACGTACCGCTCGTTAAGGCGCTGGAGGCGATCTTCTTCCAGTTCTACGACCAACGCCAGGTTCCCGATACCCGGGAGCCGAGCACCTCCAACCGGCTGCACGGCAATGCAGGGCTCAGGCCGACCTGGGTTAGGGAGCGGCACGCCTACTCTCCACTCCTGCTGTACCGTTGGACGGAGACCTGGGATGCGCTCTCAGCACTGCGCAACGAGACCGGCGATCCCTGCGACGGCATCACACTCGAGTACACCAATCCGCAGACCGGCGGCTCGGTGCTGCCATCGATGGCCTGCTCGATTCAACTTCTTCGACCCGGTGAGCGGCTCAGAGCGCACCGCCACACGGGCAGTGCGGTCTACTACGTCCATCGCGGCGCCGGTGTTACGGTCATCGACGGTCAGGCTTTCAACTGGAGCGAGGGTGGCATCATCACCCTCCCGTCCTGGTCGGTGCACGAGCATACTAATCTCTCGTCGACCGAAGACGCCCTGCTGTTTTGCATGACCGATATCCCCGTCCTGTCGGCCACGGGGCTGTACAGGGAAGAGTCATTCGAGGAGAACGGAGGCCACCAGGAGGTGACCTCTACGTTCTCCGGCTGAGGCCGTAATTCGTTTCTTTTCGGTATAGAGTAGGGGACCGAAAAGAAACGAATTACAGGCCCCAGGCGGACCGATTCCAGGGGCTGGTGGTCGTCTTTTAGACCTGCTCGAGCGCGAAGGTGTTGCCGTCGGGATCTCTGAACCAGGCGACCTTGCCGTAGCCGGAATCGTGGATCCCCTTTGCGTCGGTCTTCACCGGCTCGTCGTAATGCTGGAACGTCACGCCCTTTGCGGTGAGCTCGTCCACGACCTGCTCGATGTCGTCCACATCCCAGCGGGCCAGCGTTGATGCGGCCTTGCCGGCGTGAGCCGGCGATGCGTAAACGTACAGTGAGCTGCCGCCTCCGCAGGAGTAGCCCCGGCTACCAACGTGCTGCACGCCTTCTCTCAACAAGCCAAGCTTTCCCTCGTAGAATTGCTCTGCCTTGGCCATGTCGGTGACCGCGATCTGGGCGCTCACCCTGTACATATTCATTCTCCCCTCCTATCCGCTCGCGGTCAGGCGACATGAGCGACCGCGGGTTCGATCTCGAGTCCGGGTTGCTGCGGCGTTTGAGTCTCGGACTGCAATACGGCGAATCCCACCGCGATGGCGGCCACGAACAGGCCCGCGCTGATCAAGAAGGCAAGTTGATAGCCCCCCGTCAACGCTGCCGCAACGCCGTTCCCCGCAGTGAGTAGCGCATGTGTGCGTGATGTCGCCAGTGTGGCCAGGACTGCCAGCCCGAGCGCGCCGCCCACCTCGGCGCTGGTGTTTACTAGCCCAGAGGCGAGCCCCGTGTCGATTGGACTCACGTCCGCCATGGCGAGCATCATGAGCGGAGGGAACATGATTCCGATACCGACGCCCATAAGCAGCATGGCCGGAAGAATGTCGCGCACGTAGCGACCATCAACCGGCGTCCGCGTTAGCAGCGCGAGCCCCAACAGGGCGGCTGCGAGTCCCGCTAAGAGAATCGGGCGGGCACCGAATCGCATCGCCAGGCGCGGCGCGAGGCCGAGGGATAGGGCGCCAATCCCCAACGAGGCGGGCAAGAAGGCCAGGCCCAACTGCAGCGGGCTGTACCCAAGCACCCGCTCCATGTAGAGCGAGCTCAGGAAGAACATGCCTATCATTCCCGCCACAGTGAGCGCCTGGATGACGTTCGCTCCGGAGAGGCTTCGAGACCTGAAGATGCCGAGCGGCACGAGCGGTTTCGCGGCCATCGCCTGGCGGACAAGGAAGCCCGCGAGGAGCGCGATCGCGAGCGTCCCAGTAACAACGGTATGCATCGAGCTCCAGCTGTAGTCCGTCGTTTCCACGATGGTGTAGACGCCCAGCATGAGCCCAAGGGTCACCAGGACTGCGCCCGCAGCATCCGCGCCCCCACGTAACCCCGCGCCCACGTCGGGGTCGAGCAGTCGCATCGTCAGGATTCCGGCCACGATGCCAATCGGCACGTTCACGAAGAAGATCCAATGCCAATTGAACGCCTGGGTTAGGACTCCGCCCACGAGCAGACCGATTGAAGCGCCGGCCGAGGCGACAAAGCTGTAGACACCAATCGCCTTCGCCTTTTCCCGCGGACCGGGGAACATCGTCACGATCATTCCCAAGATCACCGCGGACGTCGTCGCGCCGCCCACCCCCTGGACAAATCGCGCACCAATGAGCATCCACTGACTGCGGGATAGTCCACAGATCAACGATGCTCCCGTGAAGACGCCCAGGCCCAACAGGAAGACGCTCTTGCGTCCGACCAGGTCGCCAAGGCGTCCCGCCAGAAGCAGGAGGCCGCCGAACGCGATCAGATAGGCGTTGACGACCCAGGCGAGCGACGATTGTGAGAACCCGAGGTTGGACTGAATCGATGGAAGCGCGACGTTCACGATCGTCTGGTCGAGAACGATCATGAGCATCCCCGCGCAGAGCACCCCGAGGGAAAGCCAGCGCGTCGCCGCCGTATTGGTGGATGTGCCGGCCTGGGTCACCCTGACTCGCCTCCCGATCAGAGTGTCGCCGTCCCGACGCTGTTGATCCCGGGAAACAGGGCATCCGACAGATGCCAGGAGTCGCCCTCATCGTTGCTGTAATAGAGCTGCCCCGTGTTCGTGCCGATATAGAGGCCGGCCGTCTGGAGCGCATCAACGGCCATGCCCTCCCTGAGCACGATAACGTAGGCGTCCTTTTGCGGCAGTCCCACGGTCAGCCTCTCCCAAGCTTTGCCCTCGTCGCGCGTACGGTAGACCGCAAGACTTCCGTCGGGCACCCAATGCTTATATCCACTGGTGCCGGGGCAGACCCAGATCGTGTCGGGGTCATGCGGGTGGACGGAGATTCCAAAACCCCAGTCCGACGAAAGCCCTTCGGTGATCTCGGTCCACTGGTCGGCGCCGTCATCGGAGCGATAGACGCCACAGTGGTTCTGCTGGTAGAGGCGCTTGGGCATTGATGGATTGAGCACAACCTTGTGGACACATTGGCCCCACTCAGGATACGTTGGCGGCTGGTCCGGCATGAAGTTGGTGCGGGTTCCCTTATTGGCAGTCTGCCAGCTGGCACCGCCGTCGGTGCTGCGGAACACGCCCACCGCTGAGATGGCGAGATAGATGCGTTGTAGCTCCACAGGATCGAGAACGATGGTGTGGAGGCAGAGGCCTCCGGCCCCCGGCTGCCAATCCGACCGCGTCGGGTGGGAGTTGAGCGCCGTGTTCAGCTCCCAGGTGTCGCCGTTGTCGGTGCTCTTGAATAACGCTGCGGGCGCCACACCGGCGTAGACGACCCCGGGTTCCTCCGGACGGCCGGGCTCGACGTGCCAAACCTTATCCAGCGTTAGCCCGGTCCCTTCCGGAAACACGGGACCGGACTGGGGCTCGTCCCACGTACGTCCCTGGTCGGTGCTGCGGTAGACGCGCGAGCCAAACCATGGGTCGCCCACTGCCGCGAACGTCGTGCCGGTCCGCCGGTCGAATGCCATATGCATGACGTTCTGGCCCTCGAGATACGGGCCACGAACCTTCCAGTCCTTTCTGGCTGAGGCGCTCTCCATAATGAACGCCCCCTTCCTCGTCCCGACCATGACCATGACGTTGTCGCTCATCGCATCATCTCCATTACATCTCGTCGTTACTCACGTATCCGCTCATCCAAGAAGACGGTGACCATGTCGCCTGCTGCCTTTCCGATCGCCTTACGGATGTCAGTCTTTACAGGCAGCTTGTGTGTGCCGTCTCCCAGTGCCATGAACGAGCTTTGAAACGGGTGGCCGTCAATCGTGCCGCGGACCTTGACCAGACCGCGCGTCCCAAAGAACGCTACCGAATCGGGCCAGGTGACATAGGTCCATCCGCCCCTGCTCGGACTCTTTTGCAGCGTCGCGCTGAATTGCTTGTTCAACATAACCTTCTCCCGGAGACTGGCCGCTGAGGGGGCAGTTGCCTGTTCGGGCGGTGCAGGTCACTTAGACACCTGCACCGCCCCAGGGCCTATGCCTTGACGGTGATGACGCCGAACGGCGCACCCTGTGGATCACCCAGGACCGCAAAGCGCCCCTGCGGAATGTCCATCGGCGGGGCCAGAAGCTGACTGCCCAGCGACTGCGCTTTGGTCACGGTGGCGTCCGTGTCGGCAACGGCGAAGTAGACCAGCCAGTGTGGTGGCGCCTCTGCCGGGAACTGGTCTCCCATTGCAAGCGCACCGGCGACGGTGCGGCCATCGACCTGCCACTCAACGTACTCGCCAATCTGTGGCATCGTGCTGGACTGAACACCCCAGCCGAAAACGCGCGGATAGAAGCTTTTTGCGCCCGCGAGGTCGCGGGTCGCGAGCTCGTTCCAGCAGAGGCTGTTCGGGGTGTTGGCCAGCTCGGCGCCCTTGAATTGGTTCGGCTGCCAGACACCAAACACGGCGCCGGCAGGATCGGCAAAGTAGGCCAGGGTTCCCAGCTCCATGACCTGCATGGGCCCGGCCAGGACCTGACCACCCGCATTGCGCACGGCCTCGGCTGTGGCTGCAACGTCATCGACGCGTACATACGTCGACCATGCAACCGGTTGCTGGGGCATCATCAGCGGCCCGGTTCCCGCAACCACCTTCCCCGCCTGTTTAAACTGCGTGTAATGTCCCATCTGCTCGCCCTGGTCTTCAGCCTTCCAGCCAAATAACTGGCCGTAGAACTGAGCAGATGCCGCGAGGTCAGAACTGCCGAGATCGACCCACATGGGGGTTCCTGGTGCGTAGCTGGGTGCTGAGTCGGATGTCACTCTGGTCTTCCTTTCTGTGCCGTCATCTCCGTTAGATGCGTGCTCTGCGTCCACTCGAGAAGCATGCTATGCGACCCCCACCTGCGAGGGCATCAGGGGGATCACCCCAGATTGGGGGCTGGGAACCCCCATCTTAGGCAGGCGGCAGCGCGCCGAGCTCGCGGGCAGTGCCAACCGCTTCTGAGCGTGTCGACGCTCCCAGTTTGCTGAGGACGCTCGATAGGTGGCGTTCGACGGTCTTGGGCGATAGAAAGAGCTGCCTGCCGATCTCCGCGTTGGTGCAACCCTGCGCCACAAGCTCGATCACCTCCTGCTCTCGTTGCGTGAGATGCGCAGGGTTGGCGCTCGTCGACGGCCGCGGGCCTCGCGGGATGGCCGCGACGCCGAGACTGCGGAGACGGTTGCGTGCCCACGTAGCCGCCGGGACTGCGCCAAGAGAATCAAACGTTGCAATCGCGGCTGTGACAGCGCCCGGCTCGTCCGCGAGTCCACGGGCGAGAGCGGCCTCGTACCGACATCCGCGGCGCTCCCACCACGCGGCCGCGGACTCGTAGTCTCCGGCAAGCTCGAGCGCATACGGTTCCGAGACGGCATAGCTTCTCGACGGAGTTGCTTCAGAGCGCTTAAGCCAGCAGAGTAGCTCGCCGGCCCACCAGGGGTTGGCAACGCCGATCCCTCCTGCGAGCGCCGATTCAGCCTCGCGGGCCGCCGCGTTCCAGTCTCCTGAAAGCCACCACGCCTCGGCCCTCGCCGGGAGGGAGCAGGTCACCGCCTCGAGCTTTGGGTGGGCCACCGCAATCTCGAGCGCGCGATCCAGGTAGCGCATCGAATCAGGCTCCCCACGCCGGGCGCGGAGCCGCCCGAGCGCTGCGAGTGAAGGCAGCGTCGCGATGGCGCTCGCAGCCGGGTGTGCCACGACGGCGAGGGTGGTCTCGTCGGCCTCGCGCCAGCGGCATTGATCGAGGCAGAAGCGTCCGTAAGCCGCCATCAAAAGCTGGCGCCAATAGCCCAGCTCGTGCTCCTCCGCGCAGGCGATGCCCTGAGCAAAGGCATGCTCGACACCTTGATAGCTGCGATGCAGCATGGGCAGCCAAGTGAGGTAGAAGGCTGTCCGCGCCGTGAGGTCCACCTCACCACGGGCTGTCGCCTGCTGCAGGCACTCGAGCAGGGCCAGGCGCCCCGCATCTTCGCCGATCAGGAGGCGTGCCGCCCCAACGACCACAGCTGCCTGCAGGCGTGTTGCTCGGTCGCCCAGTGACTCCGCAATGGATTGTGCCTTTGAGGCCCAGTGCTTCGCTTCGACGGCTTCCAGCGCCATGAATAGATGGCGCCCACGGCTTTCGTAGGCCTCTGCCAGCTCGCGGCTCGGGGGTAAGCCCTCCAGGTAGCCAAGCGCCTCTACTTCGGCTGCCTCCGCATCGACGTGCTGACCATCGAGGAAGCTCAGCGATGCGATTCGCACCAGGTCCCGACTAAGACGAAGCTTGCTGCCTTCCTCCCGCCAAATGACTGCGGCAGCCTTGTAACCCGCGAGTGCGCTGTCGTGATCGCCGCTGAGGTTGAGCTCATCAGCCTGCAGCTCTATGAGCTCCGCCCGTTTACCCGGCGGCTGAACGCGCGCGCGGCTCAATGCCTTGCCATAGAGCGCAGCTGACTCTCGATGTGCGTTGAACACGGCCGCGCGCGCGGCGGCAAGCGGCGCGTACACGGCGACTGTGTCGTCGTCGCCGGCGCTCTCGGCGTGGAGGACGAGGGCGGCATAGGTGTCCGGTCCCGCTGAGCCTCGTTGAAGGCCGTCGAGGATGAACCGATGCAATTGCTGTAGACGGTCTGCCGGGACCGCTTCCGCGATGGCCGATTGCGCCAGGGCATGGCGAAATTCGAGGCCCGCGGGATCCTGGCGCAGGAATCCGGTGAAGACGGCGGCACGCATCGACCAGCGCGGAACGCCGATGGCGTCGAGGACGTACGCGCACAGCTCCTGTTCAAAGCGAGGTCCAATGGCGGCTGCCGCCTCAATAGCCAGCCGGGTAGGTTCGGCGAGCCGGGCGATACGCGCCAGGATGGCGTCGCGCACGGTCGCCGGGACGCGATCTCCGCCGCTCGCAAGGACTTCCGTGACGTAAAACGGATTGCCACCGGTCCGTCGGTAAAGCTCCCTGGGGTCCGTGGACGTTCCGGCGGCGAGGGCGCCGGTGGCGTGTTCCGATAGCGGCGCAAGCGAGATGCGCCCTACGCCTGCAGCGGTCGCCAGGTCCCCAAGCACTATCGATAGTTGCGTTCCAGCGCCCGCCTCTTCTTCTCGAAAGGTCGCCACCATCAGCGCTGGCAGGCGCTCAGCCCGCCTACCCAGGTACCGAACCAGATCGAGCGTCGGCTGATCTGCCCAATGTACGTCCTCAAAAATAACGAGTAGCGGCCTGGCCGCCGACCGTAGCGCGGCTGCGACAGTCGCAAACAGCTCGGTCCGCCCTCGACCCCCGGTAAGGCATGCTTCGACGTCCGGCCCCAGCCCAGGTGCGACGTCGAACAGCGGACCCAGTGCCTCCGCGGTGCCGAGCGGCTCGCAGACCCCGGTAAGCGCACGGCACTCGCTGTGCATCGCGGCGAAGAGGCGTAGCAGGGCAGACTTACCGATCCCGGCCTCGCCAGAGAGGAAGACAAGGCGGCCATTGCCGGCCTTTGCGCTCTCGAGCGCCTCGGCGAGCACGGCCAGCTCGCGCTCGCGTTCGAGCAGCGGCCATGGCCGGCCTGTTCGCCAGGCAAGGGCGTCCCGAATCTCGGTCACCAATGGATTCTAGCGAAGCGGCAAATCGCCACGCGACGGCGGGCGCCTGCTGGCGGACTCCCACGTTTGCGCCTGCGAGCTTCGGCGCCGAGATCCCACAAAACAATTCTCAGGGCTTGACAGGTGACCAATAAGTCACATATAGTCCCGGCATGGACGACGTGGTGTTCAGAGCCCTTGCCGACCCGACGCGACGGAGCCTGCTTGACGAGCTCTTTCGCGAGGACGGACAGACGTTGGGCGCGCTCGCGGAGCGATTCGCGATGACGCGCTTTGGCGTCATGAAGCACCTGAAACAGCTCGAGGAGGCGGGCCTGGTGGTGACCAAGCGGCACGGGCGCGAAAAGCTCCATTTCCTGAACCCCGTTCCAATCCGGCTCGTTCACGACCGGTGGGTGAGCAAGTACGCCGAGCCCTGGGCGGCAGCGCTTAGCGGCCTCAAAAGCAGTCTGGAGGAACGCATGGAGAAGGTTTTCGAGATCTACATCAAGACGACCCCGGAGCGCCTTTGGCAGGCGATCACCGACAGTGAGATCAGGAGCAAGTACCAATTCGGCATGCGGGCCATCTCGGACTGGACGCCGGGCTCGCGCTTCGAGATGCGCCATCCGGCCGCCCCCGGCCTCTTGGGAGAAGGCGAAAACCTCGAGATCGACCCGCCGCGCCGGCTCGTTCAGAGCATGGTTGCGCTCTGGGGCGATGACGTAAAGAGCGAGGGCACGTCCAGGGTCACCTGGGAGATCGAGCCGGTCGGCGACTCCTGCCGTCTGACCGTCACTCACGATCAGCTTCGCGAGGGTGCGAACGACCAGCTCTACGGTGGCTGGCCAATGATCCTCTCCGGCCTGAAGACGTGGCTGGAGACGGGCGAGTTACTCACAACTCCAGGGTCGCTGATGTACGCCGATCGAGGATCCGTGTCGCGGTGACGGCTGCACCGCCTGCAGGTCGATCGAATCGGATCAAGGATGTAAATCCAGAAAGGAGTATCGAGATGCCAGCTGCGGCTGCACACATAACACAGATTGGGGCGGTGATCGTTCCGGTGAGCAACCAGGACCGAGCGCTTGAGTTCTATCTGGGCAAGCTCGGGTTCGAAAAGCGCCTCGACGCACCTCTTGGCCAGGGAGGACGCTGGATCGAGGTGGCGCCGCCCGGCGCAGCGACAACGATCGCGCTCGTCCCTCCGGATCAAGGTGCTTCCAGCCGCAGCGACGTGAGCCTCACGACGAAGGACGCGCAGGCGGACCTCGAGGCGCTGCAGGCACAAGGCGTCGACGCCGATGCCGAGCTCATCCGCATGGGAGCGGACGTGCCGCCGATGTTCACATTCCGCGACCCGGACGGCAACAGGTTCAGGATGGTTCAGCGGGGTTGACAGCCCGACCGCCACGAGAGGCGGCAACGGTCGAGGCCTCGCCCTTTGCGGGCGGGGCCTCGACCGTTGCCCGTAGTCGGGCAGGAGCGCGTATATTGCGGTGCTGGCCCGCCCCGGCCTCAGTTAGATTCAGCCGGCGCCGGTCACGATTCGCTGTGCATATCCAGCCAGTGCGCCTGAGACCGCAGCAAGACTCGGAACTGAAGCAGAGAGGCGAGCGGCGAATGCGGCCGCATCACCGAGGTGCTCTCCCATCATTAGCCAGGCCGCCCTGCGATGCGGCAGGAGATAATCGGGCTGGTAGAACAGCTCGAATGGTGCGCCGGCCGTCGCGCCTGGGTAACTGGGACCGACGGGCATCGTGCTTAGCAATCGTCCTATCTGGCCGATACCCTCGTACATCAATCCGACCGCGACGTCTGAGAGGGTGGCGACCTGGGATTCGGTCTCATCAATGTGCGCCAGTAGCCGGTACAGCAGTTGCAACAGCACTTCGTAAATGACGTTGAATAGGTCCGCCACCCGGGCGGTACGCGGGTCTTCGATGACTAGGCCCGCCATTTCGCCCTCGCCGAGGCGCACGCGCGCCGCCAAGACCGGGCGCGCCGGCTCAAACGTGGGGTCTTCGGAGCGCAGCAGTTGATACTCGTCGAAGATGCGCTTGAAGCGCCCGAAATGTGCCTCCCGCCAATCACCACGCGAGCCTTCGCCCTGCTCGACAATGGCCTCAACCGCGGCTACCGCGCCTTGGAGGTCCGCGACCGGCCGGAGCTGCGGCCAGGAAAAGATCGCCGCGGTGACCTGCGCAGATGCCGGGCCGATGAACACGCGATCTTCCCCTAGCTTTGCTACCAGATGGCGGAAGCCGTCCTCAATCGCGCGGTAGAGATGACCGACCGTGGCAAAATCCTGCAGCCGAGGAACGATCTCCTCCTCGTCCATCAACGGCGCCGCCGCCGCGGTCGCGTCGATCCCCTCGGCGTCATCTAACGCCATGCCCTCCGGGCGCTCGAGGAACATGAAGTGGCGTAGCGCCTGCTCACCAAACGGCAGGAGCGCAATCTTGACTCCGGGCGGGTAATGCCGGGCCGGCTGCGGCAGATTTGGTCGTGATAGATGGGGTGAGGCGCCCAGCGAAGTCAGCATGTTGGCTGTCAACGCCAGATGCAGCATCTCCTGCGTTGCCACTCCGATGACCAGCTTGCGCCAGCGGTCCACGGCCTCCAGTTGATGGGGGCGTAGCCCTTCTTCTGTGCGTTCCTTGAGTGAGAACGCCGCGAACAAGTACTCGCACATCAGCCCGTGCTCCATCTCCGCGGCGGCGCAGATCATGTAGATAAGGGCTTCGCGGTGCTCGATGACGAAAGGACGCTCCGGCGTCTGAGCCGAAGCGCTACGCGTCGCCAGAACGTGGGAAAGCACAACACCATCCTTCACGCATAACCTGGGCTTGGTTCGAGTCGCCATTCCAGCGGCTCCAAGCTGCTTGTCTCTGCAAGCTGCGTGTCTCTGACCGTAGGCGCCGTCCCAAACCCCGTCAACCCGTAAAAACGTCCAGGCGGCGGTCGCTCGCATTCTCGCGCGTCATCTATCCCGCAGACTGCGCCGGGGCCGATCCGCAACACGGGCAGCTCCGGCCCGTGCAACCGATGGCGAAAATCCCACCGCCCTCTTAAGGCGAACGTTGCATAGTGGTCAAGCCTCGACAGGCTCAATTGGCTGCCTTCGCCTGCCGGAACGGAGAGCCGTAGGTGTCCCACAGAATCGTCTCTGTCTGGATCTTACCGTCACTGACAGTGTAATAGTCGGCGATGCGCATTGCAGCGCCCGACAGCATGAACAGGTCGTACAGAAGTAGCGCCGAATTCTCGTCCCCGAATGCGGCGATCTTCGACCAGTTCGGTTGGATTACTTTGACGAAGGCCTTGGACCCTGCAAGGAAGTCTGCGGCCGACGTGTAATGGGCGATCGGTCCGTTGAAGACGAGATCCTCCGCCAGGTAACTCCCGGCCTTGGCGAGGTCCCCGCCGGTCCACGCATTCAAGAAGGCAGTTGCAACCTCCAGTGCGGTCTGCTCCGTCATCTCCTGATCTCCTTTCGACTTGAAGGCCGTGAGTTGGGCGGTCATGGCAGGCTGCTTATTTTAGGGGTAACTAAAATGACCGTGCTTTGCAGGATATTGCAGTGCAGACTAAAATGTCAACATGGACAAGCTGCAAATTGTGGCGGAGCCACGACGGCGAGAGATTTTGCGGTTGGTCTGGGACGAGGAGCTACCGGCCGGCGAGATTGCAAGTCACTTCGATGTGGGCTTCGGCGCGGTATCGCAGCACCTGGGTGTGCTACGAGACGCTGGCTTCGTCCGCATGAGACGCGAGGGCAAGAGGCGCTATTACAAAGCCAACTTCGACGGCCTGGGGCAGCTCAAGGAGATGCTCGAAGAAATGTGGTCTGAGCACCTCGACCGTCTTGCGCTTCTCGCTGAGCAGGTCGACAGGGAGAAGATCGAGGTGAGGCCTTGAACCTGGTACGTGATGGTGCCGTAGTCTTGGAGCGGCGGATTCACGCGTCGCCGGCGACCGTGTTCTCATTTTTCAGCTCGGCGGAACAGTGGGTGTTGTGGCAGGGGCAAGAGGCGACAATCGAACCGTGGCGTGGCGGCGTCTTTCGCACGGTTGTCCCTGGCAATCACGTAGCCAGCGGCCGGTTTGTCGAGATCCTCCCAGAGCGGCGGCTGGTGCTGACATGGGGCTGGGAAGACCCCGATCACCCAGTGCCGCCGGGCTCTTCCAAAGTGGAGATCGACTTTCTCGCGGACGGCGATGGAACGCTCCTTCGACTGCGGCATACCCTTCTGCCCGCATCGTTTATCGAGCGATATCAGGCGGGATGGCAACACTACACCCGGCGGCTTCTTATCAGGGCGGAGGGCGGCGACCCTGGTCCGGACGAGCCGTTCCTAAATGACGTCACAGAGAGCAACGGATAGAAAGGCGGAGCAGAAAATGGCGATGATCGCGCCAATGCAAATCCAACCGAAGCGGCTCGGCGACTACCTCGAGGTGATGACGAAGGCCGTGTTCCAGAGCGGGATGAGCTGGAAGGTCGTCGACGTGAAATGGCCGGGCTTCCGCGAGGTGTTCGGCGACTTCGACCCCGAGCGTCTGTCCGACCTATCGCCGGACGACGTCGATCGGCTCGCGCAAGACCCGCGGATCATTCGCAACCGTCGCAAGATCGAGGCGACGATCCAGAACGCGGCAACGATGCTGGCTCTCGACCGCGAGTTCCAGGGCTTCAAGAACTATTTGAAATCCCAATCCGACTTCGACACGCTGAGTCGCGACCTCGTCAGGCGCTTCAAGTTCCTCGGCACGACCGGAGCCTACATATTCCTTTGGGGTGTCGGCGAACCGGTGCCGGAGCACACCCACGATCGCCGCTAGATCACCGGCCGGCGCAGGCCCGCTTCTCCAGCCGCGGTAGAACCTCCTGACGGAAGTAGGGAAATTCGTCGCCGGGGTTGACGAACGAGAGTCCCCAGCCGGGGAAGCCGGCGGCGCTGACGTGCGCCAGGTAGGACGCGACGTCGTCAGGGCTGCCGATGAACGGCAGGCCGCCGCTGCCGGCGGCGTATTCCTTACGGAGAGCGAAGCGAAATCCCTCGGCCAAGGTCAGTCGGGCAGGACGGTATTGTTTGCCCGCCAGCAGTACCAGGCGGCCGCGCTGCGAACGGGCCGGTAGATCTCGCCCAGAGCCATGAGCTCGCGTGGCCTGGGAGCCTGTGCAAGGCCGTGGATGAGGCCGTAGCCCTTGGCGACCGCGAAGTCGTCGACGGGCCACACATCCGGACGCCGGAGCTGGAAGATTAGGAACATCTCCGCCGTCCAACGGCCGATGCCGCGAATGGTCGTGAGGCGCGCGATAATCTCCTCGTCGCCCAGCTCCTCGATCCGATCGAGTGGGACGGTTCCATCGGACGTCTTGAGTGCCAGGTCGAGGATTGCAAGGGTTTTGTTCCCCGACAGTCCGGCGCCGCGCAGGGTTGCTTCCTCCAATCGCAGTACACCTGCTGCCGTCGGATCGCCCTCGAAGATCGCCGCGAAGCGTGTGTGAATCGCGAGGGCGGCCTTGCCCGCCAACTGTTGGAAGACGATCGAGCGCGCCAGGGCGTTGAAGTAATCGGAGGCGGGCGGCCGCAGCTCGACCGGTCCAGCGGCTTTCACAATCCGCTCCATCGCCGCATCGACCGTGATCAGGTGCGCGGGAGCACGGCCTTCCTCTCCGGAAGCCGTTGCCTCGCGCGCAGCATTGTTCATTGGCTCGGCGGAGCGGGTAGATGCCCTTGATAAAAGGCCGCGTCGATGACATCGCCGACGGGGTTCTCACGGAGTGCCCGGTAATAACGGCGCGGATCCCCCTTCAAGACTGAGCCGTGGTGACAGGCGATTGTGTCAACGGCGAGTGCTTCCATGCGATCCAGAGCTCGCTCTAGCAGCTTCTGCGATGGGAACGCGCCGGTCGCGCGCGCCACCGCGACCACCTCGACCGACCGGTCCTCGGTGGTCATGGGTTCTCGATCGCCGGGCTGCAGGAAGAGGTCGGAGGTGAATAGCCTCCGGTCGCCGGCATCGTAGACGAGCATGCTGTCCCAGAGGTGCACCCAGGGGGCGAGTACCGCGGTCAACGTCTTCCGGCCGAGCTGGAGGGTCTCACCATCGGCGATCGGGCGTGGAGCACGGCTGCTGAAGTCACCGAGCGTCACGAGCGCACCGACAGGACTGCAAACTGGCTCCGCACGCGGAGCGATGTCCAGGAAGCGGTTCAGCGAGCCGCACTCATCCATCTCGAAGTGCGGTACCAGGAGATAGCGCAGCGTCGCCGGATCGATGAGCTTCCGGACGGCGTCATGGACGAGGTCGAAGAACGCGTTGAAGCTGGTCTCGACCATGGCGGGCTCGTCGTCGCGGATCAGGAAACAGCCGAAACTAATCGGGGAACCGGGCGGATAGATGCTGATCCGAAAGACGTCGGCAGCGATCTCGGTGATGGTGGTTTCCAGCGTGGAACTCCTTTAAAGGGCTGCGGCGAAAGCGCCGCAGCCACCATCATATCCGTCGAAACTTGCAGGCATTTTGGGCCATGGCTGTCCTTTTCGGCTGCTTCCCGATCGTCGTATAGATGAAAGGAGAGCGGTCATGCAAGCACGGATGAGCAACCCAGCGATGATCCTTCCTGGCGCCCTGGAGGCGCTGCAGGCCCTATTGGCCGCCGCGGAGAAGGGGGGCGTGCCGTCGACTACTCTCGGCCTTGTCCACCTGCGCGCGAGCCAGGTCAACGGCTGCGCCCTCTGCGTTGACATGGGCGCTTGCGACCTCAAGCAGGGAGGCGAGACCGACCAGCGCCTCTTCGCACTGGCGGCATGGCGGGAGGCGCCCTTCTTCACCGATGCCGAGCGCGCTGCGCTGGCGCTTAGCGAGGCCGTCACCCGGCTGAGCGACCGGGCGGACCCGGTACCCGACGAGATCTGGAACGAGGCTGCGCGGCACTACGACGAGCCGGCGCTTGCGGCCCTGATAGTCACGATAGCCGCGACAAACGCCTGGAACCGCCTCAACGTCACCACCAAGCAGGTGGCGGGCTCGGCAGCCGCGTATCGGTGATCTATCAATAATCGTCGCGCGCTGCGCGTGTCCTTTTCGACCGTCTCCCGATCGTCGTATAGATACCCGAGACTCGTATACCCGAGACTCGCATACTCGCATAAATGAAAGGATAGCCATGAAGTACATGCTCATGTTCGGCACGAGGTCGGACGATCCAACACGGTTCGAGAACCTCAACGAGGAGGGCCGCGCAGCCATCTACGCGGAGATCGGCGCGTGGTCGCAAAAATACGGCTCTAAGTTTGTGAACGGCGAGCAACTGCAGTCGCCCAAGACCGCCACAACCGTCCGGCTCAAGCGAGGCGAGAAGCCGGTGATCACCGACGGTCCGTTTATTGAGGGTAAGGAGATCATCGGCGGCTTCTGGGTCATCGACGTTCAGGATCTGGATGAAGCGCTGACGATGGCCAAGGAGTGGCCCGCGAGCAGTCTGGTCGAAGTGCGACCGATCCTGGAGCGGGCAGGCTGAACGGTTCGAATGCGGCGCTCGCGGAGGTCTTCCGCGAAGAGGCCGGCAGGATCACCGGTGCGCTCGTACGCCTCCTCGGTGACTTCGCGCTCGCCGAGGAGGCGGTCCAGGATGCTGTCGTCGTGGCCCTGGAGCACTGGCCGGGCGAGGGAATTCCGGACCGGCCAGGCGCGTGGCTGTTCACCGTGGCGCGGCGACGGGCGCTCGACGTCCTCAGACGCGAGTCTCGGTTCCGAGAGAAGCTGACGCAATTGGACTGGCCCGCCGCGCAGGAGCCCGACGATCGGCTGCGGCTGATCTTCACCTGCTGCCACCCGACGCTGTCACGAGAGGCGCAGGTCGCGCTCACGCTGCGGGCGGTTTGCGGCCTGACCACCGCGGAAATAGCGCGAGCCTTCGTTACGTCCGAGGCGACGATCGCAAAGCGGATCGTGCGGGCGCGCCGCAAGATCGTTGACGCCGCCATCCCGTATCGCGTGCCCCGCCCGGACGAGCTCGACGAGCGCCTCGGCGAGGTGCTCGCGGTGCTCTATCTCACGTTCAATGAGGGCTACCTCGCCGGCAGCGGCGAGGCTGCAACGCGGCGCGATCTGGCGGAAGACGCCGCCTGGCTGACAGCTCTGCTCGCGGCATTGCTTCCGGGGCAGGCGGAGGTCCTGGGACTCCTGGCTCTGATGCGACTGCACCTGGCGCGGGCGGATTCGCGCTTTAGTTTGCATGCAGAACTGGTGCTGCTTGCAGACCAGGATCGGTCACGCTGGAATCGACGCCAAATCGAAGAAGGGCTGTCGCTGCTGAGCGAGGCGGCGGGCCTCAACAGCCCCGGGGTCTACCAGCTTCAAGCGGCGATCGTTGCCTGCCACGCGGAATCCGCCTCTTGGGAGGACACCGACTGGCGCCAGATCGTCGCGCTCTACGACGCGCTGTACGAGATGTCGCAGACACCGGTGGTCTGGCTGAATCGAGCAATCGCCGTCCGCCACCTCAGTGGTCCGGCGGAAGCGCTGCGAGCGTTGGAGCAGTGTGCCGGCGAGCTGAACGGCTACAACCTCTACCATTCGGCGCGTGCGCAGCTGCTGGGCGAGCTCGGGGATCGGGCCGAGGAGCGAAGGGGCTTGGCGCGCGCCCTCGAGCTGACCACAAACCCGGCCGAGCGCTCGCTGTTGAAGCGACGCTTGGCCGACCACGCCGGCGAGTGAGGACGAGGACGGACCAAGTCTAGGAGCGGCGCTCCGATTCGGCGCTTGACCGTTAAGTCGCACGCTGGTCTCGACGGACACCGGCTCTGCGATCGCTCCGTGCTTAAAGCAGCTCGCCTTGGATTCCCGCGCTTAAGTAGGCGAGCGGCGGCGGAGCGGTATCCTCGCCGCCCACGGCCGTCCCTTCATCGCAGAGCATCTCCCAGCGGCTGTTGCGCATTGCGCCGGTCGCGGTTTCCCCCCACACCTCCCCGCGTTTCTTTTGTCCGCCGAGACATTCGGCGCTGACGCGGATGCGAATCTCGTTCGTGCCGGGCGGGCCGCCTGCCCGAGGAGCCACCGCGGGCGCGCCCTCGAGCTTCCTGACTATCTCTGCCACCTCGTCTGCTTTCAGAAGATCCTGGTGCCGTACTTGGTGGCGACGGCTTGGATGCGGGCGTCATCAGGTAATGCGAGCGAGTCCGGCGGCAGCGTCCGGGTCAGTGCCGGCTCGCCGAGGTCCTCGAAGTAGCCTTCGAGCCCCGGTGGCGTAATGAAGGTGAGGAATTTCGCCGTGGGTGACTCGACCCGGAACGAATGTGGCACCGTGGCTGGTACATAGCCAAAGGCGCCGGCCGCCGCACGAAAGGTCAGGTCGCCGATCGTCATGGTGAGCTCGCCCTCCACCACATAGAACCCTTCCGTCTCATGTGCGTGCGTATGCAGCGGCGCGGCGTAGCCGCCCGGCCCCAGTTGCTCGACGAGCTCATAGACTCCGCCCGTGTCGGCACCCACAGCTTTCCAGACCACGAGGCCCCCCAAGAACCATAGTGCCCGTCCCTCAGTAGCGCCGCGCCCGTAGCCGGCATTGGGTCCGTGGTCCGTCATCGTCTTCTCCTTCGCAGCCCGCACACCGAGCCGTACTACTTCGGCTGCACCGGCCAGACGTACATCTTATCGAGAACTGACGCGCACACGAGTTCAATGTTTAGCGGCAACGTTACGCCGCCCGCGGCGCCGCTAGTCGAACAGTGACAGGTCTATGCAGTCGCCCATGTGCAGGTAGCCCTCATCGCTCGGATGGAGGTGGTCGCCGCAGTCGTAGATGGGCAGCATTTGGGTTGGGTGGCCGGGATCGCGGAGCGCCTTCTCGAAGTCGATGACCTCGTCGAACGCGCCGCTGCCGCGGATCCAGGTGTTGACCGCCTGCCGCTTCTCCTCACCTTCCGGCGTGTAGAAGCCGGGATTGAACGTTTCGTGCTCGAACGTTAGGAGGGTTCCCCCCAAGATCTTTAGCCCAGCGGTATGGGCACGCACGGTGAGCTGATGCAGGCCCGCGATCATCTCCTCGGCGCTGACGAACTCCTCGGGCTTCTGGTTTCGGTTGCGAATGTCGTTGATGCCCAGCATCACGATGACATGCGAGACGCCCGGCTGCGCGATGACATCGCGGTCGAAGCGGCGCAGGGCGCTGTCACCGCGCACATCGTTGAGTATGCGATTGCCGCCGATGCCTTGATTCATGACGCCCAGGGAGCGCCCGCTCTGCCGGGCGACTAGCCGCCGCGCAAGTTGGTCGGGCCAGCGGTTGTTGGCGTCGAGCTTGGAGATGTTGGCGTCGGTGAGCGAGTCTCCTACGGCAACTATTCCGCCGGTGCCGGCGGGCGCCAGAACGTCGGCGCCGCTCACGAACAGGAAGCCCTCAGTAGTTTCTTGGGCGGGCATGTCGGGCGCGGAGGTGAAGTCGCCGGGCGGCGAGATGTAGTTGGTCTGGTGCGCGTTCCCATGTCCCGTGAGCTGGAAGCTCTCGGGTAGATCGCCGGGCAGGTAGATGCTGACTGCCAAGTCCGCGAGCGGCGCCACCTCCAGATCGACTGGGTCGCTCACGGCGAGCGCTCCCGCGGCGATGCTCGTCGTCTGAGAGCCATCGAAGGTGAGCGGCCGGTCGGACCCGGCCGTGCCCGTAGCGCCGTCGCCGCGGAGGGCGACGTGCGCCGAGCCGACGGCGAGCCTGCGCGTCCCGTAGGCGTTCGACAGGCGCACGCGCACGCCGGAACCGCCGATGCTGACGTGCGCGATTATCCGCAGAGTTTGGTTGCTCAACGAGACGCCTTCTAAGGGCGCCGGCGTTGTGGTCCAGGTCCCGACCCAGTGCATTCCATGCTGTTCGGCCAAAGCTTCTCGTGCCGTCCTTCCCCCGCGCGCGGCGACAATTCCGTGTGCTCGCCCGTCAGCCTAGACGATTCGAACGCCCGTGGCACTGCCTTTGACAGACAGACCTTCCGCGCCCGGGCCTCTCCGGAGCCGCGACGCTGCGCTAGACTGGGTCATCGGGCGCGCTGCATGTTTCAGCTCCTCGAGTTAGCCGCGCACCCTGGAGGGAATACAGCCATGCCAGTCGTTGACGCCGATGCCCACGTAGTCGAGACCGAGCACACCTGGGACTATCTGGATCCCGATGACGAGAAGTACCGGCCCGTCGTCGTCCAGTCGCAGGGGAGCGACGAGACGAAGTACTGGATGGTGGACGGTAAGATCCGCGGTCGTGCGCGCGGTCCGGTCGCGGCACGGGGGCTTGCCTCGGGCGTGTCGCGCCGGATGGTGACGGACGACTCCAAGCGCTATATGGAGGACATCCCCGGACGCCTCGCGCACATGGATGAGCTTGGCATCGATGTTCAGATCCTCTACCCAACCATGTACATCAACCGCATGTGCGATCGGCCGGAGACCGAGATCGCGTTGTCGAAGAGCTACAACCGCTGGCTTGCCGATATTTGGACGCAGAGTAAGGGCCGCCTGCGTTGGACCTGCATCCTGCCGCTCTCGACCATGGATCAGGCGATCGAGCAGTTGCATTGGTCTGTAGATCATGGCTGTTGCGGTGTCACCATGCGCTCAATCGAGGGAGAGCGCTTGCTGATCGACGACTACTTCGCGCCGCTCTATACCGAGGCGGAGAGGCTGAACGTGCCGATCACCGTGCATATTGGCAACTCAAACTCCTACTTTCAGGAGATCATGAGCAAGGACGGGATCGGCGGCACGTTCGCCAACTTTAGACTGATGTCGGTGGCGAGCTTCCACCAGCTTGTGACGACCGGCATGCCGAAGCGGTATCCAGGTCTCCGTTTTGGCTACATCGAGGCCAGCTCGCAGTGGATTCCATACGTTGTGCACGACCTGCGCCGGCGGCTGGAGACGCGCGGCAGGACGCTGGAGGAAGACGTGTTGGGCGCCTACAACATCTGGGTGACGGCCCAAACGGACGACGACCTGCCGACGGTCCTGCGCTACGCGAATCCGGGCCATCTCATGATCGGCACGGACTACGGTCATCAGGACCAATCCAGCGAGATCGACGCGATGCGGAATCTGCGCGACAACGGTTCGCTGCCGCCGGATGTGGCGGAGAAGATCCTGGGGCAGAATGCCTGCGAGTTCTACGGCATCGACATCGCCTCGCAATCGTCCGCACGGAACAGTGGCGAGCGCATCGCCATTTGATAGCAGCGCACGATAGCCGGAGCCGTCGGTGTCAGTGTTGGCCTGCTCGTCGAGCGTATCCGGCCGGGGTGAGTCCGACACTCGTTTTGAAGTCCTTGGTGAAGTGGGCCTGGTCGAAATACCCGAGATCGGCCGCGAGCCGGCCCACCTCCCCGTCCCTGCTCGCCACGAGTTCCGCTACGGCGTCGAGGAGCCGGTAGCGCTGGATCACCCATTTCGGAGGAACGCCGACGTACTGACGAAAGAGCCGCTCTAAAGCACGCCTGCCGAGGCCAAACCGCCCGGCAACCTCCCCTACCCTGTTGACCGTTCGGTTGGCACAAATCCAATCAGTGATCGCATTGACCAAGTAGCCTCTGGCATTGTCCGCGGGGAGGACGCGCTCAAGAAAGGTTTCGGCCACCTCCACCATCGCGGTATCGTCGCGGGCGGCCGCTGTGGCGCGCTCCAGGTCGCCGGCCCCGCCTCCAAACAGGTCTCGAAGCGGCAATCGCCGGTCCGTGAGCGTCGCCACGGGACTGCGCATGATCGGGTAGAACCCACCGGGCCTGAACTTGATCCCCAGCACATATCCCTCGCCCTCCAGGTCCTTTGTGAACTTGCCGGTCACAACGCCCGCGACATAGGAAGTTACGGCCGAACGATGACACTCGACGACCAGCTGGACGCTTGGATACGTAAGTTCGGAAACCGTGCTTGCGCCGGCCGTTACGTGCCAACGGGCGACCCAGAAATGCTCGACGAACGAAGCGAGCCACTTCGAGGGGAGGTAGCGCGCTACCGTCGCCTCGGCCGGCCCCGGATGCACCAGGCCCTTGAGCTCGTCTATCCTCTCCCGCACCGCTGAACTCCAGTATCCGGCGTCGTGTTTTTACAAGACGGCTTACGACTGTGTGATAAGAATTGCACGTCGAGGTAGGGAGCGGAATTCTGAGAAGGGCAATTCTATGGCTACCGTCCAGGTCCGGTACATCGTCAACGACGTCGACGCGGCTATCGCGTTCTACTGCCAGCATCTGGGCTTCCACGAGGACATGCACCCGGCCCCTGCTTTCGCGATGCTCTCACGCGGCGACCTCCGCCTCGTGCTCACGAAGCCGGGCGGTGGGCCCGGAGGAGGTCAGGCGATGCCGGATGGCACGCTGCCCACGCCCGGCGGCTGGAACCGGTTCGCGATCGAGCTGCCCGACCTCGGCGCCACCGTAGAAGCACTGCGCAAGACTGGGGCCCGCTTTCGGAGCGACATTATCACCGGCATTGGCGGCAAACAGGCGATTGTCGACGATCCATCGGGCAATCCAATCGAGCTGTTCGAGCCGATCATCCCTGAGGCTCGACTCGGATCGTAATGACCTCGATTGTCCGCCTCCGCCTCTGCCCTCGGCGAGCGGCACCTGCATCGTCCCCTTCCCGGCGGCTGCACCTACATCGTCCCCTTCCCGGCGGCTGATTGTGGGCGCATGACAGCCGCCGCGATGCGCCCGAGCACATCGCCGGCTCGATGTAGCTCCTGCTCGCCAATCGCCTCGCCGATCGAGTCGGCCCAGCCGGCCTGTGCCGTCTGAATCTTCAGCAATGCAGACTGGCCGCGCTCGGTGAGGCGAAGGAGCTTGGCACGCCGGTGGCGAGGGTTGTCCTCGTAGGCCAGCAGGCCGTCCTGCTTCAGAAGATCGGCCACGCGCTGCACGCTCTGCCGCGCCAGACTGAGCGCCCGCGCGACCTGCGCGACGGTGGCCGGCGCGCGCTCAACGCTGGCGAGCACCCACCAGCGCGCGCTGGTCTGTCCCGCGGGCCTGGCGAGGGCATCGCCCGCGGCGGTGAGTAGACCGTCAAGCTGCAGGACCTGGACGACGAGCGCGCTGAACGCGTCTCCGGCCGGTGTGCGTACCGGCGCGACACGCCTATTGACAGCATGCTGTCGAGTTGATAGGTTCTGCATGTTGACAGCATTCTGTCATAAATCCGGCCTCAGGGAAAGGATTGACCGCCATGGACTGGAAGCTCGAGCTGGTGACCGTGCCCGTCTCGGATGTGGACCGCGCGAAGGCTTTCTACACGGAGAAGGCCGGCTTCAACGCGGACATGGATGCTCAGGTGAATGAGGGGCTGCGCTTCGTGCAGCTCACGCCTCCCGGCTCGGCCTGCTCGATCGCCATCGGTCAGGGGCTCAACGACGCGATTCCCGGCTCGGCGAAGGGCCTTCAGATGACCGTCGCGGATATCAACACCGCACGACGCGAGCTCCTTGACCGAGGACTGGAGGTCGGCGAGGTGCAGGTGTTCGCCTGGGGCTCGTTCGTCTTCTTCAGCGACCCCGACGGCAATGGCTGGGCCGTCCAGCAGCTTCCACCGCCCCCATGAGCTCGGCCGCTCTACCATTTGTGCAAGCGATGGCATGAGACCGCGGGTCACGCTCGGCGCCGTCGACTTGGAGCGATCGCTGCGCTTTTACCGCGACGGTCTTGGGCTCCCAACGTAGGGCGCCATCCTCAAGAGCAGTGATGCGTTCTGGGCCTTTGGATTGGCGTCGTGCTCGCATGGGCCTGGGTCTAGGCGAAGCTCGAACGGGTTGCGAATCTGAGAACGGGAGCAGGTTATGGCAGCAGCGGCCAACGATCGAACACTGAAACTCGGGATTGTGGCTCGATCGCATTACTCGGCGCTGAAAGACGGCAGCGTCAACCCACGAGGCATCAACCTCGAGATTGTTGAGGTGAGCCCGATGCCGCGCCTGTTCGACCGAATGATTGCGGACAGCGAGTTCGATGTCTCGGAAATGGCGATCGTGACGTATCTGCAGTTAAGAGAATTCAATCTGCCGTTTACAGCAATTCCGGTGTTTCCGTTCCGCGCGTTCCCGCAGGGAACCATGCTCGTGAATGTAAACGCGGGCGTGGCGACGCCCAAGGACCTGGAGGGCAAGAAGATAGGGGTCCGCGCCTACGCGGGCACCGCAGGCGTGTGGGCCCGAGGACTCCTCCAGTCGGAATACGGGGTGGATCCGTTCAAGGTAAAGTGGCTGGTCAACGATCAGGAGCACATCGGCGAGTACCACAATCCCTCGAATGTTGAGTACATCCAGGGAGCAAACCTGGGCGAGATGCTGGTAAACGGTGAGATAGCTGCGGGGATCGGCCTAATGGGTATCGATTCGCCCGACGTCAAACCGCTCATTGGCAACGCTCGACAGGCTCAGGAAGACTGGTTCAAGAAGACCGGCGTGTATCCAATGAACAACACGGTGGTCATCAGGAACGACGTGCTGGCCCTCGATCCGAGCATCGCCGAGGCCATGCTGGAGGCCTTCAGCCAGGCGAAGGAATCGTACCTGAAGCGGCTGAAGGAGAACGGGCCCCAGGCCCGCGATGAGGAGGGGGACGCTCCCCTCGCCGAGTTGCTCGGGGATCCGCTCCCTGTCGGAGTAGAGGCCAACCGCAGGGGGCTGGAGCAGATCATCACGTCAGGCCTGACCTCAGAAGACCTGTTCGCAGAGAACACCCGGGATTCGTGATTCTGTTGGCATTCAGTACCTGCGTCATACGTGATAGTATACACGTATGACAATGCTGAGCTTTCGCACTGACGAATCCGAGGTTCACGACCTGCGCTCCTGGGCCGAACGGCTTGGCCTGGCACAGTCCACGATGCTGCGCGATGCCCTTCACTACTACCTCGCACGTTTGAAGAGCGAGCATGACGCCGCAATCTGGGAGCAATCGCCCTCCACCGAGGCTGAGCAGTCGTTGGCGCTGGTAGCAGACTGGGGACCGGCCGAAGACTGGGCAGACTGGGATGATGCGACGGGGTGAGGTGTGGTTCGCCGCGACGCCCGGCGGCGACCGGCCGGTGTTGGTGCTCACCAGAGACCCGGTCGCTGATCGGATTCAGTCTGTGGTGGTTGCGGCTCTAACGCGGACGAAACGCGGGCTGATCTCTGAACTCAACCTTACGGCGGCGCGTGATGGCGTACCGACGGACTGCGTGGTCAACTTCGATAACGTGCACACGGTGCCGAGGGACGCCTTTCGAAGGCGGGTTGCCGCCCTCTCTCCCGCCCGCATGGCGCAGGCCTGCCGGATCCTCAACGATGCGTTAGGTTGCTAGCCGTCAGACCCGCCGGCTCGCCAAGAGGACGGGAATCTGTCGCTCAGTTCTCGTCTGATACTCCGCATACGGAGGGTAGGCCGCTTCAGCTCGTTCCCACCACACGCTACGCTCGTCACCGGTAAGCTCCCTGACCACTGCGTCGAACGGCTCCGGGCCGTCCTGAACTGCGACCCGTTCGGGGTTCGTTTTCAGGTTGTGATACCACTGCGGGTGCTTTGGCGCTCCACCGACTGACGCGACCAGGGCATACTCACCGTCGTGTTCCACACGCATCAGCGGCGTCTTTCGCACCTTTCCGGACTTGTTTCCCCAAGTCGTGACGAGAATGACCGGAAGCCCGGTGTCTCTCAACGTGTTGCCGCGCTGACCCCCTGAGCCTTCATACGCTTCGACCTGCTCCCGTACCCAATCTCGCGGACTCGCCGCGTACTCGCCATCTACCGGCATCTCGCTTTACCTCTTTCCCGTCCTGGTTGCTCGCCGTATGGCGAGTCGCAATCTGCCATATCGATGCGCATCCTTAGGAGCATTCATCAAATCCCGCAGCCCTGCAGGGTCGTTCACGCAGTGCATCTTCGATGACGGCTGTTAATGTCGTGCCTAATTGGCGTGCGAGCAGCTTAACATCGGTCAGGAAGTGATCGTCGAGATCAATGGTTGTACGCATACACCAAAGCATACGGCGGGGACGAAGCATACAGATTGGTGGACTTGGTAGCGGGTATGGCGGGCAGGTTGCCCGCGGTCCTGAGTGCGGACCTTGAAGGCGCGGCGACCCTGCCGCGCTCTAACGGGGTGCGGGCGACAGCTTTTTCTATCCCCGGCTCGCCCCAGGAGGGCGGCTGAGGTACTGGAACGGGCTGAGGTCGTTTTCAAATGCTGTGGGGAAGCCCTGCAGCGCGCTGTGACGAGACGCCCCGTCCGAATCCGACTGTTTAAGATAGGGTATGCGTCTCGTCAGATTCATCGTTGGCGGCCTCCTCATCGCACTCGCGGTCCTTCTGGCCATTTGGGGAATCTGGTTCATCTCGACCCCGTTGGGGTTCGGTTATCAGGAACGCGTAACGTTTTGGTATCTTGAGTTCGGCCTGAGCGGCCTCATCGTTGCGGTCTTATTGGCCGCAGCGGGGTTTGTGTTAGCGTGTGAGAGGGCTTGGAGGTCTGTCCGAAGGTTACTGAGCAGGGCGCGTCCACCCTGCCCGCCGAGCGGCACTCCATAATGCTGCGTATGGGTGCGGAGTGATCCGCCGACGCCCCGCTCCGGCCGTGGCACTCTGTGTCAGCCATGTCAGCATGAGGGCATAATACCGTCGCTGGGTCACGATCCATCTTTGGCTTCCGCGGATCGGTGGGCCACGGCCTAGCCCCGGGCAGGTTTTAGGCGACGACGGCCGCCGATCACAGCTGCCCACATAACCAAGGCGGCAGCACTTGCCAGGAGGGTCGCGTGATCTGAGAGCCAAGCCCGTGCGGGGGGCCTTCCTCCGCCGATATGCACCCCGACAAGAGCACCGGGGTGATTGGCACTACTCGTTCCCTGGATGGCGACAGTGTAGTCCCCGGGCTTGAGCGCCTGAAGGCGAAGCGCCCCGTGCGCTGCTCGACGTTGCCCGCCTGCAGTGACCCTACATCTTTGGTTGCTGGGTCCATACTCTGAAGGGCGTCCGTTGGGTACGCCGCCTTCACTGCGACCCGGTTGGCCGCCCTGCCGCCAGCATTCGTGACTTTAAACCCAAGTCGAAATGTGTCACCGACCCTGATCGTCTGATCCGCCGTGGTCACGTCCAAATGCAACTCCGCCGGTGCAAGTGGCGTACGTTCGATGCCGGAGTCCTTCAGGATCTCAACACCGCTCACCTTGGCGCCGTCGTATTGAGCGACCTGAAACGTAAGCTGGTTTTCGTCGGGCCTTACCCCTCCAAATTGGAGGTAGTTGGCGTCACTGCCCTCCACTACTGGCCCGCGAGAAACGGCCTGTCCCGTCCCATCAATGAAATCCAGAGTTCTCCAGGTGATCTGTAGGCCGCCCTCCCGCCGTGCTACATCGAACTCGACCTGTACGACCGCATGATCGTTGGTCGACGCGGTGACGTACGCAAACCCATCTCCGCTGTCTTCGGCAAAAGTCGCCTTAAAGTGAATATGCGCTACGTACCACGTGTCGGGTCCCTGCGATGCCGTCGTGGGCAAAAGGTACCTGACGCCGGTCGCCGTCGGCGCACCAGCCAATGAAATCTCCTGGTCTGGGTAGCCAAGCTTCTCCAGGCTCCAGACACCGAAGGAGTCTATAAGGACCGGAGAACTAGCGGTTGCCTGTACAGGAACTAGCACCAGCCCGACGGCCAGGATTGCAGACGCCATTAACAGCAACGTGTCAAAACGCTGGATGGCCAAATGGCTTCGCCTGGACACCGAAAACCTCTTTGGATGTACGTGGCCTAATTGCCCCAAGCCGGGTGGCGGTCTGGCCGGAACGCGCTAGGGTATCCTAATTGCGCTCGCATTTCCGTCGTTATACCAGATGTGGTTGCCCTCAGCCCGGTAAGGCTCGTAGTTGTAGAAATACGACCAATCGTATGCGACGTTCTGAGATCCGACCGCGTTGATGGCCGCATTTACAACGTTTTGCTCCGCGTCCTCACTCCAACCGAACCATGTACTTGGCGGCCAGCACTCTTGGTTGTCCAGATGATCGGAACCAAGAACAAAGTATCCCCAATAAGGATTGTAGAGCGATTCATAATAATCAGGCTCAACACCATTTCCGTACGGACGAAAATGACTGTCCGTCTCCGTAAAACAGTTCACGTCATTCTTCACCCCCACGCTCGTATCCCACATGAATGGGTCAGGCGGATCGGCGTTGTATCCGTCGTTATTCAGCGCCTGCTCAGGATTGTTGTCTTGCGTGGAGGTATAGGGTGGAAAGAATCGCTGGACGACGGCCTTATTCGCGTTGTTCCAGAAAAGTAGGCTGATAGCCCAATCAACGTTACTGGCATTGGCGTATTGGCTCTCGAAATCATAGTTGTAGAAGGCATCGTCCGATGCGTACAGAATGTAGAAACTACTGGCGGTCGCCGCTCTAGCCACCGAGTACGGGCGGTACGGCAGGACATCGCGACCGAAGAGGGCGACGGCAAGAATGGTCATAGCGCTTGCAATCAAGAGTCGTACCATGGTCTTCCTCCAAGTTAGGCTGAAGATGTTGCCTGCGAGGAGCGCTGAGGCGCCGAGGGTCAGTGGTTGACATGTGGTCCGGGCGTGACACCCGTGTCACTGACCGCCCGTATGTTTACCACTGGTAGTCGGGTCGTTTGAGCCGGGCATAGTCGGGCGGTTTGAGCCACTGATCGCCGCCCGATGTGAGCCACCCATAGT
>Ga0193751_1000436_pt1 | contig 32876 bp, 35 predicted proteins | sample L1c2metaG_FD_143050 | JGI IMG/M metagenome (GOLD analysis project Ga0193751, IMG submission 143050) | Soil microbial communities from a riparian zone of the East river system, Colorado, United States - L1c2 | ecosystem: Environmental > Terrestrial > Soil > Riparian zone | place: USA: East River...
GAGGCGGCGATCCGGCGCATCGGGCGGTGACTTTTTTCTCCCTCTCCCCGGCGGGGAGAGGCGTAGGCGGCCTTCGGCCGCCGTTCTTGGTGTTGAAGAACGCCGACGCGAAGCGTCGGCTATGGTGAGGGGGGGGCCGGTGCTTCAATTGAATCGCCGGGAACCCCCTCACCCGACAATCCGCGAGCAAACTCGCGGATTGTCGACCTCTCCCCTCCGGGGAGAGGTGAAGAAAGGCAGATGCGATTGGTTCAATATCACCCGCGCAGGACGCCGCCGGTCTTCTTGCCGACCTCCGCCACGATCTTGGCGGCGACCGCCTCGATTTCCGGGTCGGTCATGGTGCGCTCGCGCGGCTGCAGGGTGACCGCAATGGCGATCGATTTCTTGCCCGGCTCGATGCCGGGGCCTTCGTAGACGTCGAACACGCTCACGCCGGCGATCAGCTTGCGGTCGACCGACTGGGCGGCGCGCACGATGTCGGCTGCCTTGACGGCGCGCTCGACCACGAAGGCGAAATCGCGCTCGATCGGCTGGAACGGCGAGAGCTCGAGCACAGGCCGCGCGCGCGTCGCCTTCGCCTTGGGGCTAGGGATGCGCTCGAGAATCGTCTCGAAGACGACCAGCGGGCCCTCGGCGCCGAGTGCTTCGAGCGTCTTGGGATGCAGCTCGCCGAAATGGCCGAGCACCGTCTGCGGGCCGATCTGGATGGTGCCCGAGCGTCCGGGATGCAACCAGGCCGGCCCGCCCGGCACGACCTGCAGCGCCTGGGCGGGCGCCCCCGCCGCCACGAGCAGCGCCAGCGCGTCCGCCTTGACGTCGAACGCATCGACCTCGGCGGCTTTGCTCGCCCAGTGCCGGCCGCTGCCGCCCGCTTTGGCGAGCCGGCGACGCACGCCGGCCGCGGCGGTGGACTGATCGTCCGGCTGGTCGCCCTTGAAAACCTGCCCGACCTCGAACAGGGCCACGTCGGCGGAGCCGCGGTCCGCGTTGGCTTGCGCGGCCTTCACCAGGCCGGGGATGAGGCTCGGGCGCATGTCGGACAGCTCGGCGGCGATCGGATTGGCGAGCGCCAGCGCCGGCGCGCCGCCGCCGAACAGCTCCGCCTCGGGCCGCCCGATGAACGACCACGTGACCGCCTCGACCATGCCGCGGGCGGCGAGCGCGCGCCGCGCCTTGCCGGTGCGCACTTGGGCCGGGGTCAGCACCGGCTTGCGCGGCGCCTCGCCGCGATCGAACGGCGTCGGCGGCACCCGGTCGACGCCGAGGATGCGCACCACCTCCTCGACCACGTCGGCCTTGCCCTCGATATCGGGGCGCCACGACGGCACTGCGGCCTTCACGATCTCGCCCTGGCCGGCGACGAAGAAGCCGAGGCGGCCGAGCACGCGTTTCACCTCGGGCAGGCGCGCATCGAGGCCGGCGAGCCGCCGCAGCTCGACGAGCGGGAAGTCGATGATGCGGTCCTCGCCGTGCTTGCCGCCCGCCACCGTGATGTCCGACGGCGTGCCGCCGGCGAGCTCCAGCACCATTTTGGTCGCCAACTCGAGCCCCGGCAGCATGAAGGCCGGGTCGACGCCGCGCTCGAAGCGGTAGCGCGCGTCCGAATTGATGCCGAGCTTGCGCCCGGTCTGCGCGATGTTTGCCGGATCCCACAGGGCCGATTCGATCAGTACGTCGGTGGTCGTCTCCGAGCAGCCGCTCGCCTCGCCCCCCATGATGCCGGCGAGCGACTCGACGCCGGTCGCATCGGCGATCACGCACATGCTCTCGTCGAGCGCGTAGGTACGGCCGTCGAGCGCCTTGAGGGTCTCGCCCGCGCGCGCGCGCCGCACCACGAGGCCGCCGCTCACCTTGGCGGCGTCGAACACGTGCAGCGGCCGGCCGCGATCGAAGGTGATGAAGTTGGTGATGTCGACCAGCGTGTTGATCGGCCGCAGGCCGATCGCGGCCAGCCGGCGGGCCAGCCAGCCGGGCGAGGGGCCGTTCTTCACCCCGCGCACCAGGCGCAGCGCGAAGCCCGGGCACAGCGAGGGGGTCGCGCCGAAGTCGAGGGTCACTGACACCGGGCAGGGGAATTCGCCCTTCACCGGTTTTACGTTCACGTCCAGGAAGGTGCCGAGGTCGGCGGCCGCGAGGTCGCGCGCGATGCCGTGCACGCCGGTGCAGTCGGGCCGGTTGGGCGTCAGGTTGATCTCGACCACCGGGTCGTCGATCCCGGCCCAGTGCGCGTAGGGCGTGCCGACCGGCGCATCGGCCGGCAGGTCGATGATGCCGTCGTGGTCGTCGGAAATCTGCAGCTCCGCTTCCGACAGCAGCATGCCGCGGCTCTCGACGCCCCGGATGGTGCCGACCCCGAGCGTCATGTTCTTGCCCGGGATGAACGAGCCGGGCGGTGAGAACACGCCCTTCATGCCGGTGCGCGCATTCGGCGCTCCGCACACGACCTGCACCGGATCGCCCGTGCCGGTGTCGACCATGCATACGCGCAGGCGGTCGGCGTTCGGGTGCTGCTCGGCCGAGATCACCCGCGCGATGGTGAACGGCGCCAGCGCCTTGGCCTTGTCCTCGACTCGCTCGACCTCGAGCCCGATCATGGTGAGCTTCGCGACGATCGCGTCGAGCGACGCGTCGGTGTCGAGATGCTCCTTGAGCCACGCCAGGGTGAATTTCACGGACTCAAGCCCTCCCTGCTCCCTCCCCCGCTTGCGGGGGAGGGTTGGGGAGGGGACAAGTGGTGTTCAAGGTCAGCAAGAATCACGCTGAGCACTCCCGAACGGTTCGTCATGACCTCGTGATTGGTGAAGCGAAGAACGCGAAAGCCCTCGGCCCTCAGAAACGCATCCCGACGGGCATCTTTTTTGAGGTTCTCCGGCTCGAAATGTTGACCGCCGTCGATCTCAATCACCAGATTGGCCGCATGACATACGAAATCGGCGATATAGGAACCTATGGGAACCTGGCGCCGGAATCCCGCGCCGTTCAGCCGGTGAGCGCGTACGGCGGCCCAGATGATTTGTTCCGCTCGAGTCGAGTCGTGCCGCAACGAACGCGCCCGAGCCCGCGCCTTCGGCGTGACACGCCAGTTCTTTGCATCCTGCCCCACGGCCCTGCCCTCGTTTCGCTGCTTACCCCCTCCCTAACCCTCCCCCCCCAGCGGGGGAGGGGACCTTAACCGCTCAAGCCCCCCGCAAGCGTGGGGAAGTCGAGCGGGCGGAAGCCGTAATGGGCGAGCCAGCGCACGTCGGCGTCGAAGAAGGGGCGAAGATCCGGCATGCCGTATTTGAGCATGGCGATGCGGTCGATCCCCATGCCCCAGGCAAAGCCCTGATATTCGTCCGGGTCGAGCCCGCAATTGCGCAGCACGTTCGGATGCACCATGCCGCAGCCGAGAATCTCCAGCCAATCCTCGCCCTCGCCGAAGCGGATCTCACCCTTGTCGCGCCGGCATTGGATGTCGACCTCGAGCGAGGGCTCGGTGAACGGGAAGTACGACGGCCGGAACCGCATCTTCAGCTGATCGACCTCGAAGAACGCCTTGCAGAACTCCTGCAGGACCCATTTGAGGTGGCCGAGGTGGCTCCCCTTGTCGATCACCAGCCCCTCGACCTGATGGAACATGGGCGTGTGGGTCTGGTCGGAGTCGCTGCGATAGGTGCGGCCCGGAATGATCACGCGGATCGGCGGCTTCTGCGCCAGCATCGTCCGGATCTGCACCGGCGACGTGTGGGTGCGCAGCAGCATGCGCGTCCCGTCCGGCTTCGGATTGAAATAGAACGTGTCGTGCATGTCCCGCGCCGGATGGCTGGCCGGGAAGTTGAGCATGGTGAAGTTATAGTCGTCGGTCTCGATGTCGGGGCCTTCCGCCACCGCGAACCCCATGTCGGCGAAAATCGCGGTGATTTCGTCGGTCACCTGGCTGACCGGATGGATGCGGCCGGTCTCGGTCGGCGGCTCGCGCACCGGCAACGTGACATCGAGCGTCTCGGTGTTGAGCCGCGCGGTGAGCGCCGCGTCCTTGAGCGCGCCACGGCGCGCCGCGAGCGCCGCGTTCACCCGGTCCTTGAGACCGTTGATGGCCGGTCCCTTGTCCTTGCGCTCCTGCGGCGTCATCGCGCCGAGCGTCTTCAGCAACTCGGAGACCGTCCCCTTCTTGCCGAGCGCCGCCACGCGCGCGGCTTCGAGCGCCGGCTCGTCGGCCGCGGCCTCGATCGTGCCGATGATCTCGCGTTCAAGCTGTTCGAGCTCGGACATCTTTGCCTCGTCAAGCGGCAGGTTGTGCGGGCCGGGCGAGGAAAAGGTCAAGCCCCGCCGGGCGCGGAGCGGGTGCTCCGTCGCGACGTCACGCGGCCTCGGAAGAACGGGACTGTGGCGTCAGGCCGCGAGCGCGGCCTTGGCCTGACCGACGATCGCCTCGAATGCCGTCGGCTCGCTGATGGCGAGGTCGGACAGCACCTTGCGATCGACCATGACCCCGGCCTTGCCGAGGCCGTCGATAAATCGACTGTAGGTCAGGCCGAACGGCCGCACCGCCGCGTTGAGGCGCTGGATCCACAGCGCCCGGAAGGTGCGCTTGCGCCGCTTGCGGTCGCGGTAGGCGTACTGGTTGGCGCGCTCCACCGCCTGCTTGGCGATGCGGATCGTGTTCTTGCGCCGGCCGTAATAGCCCTTGGCGGCCTTGCGGATCTTCTTGTGCTTGGCGTGGGCCGTGACGCCTCGTTTGACGCGAGCCATGGCTGATCTCCTTTGCGTATCTCGGTATGCCCAGGCGATCAGCCGTTGGGCAGGAAATACTTTTTGACGTTGTAGCCGTCGGTCTCGAACATGACGCGGGTGCCGCGGTGGTGGCGGATCTGTTTGGTGGTCCGCTTGATCATGCCGTGGCGCTTGCCCGCGTGGGCGGCCATCACCTTGCCGGTGCCGGTGACCTTGAAGCGCTTCTTGGCGCCCGATTTCGTCTTCATCTTGGGCATTTGGCTCGTCTCCTGGACCGGCCGGGACCCGGCGGACGCTCACGCGCCCCGGTCGACGCCGGATGTGCTCGGATGAGCAGGTTCGGTTGAGCAGTTTTCGCCGCCACGGCAGCCCTTTGGCCGGGCAGCGGAAGGGCGGCTATATGGCAGAAGCAGCCGCAAATGGCAACCGCCGGAACGCCCGCGTGGGGCCTTCCGGCGGTGAATCAGGGGTCGTTCGCCGTGGGCAAGCGCGCCGCGTTCACCGCGGCGCCAGCACCATGACCATCTGCCGGCCTTCGAATTTGGGTTCCTGCTCGACCTTGGCGAGCTTGGTCAGGTCGTCGCGCACCCGGTCGAGCAGCTTGGTGCCGAGCTCCTGGTGCGCCATCTCGCGGCCGCGGAACCGCAGGGTGACCTTGACCTTGTCGCCCTCCTCGAAGAAGCGCCGCATCGAGCGCATCTTCACGTCGTAGTCGTGATCGTCGATCATCGGCCGGAATTTGATTTCCTTGATCTCGACGGTCTTTTGCTTCTTGCGCGCCTCGGCGGCTTTCTTCTGTTCCTGATATTTGTATTTGCCGAAGTCGAGCACCTTGCAGACCGGCGGCTGCGAATTGGGGGCGATCTCGACGAGATCGAGTCCGGCCGCCGTGGCGGCTTCGATGGCTTCCTGGATGGGAACGACGCCGCGGTTGTGCCCCTCGTTGTCGATCAGCTGCACCTCGCGGACGGCAATCTCCTCATTGATGCGCGGGCCGTCCTTCTGAACGGGCAGCGCGGCTCTCATCGGGCGACGAATGGCGCAAGTCTCCTCGGTTGTTGCAACAACCCGGCCGCCGCCGCGGGCCCGGTCGGGACCGCGGCGCACGTCGCCGGAGCAATGAAGATCGGGAGAAACCGTCGATAAGTCAACGTCAATGCGCGTGCCCGGGCGGGTGTCCCCAAGTCCGGGGTTGCATAGGCCTTACGGGCCTGCAGCGGAATCGGTCGGAATCGAACGGATTCGGCAACTAGCCGGCCGCCGCCCCCTCGAACAGCGTGCTGTAGACCGCAAGGGTGCGCGCCGCGACGTGCGCCGGCGAGAACGTCGCCAGCGCGAACTGCCGTCCCCGCGCGCCCATCGCCCGCAGGTCGGCGTCGCCCATCGCTTCCGCTGCCGCGAGCGTGCGGGCGAGCGCGACCGGATCGTCCGGCTCGGTCAGCCAGCCCAGGCGCGATTGCTCCGCAACCTGGGGAGGCGCCAGGACGATTTCCGCCAGCGCCCCCATGGCCGGGGCGATCACCGGCCGCTCCATCGCCAGCGCCTCGGCGGCCACCCGCCCGAACGGGGGTGGCTCGACCGCCGGCACCACCACGAGATCGGCGACCGCGTAGGCGGCCGGCATGTCCGTGCAGGCGCCGACCCGCCGCACCATGGAGGCCACGCCTTGCGAGCGGGCCCGGTCCGAGATCGCGTTGGCGTAATCCGGGTGCGTCCGGTCGTCGCCGGCGAGCACGAACGCCACATCGCGCAGCCCGCCGTTGACCAGCACACGGGCGGCATCGACCAGATCGAGCTGGCCCTTGCGCGGGTCGATCCGGCCGGGCACCAGGACCACGCGCTCGCCCCGGCGGATTTTCCAGGCGCGCCGCAGCGCCGTGACGCGCGCCGGCCAGATCGCGACCGGATCGAACGTCTCGGTGTCGATGCGGCGCGGGATCACGACGACGCGCTCGCGCTCGACCGCGTGGCGCTCGATCAGGCGCTCGGCCAGGTAGGCGGAATGGGCGATGATGCGGTCCGCGCCGGCGAGCGCGCGGCCGTAGAGCCTGTCACGCCAGCGCGGCGGGGACGCCGCGTGCACATAGCTGTCCACCAGCCAGGTGCCGGTCCGCGCCTTGGCGCCGGCGGCGCAGCGCGCGGCGCCCTCGCCGCGGGCATGGATCAGGTCGATCCGCTCGGCCGCGATGTACTCCGCCAGCCGCCGTGCGGCGGCGCGCAGGCGCAGCGGATTGTCGGTCTCGCATTCGAGCCGGAGCCACTCGGCGCCGAACCCCTGGATTTCGCTGACCAGGGGACCGTCGCCGCCCGCAATGATGGCGCGGGCGCCCGAGCGCAGCAGCGCGAACGCGGTGTCGGCCGCCATGCGGGCGGAGTGGTCCTCCACCAGCGCCGGCACGATCTGCAGGACGGTCGCGCCCGGCAGCGTGCGCGGCCGCGCCCGCCCATGGGGTTCGTCGGCGCTCATGTCCGCCATCCGGCCCGCATGCTTGCGCCGCTCCCCGACTTGATGCGATGGCCCCCGGTCACGATCATCTCCAGCCAGGCGCGCGGATGGTATGAGACGAGCCCATGAACAATTCTTGCCCGAAATATCTCGACTTAGGAACCGAGGCGGGGACGCGCCGCATCGCGGTGCGGGCCCAGGCGGGCGACGCCCCCGGCTTGCTGTGGCTCGGCGGGCTCAAATCCGACATGCGCGGCACCAAGGCGGAGGCGCTCGCCGCCTGGGCGGCCCAGCGTGGCCGCGCCTGCGTGCGTTTCGATTATGCCGGCCACGGGGAATCGAGCGGCGATTTCGCCGCCTGCACCATCGGGGGCTGGCTCGAGGACAGCCTGGCGGTGCTCGACGCCTTCTGCCGCGGCCCGCAAGTCGTGGTCGGCTCGTCGATGGGGGGCTGGATCGCGCTCCTGCTGCTGCGCGCCCTCAAGGCGCGGGCCGCCGCCGGGCGCCCGGCCGCGGCCCCGATCGCCGGCCTGGTGCTGATCGCCCCGGCGGTCGACTTCACCGAGGTGCTGATGTGGCAGAAGTTTTCGCCCGCGGTGAAGCAGGCGATCGAGCGCGAGGGCGCCTGGGAGCGGCCGTCCGCCTATTCGGCCGAGCCCTACCGCATCACCCGCGGGCTGATCGAGGAGGGGCGCAAGCATCTGCTGCTCGGCGGCCTGATCGAGACGGGCTGCCCGGTGCGCATCCTGCAAGGCGTGCAGGACCCCGACGTGCCGTGGAACCACGCGGTCGACCTGTCGGCGCGCCTTGCCCAGGACGACGTGGTGCTGACCCTGGTCAAGGACGGCGATCACCGCCTGTCGCGCCCCGAGGACATCGAGCGGCTGCTGCACGTGATCGCGGAGTTCTGATCGGCTTGCACGTCATTGCGAGGCGAGCGAAGCAATCCAAGAGGTTAGCGAATAGCGAATAGCGAATAGCGAATAGCGAGTAGCGAGTAGCGAGTAGCGAGTAGCGAGTAGCGAGTAGCGAGTAGCGAGTAGCAAGGCCGCCGCAGACTTCCTTTCCCTATTCGCTATTCGCTACTCACTATTCGCTAGACATCGCGCTGCCCTCACCGGCAGCAAACAACGCCCGCAGGCCGTCGCGGTAGGTCGGGTAGGCGAGCCGCACCCCGAGGACCGTCTTGAGCTTGGCGTTCCGCACCCGGCGGTTCTCCGCGTAGAAGCTTTGCGCCATCGCGGTCATCGCGCCGCGCGCCTGATCGAACGGGATCTCCGGCGGCGGCGGGACGCCGCGCAGCGCCGCCGCGAAGGCGATCACGTCCTGGAGCGGGGCCGGCTCGTCGTCGGCGAGGTTGAACACGCCGTCGGCGCCTTGCGTGAAACAAGCGTCGATCGCCTGCGCGATGTCGGCCACGTGGATGCGGTTGAACACCTGGCCGGGCTTGGCGATGCGCCGCGCCGTGCCGTCGGCAAGATTGACGAGGGCGTTGCGGCCGGGGCCGTAGATGCCCGCGAGGCGCAGGATGGCGACGCGCTTGCCCGTCTCTGCGCCGAACGTTCGCCAGGCGGTCTCGGCGGCCAAGCGGGCCGTGCTGCGCGGCGAGCCGGGCCGCGCGGCGCTGTCCTCGTCGACCCAGGCGCCGTCGCGGTCGCCATAGACCCCGATGGTCGACAGATAGACGATGGCGCGTGCGCGCCCGTGCGCGATGGCGCCGGCGAGACAGGCGAGCACCGGATCGCCGGCCGCGCTTGGCGGCGCCGATATCAGCAAAGAGTCGCTGTGCTCGATGGCCGCGAGGAGCGCGGGCGCGGCGGCGCCGCCGTCGAACAGGAGAACGTCCGGCTTGTGCGGGCCGATCGGCCTTGCGGCAAGCCGCGCGGTCCGGTCCGCCGTGCGGGCGGTGCCGATGATGCGCTCGAACCGTTGCCCGAACGCCGCGGTGTAATGGGCGGCCGAATAACCGAGGCCGAGGCAGATCAGCGTCGGCATCAGGCGCCCGTCTCGCCGAGCGCCAGCGCCCATTCGTGCGTGACCGACCCATCGGCCTCGGCGGCGCGGTGCCGCGCGGCCGCCACTGCGAGCCGCTGCGGCACCAGGCGGCCGAGCGCCCAGATCGCCGCGCCGCGCACCAGCGGCGACGGATCGGCGATCAGCCGCTCGGCGTCCGGCGCCAGCTCCGGGTCGGCGGAGTTGCCGATCGCCATCAGCACGTTGCGCACGAACCGGTCGCGCCCCGTGCGCTTGATCGTCGATTTGGCGAACAGCGCGCGAAACTGCCGGTCGTCGAGCTGCGCGAGGTCGGCGAGGCGCGGCGCCTTGAGAGCCGCGCGGGCGGCGAGCTTCGCCTCGCGGCCACGCTGGGCGAACTTGTTCCACGGACAGACCGCGAGGCAGTCGTCGCACCCATAGATGCGGTTGCCGATGTGCGGCCGCAGCGCGTGCGGGATCGGGCCCTTGTGCTCGATCGTCAGGTACGAGATGCAGCGGCGCGCATCGAGCCGGTAGGGGGCCGGAAAGGCGTCGGTCGGGCAGATGTCGAGGCAGGCGCGGCAGGTGCCGCAGTGATCCTGCTCGGCTTCGTCGGGTGCCAGCTCGAGCGTGGTGAAGATCGCGCCGAGGAACAGCCACGAGCCGAGCGCGCGCGAGACCAGGTTGGTGTGCTTGCCCTGCCAGCCGAGGCCGGCGGCGGCGGCCAGCGGCTTCTCCATCACGGCCGCGGTGTCGACGAACACCTTGACGTCGCCGCCCGCCAGCGCGACCAGCTCGCGCGCCACCGCCTTGAGGCGCGGCTTGATCACCTCGTGATAGTCGTCGCCCCGGGCGTAGACCGAAACGGCGCCGCGCTGGCGCGCCGCCAGGATCGCAAGCGGATCCTCGTCCGGCCCGTAATTGAGCCCGAGCATGACGATCGAGCGCACCTGCGGCCACAGCGCGCGCGGGTCGCCGCGCCGCTCGGCGTTCGCTTCCATCCAGGTCATGTCGCCGTGCGCGCCCGCGGCGAGAAAATCCGCGAGATGGCGCTTGGCATCGCCGAGCGCGTCGGGCCGCACCACGCCGGCGACGTCGAAGCCGTGCGCGCGGGCGATGTCGAGGATCTTTGCCTTGAGCCCGTGTGGGTCGTTCAGAAATCGAGATCCGCGTAGGTCGCCGACGGCGGCATGCCCGGCAGGATGTCCGCCAGGATCGTCCGGAACGACGGTCGCGATTTCACGCGCGCGTACCAATTCTTCGCGCCCTCGTCCTCGCTCCACGGCACGTCGCCGAGATAATCGGCAACGGACAGATGGGCGGCTGCCGCCAGGTCGGCGTAACTCAGCCGCTCGCCGGCGAGCCATGTCCGCGAGCGCATCAGCCAGCCGATATAGGCGAGATGATAGCGGATGTTGCTGCGCGCCGCACGGATCGCCTGGGTGTCGGGCGGCCCGCCGCCGTGGCTGACCGACATATGGCGCTTGTAGATCTTTTCCACAACGAGGAGGTTGGTCACCTCCTCGAAGAACTTGAAATTGAACCAGCCGGTGAGCCGCCGCACCTCGACCCGGGTGCCGGTCTCCGCCGGCAGCAGCCGCCGCCCATCGAGTTCGGCCCCGCGCATTTCATCGAGGTATTCGGCGATGACGTCGGCGCCCGGCACCGCCGGATGGCCTTCCTCGACCAGCACCGGGGTGGTGCCGGCCGGATTGAGCAGCAGGAACGCCTCGCGCCGTTCCCACACCCGTTCCTCGACCAGCCGCGCCGCCAGGCCGTATTCGCCCAGGCTCAGCCGCACGAAGCGCGAATGCGGACAGAACGAATGGTGGAACAGCAGGGCCGTGAACCCGGCGGGCGCGGCGGTCGGTTCCGGCTGGGAGAGGATCGGTTGCTCGGTCACGACTCACCCTATAGGAAAGCCACGGCGATCGGGCAACCCGTCGCCCCGCGCCCGCTGCCCCCACCGCCGCGTCCCTCCCGGAGCCACCGCCATGCTGTTCGATGTTGTCAAGGCGACCTTCCTCGGCATCGTCGAGGGCCTGACCGAGTTTATTCCCGTGTCGTCGACCGGGCATCTTCTGCTGGTCGAACATTTCTTCGGCTTCGACGACGACACGTTCGGCAAGAGCTTCGCGGTGCTGATTCAGTTCGGCGCGATCCTGGCGCTGCTGTCGATCTACTTCATGCGCCTGTGGACCATCGCGATGGCCCTGCCGCGCGATCCGTCGGCGCGGCGCTTCGTGCTCGGGGTGCTGATCGCGTTCCTGCCCGCGATGGTGATCGGCGCGCTCGCCTACGGCTTCATCAAGAGCGTGCTGTTCAACGTGTGGATCGTCTGCACCATGTTCATCCTCGGCGGCTTCGTGCTGCTGTGGATCGACCGGCTCGACCTCAAGCCGCGCTATCACGAAGCGACCCGGTTCCCGCTGCTGGCCTGTCTCGGCATCGGCTTTTGCCAGTGCCTGGCGATGATTCCCGGCGTGTCCCGCTCGGGCGCCACCATCGTGGCCGCCATGCTGTTCGGCGCCGACCGGCGCGCGGCGACCGAGTTCTCGTTCTTCCTCGCCATGCCGACGATGCTCGGCGCATTCGTGTGGGAGCTGCATAAGAACTGGTCGCAGATGGGCGGCAGCAACTGGGCGATCGTCGCCGTCGGCTTCGTCGTCTCGTTCGTGGCCGGCTGGTTCGTGGTGAAGACGCTGCTCGACTACGTGTCGCACCACGGCTTCGGGCTGTTCGCCTGGTGGCGCATCGTGGTCGGCGCGCTCGGCCTGATCGGGCTGGCGTTGCTCGGGTGACGGATGTCGGATGGCGGATGTCAGATGTCAGATGTCGGATAGGACGACGGGTCAACTTGCCGACGGTCCTGTCCTTTGACCTCTGTCGTCCGTCATCCGTGGCCTGAACTGCCCGGTCTTGCGGAAGCGCCACAGATAGGTCGGCACGATCGCCGCGATCGTGGCCGCCTCGATGCCGAGCCCCGGCAAGGTGCGGCCCTCGCGCATCGCCTCCGCCGAAACCACATTGTCGGTGTGCAGCAGCCGCACCTGGTCGGGCGTCAGCGGCGGCTTCGGCAGGAATTGCAGGAACGTCGCCTGCAGGGCGGCGAGCCCGAACGGCAGCGGCACCAGCAGGCGCCGGCGCTCAATGGTCGCCAGCACGAACTCGAGCAGCTGCCGGAAGGTCTTCACCTCCGGTCCGCCGAGCTCATAGGTGGTGCCGGCCTGGGTATCGCCGTCGACCGCCATGGCGATCGCTTCGGCAACGTCGCCGACGAACACCGGCTGGAACCTTGTGTGCCCGCCGCCGACCAGCGGCAGGACGGGGGAGAGCCGCGCCATGGCGGCAAAGCGGTTGAAGAAGTCGTCCTCCGGCCCGAACAGGATCGACGGCCGGACGATGACCGCGCCCGGCGCCGCGGCGCGCACGGCTGCTTCGCCCAGCGCCTTGGTGCGGGCGTAGTGCGACGGCGAATCGACGTCGGCGCCGATCGCCGACACGTGGATCATGCGGGCGCCTGCGGCGGCCGCCGCGCGGGCGACCGCATCGGCGCCGCCGACGTGCACGGCCGCGAATGTCTGCCGGCCGCGCTCGAATAGGATGGCGGCGAGGTTGATGACCACATCGGCGTGGCGCACCGCCGCCGCGACCGAATCCGGGTAGCGCAGGTTGGCCTGAACCGCGTGGATCTGGCCGACCCGCCCGAGCGGCTGCAGATGCCCGGCGAGGTCGGGACGGCGCACGGCGACGCGGATGCGGTAATGCCGCTTGGCCAGCGCGCGCACCAGATGGCGGCCGAGGAAGCCGGAGCCGCCGAAGATGGTCACGAGGCGATCACTGTTCATGTCAGGGATCAGGGATCAGGGATCAGGGATCAGGGATCAGGGGTCAGGGGTCAGGGATCAGGGATCAGTAATCAGTAATCAGAGGTCAGTATCAGCCATTCCCCAACCCGGCTACCCCCGATCCCCGATCCCTGATCCCTGATCCCTGGTCCGTTGACAAGCCGATTCGGCCCCCCTTATGTGGCGCGCGAAGCCCAGGTGGCGGAATTGGTAGACGCGCTGGTTTCAGGTACCAGTGGTGAAAGCCGTGGAGGTTCGAGTCCTCTCCTGGGCACCACGTGCCGCAGACGCCATTGATCTGATTTGTCTTTTCGGCTCAAAAGTCCCACCGCTCGGTTCGGTGGGACTTTTTTCTGGCTCGTTTTGTTCTTCGACAGCGAGCATGTGCATGGCGCTCGCCGCCAGGCGCTGCTGATCGGCAGTGCGCGTATACGCCTCGGCCATCTTGAGCGTGTCCCAGCCAAAGATGCCCATGAGCTGGTGCGCCGTCGCGCCGTTGTTGGCGGCGATAGTCGCGCCGGCCTTGCGTAGGCCATGTGCGCGACCTGGCGCGCCGGCCTCCTTGCACCGATCGGCGAACCAATTGCCAAAGCCGGCGTCGGTGAACGGCTTTCCGTACTCAGTCACCAGGAAGGTCATATCCCCGCATGGCGACGCATCGAGGATGCGTTGGAGCGTGGGCAAGATCGGAAGCGTCAACCGCTTTGGCTTGCGGTTCCGCCCCTTGAACTGTGTGAACGTCAGCTTGCCGTCCCGTACGAGCTGCCGCCCGAAGCGCGTCACGTCTGATCGCCGCTGGCCGGTGAAAAGCAGCAGAGCGAGCGCCAGGCGCGCCTTGGTGCCGATCGGATGGCGCCCCTCGTATTGGTGAACCTCCTCGACCGTCCACGTGTGATAGCCGGCCGGATTGTTGCTCTTGAGGTAGGGCACTTCGCGCGCGGGATTGCTCGGCGCGTAGGGCTTGCCGTCCAGTCCCTTTTTCCGGGTCCCCCACTTGAACACCTGGCGCATTGCCTTGAGCCGGTTGTTCGCACCTTCGGGGACAGCGAGCTTGCGGTCGCGGAGCACTTCGACGGCATCGACCGTCATGTGCGAGAGCGGTATGTCGCGAAAGAATTTCGGCGAACCTGGCGCGATCGGTTCATCAAAGGTGCCTTCGAGCCGGCCGCGTCGCACGCGTTTGTCTCGATTATCAAGCCGCAGGAAGTCCGCGCACTCGGCGAAATATTTGATGCACAGCCACCGCCAAGTGCCAGCCGTGACGCCCTTGCCCGTGGGGAGCTTTTCGACGGTCTTCGCGGTCTCGTAGGCTGCCATGAAGTCAGGTGCCCATGGTGTGCCGCGAAGCCGGACCTTGGGCCGATGCTTGGCGCGGAAATAGACACGGATGTTGCCGTGCCGGTCAACGTCCTCGACACAACCTTCCGGCAACCGGCGTGGCATGGGGAGACCCTACAGCGAAGCTTTCCAATCCGCAGTCTGATTCTCGTCGGGCAGATTGTCAAAGTCTATGTCGAGGATTCGCACATCCCACACCTTGCGGCCGTCAATCAATTTGGCCGGCCCGACGCGGCCGTCCGTGCGCATTTCGTCGAACTTAGAGGGGGATACACCGATATAGAGCGCGGCTTCGACGCGCGAGAGCCCGCGCCGTGGGGCTGACTTCTCACGATCGGCGGCGGCCATCGGTTCGGCCGCTATCGCCTGCGCCGGCGCTGAGTGAGCTCGCGATTTCTCGCACCACCGCGTCCGTGACGTACCAACGCCCGTTGCGCCGCTCGGCCGATATGGCGCCGTCGAGAACGCGGCCGTAGATGATGCGGTAGCTGGGAACGGTCGCAGTGCCGCCAGTGATCTCGCGCAGCTTCCGAGGGAGATCGGTTAACGCGATCGTGGCCGCCCCGGTCACCGGCCGCGTCCTTGTTTGGTCGCGGGCGTGGCCCAGAAGTGCCCAAGGTCTACGCCGTGCCTCACGGCGCGATTGCTGATGAGATTTGCAATCCTGGTAGCGCTCACCGCAATGATTGTGATCGCGAACATGTGCTGCGCCGCGATCTCCTCCAGCGTGCCGAATGCCGGCTTAGGTCCGCCGCGTTGCGCGAGCGTCCCCGGGAGCGTGATGCGACCGAAGAACAGTTCTTCTTTGCCGGCAAGTCGCCGTTGCTCCACCGAGTCGCAAAGCTCGGACCAGCGTGTCAGCAAAACGCCGGCCTCGTTGCAGATGTTTGCCGCGTATTCTCTCGCGACCCGATGCTGCTCTACGATCGTGTTGTAGATCGCGAGTGTGAGAGTATCGAGCGGGCCGAATGGCTTGTTGGGCCTCAGATGGGCTGGCAGCACCGGCAGCCGGCCGTACCTCTGGAGGGTCTTAAAGGCCTCAACGTCTATGCCGGCTAGGGCGCAGTGGATTTCGCGGGATATCTGCACTTGAACCCTCCGCACGAGAGAGAGAAAGGGGTTGACATAACCCCCGGCTAACATTATTCGGGGGTTATAGCAACCCCCGGGCGCGAGAAACATCGTCATGAACGAAACGACCGACCTTGTGCGGGACTGGTGGAGGCAGCGAGTGCGGGAGGGAGTAATTCCGAGCGTGCCGGGCGAATGGCCGCGGATGATCAAATCGGCATTGTTGGCAGATGACTTCATTCAGTGGTGCACATCTCGCGGTTACCCTTGGCTGGGTAGAAGGTCTGCGGAAAGTGCGTTCGGGAAAGCAATCAAATCGGTGCGCGTGATTACTAAATTCCGCGCGTTAGTTGACGGCGCACCGCGTTGGTACTACCGGCTCCCGCAACTAGATGAGGCGCGAACCTTGCTCGGCGTTCGCGTGGAGTCATGAAAATCACAGAGGTCCATGTCGCGTTAGACCAGCAGCGCGCCGACGCTCTGCTTCAAAGAACACTTCGCGGCCTCGGGTCGGTCGAGCTTTGGTGGTTGGGGCGTTTGATAGCGGGAGCGCCGACGCATCGGGCTCGCGATTGGCACCGGCAGGTGACGCGAGCCACTCTGTATCAGGACTATGCCTTTTGGTGCCGAGGGAAACCCGTAAGCGCGGGGGCTTTCGGTAAGACACTACTGCGCTTGGCACCAGGAACGCGGAATAACAGACAAACGATCGAGCTGCGCCGGGTGAACTGTTATTTGCTGCCGATGCTGCGCGAGACGCGCGAGCGTTTCGAGCAATTGCTCGGCGTTCCACTTGCTTGGACGCGGCCAAAGGATTAAGACTGCCATGGCGCCGCGCTACTTGGCCTTGCCTCGCCGAATCCTACCTTACGCCGTTCGTTGCCTATCTGACTCCTACCGTAGGATACGGATAAGCTCAGGTAAAATCGGCTCAAGCACCGGATTTACCACGTATCCTACCCTGATGTCCCTCACGCGCGCGCGCGCGCGAAAGGCGTCGCACGCGTTACCGCTGTTCGTGCTTTGGCGAATTTTTGGTAGGAGCGACCGCAGGGCTAGATACGTAGGCAATGCTTGCCTTGCGCTACGGCGCCAAGTTGTTCTGCCTATCCTACTATTAGACCAAAGGTGGGAAAAGGTAGGAAAAGGTAGGATACTCCGCAATTCTCCAAATGATCCCGCTTCGTCCGGTGGGTCCGGCGGCGCCCATGCGGCGGGTCCCTTCTCGGCCCGAACCATATGCGGGCAGCTTTGGCGTTTGGGTTCGCTAGCCGGACCATCTTTTTGCTGGCCTGACAACCCTGAAACACCTGACAACTTTTGGCCTGAAGGCCCTGAAACACCTGACAGCACAACCCCTCCGCGCGCGATTGGCGGCGGGCCGTCAACCGGGTCAACCGCGTCAACCTACTTTTCGGACGCGTCGGTTAGCGACATCGAGCAGGAGAATGAAATTCTCCACCGGCCAGTCTGCAAGGCCGCGACCGTCGCCGGCGACGGATCCACGAAGAGAAGGAAATTCCATAGGCGCCGGGTTCGTTGTCGCCGCCTATGTTGCGGCCGGAAGGGACCCGGCGCGTGAGCGCGCTTGCCGCCATGCGTCGGCTCGAGCGCCTCGCGGCGCATCTCTTGCGCGGCGAGCCGTTGCCGCCCGGCGACGCCGTCGCGATCGGTCAGGCCATCGAGCAATGGCTTGCCGATGGCGACGCGTTTGCGGTGCGCTCGCTGTATGAGCGTTTAGGCCTCGCTCTCGCGGCTGGTGAACATGATCCGCGTAAGGCGCGACGTGAGGAGCGGCGTGATGCGCTACTTGTGGCTGCGCTGCAGCTCATGCGTGGCGAGTCCGGCACCGCTCGCGCTCGCGAGCTGTACCAGCGCCTGCGAACTTATTTCGACGGCCCGCGGTGGCGGATTGACCGGTTGGCTGCACGCTGTCCCTACGGGGCGGGCATGTTCGAGGCGTTGGTATGGGAAGCTCTCATGCTCGATCCGCGGGTCTTGAGCGCGGAGCGCTTGCGCCGGCTGCTTGGCGAGCTGGTTACGAAATCCCCCCTTTCGGTGCCCAGGTGCGTGAGTGAAGAAGTGGGTGCCTGAAAAAAAGGGAGGAGGAGGTGTGCAATGCCATATGAAGCGATCGAGACGCGTTTGGCCGCCGGGCGGCAAGAGGACATGCTGGCGCGCTTTAGGACAATTCCGACGCCGCGTAGGGTACCAGCGAGGATTGTCGATCTCCTCACGAGCAAAAAGGCAGACCGCGCGCTTGCGCGTTTGAAGCGTGAAACTGACCTCCTCGATCAGCTCGAGGCGGAGCTTTCGGGCCATCGCGAACGGCAGTTCGTTCTGCAGCAAGAGCACGCTGCTCTCCGCTCTGAACGGCAGCATTACGAGGACCGACGCAGGGAAAAGGAAAGGTGGGGCTATGACGCCACCACGGAAGAGGCCGCTTTGCGGCTGCTTGAGGCCGAGCTGCGAGGGGTCGCGGAGCGCCAGCAGGGCGCTGGCGCTCGCACCGGAAAGCTCGGCGACATGTGCTCTGCCTTGGCGAAGCGCGTTGAGCGCTGCAACAAATGGCTCACGCAGCGTGGTGAGACGGCGCGCTTCCTGCCGCCAGCGCCCGTGGACAAGAAGCTCACCTTCGCGACCGCGCGCGAGATTCGTCTGCAGCTTGGCGCAGACCTGGAAGAATTTCCCTGCCGACCGCGAACGGCCGCTGAGGTCAAGCAACAACTGGTGGCGTGGGTCGAGCGTGAGATCGTGGCGCCAAATATCAGCGCGCTATTTGATCGTGATCGCGAGATTTATTCGGAGGATCGGCCAATCAATGTCCCGATGCCGACCGTAAGCGCTTATGTCGGCGGTCCATATTTCCCTGGCGGCGCTGAGATCAACGGCGTGTACACGCCGAGCCTGCTGGGCCTTGTCCTGTGGTTGGGTAAGGAAGAATTCTTGCGGCGGCTGCTTGCCGACGCCGACCTCCTCGCCGACAAAGAGAACGCGCTCGACGAGGCCACTCTGTTGACGAAATTGGCCGAGTGCAGGCGAAAAATTCTCGAGGCTGAGCGCGTCGAGGAAGCGCTTGCCTGGCAACTGCTGCAGGACGGTGAAGAGATCGTGCTGCATGGCGACGCCGACGTTCGCGCGATCCTCGCAATCGAGTGACGCTAATGGCCAATCGGTCAACGCCGTCTCTCCGTCCCTGCGTAATCGCGCCCCGGCGCCGGCGACCTGCCCGCGCCCGCGGCCCCATGGTGCGCCACGTGGTGCTGCCTGGTGTGGAGCTTCGCCAGGCACGTTGCTGCCGGCGCGACACGATCGCCCGCTTCGTCGCGCGCGAGCGGTGGCCGCTGACCCGACTGCCGACGATCTGCGTTGTCAACGGCCGGCCATTGCTGCGCCCGCTCTGGCGCCGCCGGCGGATCGGCTCGGACGACGTGGTGACGTTTATCTCCCGCCCGTACGGCCCGCCGGGCAGCAACCAGGGGCTCGCAGTCGCCGGCCTGGTCGGGATGATCGCGCTTGCCGCATTCGCGCCCTATCTCGCTGGTCTGGCGCTCGGCGCCGGCACCGTCGGCGCGTCTCTGCTTGCGAGCGGCGCAGCAATGGGAGGCTCGCTATTGATCGACGCATCGGCCGCGCCAGGAGTGCGAAGATGACCGCGATCAACGTTATCCGGCAAAAAGCAGCGGTGCACATCTTGACGGACGGCGCCGCATATTCGGAAGCATACGATTTCGCATTTGGTATATCGAAAATTTGGCCGCTGCCACACCTAAATGCTGCTGTGGCAGTTAGAGGCCCGGCGCTGTTTGCTGCCCTTGCGGCGCACGTTATCGCGATGTCAGGGACCACATACGATGAAATGAAAAACTGCGCCGGAGCGGCACTCCGGGAAGCGATGCCGCAGTTCGGCGATCTTGGTGGGTTATGTTCTCACGGTCCCGACTTCGAAGTCATCGTAGCGGGCTGGTCGGAGACACAAGGCGCTGACTCTTACATCGTTGGTAGTCACGGGTATCATTCGGGCGTAGCCCCATGGACGGTTGTTCCGCTTGGTGAGGTGAGCCTTCTCCCTGGCGACCCAGAAATCCATCATGAGTTCGTAAAAGTTTTTCATTTGGGCACGTCCGCCGAGGACCTTGATCCGGCACGCGACGGATTGCGGATCATGCAAATTCAACGCGGCGCCAATATCAAAATGCCCAACGGCAAATCCGCGCTGATTGTGGGGGCGTTCGCGCAATTGACCACTATCACGCCGGGGATGATCACGACGCGCATTGTGCATCGATGGTCCGATGTTATCGGGCACAAGATTGCGTCTTGAAGTAGGGGGATCGAAAGATGCCAACGTCCGCGCAAGTTTCCGTCCGTTTCAGTGTGCAGGACCAGGAAGTGGTCAAGAAGGCGCTCGCCGATCTGGGCAAGGACGGTGAGGCGGCGCTGAAGAAACTGGACGCGGCGAGCCGCACGCCATCGGCCGGGCTGACGGCGATGAGCGCCGTCATCAAGGAGGCAAAAGACAAGGTCGGCGATGCCTCCGGCGAGCTGGGCATCTTCGGCACGGTGCTACGCGGGCTCGGCCCGGTCGGCTTGGTCGCCGCCGGCGCGGTCGGCGCCGTTGTGGCCGTCATCTACGAAATGAAAAAGCGCGCCGACGAATTCGGCGACAAGGCGATCGTGCTCAACACGTTCGCGGAAGCGGCCGGGGTTTCCGCCCGCAACGTGCAGGCGCTCGGTGAGGAGGGCAAGAAGTTCTCGCTCGACAGCGAGAAGATCGCAACCGGGATCGAGAAGTTCGCCGTCAACGTCGAGGCGCTGCGCAAGGGTACTGGCCCGCTATTCGAAGAGCTGACGCGGATCAGCCCTGCGTTGCGCGACCAGCTCGCTGCGGCCAAAGACACCGGAGCCGCGTACGACCTGGCCGGGCGGGCGATCAATCAGACGACAGATGCGATCCAGCGCAACGCGCTGGCGCGGGCATTGTTCGGCCGCGGCGCCGCGGCGCAGGGCCTGCTCGCCGGCGACGTGGCCAGCCAAGGCGGTCTTAACGAGGTCGGCAAGCACTTCGCCGACGCCGGCAAGGCGATCGATGAGGGGCTGCTCAAGAGCGTCGCTAAACTGCGCGTTGATATCAAGGCGACCGAAGAAAACACCCGCCTGTTGATGGACTCGCTCTACAGCGAGGATGTGCTTCAGCGCCAAAAACAGTTTGCTGATATCCAGAACGAGATCGCGCGGGGTCTGGTGGTCAGGCATCGCCTTGGTGTGGGGGCGGACCAGTACGGCATTTCGCTGGAGAATGAACCGCCTGAAGCGGCGCTCGTCGGCCGAGCGTGGACGGGCGCCCCGTCGCAGCGCGAGCGGGGCCTCGACATGCTCGCGGCGGGCAGGGGCGCCAAGCCGGGGCAGTCCGACATCGACGCATACAATCGACTCGCCGATGCCCGTGCGGGCACATCGGGCGCGGGTGCGCCAGGCGCTGTGGAACAGGTCGCAGAGGCCGCGAAAAAGGGCACCGCCCCTCTTCAGGAGCAGCTCGCCGTCATGCGGCTGTGGATGGGCGTCCTCGGCGCCGCGGCAACCCCGGCCGAGAAGCTCAAGGAAAAGCAGCTCGAGCTGGCGGTCGCGGTCAAGAATCACCACGTCAACACCGAGCAGGCGGCGCGCGCGCAAGCGGCGTTCAACCTGGTCCTGGACGCATCTGCAGTTTCGATCCGCGAGCGGCTCGGCCTTGCGTCGCGGGAGGAAATCCAGGCCATCGCGCGCCGTCAGCTTAATGAGGATGCCACGAAGGGCTACATCAAGAACGCTGCGGAACGTGCGACGGCCGATGCCGTCTCCGCGCGTCAGACAAAGGCGGCCTTCGAGCAGGTCCAGGTGACCGCCTCGGCGCTGCCGCAGCTCACGCGGTTCTCGATCGACGCGCAGGACTCGCTGAAAGCGGTCGACCAGGTCACCACGTCGTCGCTCGCCAGCGCCGGCAACGCGCTGGTCGACTTTGAGACGGGCACCAAGCGCGGCGGCGATGCCGTGCACGCCTTCACGACCGCGGCCGAGCGGGACTTCCTGCAGATGCTCAACAAGATGCTGCTGCTGGGGCCGGCGGCGGAGCGGCTCAAGACGGCATTGTCGGGCGCCGGCGGGTTCAATCTGTTCGGGCTGCTCAATGGCGGCGGAGCGGCCGACGCCGGCAAGGCCGCCTACGAGAGCGCGCTCGGCAACGTCATGACTTCCCGCGGCGCGATGGTTCTGCATCGCTATGCGGCGGGCGGCGTGGCGACCTCGCCGCAGGTGTCGATCTTCGGCGAGGGCAAGCAGAACGAGGCTTATGTGCCGCTGCCGGACGGCCGCTCGATTCCGGTGTCGATCAACATGGGCGGCGGCGGCAAGGCCGCGTCGGCCGCGCCTTCCGGCGGCAATGTGCACATACATAATTACACCGGCGCGGATGTGAGCGCGCAGCACGCGCCGAACCAGGCGGGTGGGACGGATCTGCACCTGACCGTGTGCAACGCTGCGCGCGGCATATTTCAGGACGACATCATGAACGGCGGCCCGATGGCGCATGCGCTTGAACGCCGCTACGGGCTCGATCGCACGCGCGGCTTGGCGCAGTAGGACTTTTTGTTGTAACCGCGTTCAACTCAGGAAAGGGAGGCTGCAAATGTCTTATTGGCGAGTGAATGGGACTTTTAACATAAACTTCGCGGGGAAGCGTGAGGCCATCGACGCTATGACGCCGCACAACATGTCTCGCTACGGCTTACCGTCGCCCGTTATCAATCTTCTGACGACGATGGTCCACGCTCTCCCCGAGGATGTTGGAACGATCCAAATCATCGCCTCCGGCGACAGCAGCAACTGCCAATTCCAAGTCGGTGCAGCGTGAGCAGGCAAAGGCCCGGCATAAAGGCTGCGGCGCCGGAGGCGCCCGAGCTGCTGTTCTACGATCCAAATCATCGCCTCCGGCGACAGCAGCAACTGCCAATTCCAAGTCGGTGCAGCGTGAGCAGGCAAAGGCCCGGCATAAAGGCTGCGGCGCCGGAGGCGCCCGAGCTGCTGTTCTACGACGAGATCGGCGAGGATTGCGTCGAGTTCGTCAAGTGTATGCTCGCCGCCTCGCCGCAGGACGGCCCAATCACGATGCGGATCAATTCACCAGGCGGCGACGCGTTCACTGGCACCGCCGTTTACAATCTTCTTGCCGAGCACCAGGGCGAAATAACGTGCCATATCGACGGTATCGCGATGGCGTCCGCGTCGCTGATCGCGATGGCTGCTGACAAGATCGTGGCGCCGGAAAACTCGTTCATGCTGATCCACAATCCAATCGGCTTGGTGGTTGGGAACGCCGACGACCACCGCGCAATGGCTGAGGATCTCGCCGTCATCGCGGACGCCGATGCACGGGTCTACGCCAGGCGATCGAAGCAGCCGCTCGAGTCCGTCAAGGCGTTGATGGGCGAGGATCGATTGATGGGCGCCAAGGAGGCGAGGTCGCTCGGCTATATCGACGAGCTGAAACCGCCGAAGCCCATGGCCGCGGCATTCGCCCTTGTCAAGGTGCCGGAGAAGCACCGCGCCAGCCTGCAACCGTTTTTCATTCTCGCGGGCTGGCGGCAGACACAGGAGCGACTCCGCGCCGAGCGCCGCGGCTTGCACTAGCAGGCTTTCCTTCCGGCGGGTACTTCTGCCGCCGATGCGCCGGTCTTGTCGGGTTCACCTTCTCCCTGGCAAGGCCACGGCCGCCCCCGCCGGTTTGCGACATGCCGGCGGGGGCGGGGCTAGAATCGTGGAGCGCGCCTATGGCTGCGCTGGCCTCTCTGATCATCGGTGCGGCGATCGGCGCTTGCGTCGGCTGGTGCTGCCGTATGCCACGGGCCGAGGCGTACGATGGCCGCTGACGCCGTTACGATCGTTGCTGACGCGCTGCCTTGGTGTCTGGACGTCGACACGCTGGCGCGCCTCGAGCTCAACGCCACACGCTTCCTGGTCCTGCAGAGCGGGCTAATCCTGGCGCCTACGCTTGGGCCGGCAGAGCGAGAGGTGCTTCTCGCCGAGCTGCGGTCCGCCATCGAGGAACGCGCTCGCATCTTGGGCTTGCCAGAGAACGATGTTGCCGAGCTTCGTGCAACGTGGTGCGCAACGATCGAGGGCGCGATCGCGACGGTCGAGAAGCAGCTCCAGCGGGCGAGCGAGCACTAGTCGGAAGTTCGGCGGCAACTCAGAGGTGGATTGCACTGCCGGTGACTTCTTTTCCGCTACCCACGCGTCCAGTGCGCTCTGCTCATAGATCACGCCCCGGCCGAATTTATGAAACGCTGGGCCGCCCCCGATGCAGCGCAACGTCTTCAAGGTCGTGTGGTTGCGCCTGATTCCATGCGCCTGGAGCAGATAGGCGCTCGCCTCTTTCGCGTTCATAGTTGTGCCCGAATTGGTGGGACCGCTGCTGTGACTCGGCCGAGACGGTGCTTGCTGACGTTCGGCCAGTTCGCGGCGGTCCCATTTCTTCTGGGCTAACGCCTCGCCGAGGCTGCGGGCCAGTGCGCGCCACTGTTGCCGGTGACACGGATGCGACAGGCTGCGTGGGTCGCTCGGATCGAGCGGCCGCATGATGGCCGGTTTGTCGCCCATTGTGAAACGCCCTTGGCGCAAAATGGGAACGGCCGGCGATTCACAATCGCCGGTTCCCGTGGTACGCTGATTCCTGAGCGTGATGGCTCGGACGGAAGATTAGGGCCGGCGACCCGTTTGCCGCGGGGCACCTGGCCGACGCGCGCCGTGCGTGAATTGCGGCCCGCAGACGACGGCTTGGCGGCCGTCCGTCAACCGACAGCCTATGTCGGGAGGCGGCGGCCATACAATACCCTCGCGGGGAAACCCGTCGGCCCGTCTCTTCCGCGGGCTATCACCCTCCCGGCGCCAGGGCGGCTCCCTGGCTGCGGCCGTGATAGGCCGAACGGAAGAGGGCTCCCCATGAGAACTTTCCAACGTACGGCGTGCGCAACGGCGCCACAGGGCACTCCCGCGGGCGAAGCTACCCTGGCGCCGGCTTCCATCGAGCCCGGGCCGGTTACCGCCGCGGCCTCTGCGATTCATGATGCGATCGATGCCTTGGACCATGAAATCAACATGGCGCGCGGCGTGCGGCTGACGATCTTTGGCTTGCTAGAGTTGGGACAACTTGAGGATGGTGATGCTGGCGCTGTGATCCAGGTAATCGAGGCTCACGAGAAAGGACTCGAGGCGCTCCGGGCCTCCCTTTGTGATGGCCGTCCCTTCAGAGCGCAATTGGAGGCGACCGCGCGGGGGGGGCGGCAAAAAAAGTAATGGGTTGGCGGCCGACCCATTATCGCGGGACCCGCGTTTTAGGAAAAAACCGGGGTGTCTTGTCCCCCGGTTTCCGCCCGCGAAAAAACAGGGTGCACGCAACCCCGAAAATAACGGGGGATCATTTCCCCCATTAACCGGGTCGGCCGGCGACACGATTCCCGGAGGTGGTGGGACAATCCTGAAAATACGCTATAGGAAACAATGGCACATCGCGGCAAGGTGGGACAGTGCAAGCCATTGACATTACTTGCTGGTTTTGCCCCTCTCCTGGGCACCACACTTAATTTCTTCAGAAATATCAGCTCCTTATAGGCGACTAGGCGCTTTGATCGGAAATCACATTTAGCTCCGCTCATTGAAATTACACGCAAAAATACACCCCAGCCGGCCCGTAGTGTGGGGATGATTGAGGGTACGATTTGGCCCCGCGATTTCCATCGAGAAGAAATAGCTGGAGCGACGGATGACCTACCTCCGTTCACTCATATTGCCCACAGCCTTGTGCTTTTGCGCCCCAATTGCTCTTGCCCAAGATAGGCAGATTGCACAAAAGCTCGCGCAAGGAGTGATTGAGTGGCTTGTTCCAAAAACAAAGCGCGGTGATCCGCATTACCCATCTCTTGTCGGAACCTCCATCGAAGGTTCTAGTATTGTCGTTCACATTGCCGTTCCTGAAGGCGGACCCATCTTGCCACGTGGGGTTATTCAATTCAGGTGTGTAAGGCTCACAGAACGTGGCCATTTATGTTCTGTCGCTGGACGCCCTGATATGGCCGTATCAATTCCTGATTGATAAATTGCGTCCTGCTAGGGATGCTTCAGGTCCGAGGTGCATAGACGGCCTTTACACGCGGCCCGTCGATACTCTCAAGTAGGATTTTAGCACGAATCTCTGTTTGGCGAATTCCGCGCGGCCAAAGCGCGACGAATTACTGCCGCGACCGCTCATCGAGCAAATGGTGCTGACCCAACCGCATAACCACGATCAAAATTCATTCGGCCCTTTAGATGGGCGCAAGTCAATTGTGACCGTACCAGGTCTGAGGGATTGGGAACATAGACTGAGGGACTGATTAGGCGAGGAATTGGACATTTCCCAATAGCCGCGTTCTCGCCCTCACCTTGGGACGACTAGTTCGCAACGTGATGATTCTGCCGACTTTAACGCCTATCAGCGTCTTGCTTAGCGGTGCAGCACATGCCATTAGGACCCGCCAGGGAAGGGGTTCGATCCACAAAGGAGAACCCTCATGCAAAAAACCCGGACCACTCTGAAGCTTGGTCAGAAGATCAGCGTGCTGTGGGCTGAAGATGGTGAGTGGTACCCAGCGCTTTATTTGGGCCGTGTGGGCCGCAAGGCGTTGTGTTTTTGGATCGGCTACCCTGACTGGCCGCTCTATCGCGCCAGCGACGAGGCAATCCGACCTTTGGCAACGCACCGTTTCCACCAGGGGCAGCATGTCCGCGTGCTCCCCGTCGGGCGCGTGAAAGCGCGCCCAGCGAAGATCGTGCGCCGCTCAGCTGGCGCCTATATCGTGCGATGGCTTTCGAATCGAGGCACCCGCCGCGATTACGGCAAGCGTGCGCGCGTGACGCCTCACATGATTCTCCAAACTTGAACCATGCCGAGGCACGGTGGAGTGTGCGGCCGTTGCGCTTAGGTGAGGGGCGCGCTCGAAATTTTGCGTTCCAATAGGCCCGTTTCGCCCCTCACCTTAAGACAAACGCTTGCAATATCGTGTTTTTCCCGACTACTCTCCTGGGCACCATGTTCGCCGCCGGCGCCGCGCCCCCGTCGAGATTTTAGCTTTTCGTTGAGCCGGTTGGCGCACAATATACCGGCGCAGTCCGGCCACGGTAGTTTCCTCAGTGATATCAGCGATTAACTGGCCGCGCCGGCCGGAGGACGCCTGATGACCACCCGCCTGCATCGCGGCGATCTGCCCGATCTGTCGCGCTATCGCGGCGCGGTCGCGATCGACACGGAGACCATGGGGCTCGATCTGCGGCGCGATCGGCTGTGCGTCGTCCAGTTGTCTCCCGGCGACGGCAGCGCCGACGTGGTGCAGATTCCCGCCGGCGCCACCGACGCCCCCAACCTCAAGCGTCTGCTGGGCGACCCGGCGATGCTCAAGATCTTCCACTTCGCGCGCTTCGACGTCGGCATGCTGTTCCATCGGTTCGGCGTGATGCCTGCCCCGGTCTATTGCACCAAGATCGCCTCGCGGCTCACCCGCACCTACACCGACCGGCACGGTCTCAAGGACCTGGTGCGCGACATGCTCGGCATCGACGTGTCGAAACAGCAGCAGCTGTCCGATTGGGGCGCGGCCGACCTGACCGATGCCCAGGTGGCCTACGCGGCGACCGACGTGCTGCACCTGCACGCCCTCAAGGACAAGCTGGACGTGCTGCTCGCCCGGGAAGGGCGCGAGGACCTCGCCGCCGCCTGCTTCCGGTTCCTGCCCGACCGGGCGCGGCTCGATATCGCCGGATGGGCGGCCGAGGACATTTTCGCCCATTCCTGAGCCCGGTCGGTCGGGGGGAGGCTCCGGGCGGCCCTGCCGCGGCCATATTGTCAGGGGATTTTTACCCCGCCGCCCTGTAGGATGCACGAGAACCGCGGTCGATTCTGCGGCGCACGACGGCTTGAGGATGAACCGTTCGATTTTGGCGATAGAAACCGAGGAAGCCGTGCACGGGTGGTCGGCGTCGAGCCGTCCCGGCCTGGAGCGCGCCTTTCGCGTGGCGCGGCGACACAGCCGCCGGGTGCGCTTCATGCGCATGGCGGTTCCGGCCCTGGTCGCGGCCGGCATCGTCGCCTTGCTGCTGGCGACCTGGTTCAGCCCGGCGCGCCTCCTCGCCAAGCTGCCGACCGGCGGCTCGCTGGGCTCGCTCGGCATATCGGGGACCAAGATCACGATGGAGCTGCCGCGGCTGGAGGGCTACACCCGCGACTCGCGCCCCTATCTGATGACGGCGAAGTCGGCCGCCCAGGACCTGACCAAGCCGGACACCGTGGAGCTGAACGAAATCCACGCCAAGATGGAGACGGCCGACAAGGCCATGATGGAAATGTCGGCGCTCCGGGGCATCTACCACAGCAAGGCCGACCAGCTCATTTTGCGCGAGCGCATCGTGTTGACCTCTTCGACCGGCTTCGAGGGACGCCTCACCGAGGCCGTGGTCGATATGCACAGCGGGCACATCGTTTCCGACAAGCCGGTCGAGGTGAAGCTGCCCAACGGCCTGCTCAACGCCAATCACCTCGAGGTCGACGGCGACCTGATCAGATTCGACGGCGGCGTGACGCTCAATCTGGATGGTCAATCCTTGAGCCAGGCGGGAGGGAGTCCGGCGCGATGACGAGGCGGATCGGATATCTGCGCAATGGCGCCGCGGTCGCTGCCCTCATGATGGCGGCGGGCTGGGCGGCCGCCGCCCAGACCCCGCCGCCTGCCGCCGGCGGGCAAGGGGTCGTCAGTCCGTTGCAGGGTTTTTCGCAAAGCAGCGACCAACCGATCAAGATCGAGTCGACGAGCCTCGAGGTGCGCGACAAGGATCACCTCGCCACCTTCATCGGCAACGTCCACGTGGTGCAGGGCGACACCACGCTGAGGTGCAAGACGCTGATCGTGTTTTACGATCAGAGCGCCGGCCCGGGCACCGCACCGAAGACCGCCGCACCGAAGACCGCCCAGTCGGGATCGAGCAACCAGCAGATCAAGCGGCTCGAGGCCAAGGGCGGCGTCGTGATCACGCAGAAGGATCAGACGGCGACCGGCGACAGCGGCGTGTTCGACATGAAGACCAACACGGCGACGTTGACCGGCAACGTGGTCGTCACCCAGGGTCAGAACGTCGTGCGCGGCGACAGGATGGTGATCGACTTGACCACCGGGGTGTCCCGGGTGGAGTCCGACAAGGCGAGCAAGGGGCAGGTCAAGGCGCTGTTCCTTCCCAACAGCCCGCCGCCCGGCCAGGGCGCGCCGGGCGCCCCTGCCGGCAAGGACGCCAAGCCGCCGTCCGCGCCGCTGAGGATAAATTGATGGCTATTCCGGGGATCAGGTATCAGGCGTCAGGTATCAGTAAGACCTGATGCCCGATACCTGATGCCCGATACCTGATACCCGACATGCTCGCCGATATCCTCGCCCTGTTCCGACGCCGCGCCCCGACGCGCAAGCGCAAGCCGGCGTCCGACGGCTGGCGCGTCGACTTGCGTCCGGTCGAGGGGCCGATGCTCGAGCCCCCGGGCGCGCTGAGCAGCACGCCGCGCCGCGTCCGCCAGGACCGGCGCGGTCCCACGCCGGTGCGGCGCGCCGACGCGGACGGGTATCTTGCCATCCACGGGCTGGAGAAAAGCTTCGGCGGCCGCAAGGTCGTGAAAGGAACGAGCCTCTACGTGCGCCGCGGCGAAGCGGTCGGCCTGCTCGGCCCCAACGGCGCCGGCAAGACCACGGTCTTCTACATGATCACCGGCCTGATCCCGGCCGATCGCGGCCGTATCGAGCTCGACGGCTACGACGTCACCAAGCTGCCGATGTATCAGCGCGCCCGCCTCGGCATCGGCTATCTGCCGCAGGAGGCTTCGATCTTCCGCGGCCTCAACGTCGAGGACAACATCCGCGCCGTGCTGGAAGTGGTCGAGCCCGATCGCCGCAAGCGCGAGCGCGATCTCAACGCGCTGCTGGACGAGTTCAACATCGCGCGGCTGCGCAAGACCCCGTCGATCGCCTTGTCGGGCGGCGAGCGGCGCCGCGTCGAGATCGCCCGCGCGCTGGCGACGCGCCCGGCCTACATGCTGCTCGACGAGCCGTTCGCCGGCATCGATCCGATCGCGGTCGGCGACATCCAGGCGCTGGTGCGCCACCTGACCCAGCGCGGCATCGGCGTCCTGATCACCGACCACAACGTCCGCGAGACCCTGGGGCTGACCGACCGCGCCTACATCATCTATTCGGGAGAGGTATTGATGGAAGGCCACGGCGACGACATCGTCGCCAACCCCGAGGTGCGGCGGCTCTACCTCGGCGAGGAATTCCGGCTTTAGGCCGTTTCCCGCGTTTAGGGTCTTTTCCCCGCGGTATTTTGGCGCGCTTTTAACCCGATTTTGCAAAGACTCGTGTAGTCTGCCGAAAATGGAGGCAGCCGGCGAGGTGAATTCGCCGAACGGATTGACTACAGATACGCCATGGCGCTGACGCAAAAACTCGAGATCCGGCAGAGCCAGGCTCTGGTGATGACGCCGCAGCTGATGCAGGCGATCAAGCTGCTGCAGCTCTCCAACCTGGACCTGGTCGCCTACGTGGAAGGGGAGCTCGAGCGCAATCCCCTGCTCGAACGCGCCGCCGAAGGCGAGGGCGAGGCGGGCGCCGCCGCGGAGCCGGAACCGCAGCGCGAGGAACCCAACGGCGCCACCGAGTGGGCGCCCCAGGGCCTCGAGATGAGCCGCGGCACCATCGAGGAGCGGCTCGATACGAGTCTCGACAACGTCTTCCCGGATGACGCCGGCGCGGCGCCGACGCGCGCGGGCGGCGAGGCCCCCATGGCGTATTCGCAATGGGCGGGCGTGGGCCCCGGCGGGCGCGAGGATTCCAATTACGACCTCGAGGCTTTCGTGTCGGCCGAGGAGACATTGGCCGACCACCTGGCCGAGCAGCTCGCGCTGGCGATCGTCGATCCGGCGCGCCGGATGATCGGCCAATTTCTCATCGATCTGGTCGACGAGGCCGGCTATCTGGCCGGCGACCTCGCGACGGTGGCCGACAGGCTCGGCGCGCCGCTCGCCGAGGTCGAGGCGGTGCTGGCGGTGCTGCAGGGCTTCGAGCCGCTCGGCGTGTGCGCCCGCGATCTGCCCGAATGCCTCGCCATCCAGCTCAAGGAACGCGACCGCTACGATCCGGCGATGCAAGCACTGGTCGCCAATCTCGACCTGCTGGCGCGGCGCGACGTGGCGGGGTTGCGCAAGCTGTGCGGCGTCGACGAGGAAGACCTCGCCGAGATGATCGCCGAGATCCGGCGCCTCAATCCGAAGCCCGGCCTCGCGTTCGGCTCGACGCTGGTCCAGCCGATCGTGCCCGACGTGTTCGTGCGCCCCGGCCCGGACGGCGGCTGGCTGATCGAGCTCAATTCCGACACCCTGCCCAAGATCCTCGTCAACCAGACCTACCATGCCGAAGTCTCCAAGACGGCGCGCGCGGACTCCGAGAAGGCCTATCTCGCCGACTGCCTGCAGACCGCGACCTGGCTCATCCGCGCGCTCGACCAGCGCGCCCGCACCATCCTGAAGGTCTCGACCGAGATCGTGCGCCAGCAGGACGCCTTCTTCGCCCACGGCGTCCGGCACCTGCGTCCGCTCAACCTCAAGACCGTGGCGGACGCCATCGGTATGCACGAGTCCACGGTGTCGCGCGTGACCGCGAACAAATACATGGCCACCAACCGCGGCATATTCGAGCTGAAGTATTTTTTCACGTCGGCGATCGCGGCGGCCGACGGCGGCGAGGCGCACTCGGCCGAGGCGGTGCGTCACCGCATCCGGCAGATGATCGAGACGGAAAATCCGCAGGACATCCTGTCCGACGACACCATCGTCGACAAGCTGCGCGAGGCGGGGATCGACATCGCCCGGCGTACCGTCGCAAAATACCGCGAGGCCATGCGCATCCCCTCCTCGGTCCAGCGGCGGCGGGACAAGCAGGCGGCGATGGGCGCGGCGGGTTAGAGCACCGATAGGCGACTGCGACCGCAAACGGGAATACGCGTCATGCCGTTTCGCGTCTCGGGAAAGAACATCGATATCGGCGAGGCGCTGCGCGAGCGCATCAACGCGCGGCTGGTCGAGGCGCTCGGCAAGTATTTCGACGGCGGGTATTCCGGACACGTGACGGTCGGCAAGGACGGCTTCGGCTTTCGCACCGAATGCGCGATCCATCTCGATTCCGGCGTCATGTTGGACGCGGAGGCGATGGCGGCCGATGCCTATGCGAGCGCCGACCAGGCGGCGATCCGCATCGAGAAGCGCCTGCGGCGCTATAAGCGCAAGCTCAAGGACCGCCAGGCGACGCGTCCCGACCGGCCCCGGCGCTGACGCACTTCCATCTCCCGCTCCTCGCTTACGCTAGGGCATGCACACGTCTTTCTGTTCCCCTCCCCCCATTCGCGCAGCGAATGGCGGGGAGGGGTTAGGGGTGGGGGGCGCTTCAGCAAATTCCGAGCAAGAATATTCCACCCCCACCCCGCCCGCCTTCGCTTCGCTACGGCGCACAGCCGACGCTTCGCGTCGGCGTTCTTCGATACCAAGAACGGCGGCCGGAGGCCGCCTATGCCTCCCCGCCCAACGGGGCGGGAGGGTAGGAGCAAGCGTCACCATCGGTGCCATATGAATGCGTTCAGAGATGCGTGCATGCCGCAGCCCGCCTGCGGGGTGAGGGGCTCTTTCAACGGGTCCGGTGTCGCGAACGATACGCGCCCGGCGACGGCCATTGACGGCCGCACGGTCGGTCCCTATGGTCCGCCGCCTTGCGCCCCATATAGCCGCATCGCCCCCCTGGTCTTGGGACCGGTATTCATGCCGCTCACCGATCTTGTCGCGCCGAACGCGGTTGTTCCGGCATTGAAGGTCACCAGCAAGAAGCAGGTGATCCAGGAGCTGTCCGCCAAGGCGGCGAAGCTCAGCGGCCAGAACGAGCGGGTCATCTTCGAGACGTTGATGCAGCGGGAGAAGCTCGGCTCGACCGGGGTGGGCAACGGTATTGCCATCCCGCACGGCAAGCTCGCCAAGCTGGAGCGGCTGTTCGGCCTGTTTGCCCGGCTCGAACGCCCGGTCGATTTCGAGGCGCTCGACGGTCAGCCGGTGGACCTGATCTTTCTGCTGTTGGCGCCGGAAGGGGCGGGGGCCGATCACCTCAAGGCGCTCGCCCGGGTGGCCCGGCTGTTGCGCGATCAGGACATCGCCCGCAAGCTGCGCGAATCCCGCGACGCCGAGGCGCTGTTCGCGGTGCTGACGCTGAGCACGTCCGCGGCCGCCTGAAATCCCTCCCCTGAAAGGCTAATATCGACACAGATGTTGCAGTGCGATTCAAGGGGTTTGGGGCAATTTTCGAATCCAAATCCGCCGCGCTGCGCAATTTTAGAATCGAGAGTTT